>JAABUZ0100001406.1_pt1 | contig 46142 bp, 47 predicted proteins | sample 5562091 | NCBI WGS metagenome assembly JAABUZ01 (sample SAMN12813069, study PRJNA571459) | rock metagenome | isolation source: Antarctica rocks | place: Antarctica: Victoria Land, Linnaeus Terrace sud | collected 2015-12-21
GCGAAGTCGACCGCCACCGCTGCACCGCGGCGCGCCTCGCGCACCTCCTCGACGAGCTCGGCGAACCGATCGACCCAGCAGACAAATGACGCCGCCGCCCCTTGACACAACCAACTGTCCACATAACGGTGGCGCCGTGCGTGTCGGTGGTGTGCTCGGCGATCGGCAGCTGGGTGTGCAGGATCGCCTCGAGCGTGTGGACGGCTTCGCGTTCGGCGACCGATACGACCTTTGTGCCGTACTGGCTGTACTGATCGCTCACCCAGTTGATCAGCGTCAGGCCCCCGCGGCGGTAGCCGAACTCCCGGGCGATCGCGTCGGCGGTCGCGGCGCGCCGGCGTGCCGGGGAGCGTTGGCCGTCGGAGCTTAAGAACGCGCCGGTGCCCCAGTGCGCGGTGAGCTGCAGCTGGTGCAGGTAGTCGACGAGGACGTCGTTGGCGGCCTGCAGCTGGTCGTCGCCGAGGTACCACTCCGTCGCCCACGCCAGCTGGCGGTAGCTGAGCGCGCAGCATTCCGCCATGCGCGTTGGTCCGAGGTTCAGCCCGGACGCGAGCAGTGCGGCGTGCAGGTGGACGTTGAGATCGGTGATCCGCGACGTCGCACCGGCGGCGTGGGTGAGGTGGCTGGTGAACCCCGTCCACTGCTGGACCTCGGCGAGCAGGTCGGGGATGTCGATGTGCGGCATCAGCCGATCGAGCTGCGCGCGCAGCCGCACGGCGGCAGGACTCTCGGCGACCCCATCGGGGCGCGCCAGCTCGAGACGGCCGGCCACGAGCCGGACGCCGTCGCTAGCGTCGACGGCCGCCTGTAGGCCACGGATCGCGTCGTGCTGCTCCAGCTCGAGCTCGGCGAGGCGGCGATCGGCGTCCAGCGTGCGTCCGAACGTCACGGCGAGCTCGGCTCGCTCTCGCCGCCAGCGATCGCCAGGCATCAGGAAGCCGGCGGGGTCGGCGTAGCGTCGGCTGATCGGGCGAAACAGTCGTCCGGCGCGCAGCGCGTCGCGCACAACGAACCACAGCCCGAGCTCAAAGCGGGTGCGCTGCACACGACCGTCGTCGTCGCACACCCAAGTTCGCCACGGCTTCGGCAGCAGCTCGACGGGCTCGGCGACGAACCGCTCCCGGCTCGCACGCACGCGCCGCAGTGCGGCGAGCAGTTCGTCGTCGGCGCTCGTGGCGCCGGTCAGCTCGACGACGTCGAGCACGGCGTGCATCGCGGGGCGCAGTGGCCGTAGCTGCCGCGGATCTGGTCGAGTTGCTGCACGTCGATCGGCGGCAGATCCGCGGGGTCGATCGCGGCCGCGGCCTGCAGGCGTTCCAGGCCGACCTCGTTGCGGACACGGTCGATCGGCAGCTCGCGGGTCGCCGCGCACTCCAGCAGGATCCGCGCCAGCCGGTGGCCGAGCGCGGCGAGCTCGTCGCGCTGGCGCGCGCCGCGGCGGCGCTGCTCGTCGACGCGTCGGCGAGCAGCGCCCATCGGTCAGGCGCAGCAGCTTGTCAAACAGGTCAAGCAGCTCGTCACCGCGCTCGATCACGAGCGCCTGCAGCAGCACGAGCAGCAGGGGGTGACGCCGTGCCGGCTCAAGCCGACGCAGTTGCTGCGCCGTCATCCGCCGGCTCAGCGACTCCAGCGCGCGACGGCGCGCCGGCGCCACGCTGACGTCGAGCTCCAGAGCGCCGAGCTCGACGAGCCGGCGGTAGCGATCGGCCTGGCCCAGGGACCCCGCACGCCCGCGCGCGAGCCTCGCCGGCGCAGCTCAGCGAGCTCACTGGTCTGCGCGTTAGCGCCGTCGAGCAGCGTGTCGATCTCGCGGCGGCGCGCGGGCGCGAGCTGGTCGGCGAGCAGCTGCTCGATATGGCGATGCGCGTCAGCGCGCGCGGTCGCGATCATCCGGACGAGCGTGTCCACCGGCGGGCGCACGACATGGCGCGCGCGCAGATGCTCACCGGCGAGCGTCATCAGCGTCGCCTGCGCGTCGTGCTCCACCGCACGCTCAACCATCCAGCGCGCGAGACGCTCACGATCGCTGTCGCCCGGGCGCCGCCAGTCCAGATGGGCGACCACGAGCTGCAGGTGGTCGCTGCGCGTCTGCGCGCGAGCGCCGTACGCCAGCAGCTCGTGCGGGGCGGCGTCGACCTGGCCGGCGACGAACCGCAGGGCTTCGTCGGGAATCGACGCGACGTCGTCGGGAACGAAGCCGAGGAACCGGAGCGCGCACAGCGAGACGGCCAGGCCGAGGCGATTCTCGGGCCCGCGCTGCTCGAACACGAGCGACCGGTCACCATCGGAGAGTGCGAAGCACGTGCGGAGGTCTTCGATCGCGATGCGGTCCGGGAAGCGCTCAAGCCGCCTGCGCTCCGTCTCATTCGGATACCCCACCCTCAGCCTCCCGGTCGTGGTCAGAAGTCGATCTGCAAGTCCTCGACGGCGCGCTGACGATCGGCGGCCGACGGCAGCGTGTAGTACCGGCGCGTCGTCTCGAGCTTCTGATGACCGGCGAGCTCGGCGACCATCACCAGATCGTTGCCACGGCGCACCAGCCCCGTCAGGCACGTGTGCCGCAACGTGTGCGCCGACAGCACCAGCCCCGCAGCGGCCGCGACGCTGCGCACGTCGCGGTCGGCGGAGCGCGCCGACAGCCGATTGCCGGTGCGGCTGACCCACAGCGCCCGCTCCCCCTCGCGCGCGAGAGCCTGGCGGTGCTCGAGCCATTCCTCGAGGACCTGGCGCAGGAGCGCGTTGAGCGGCACCTCGCGCTGGATCTCGCCCTTCCCGACGACCATCAGCAGGCCCTTGCGGGCCGTGATCCGGACGTCGTCGACGTCCAGCGCGACCGTCTCGGAGATCCGCAGCGCCGTGAACAACATCAGCATCACCAGCGACCGGGCGCGGATCGGCGCGGCCTCGGCCGCGCGCAGCAGCCGCCGCTGCCCGGCCTCGTCCAGCGCTCGGGGCGCCGCCTGCGCGGGCTTGTCGCGACGCACGTTCGGGCGCCCAAGCCCGAGGCAGCGATACAGCGCGTCCAGCGACGCGAGCGCAAGGTTGACCGTCGACGCCGCGGCCTTGCGCTCGACCTGCAGGTAGCGCCGGAAGTCGCGTGCCGCGTGATCGCGCGCGAGCGGGTCCGCGAGGGGGTCGCCTTGCCAGCCATCGCGGTCCGGCATCGTCGCGAGCCAGGCGCAGAACGCCCGAACGTTGCGCGCGTACTCACGACGCGAGCGGTCCGCCAGCGGGCGTCCCGCCAACCACCGCTCAAACAGCGCCACCACGTCCGCGAGCTCGACGTGGTCGCTCATCAGGGAGGCGAGCCTATTTGTCGCCACGGCGGAAGCCCGATCGCCTACCTCCGCGACACCGGTTTGTCGCCGCCTGGACGGATTCGGTGGCGACTAAGGCCATTAGCCGCCACTCGTCCCGACGCGTCCCGAGGCACTTGCCAAGGGTGGTACCCTTGCTGTGATGGTAGCCACCCGGCTCGTAGGACGACACCATTGGCGATTTCTCCTAGTCATCGGGGTGGTGTGGTTCGCTTTCGCTGGTCTTTCAGGCGGGGCCCTTTCGACAGGCCCAGAGCGGGCTCAGGCGGCGGTACCAGGTGCCTGCGCCGACGCGACCCGCCAGGCCGCCATCGCCGCTGCTTTTGCAGCACAGAGCCCCACCGCCGCGCACAAAGCGACGGCTGCGGCCGCGATTGCGAGGGCCGTCTACGTTTGCTGGAAGGCCTATAAGGACGGGGGACCGCCCCCCCCGTCCGGGGAGCCGCCCTCTGACAACCCCCCGAACACAACGCCACCGCAGATCGACCCCCCAGGGGAAGAGCCCACGCCCCCCGAGGATGGGTCCGGTGGGCACCCATGCGAGGCTACGGTCATCGTTTCGTATGGGACGAGCGCTGCGGCGCCCTTGAGCAGGACGAGCGCCGGGACCGCCTTGAGCGGTGATCCGTCTGTGGCAACGATCAGCCTGGACTGGGGTGACGGGTCTTCCACGACGCAGACAGTCGCTTGGGGCAGCTCAATGACGGTCACCCATAACTACTACTACTCGACCAGCCCCTACCCGCGGTTGGCTCCTGGTCAGGGGTCAGACGGTGATCCAGACTGGGACGGCTCAGACGAGTTCGCCCTTCAAGCGACGGTTCTCGAGACCGGCGCTCGATCCGGTTACGGCTTCGTAGAGCACGTGGGCCCGTTCTGGGACAACGGGGGCGGCGGGGGCGGCGTTTGGGGTGGCGTGTCGGGTATGCCAGTCACAACAACCGCTACGAGGCCGGGCACAACATCCGCGACGAGGCCGGATCCGCGGGCCTGGCCGCCAAGCCCGGGCGCATCATCCGCTACGAGGCCGACCCTGCCGGGGAGCCACCGCCGTTGAGCACCACCGCTCTCTAGGAACAGCGGCGTGAAGCGAACAGCTCGAATAGCAAAGCTCGTAAGCGGTGGAAGGCACGATTTCCACATCGATCTCATTCTGGAGCTCGTCGTCATCGCGCTCTTGCTCTACTCCTTCGTCACCACAAGCGACTCGACTGCCCAGTGGTTGATCGGGGCAGCGGCAGCCATGGGTGCGCTCATCATCCTCCGCATGTTCCGCACCCGCCGAGCCCGCCGCTTCTGAGAGCGCCGCGGGCTCGGTTACTATCCCCATGCCCGAACCGCGGGTCAGGCAGGGCGTCAACAGCGCAGCACTAGTTCCGTGCGATGCTCGCCAAGTGCGGTTTGGCGCGGAGATAGCAGGCTCGTGCGTGCCGGGTTAGCTCCATTGATTCCGGCGCGGGGCGCACACCAACACGGCCAGAGGCGCGTCCTCGCCGTCGGAGCCGGGCTGAGGAGCGTCGCTCATGATCTCGGCCCACCTTTCCTCAGAGCGCGATCAGCGCGGCAGATGGACTCAGCCCGGTACGCACCAGCAGGCTACTGCGCTGTGGGCGTCCGTCTGCGACGGCCTACAGTCGCCGGCTTGGGCGTGCGCGAGAACGGAGGCGGCCGGCCACCAGGGCCAGCGCAACCCCGGCCGAGTTGCCCGACCGAGGAGCCACGTGCGCCGGCTTTCTCCCCTCGCCTCCGACGCCCACACCAAGATCGAGAAGGGCTGTCTACCTCGACGCCTTCCGCCACGCTCACGCCGGCGAGCTCGGCGCAGAAGGCGTCCCGGTCAACGTCATCCAACAACAGATCGGCTACGGGTCGCTGGCACCAGCCGACCCGCTACCTTCGCCATATCCGTCGCGCGAGCGACGCGAGCTTTAGCGTCGGTGGCGACCGTGATGATCCGCGCCGCTTGGTGGCTGATCCCGTTGGCGTCTGTCACCCCGAGACGCACGACGTGCGCACCGGCGCTAGTAAAGGTCGTGGTCACCGTCGAGCCGCCCGCGTCGGCGAAGGGATCGGCGCCGGTCAGATCCCAGCCGTAGGCGCTGAGCCCGACACCGGACGGCTGGTGCGTGCTCGTTGAGCTGCGTGACCGGCTCTCCCACGGTCGGGATCGGGGGGGTGGCCACGAAGGAGGCGATCGGGTACGACGCGCCGCTGGTCGCCAGCAGGAAGCTGCGCAGCGCGACGGCTCCGACGCGGGCGTAGATCCCCGGGTTGCCGGGTCGGCCGCACCCGTGCCCCTCGCTCACCACGCCGGCCAGGCGCCAGGCGCCCCCGGGACCGTTGGGCACGACAAGGGGTCCGCCCGAGTCCCCCTGGCAGGCATCTCGCCCGCCGTTGGCGACGTCACCCGCGGAGAGCTGGGAGCCGGCGTCGAAGGCCGGGAAGGCCTGCGCGCAGGTCAGGTCGTTGACGATGGGAACGCTGGTCTGGAGAGGTCGCCCGCTCGTGCCCGAGCCGCCGGTTCCCCCCTTCTCCGCGCTGGTGACCGGTGCCTCAGCGGGCATCGGGGAGGGCTGACCGAGGCCTTGCTGCCCCTGCGCGCCGGCGCGCCCAATGCGCTGGTCAATGTCGCCAGTACCGCCGGCCGCGTGCCGCGGCCGGGACCGGCGCGTACTCGCCGAGCAAGTTCGCCCTCCTGGGGTGGACGGATGCGCCCCGACGACGCGGAAGCCCGGGCCGCCGGGCCGCCAGACTGGGAGAGCGCGCGCCCGTCGCGCCCCGGCCGCCCAGGCCGGGCACGGCGCGGTCCGCGCCGGCGCCGAGCACGGCGTGGTCGGCCCCGGTGCTGGATCCGGCTCCTACAGCAGGCGGCGCACCGGGACGGGGAGGACGTCGATGAGTCGGGTGCGGATCACGGCGGCGTGACGGATGAAGATGATCAGCACGGCGTAGCGCCCGCGGTCGCCGGGCGGCGCGCCGGCTGCGTCCCGGGCATCGTAGCGGCCCTGGAAGACCGCGAGGCAGACCGCCCGGGCGGGCTGCGCGAGCGGGCCGCGGGGAGGGGGCGTCCCAGGCGCAGCGGCCAGGGGAATGACCTGCGGACGTGGCTGATGGAGCCGTCGCCTGGGCCGGGTCACTGCTCCCGGGGCGGTTCTAGCGCCCGAGTCCGCCCGGGCGCCGAGGGCGAGGTACAGCGTCCGCAGGTCACTGCGGCGGCGCACGACGCGGAAGCCGACCAGGCGCCCACGCGAGTGAACGGTCAAGAAGGCGGCGGGGAGCGCCTGGGCACACGCCGCGGTCCGGCCGGGGTGGCTGAGGTGAACGCCCGAGCACCCAGACGCGCCCACCAGCCCCGCCACCCCGGCGCAGGCCAGCGCGACCGTGCGCGTCCTGATCGTCCGGGCTCCGGGGCGCGCGCTCATCCGACCGGCTCCGGTGCGATGGGTGAGCGCTCGTTCACGTGCTTCTCCACTCGGCGCCGAGGGGCGGTCGCCCGCACGGCGGCATAGGCGCCCACCCCGGCTGCCGTCACGCCCCAGAAGCTCACCAGGCGGTAGAGAAGCACGGCGGCCAGCGTCTGCTCCTGGCCACCGCCGTAGGCCACCAGCGCGAGGGTGAGGCTGCCCTCGACCAGGCCGAGGCCCCCCGGGGTGATGGGCAGCAGGGCGGCGAGCTGACCAGCGCAGTAGGCCAGCAGCAGGCCTCGCCACGGCACCGGCGCTCCCACCGCGGCGAAGGCGGCCGCCAGGCAGGCGCAGTCGGCCAACCAGGCTCCGGCCAGCAGGGCGGTCACCGCCGCCCATCCCCATGGGCCGGGAGAGACGTGGCCCAGTCGCCACTGGCCGGTGGATCCGTCCTGGCGCCGGCGCCCCAGGCTCCGCGCGCCCGCCCGCAGGACCCGGCGCCAGGCCCGGTCAAGCACCCCCCGGCGCCAGAGCACCGCACCGACGACGGCGAGCAGGGCGAGCACGCCGAGCAGCGCATACGCGGCAAGTCGCGTGCCCGATGCCGGACCCTCGCCCCCGGCCACCTGGACCCCGATGACGGCGAGGATCGCCAGCGTCGCTGGGAACAGCGCGGCGACGACGACGATCATCCACAGCGCCAGGCCCTCGTCCACCCGTCGCCGCTTCAGTTCGCGGAAGCCGAGCAGGGTCGCCACCGTCTGACCGCCGGGCAGGCAGTTGCCCAGCGCCTGGACGGCGATCGAGATCCCGGTCAGGGCGGTGAGACCGACCGGGGCATTGCTTGAGCGCAGCAGGACGCCCTCGGCGAGCGCATAGAGCACGAAGGAGCCCAGCTCAGCCCCGATGGCGATGGCCAGCCAACCCCCCGAAGGGTCCGACAGCGTGTCGAAGGCGCCCACGAGCTCGTCCTTGTTGGCGAGCAGGACGTTGACCGCGAGCGCGGCCAGGCCGATGCCGACGACCGCGCCGAACAGGCGCAGCCGGTGTCGCCGCCTGCGCGGCGGCTCCGCCACGGCGCCCCTACAGCCGTCCGGCGTCGGCGGCGGCGCGCTCGGCCGCCTCGAGCTGGCGTTCGACCAGCGCCAGGCCGGCGTCCCAGAACCCCGGGTCGCACAGATCGACGCCGACGATGCGGCCCAGCTCCTCCGGCGGCGCCGACCCGCCCGCGGCGAGCAGGCGCAGGTAGTCGGGCACGAAGCCGGCCCCCTCCTCCTCGTAGCGGTGGAACACCGAGAGGGCCAGCAGCTGCCCGTAGGCATAGGCGTAGACATAGCCGGGAACGGCGACGAAGTGATGCACGTAGGACCACCACGAGCGGTAGCCCTCGGTCACCTGCACCGTGTCGCCGAGCAGATCGGTCTGGCTGTCCACCCACAGCTCGCCGATGCGCGCCACCGAGAGCTCACCCTCATCGCGCCGGGCGCGATGCGCGGAATCCTCGAAGCGGTTCATGGCCACCTGGCGAAAAACGGTGGCGATCGAGCCCTCGATGCTCTCGGCCAGCAGCGCCAGCCGCGACGCGGGATCCCCAGCCCGCTCCAGCAGCCTGGAGAAGACCAGCGTCTCGCCGAACACCGAGGCCGTCTCGGCCAGGGTCAGGGGCGTGTGCTGGTGGAAGACACCGCGCGGGGCGGCCATGGCGGCGTGGACGCCGTGGCCCAGCTCGTGGGCGAGGATCAGCACGTCGCGCCGCCGCGCGTTGTAGTTGAGCATGAGGTAGGGATGGGCGGAGGGCACCGTGTAGGCGCAGAACGCGCCCCCCCGCTTGGCCGGCCGGGGTGGGGCGTCGATCCACCGCTCGGCGAAGAAGCGTCGGGCCACGCCGCCCAGCTCGGCGGAGAAGGACCCGTACGCGTCGAGCACCAGCTCCCGCGCCTCGGCCCAGCCGATCGTCTCCTCGTCGGCGGTGACGGCCGCCATGCGGTCGTAGTCGGCGAGCTGGCCGAGCCCCAGCAGCCGGGTCTTGAGCCGGTACCAGCGCCGGGCCAGCTCGTAGCGCCCCTGGACCGCCTCCACCAGCGCGGTCACCGAGGCGTCGGACGCCTCGTTGGCCAGGTTGCGGCTGGCCAGCCAGTGGGGGTAGTTGCGCACGCGGTCGTCGATGGCCTTGTCGGCCAGCAGCGTGTTGAGGACGAAGGCGCGGGTGCGCAGGCCGGGCGCGAGCGCCTCGGTGACCCCCTCGGCGGCCTGGCGGCGCACCTGGCGCTCGGGCGAGGCGAGCCGGCTCAGCGCCGTGTCCAGGGCGACAGGCTCGGGCCGGTCGGCCAGCCGGACCTCGAGCGAAGCGGTCAGCTCCTCGAACAAACGGCTCCAGGCGCCGGCGCCGGTGAGCGACTTCTCGCTCATCAGCTTCTCCTCGGGCTCGGAGAGCAGGTGGGGGCGGTAGCGACGCGTCTGGCGCAGATGATGGGCACAGAACACCAGGCCCGGATCGGCCAGCAGCGCCTCGGCCTGCGCCTCGTCCAGCGCCGCCCACTCCAAGTCGAAGAACAGCAGTCGGGTCTCGACTGCCGTGGCCCGCTCCTGCACGTGCGCCAGCAGGGCGCCGTTGGCCGGATCGGCGGTGTCGGCGGCAAAGCGGAGGTGCACGTAGTTGCCGACTCGCCCGATCAGCTCGTGGACGGTGGCCAGCTCCTCCATCGTCGTGCGCAGGGCGTCGGAGTCCAGGGTGCCCAGCCGGCCGGCATACGCGGTGGAGAACGCCTCGGCCCGGCGGTCGGCCTCGTCCAGGATCGTGTCGACGCCGTCTGCACCCTGGCCGTCGACCAGCTCCTCGAGGTCCCAGGCTGTAGCGGCGAGCTCTGGATCCCCGGCTGCCGTCCCGGTCCCGGCGGGCGAGCTCACTCGTCGGGCTCGGCCGTGGCCCGCAGCACGCCGGCCACCAGCAGGCCCTGAAGCGGCAGCCTGGCCCACAGCAACCAGCGCGGGACACCGCTGGCGCCGGTGCCGTTGGGGTCGATGGCCATCTGTACGTTGGCCGGGAGGACTGCGAGGAGCAGCGCGACCAGCCCGGGCCTCGTCAGACGCCGCAGGGCGGAGATCAGCAGCCCAGCCCCCCCGGCGATCTCCGCCGCCCCGCTGACCAGCACCAGCTCGCGGCGGGCGGGCAGGTAGGGCGGCACGATCCGCTCGTAGCGGCGAGTGTGGGTGAAGTGCAGCACGCCCGAGCCGCAGAACAGCAGGCTCAGCAGGGCGTGAAGCGGTCCGGGCCGGGACATCGCCCCCGGACCCTAGAGGATCCTCCCTGCCGGGCGACGAGCCGGTCAGTCCCGCTCAGTGCAGGGCAACGAGCAGGGGCGCGTGATCCGACGGGCGCTGTCCCTTTCGGTAGCCGCGGTCGATCTGGCAGCTCTCGAGGCGGTCGGCGAGCCCCTCGGAGAGCAGCGCGAGATCGATACGCATGCCCAGCCCGCGGTGGAAGCGCCCCTGCCGGTAGTCCCACCAGGTGAAGCCTGGCTCGTCGGGGTGCAGCACCCGGTAGCCATCCCGCAGGCCGGTGGCCAGCAGGGCATCGAGCCCGGCGCGCTCGGCGGTGGTGACGTGGGTGGCGCCCACGAACGCCTCGGGGTCGTAGACGTCGATGTCGGCCGGGGCGACGTTGAGATCTCCCAGCAGGACAAGGGGCTCGCCGGCGAGCTCAGCCAGCCGGGCGGCCGCCGCCTGGAGAAAGGCCAGCTTGTCGCCGAAGGCCGGGGAGCCGACCGCCTGGCCGTTGGGCACGTAGACGCTGATCACGCGTACGCCCCCGGTCCTGGCCTCGACCCAGCGGGCCTGATCGGGCGCGGGCTCACCGGGCAGCCCACGGCGCACCTCACCCAGCTCGAGGTCGGCCCGCAGGCAGAGGCCGACTCCGGCCCAGCGCCCGTTGCCGTGGGTGGTGCAGCGATAGCCCGCCGTCGCCAGCTCGGCCGTCGGGAAGTCATCGGGTCCGCACTTGGTCTCCTGCAGGGCGAGCACGTCCGGCCGATGCTCGGCCAGCAGCTCGAGCACGCGGGGCAGCCGCGCGCGCAGCGAGTTGACGTTCCAGCTGACCAGGTCGGTGATCACCCCGGCAGTTTGCCGAGGCAGTTTCGCGCGCCCGACCGCAACTCGCACGCGCCAACGTGGTTAGGCTGGGAACCCCCCGAACCGAAGGAGCCGTTGCCTCGTGCTCAAGCGCGCCTCGTTCTGGCTCGCCATGGCGCTCTCGCTCTGCGCCATCGGCGGCCTCGCCTCCATCTCCCTGGCGGCCCCCCACAAGAAGAAGGTCAGCCACGCGCTGACGCTGCCCAAGGCGGCCAAGCCGCTGCTGAAGGCCTGCCTGGCCCACAATGGCAGGCTGACCCACAAGAGGTCCCAGAACAAGAACTACACCAAGCACAAGGAGCTCTTGGCGCTGCACTTCTTGGAGAAGTACTCCAAGACCAACTACACGAGGTCACTCGCCAACTGCGAGCGCAACCTGGCCAAGACGCTCCACGTCAAGCTGCCCAAGAAGCACAACAACAAGAAGAAGAAGTAGCCGGCCGCTTCCGGGTCGGGCGCACGCAGCGTCCGACCCGGACCCGCGGTGCTCACCTCGCCGGCCGGGCCAGGGCCAGGGCCAGGGCGAACAGTCCGTCGGCGTCGGTCCACATGGCCTCCAACGCCAGCCCGCCCGCGGCCAGGTCGGCCTCCAGTCGCTCCGGTGTGAACTTGGTCGAGATCTCCGTGAGCAGCTCCTCGCGCGCCGCGAAGCGCACCTCGAGGTCGAGCTGGGCGATGCGGACGGTCTGCGCGGCGTCCGCCCGCAAACGCATCTCGATCCACTCGCGCTCGCGGTCGAAGAACGCCACATGGGCGAAGGCGCCGGGGTCGAAGTCGCCCGCCAGCTCGCGGTTGACCACCTCGAGCACGTTGCGGTTGAACGCCGCCGTCACGCCCGACGCGTCGTTGTAGGCGGCCTCGAGGACCGCGGGCTCCTTGACCAGGTCGCAACCAAGCAGCAGGCGGTCGGCCGGATCCAGCGTGGCGCCCATGCGCCGCAGGAAGCCGCGCCTGGTCCCCGGGGTGAAGTTGCCGATGGTTCCGCCCAGGAAGGCCACCAGCCGCCCGCCCCGCCCCGCTGCCGGAGCATCGGGCAAGTGGTCGAGATGACGCTCGAAATCGCCAACGACTCCGTGCACGCTGAGACCGGGGTACTCGAGGCAGAGGCGCTCGGCCGAGCCGCGCAGCGCCGACTCCGAGACGTCGACGGGGACGTAGCGCAGCGGGCGCCCGGTGGTGCGCATGGCGTCCAGCAGCACCCGCGCCTTGTCGGCGGCACCGGAGCCGAGCTCCACCAGCTCGGCCGGCTGGGCCCGGGCGACGATCTCCTCGGCTCGCTGGGTGAGGATCTGCCGCTCACAGCGCGTCGGGTAGTACTCGGGCAGCTCGCAGATCTGCTCGAAGAGCTCCGAGCCGCGGGCGTCGTAGAGGTGCTTGGGCGGCAGCTGCTTGAACGGCCGGGTGAGCCCGTCGAGGACATCGTCGGCCAGGCTGCTCGAGGCCTCCTCGGTCAGGGGCGCATCGATGCGGATGTCGGCGCCGGTGGCGATGTCGGCGGTCATGGTCTCCTTGGGGGCGGGGGAGGGGAGAGGGGAAGAAGTGGCGGTCGCCCGCGCGGGATCAGCGCCCGGAGCGGGCGATCCGGACCCCGGAGAAGATCTGCCGGCGCTCGGGGAGATCCCAATTGCGGAAGGTGGGGGAGACGGCGCCGCGCGCCGTGGCCCAGGAACCGCCGCGCAGGACGCGGTGACCGCGGGCGAAGAAGACCTCGGAGTACTCCGGGTAGGGATGCGCTCGGAAGCCGGGGTAGGCGACGAACTCGCTGGCCGTCCACTCCCAGACGTCGCCCAGCATGGCCAGGCAGCCACAGGGCGAGGCGCTCCCCGGCCGGCACGTGACCGACTCGGTGCCCCACGCGGCAGCGTCGAGGTTGGCCCGCTCCGGACCGCCGGCCGTTTCGCCCCAGGGCCAGCTCCGGGCCCGGGCGCTGGTCTGCTCCCAGGTCGCTGCCTTCTCCCACTCGGCTTCGGTGGGCAGCCGCGCCCCGTGAGCGCGGACGAAGGCATCGGCCTCGAACCAGGAGACGTGAACCACGGGACGGTCCTGCACCAGCGGCACCCAGCCGCCGATCCGCCACTCCCGGCCGTCGCGGCCCCAGCCCGCCGGGCCATGGATGTCGTACTGCTCCTTCCATGCCCAGCCCTCGCGCGACCACCACTCCCGGCGCTGATAGCCACCGCCCTCGGCAAAGGCTAACCAGGTGGCGTTGGTGATCGGGGTCTGACCAATGCAGAAGGCCGGCAGCTCGACGCGATGACGCCCACGCTCGTTGTCGTAGGCAAAGCCGTCGGGCCCGGCCCCGATCTCACACGGGCCGGCGGGCACGCTCACCAGCTCCAGGCCGCCATTGCCAACCGGCCCGACCGGAGGTCGCGCGGGAGGGCTGGGTGCAGCGCGCGGGACAAAGCCCTCCAGCCGCGCCAGCTCGATGGTCTGGAGCATCGTCTCTGCGTGCTGCTGCTCGTGGCGCAGCACGAGCTCGTGCTCGGTCCCCACGCCGTGATGGTCGATCTCGGACAGAACGCGCTCGCGCACGGCTCCGAGGTACTCCAGGGCCTCGCGGTGGCGCAAGAAGGGCAGGTCCCCTCGGCCGGCGCGCGGCGTCTCGAAGGCGTCGTAGAGCTCGGCGAGGTCGGCCCGCAGCAGCGGGCACCCGCTGCGGCGGTGGCTGCCCCACAGGTCTTCGAAGGCGGCGACATGACCCAGGTCCCACACCAGCGGGCTCATCAGCGGCGAGTGCACCCGCTCCAGATCCTCGGTGGCGATGCCGTCGATCAGCGCCAGGGTCCGCCGGCGGACGGCGTGCAGCGCCTCGACGAGCTCGGCCTGGCTCGGCGGCCGGACCGCAGCGGCCGGCGAGGCCACAGCCAGATGGTGCCCGCTGCCCGCGACGGCCGCCATGCCCAGGGATCCTACTTAAGCGCGGCAGCGAATCGCCCAGGCTGGCGCCTACGGGGTCGGGAGGGCGCGGCTCCGCCCCGTTCGCGGCGGGCGGCGGGCGCTCAGGAGGGGCGCTTGAACACCCACCGGTAGGCGATGGGGAAGCTTCCGGTTCCCGTCCACCCCCGGCCGGTCCCGATCATGCTCTCGGTGACGGACTCGTTGACGAGCTCCCAGCCGTCGGACCCCAGCTCGTTGATCAGCGCGTGACCGGGGTCGCTGATCGGGGCCGGGTGCCGCTGGGGCTCGGTTGCTCCTGGCGCCAGGACGAGGTACTCCCCCTCCCAGCTCTGTCCGGCGTCGGACGCTTTGCTCGCCAGATTGGTCGAGAGCGACCAGGATGCCACGAGGTATTCCCAGGCGGCGGCCATTCAGGGCCGCAGAAGCAGCAGGAGACGACGCTCGGCGTCGGCGCGCGTCTTGGCCGCGGCGCGGGCCTTGGCGTCGCGCTGCTGCTCGGACCCGAGCAGCCAGGCTCGCGCCAGAGGCTTCCAAGCGGGGAGGCCCACCATCGACCCAAGGGTATCCGGCGGGTGTGGCCGCAGCCCCGGGTTGGCTGCGGGGCCGGTGGGAGGCAGGAGCGAAAGCCCACCCCGGCCGCGGCGGGGGACGGGCGACCAAGGCGGGCTGACGCGGACAAGGGTGCCGCCGCGCGGGGGCGGAGCGCGGCGACACCCCCCCTGATACCCGGGCCCCGGGGCCGGAAACCTCCTCAACGCCGGCAGCAGGCGGGGCCGGGTACGGTCTGGGGACATGCCCCGATTCGGCGCCTCAGACCCTGCTGCTCGCCGTTGCGTCGAGGTCGAGGTCGACGGCCGGCTGCTGCGCGTGACCAACCTCGACAAGGTGCTCTATCCGGTCGCCGGTTTCACCAAGGGGCAGGTGATCGACTACTACTCACGCGTGGCGCCTGCCCTGCTGCCGCACCTCCGCGGCCGCGCGCTTACCCTGCGGCGGTTTCCCGATGGCGCCGAGTCCCCCGGCTTCTACGCCAAGAATCGTCCGCCGGGCGCGCCCGACTGGGTGCGCACGGTTGCTCTGCCGACCACCGGCGGCCGTCATGCCCGCGCCGGGGCGGCGACGATCGACTACCTGCTCGTTGACGACCTGCCCACCCTCGTCTGGTGCGCCAACCTCGCCGCCTTGGAGCTCCACCAGCCCCAGGCCCGCGCCGCCGCCCCCCGGCAGCCCACCCAGGTGGTCTTCGACCTCGACCCGGGTCTGCCGGCCGACATGCTCGACTGCTGCGAGGTGGCTCTCTGGCTCCGGGCCGCGCTGGACCGCCTCGGGCTGCCGGCCCATCCGAAGACCTCGGGCTCGAAGGGCCTTGCGCTCTACGTCGGCATCGAGCCGGGCCCCGACGACGACAGCGTCAAGGGCTTCGCGCTCGCCCTCGCCGAGCTGCTGGAGCGAGCCCATCCCGACCGCGTGGTCTCGCGCATGAGCCGCGAGCTGCGGGGCGGCAAGGTGCTGGTCGACTGGAGCCAGAACGACGCGGCCAAGACCACCATCGCGCCCTATTCGCTGCGGGCCCGACCGCGACCGACCGTGTCCACCCCGGTGAGCTGGGCTGAGGTGGAGGGGGCCCTCGACGCCGGCGATCCCGAGTGCCTGGTCTTCGAGGCCGAAGCGGTGCTGGAGCGGGTGGCGCGGGACGGCGACACGTTCTCGGGGGTGCTCGACGCGCCCCGGCCGCTGCCCGAGCTCGGCGACCCCGACCACGCCCGACGGCGCCAGCGTGAGGAGTCGCCGCGGGGCCGCCGCGGACCCCGTGCCGGTTAGAGGGCGGCGCGCTCGATGCGCCCGGCGGCCGTCTCGGCCCAGGCCGCGTCGGGGTGGCGGCGGCGCAGCTCGGCCGCCGTGGCGGCATGGTCGTACTCCAGCCGGCGGTGCTCGACCAGCCCGCCGTCGTGCATCAGCGCGTAGCTGGCCCGGTGGATGCCGTCGAACGGCATACCCACGCTGCCCGGGTTGATCAGCTCGACCTCGCCGGCGTGGCGCTGGAGCGGCAGATGGGTGTGGCCAAACACCAGCCGCCCCTCGGCCATGCCGGCCAGCAGCTCGGCGTCGTGCTCGTCAGCCTCGGTACTGAAGGATCGGGTGTCGGAGATCGGCGAGCCGTGACAGAAGCGCGTGCCCTGCAGACCGACCTCCTTGGGCAGGGCGGCCAGCTCCGCGAGCGTCTCGGCGCCCAGGGCGCGGGCGCAGTCGGCGATTGCCGCCTGAACGAGGGGATCCTCGGGCGCCGCCGCCGGGAAGGCGGTCCAGCGCTCGCCGTTGCCGCGGATCCAGAGCGCCCCCGGCACGCGGCGCAGCCGGTCGACTGTCTCCTGGGGCCAGGCGCCGAACAGGGCGAAGTCTCCACCGAGCACGTACTGCTGGGCGCCGGCGGCCTCGGCGTCGGCCAGCACCGCCTCCAGGGCCGGCAGGTTGCCGTGGACGTCATAGACGAGCGCGATCATCGGGTTCGGCCGCAGGCTACCGACGGCGCACGCTGAGTTGCTAGTCCCGGCGGGCCTCCCACGAGAAGCCGCGCACGGCGAGGATGGACCCGGCCGCGGCCCATATGGCCAGCACGGCCAGAGCGGTGCCGTGGTCGGCCAGTCCCTGGCCGCGGACCATCGCCCCCGAGAGCCCGTCGATCAGGTGCTTGAGGGGCAGCGCCTCGGCCAGGTCGCGGAGGAAGCGCGGCTCCTTTGCCGCGTCGTAGACGGTTCCCGACACGAAGAGGGTGGGCAGGAAGACGACGTTGATGTAGACGGGCGCCGACTCGAAGTTGGGGATGAGGTGGGAGAGGGCCACGCCCAGGGCGGCGAAGCAGCCCACCCCCAGCACCACGAACACGGCAAGCGCCAGCCCGTCCCGCGGCCAGCCAGTGCCGAACAGCACGCGGCCGGCGACGGTGACGATGGCCAGCTGGATGACGGTGTTGGTCACCGCGTTGAGGGCCAGCGCGCCGAAATAGGAGCCCCCGGGCAGCGGGGTGCCGCGCACGCGCTTGAGCACGCCCTGCTCGCGCAGGAAGACCATGTTGAAGGCCAGCGCGACGAAGGTCGTCGACATCACGCTCATCCCGGCGATCCCCGGGACGATGATGTTCAGATCCTTCTGGCTGGAGGAGAAGATAGCGCCGAAGAAGGCGAGGAACAGCAGCGGCAGCAGGAAGTTGAAGAACGCCGCCGCCGGGTTGCGCCAGAACATCCGGCGCTCCAGCCGGTACTGGCGCCAGCACAGGGCAAGGGCACTATCCACGTCGCCTCCGGCGCCGACCGGCACCGGCCGGCTCGGGTTCGGGCCGGCCGGTCGCCGCCTCGGGCGCGGCCGTGAGCTGGAGGTAGACGTCCTCCAGCGACGGGCGGCTGACCCGCAGATCCTCGAGCCGCTGCCCGCGGCCCAGCGCGGCAGCAGTGAGCTTGTGCAGAAGCACGGTCGGATCCTCGGTCTCGTGGACCTCGGGTCCGGTCGTTCCGCTGAAGCTCACCCGGTAGGCCGAGGGACCGCTCGCCGCTCCGAGCTCCTGGGGGCGGCCCTCGACGAGAATGCCTCCCCCGGCGATGATGGCCACGCGGTCGGCCAGGGCCTCGGCCTCGTCGAGGTAGTGGGTGGTGAGCAGGACGGTCTTGCCCAGCTCGCGCAGGGCGCGGATGGTCTCCCAGGCCGTGCGACGCGCCGCCGGGTCAAAGCCGGTCGTCGGCTCGTCGAGGAAGATCAGCTCGGGGTCGCCGATGAGGGCCAGGGCCAGGTCGAGGCGCCGAAGCTGGCCACCCGAGAGCCTCCGCGTGCGCTCGTCGGCCTTCTCCCCGAGCCCGACGAGGGCGATGGTCTCCTCGACCTGACGCGGAGCCGGGTAGAGTCGGGCCCAGTGGGCGAGCACCTCGCGGACGCTCAGATGGCGGTAAATACCCGAGCTCTGCAGGACGATCCCCACCCGGGCGCGCAAGGCCAGCTCCCGGCGCGCCGGGTCGTGGCCGAGCACGCTGACCTCCCCGGCGCTGCGCTCGCGATAGCCCTCGAGGATCTCGACGGTGGTCGTCTTGCCGGCGCCGTTGGGGCCCAGCAGGCCGAAGACCTCCCCACGCTGCACGGTGAAGCTGATGCCCCGGACCGCCTCGTTGGATCCGTAGCGCTTGCGCAGGCCCGAGACCTCGATCGCGTACGGGCTCGACACGGCGGCGATGATGGCAGGAGGGTGCGCTGCGCCTGCGTGGACATCGGGTCGAACACGACGCGTCTTCTGGTCGCCGACGCCGGCCGTCGCGCCTGCCATCCCGTAGGCCAGGAGCGGGTCTTCACCCGGCTGGGCGCCGCCACCGGCCGCGACGGTGTCGTGGCCGCGGCGAAGGTGTCCGAGCTCGCCGAGGTGGTCGGCGAGCAGGTCGCCAGCGCCCGGGCGCTGGGCGCAGAACGCATCGCGGTGATCGGCACCGCCGCCCTGCGCCACGCGGCCAACCGGGCCGAGCTGTGCGCCGCCGTGACCCGCACCTGCGGCGTGGGGCTGCGCATCCTGTCGGCCGCCGAGGAGGGGCGACTGGCCTTCGCCGGGGCCACGCTGGCCACCCCCGCCGGGCCCGACCCCCTCGTGGTAATCGACGTGGGCGGTGGCTCGACCGAGGTGGTGGCCGGACGGGTCGGGGCCAGCGGCCGGGCCGTGGGATCGGTGTGGTCACTGCCCATCGGCTCGGGCCTGCTCACCGACCGCCTGGTCTCCGGCGACCCACCGGGCGCAGCGGAGATCGACGGGCTGCGCGAGGAGAGCCGACGCGCCCTGCACGTCGTGACCGGCGGTGGCTTCGCGCGCGCCCTGGCCGCCGGCGGCAGCGCCACGTCGCTGGGTCGGGTGGTGGGCGCCCAGCTTGACGACGTCGCCCTCGAGGCCGCGCTCGGCCGCCTGTGCGCCGCCCCGGCCGCCGAGGTGGCCGCCGCGCTGGGGCTGCACCCGGAGCGCGTCCGTCTGCTGCCCGCCGGCCTGATCCTGCTCGAGGCCGCGGGCCGCCGGCTGGGTGCTCCGCTGGAGGTGGCCGGCGGTGGGGTGCGGGAGGGCGCGGTGTGCCAGCTCGCCGGTCGGCTCTGACGCCTGTCCCGGCCCGGGCGCGGGATCTGTCGGTCTCGAGCCGGATCCGGCTAGCCTTCCTCAGGTGGCCAAGGCACGCCAGATCCCCGGCCTGCAAGCCGACCTGCCCCTGCGTCTGGCCGCTGCTCGCGCGGTGGAGGTCCGGGCCACCGAGCTGCTCGAGCACAGCACCGAGGTGCTCGACACCGAGGACATCGAGGCTGTCCACGACATGCGCGTGGCCTCCCGTCGCCTGCGGGCCGTGCTCGAGATCTTCGCTCCCTGCTTTCCGCCCGACGCACACCGGTCGGTCCTGCGCGAGGTCAAGGCGCTGGCCGACGCGCTGGGCGAGCGGCGCGATCCCGACGTCGCCATCGCCGCGCTGGAGGCCTTCGCCGATGCCGCGCCGCGCTCTGACCGCCCCGGCGTCGAGCATCTGATCGAGCGTTTCGGAGCCGATCAGCGCCGCGCCAACGAGGCACTGGCCATCGCGCTGCGCCGGGTCAGCGATGACGACCTGGCCGGGCGCCTCGAGGGTCTGGTTCTCGCCGCTCGGACGGCGAGCAGCGGCGCCGCGCCCAACGCCCCCGGTGCCTCCGCCGGGGCGCCAGAGCGCCACGCCGCGACCACCGCGTCGCCCTGGGCGCCGAGCCCCCCCGACCACGCGTCGTGAAGGCCCGGCGGATCAAGCAGCTCGATACCGAAGCTCCCCTGGCCGACGCGGCCGAGCGCATCGTCAGCGTCCGCCTCGACGAGCTGCTGGGCTTCCTGCCCGCCGCCCTGGATCCCGTCCGGACGGCCAACCTGCACGACCTGCGCATCGCGGCCAAGCGCCTCCGCTACGTGCTGGAGCTCTGCGCCTTCTGCTTCGGCCCCTATGCGGCAACGGCGGCCAAGCGGGCCAAGGAGCTCCAGGACCTCCTGGGCGAGGTCCACGACTGCGACGTCATGCTCCCCCGTGTGCTGGCCGAGGTCGGCGAGCTGCGCGTGACCGACGCCGCCCTCATCGCTCAGGCCGCCGGTCCTGACCTGTGCGGCGCCGACGTGCCAGCGTCGGCCGTCGCCGGGGCTCCGGGGGGGCCGGCCTACCGCGGACTCGAGGTCTACGCGGCGTATCTGCAGGCGCGCCGCGCCGTGCTCTTCGCCCGTTTCGTTGCCCTCTGGCAGAGCCTGGAGCGCGAGGGCTTCGCCGCGCGCCTGCGCTACGCCGTGGGCGAGCGACCCGCCGCCGAGGCGGTCGAACCGGCGACCCCGGGGACGGCGAACGGCGCCGGCGAGGGCCCCGTCGGCGCCCTGCGCGCCGCGGCCGGTAGGCTGCTGGGTACGACGGGCGAGCGCGACGGGGAGGGACCTTCCGCATGACCATCGCCCCCAATCACTGATGGCCGCCGATCCGGCGACCGCCACCACGGAGCTCCACGCGGCGCTCGCCGGCGGTGTCGCCGCGCCCGAGCGCCCGCCGGCGGACACCGCCCCGGGGCGCGGCGAGGGCCTCGACGCCCGCGAGCTGTACTTCAATCGCGAGCTGTCGTGGATGGAGTTCAACGGACGCGTGGCCGAGCTGGCCGAGGATGAGACCGTCCCGCTCTTGGAGCGGCTGAAGCTCTGTGCCATCTACGCGTCCAATCTCGACGAGTTCTTCATGGTCCGGGTGGCCGGGCTCCACGACCAGGTCGACGCCGGGATCTCGGCGACGGCACCCGACGGCCTGACGGCGAGCGAGACGATCGACCTCATCCGCGCCCAGGTCATCGAGCACTTCGACCGCGTGCGCAGCTGCCTGGACGAGCGGCTGCGCCCGGCCCTGGCCGAGCACGGGGTGCGCATAGTCTCGATGGACGACATCAGCCAGGCCGAGCGTGAGGGCCTGGACGAGCGCTTCCGGCGCCAGATCTTCCCCGTGCTCACCCCGCTGGCCGTGGGGATGGGCCGCCCCTTCCCCTACATCTCCAACCTCTCCCTCTCCCTTGCCGTCCAGCTCCGCGATCCGGTGACCGGCCAGCGGACCTTCGCCCGGGTCAAGGTGCCCAAGGAGATGCTCCCCCGCCTGCTGCCCGTCGACGGCGACCACGGCCGCACCTTCGTTCCGCTCGAGCAGGTCATCGCCTGCCACCTCGACCAGCTGTTCCCGGGGATGGAGATCCTCGACCATGCCGCCTTCCGGGTCACCCGGGACGCCGACTTCACCGTCTCGGATGAGGCCGATGACCTGCTCCGGGCCGTCGAGGACGAGCTGCGCCGCCGGCGCTTCGGAGAGGTGGTCCGCGTCGAGCTGGCCTCGGAGATGCACCCGGCCCTGCGCGAGCAGCTCGTCCACGCCCTCGACGTCGAGGAGCGCCAGTGCTACGACGTGGACGGGCTGGTGGACCTCACCGACCTCTGGCAGGTCCACGGCCTCCCGGGACTGGACGAGCTGCGCGACTCGCCGTGGACCCCGGTCACCCAGCCGCGGCTGCAGTCCGACGACGACGTCCCCGACGTGATGGGGGCGATGCGCGAGGGTGACCTGCTCGTCCACCACCCTTATGACTCCTTCGCCACCTCGGTCGAGCGCTTCGTCGAGCAGGCGGTGGCCGATCCCGACGTGCTGGCCATCAAGCAGACCGTCTACCGCACCAGCGACGACTCCCCGCTGGTTCCCGCCCTCATCCGCGCCTCCGAGCGCGGCAAGCAGGCCGTCTGCCTGGTCGAGCTCAAGGCCCGCTTCGACGAGCGCGCGAACATCACCTGGGCGCGCGCCCTGGAGGAGTCGGGCGTCCACGTGGTCTACGGGCTGCCGGCGCTGAAGACCCACGCCAAGTGCATCCTCGTCATTCGACGTGAGGGCGACGGGGTGCGCCACTACGTCCACATAGGCACGGGCAACTACCACCCCAAGACGGCGCGCCTGTACACGGACTTCGGGCTGTTCACCGTCGACGGCGAGATCGGCGCTGACGTGGCCGACATGTTCAACTTCCTCACCGGCTACGCGCGGCCCAAGGGGTACCGCCGCGTCTTCGTCGCCCCGACTGGCGTGCGCGACGGCATCCTGGCCGAGATCGAGCGCACCATCGAGGCCCACAGCTCGCAGCGACCAGCGCGCATCCGCATGAAGCTCAACGCCTTGGTCGATGCCCGCTGCATCCGCGCCCTCTATCGCGCGGCCCGAGCCGGGGTCGCCGTCGAGCTCAACATCCGCGGCATCTGCTGCCTGCGCCCCGGGGTGGAGGGCGTCTCGGAGGGCATCCGGGTGGTGTCGGTGCTCGGGCGCTTCCTCGAGCACTCGCGGGTGCTGGCCTTTGAGCGTTCCGGCGAGCCGCCGTCGGTGTGGATCGGCTCGGCCGACCTCATGCCCCGCAACCTCGACACCCGGGTGGAGCTGCTGGCCCCGGTGAGCGACCCCACCCTGCGCGACGACCTGCTCGACGCCCTCTCCCGTGCCCTGGCCGACGACTCCTCGGCGTGGGAGCTGGGGACCGACGGGCGCTGGACGCGCCGCACCCCGAGCGAGTCCGGGCCGCGGTCGCTGCAGCGCGAGCTCATGGCCGGCCATGCCGCGGCGGCGGCCGAGGCCTCGGCGGCGGCGGCGAGCGCATGACGCTGACCATCGGCGACGGCCCCTTCGCCGGGCGCACCCACCACGGGGCGCTGAACTTCGACCTGGACGGCGTCTCGCCCAAGCATCAGCTCTTCTTGTCGAATTACCCGCTGCGCCTGCGCGCCACCGTGGCCGGGCGCACCGTGCTGGACACCCGGCGGGCCCGGTTGCTGCACGAGACTGGCATCCTGCCCCAGCCCTACGCACCGCTGGAGGACTACGACCGCTCGCTGCTGGAGGCGACCGAGACCGTCACCCACTGCCCGTTCAAGGGCGACGCGAGCTACTGGACGCTGCGGGTGGACGGTGAGGAGCGGGCCGACGCGCTGTGGACCTACGAGACGCCGCAGCCCGAGTCGTCGTGGCTGAAGGGGTACGGGTGTCTGTACTGGGACCGGGTGGACGAGTGGTGGGTGGAGGACGAACGCCAGGCCGGCCACCTGCGCGACCCCTTCCACCGCGTCGACGTGCTCGAGAGCTCGCGCCACGTTGTGGTCCGGGCCGGCGCCATGTTGGTGGCCGAGACCTCACGACCCAAGCTGATCTTCGAGACCGGGCTGCCCGTGCGGGCCTACGTTCCGCGGGCCGACGTCTCGGTTGCGCTGGAGCCATCGGACACTCGGTCGGTCTGCCCTTACAAGGGCCACGCCTCCTACTGGCACGCCGTGGTGGACGACCGCCGGTTGACCGACGCGGCCTGGAGCTATGAGGTCGCACTCCCCGAGGCCAAGGAGGCCCGGGGACATGTCTGCTTCGACCTGGGTGAGGGGCTCGAGGTCGAGGTGGGCTGAGGCGCGGGTCGGCCGCGAGGCTCCGGGCCGGCCGAGCGAACCTTTGCGGGGTTGGCGCCCAGCCGTTAGTGTCGGCCGTATGCGCCGTCACCTTCTTCGCCTCGCCGTCGCCCTTGCCGCCATCCTCGCCGCTCTGGGAGTTCTCGCTGCGGCGCCGGGGCTGGCCGCCCAGCGCTTCGCCGCCCCCAACGGGCTGTCGACCAACAACCCGTGCTCTCAGGCGAATCCATGCGACATCGTCACGGCGATCAACGGGACCGCGGGCAACATGCCAGCGGACGGCGACGAGGTGATCCTTGCGTCCGGCAGCTATGGCTCGGCGCGTCGCCCCTGAGCACTCAGCTGAAACCGTCCGTGCATGAGACGATCCACGGAGTTGTCGGTCAACCACGACCGTAGCTGTTCTCCAGCGCGGGGCCTCCCGTCCAGCTGAGCCTCGGTTCTCCCGGTGCGATTGTGCGCCACCTCGACATCGAGTCGACCAGCACGGCGCTGGGCCTCGGTAACTCCGCCGCTGACGGGGTGATCGCCCACGGCACTGGCTTCGGCTGCTCCGTGGACAACGGGACGCTGACCAACTCGGTCTGCTGGTCGGCCAGCGCCGGCGGCGCCGGGCTCGCGTCACTGATCAGCGGCTCGGGCACGATAACCAACACGGTGCACAACGACGACATCGAGCCATTGGGGCATCGGGACTCGGTATTGACACCGCGTCGACTAGCGCGGGCCTGACGGTCATCACTAACTCCACCAACACCATCGCGCATGGGACGGCGACCGATGTTGTCGCCAGTCAGAGCGGCGGGGGGGTGGACGCGGTCAACCTCGACCACTCCGCCTACAGCACGGTCAATGTGAGCGGAGGCGCCACCACAACCTCAGCGGGCTCGGCCACGAATCGGACCGCTGATCCGGGGTTGGTCAATCCGGCGGGTGGTGATTTTCACGAGACTGCGGCGTCGCCGACCATCGACAGGGGCGTGACCGATCCGGCCAACGGCAGCCTGGATTTCGACGGGCAGCCGCGCACCGAGGGGACGCGGCGCGGGGCCGGCTGGGAGCACGACCCGTGCGGCGCGGGGGACTGGGCCCTCAATCACCCGGCCCCCGCGCACGGAAAAAGGGAATCGCCTGCCGTTTCCGGGGGTCATTTGGGGGTCAGTGGGGCAGCAGTGGGCAGAGGCCGCCGAGTGAGAGCATGGCGAGGGCGCCGCACGTCGTGGCACCGTCCTACGAGGGCCGGCAGACCAGGCAACCGGTGGCCAACGCGCCCGTTGGCCACCCGACTCGGGCGGTCGTCGATCGTTTGAATGGTCGGCGGCCACGCGCGCCGATCTGGGTCTCTGACATCGCCCGCTAAGCCGTTCCACCTGCGGGACATTTGGGTGACTATACGGCTTCCATGTCGTATATACTGGACGTTGTGGCCAAGCACCTGATCGATCTCGACGAGAGCGCACTCGGCGCGGCCCGGGCTGAGCTGGGCACGACGACGATCAAGGACACCGTGAACGAGGCGCTGCGGCGGGCCACCGTCCTGCGCGAACGCCAGGTGGCCGCGGCCCTAGACGTGCTTGCCGACGCTCACCTTGACGATCGCGTCCACGCGTGGCGCTGAGCTTCCTACTCGACACGAGCGCGCTCGAACGCCTCACTCACTCCGAGGTACGCACGGTGGTCGAGCCGCTGGCGGCGACGGGTCAACTCGGTCGTCCCAGCATCTGCGACCTCGAGGTGGGCTACTCGGCCCGAAACGCCGAGGAGTGGGATCGACTCGTGGGAGCGCTCCACGCGTTCGATCGCGTCGACACGACCGCGGCGCATCTCCTCCGAGCACTTCAAGTGCAGCGCCTGCTCGCCGAGCGAAGCCAGCGCGGGCGCAAGATCCCCGATCTGCTGATCGCGGCGGCAGCGGAGCAGCTCGACGTAGCCGTATTGCACTACGACGCCGACTTCGACGCGATCGCCTCGGTCACCGGCCAGCGCTGCCGGTGGGTCGTGCCCGCGGGCAGCGTGGAGTGACCGCTCTCGACGTGGTGGACCTGGCCCTCGATCGCGCGGCCGTCGCGTAGCGAGAAGGGCTGGTCGCGCGCGGGTGGCGTTGCCCGCCGAGTCCCAGGCATAGACCGGTCTACCAGTGCACCCCGCGCATGAGATGCGCGAGGGCGATCTGCTCGGTGGAAGCGTGCTCCTTGGGATCCTTCTTGCCCTTGGACGCTGCCGAGTCGGGGAAGACGCGGTAGGCCATGTGCAGGATCTGGTCCACGGCCTTGGGGGCCAGGGTGTAGGCCACCTCCCCGAAGGTGCCCAGGCGGGTGTTGATCGTCTTGGGCTTGGTGCGGATGGCCTCGCAGATCAGGTCGGCCGCCTCGTCGGGGGAGATGGTTGGGAAGGAGTCATACATCTTGGTCGGGGCGATCATCGGGGTGCGCACCAGGGGCATGTGGATGGTGGTGAAGTGCACACCGTCCCCGATCACCTCTGAGCCCACGACGCGGGTGAACGCGTCCAGGGCGGCCTTGGAGGCCACGTAGGCGGCGAAGCGCGGCGGGTTGGTCTGGGCCCCGATGGAGCTGACGTTGATGATGTGGCCGACGTGGCGCTCACGCATATGGGGCAGCAGCCCGATGATCAGCTTGATGGCGGCAAAGTAGTTCAGCGCCATCGTGCGTTCGAAGTCGTGAAAGCGGTCATAGCTCAGGGCGATGGAGCGGCGGATGGAGCGCCCGGCGTTGTTGATGAGCATGTCCACCGCTGGGTGGTCGGAGAAGATCTCGCCCAGCAGCCGCTCAACCGAGTCCATGTCGGAGAGGTCGGCCGAGTAGAGGTGGGCGGTGCCGCCCACCTCCTCGATCTCCGCCTTGATCTCCTCGAGCTTCTCCGTCGAGCGGGCCACGAGAAGGGGGACCCCGCCCGCCTCGGCAATCTTCATGGCCGCCGCCTTGCCGATGCCGCTGGAGGCGCCGGTGATGATCACCGTCTGGCCGTTGATCGCCCCTTCGAAGGAGCGATCCTTGAACAGGTCGGGGTCCAGGTTGCGCTCCCAGTAGTCCCACAGCTTCTCGGCGTAGTCGTCCAGCCGCGGGACGGCGATGCCGGTGCCGGCCAGGGCGCGCTCGGTGTCGCGGGTGTCGAATTGGCAGGTCAGCCCGGCGTAGTCGATGGCCGCCTCGGGGATGCCGATGTCGGCCAGCACCTGCTTGCGCAGGCTCTTGAGCGCGGGCAGCTTCATGGCCATTGACACCGCCCCCTTGGGCAGCGCGTCGGTGAGGCGCTTGTCGATTCGGATGGCCAGCTGGGGTGCGTGGGCGGCGCGGGCGAAGGCGTTGAGGGCCTCGCCCGAGCGGATGCCCTTGGGGTCGGTGAGGTGGAAGGCCTGGCCGTCGAGGTCGGGCTCGTGAGCGATGTGGTCCAGGGCTCGGGCGACGAAGTCGACGGGGACGATGTTGGTCCAGCCCAGCTCGGGGCCGATCAGCGGCAGCCACTGGGGCAGCAGGGCGCGGGCGCGCTGGATGGCCTTGAAGAAGTAGTAGGGCCCGTCGACCTTGTCCATCTCGCCGGTCTGGGAGTGGCCCACGACGATGGACGGGCGGTAGACGCGCCAGGGCACCTTGGCCTGGGTGCGGGCGATCTTCTCGGACTCGAACTTGGTGCGGTGATAGGGATGGTTGAGCTTCTGGCCCTCGTCGAACATGTCCTCGCGGAACAGGCCCTTGTAGAGGCCGGCGGCGGCGATGGAGGAGATGTGGTGCAGGCAGCCGGCCTCGATGGCGTTGGCCAGCTCGACGGCGTGACGGGTGCCCCCCACGTTGAGCTGGCGGTTGCTCTCGTCGTCGGCGGTCATGTCGTAGATGGCCGCCAGGTGAAAGAAGTGGTCCACCTCGCCCTTCAGCTCGGCGATCTTCTCGTCACAGACCCCGAGGTTGCGCTCGCCGAGGTCGCCGACGACGGGGACGATGCGCTGGTTGGCCTCCGGGCCCCAGCCCTCGATCAGCCCGTCGAGCTTGGCGCTTGACCCCTCGCGCACGAGCACATGGATCTGCCCCTCGCGCTCAAGCAGGCGCTCGACGAGGAAGCGGCCGATGAAGCCGGTGCCTCCGGTCACGAAGTAGGGGGTCATGTGCAGCTGGGCCTCTCTCCCGGGGTCGCGGGCCGGAGCCTACCGGTGGCGGGCTGGAGGATCCCCGAGGGTGGCTCACCTGTCACCAGCCGAGGCCGACAACCGTCCACCCGAGGCGGGCGCGGGAGTCAGGCTGGAGCTCGAGGTCGACCACGAGGACCTGGTCGGGGTCGGCGACCTCGGCCCGCAGGCGGACGTCGCCCGGCGCCGGGAGCCCGCCGGTGTCCGGCCACGGGCCGCGCACGCGGTGGGGCGGTGGCCGGCCGGAATTGGCGAGGTCGGGGGCGCTGTTGGCCTGCGCACGGACTGCCGACGAGGCATCGGGCAGCGCCTCAGGGTCCCCCTCGCCGTAGAGCAGGGCGGCGAACGCGCGCATGAAGTGGAGGGCGACGCGTTGGGCGCGTTGCGGCGGCGGGACGCCCGGCCGGCTGGGACTGATTGTTGGGGTGGTGGCCGGCTTGGACGCCGGGGAGGTGGGAGCGGCCGTCGCGCCGACCGGCGCCAGTACCTTGGCCGGCGGGGATGGGTCGCGCTGTGCGCGGCGGTGGGCGGCCCGGGGCATGGGTTCGCGGGTGAGCCAGAGCCCCGCTACGCCCAGGGCCGTGGCGCCGAGCAGCAGGACGGTGCGACGGGGGGCCTTCACAGACCAGATGGATGTCGGGGGACGAAGCCGCTGCCGTCCCGCTGGCCCGGGTGCCAGCCGATCCCGGGATTCGGGCCTTCCCCGTGCGTATCCCAGCGGATGCCGGCGACCTCCAGGTACACGTGGTCAGCGTTGGCGTGCCAGGTGACCCAACGTCCGGGCCCCGGGAGGCCAAATGACTCCAGTGCTGTCGAGTCGAAGTTCTCGTTGGCGTCGCGGATGATCCCGGCCCAGAAGAGCAGGTAGGAGACCGACGAGGAGCAGTCGTAGTGGTCGAGGATCTGGGTGTAGGGCGTCCCGTGTGGCGAGGCCTGCGAGTAGGGCTTGCCGATGATTCGATTGCCCGCCGCGATCATCGCCTGCACCGGCGCGGGTGCCGATGCAGGTGCTGCCGCCCGGCCGTCGGGCAGCACTCGCGCGCGCTCTCCGGGGGTCAGCGGCGCGTCCCCGGTCGCCGCCGACGCGTGGGCGCCGCACCCGGCGGTTGCGCTCGAACCGGATTCGGCGAGCGCCTGCCGGTAGCCGTCCATCGCCGGGCCGCGCCAGGCCGACGCGCCGCCGGGCCTCGTCGCCGCGCTCCGTCGGGTGGGAGCGCGCCCGTGACGGTAGGGGCTGCCCGCGGTCTCGCCCGCGCCGAGGACGTCACGCGCGGGAATTGCGTACCGGGCCTGCAGCCAGTGGGTGAGCCGCAGCGAGGATTCGCGCTGCGCCGTCGCCAGCGTCGCGGGTCCGCTGCCTGCGTTCGGATCCAGATGGGCGACGACGAGGGCCGTCGCCGACAACTCACCCGCGGAGGGTGCGCGGAGGCTGAGCGGTCGATCCTGCTCGATCTGCCCGGTGGCGGCGACCGTGAAGTGCGAGGCGGCCGTCGGGCCGGTCTCGAGCACGACGTGGGGGTGGCGCAGTGGGCGGCTGGCGGGGGGGCCCGTGAGTCCCGCACCGCTGTGGATCGACGGAGCCTCGGTGGCGGCCGTCGCGCTGTCGAGCATGGCGGTCCGAGCGGTGGCGTCGCCGGTCGCCGCCAGCGGGCCGGTCCCGTCGACCGCCTCGGCCCGCACGACCCCGAGGCCCGAGAAGCGCAGCGCCGCCGCCGTCTGGTACCAGAGGTCGAGGGCTCGGGGATAGTCGTGGCCATTCAGCTGGACGGGGACGCCCCCGCGGCCCTGGTCGAGCTTCTCGGCGATCACCGAGCGCCCGGCGTAGGTGACGCGCAGCCGCGTGTGCGCGGGCAGGTGTCCGAGGGCGGCGAAGTCCCAGTTGGCCGCGACGGGATCGCCGGGGTTGGTGGACAGCTCGGCAAAGGCCATGTGGCCGAAGAGGTCGCCGGTGAACGAGCCCGACTGGTGGTCGCCCCCGTCGCTCGGACCGCCGTAGTCGCTGGCGCCGACGAGCCGGCCGCCGCCCGGGCCCAGCGTCGCGGACGCCGCGCCCGCCGCCTGTGCGCACGCCGGCTCGACCACCGGGGTGCCTCCGGCGGCCACGAGCACGGCGAGGACGGCGGCCACGGGGACGCCCACCACGGCCAGCGCCGCGCGGTGTCCGCTGTCCGTGCGCACCTCAGTCCCTTGGGCCCCCGGCCGCAGGGGGGTCGGCCTTCTGAGCGGGGCTGGCCCCACCGTCGACGAGGCTGTCCCTCACGGAATCAAGCCGGTCCTCGCGCTCGCGCAGCGAGCGCTCCTTCTCGGCGAGGCGCTCGCCCCGGGCCTTGACGTGCTCATCCTGGCGCTGCAGACGTTCAAGCTGCTCACGTCGCGCAGCGCGACGCTCGCGCTGACGCCGGTTGACCGCCTCGCGACGTTCGTCGCGCGCCCGGTCGTTTTCGGCAACCTTGGCGTGCATCTCGGCTCGTGCCTTGCCGGGTGGCGGCAGCCGATGGTGAGACGGATCGGCGGAGAGCAGACGCGGCTTCTTGATCCAACGTTCCCAGGGCGTGAGGCGCGCGTAGTCCTCGGGTCTCATCGCCGTGCCGTGGGGCAGCTCAGCCGCCCAACGCGACACTCCCGGTCCCCACGCCTCGCCGGCCGGCTCTTGCCTGGCCACGTCGTCGGGCGAGACGAAACGGGCGAGGGTGGCGCGGCCCGGGGCACCGGTCGAGGCGGTCACTGGGGCCTCGGGCGCTGACCTTGCGTCGTCCTTGGTCAGGCCGGCCTGCGGCTCGGTCATCGCGTCCGATTCGCGCTCGGCTGCCACGATGGCCTGCACCGTGCGCAGGGTGCGCTCCATGTCGGGACTGACGGTCTTGGCGCGCAGGGCGTCGCGCTCGTTGGTCAACCGAGCCTGGTCGCCCTGCAGGTCGGTGCCACGGGCCGCGAGCGCCTGCCGGTCCTGGGGATCGGAGGCGAGCGTCGCTGCCCGCGCCACCTGACCGCGGTCGCGGGCGTTGACGGCCAGCCGCTCCTCGACGCCGACCAGCTGCGTGCTGGCCTCCTCGTGGGCGGCCAGCCGGTTCAGGGCCCGCCCCTCCTTGCGCCGACGCTCGCGACGCTCGCGTCGCGCGTCGCGATCGCTGGTGCGGCGCGCGCGGGCGAAGCTGTCGCCGGGACGGTCGCCGGCGCGGTGCGCCCACCCGCTGGCGTTGTCGAGTGCCCCGCGCGCGAGGCTGACGCCGGCGCGGCCAGTGCGCTTGACCCGTCCTGCCGCACCCACGGCACGGGGAACTGCTTCGCGACCCGCGGCGAGCAGGGCCCGCAGCTCCTCGCTGTTGCGGTGATGGCCGCCCGAGAGGGCGGCGAAGATCGCGTGCCGGCGCCGATAGGCGACAAGCCAGCTGGCGGCGATGAGGACGAAGCCAAGCCCGTAGGGAAGCCTCGCCGCGAGAGCGGCGAGGACGTCGGTGAGGGCCAGGATCACTGCCAGACCGAAGGCGTAGACGGCGCGTCCGGCCACGGTGAAGCCGAGCAGGGCCAGCCAGCGCACCGCTGCCTGGCGGCCACGGGAACCGAGCGCGGGGGCCAGGCAGACGAGGGGCGCCAGGAGAACGAGCACGAGCTGCACCACGCTCTGCAGCGCGATCATGGCTGTGAGCCAGCCGATCAGGGCGATGCCACACCACAGCCCGACGCACATCACCATCACGATCGCCGCTCGCGGCACTGTTGCGCCGGTGGTCTGGAAGGCCACCCTGCTCGGGTCGCGATGGACGCCCGCTACCTGTTGGCTGACATCGCCGGTTTGATCGGGGATGCAGATGTCGCAGATGCCCAACGGCCCGTGGCCGGTGCCGGGGAGGGCATCGCCGGCGAGGGCGGCGTACTCCGCGTCGCGCTGGCGCGAGCCGGAGGGGTAACGCAGCCAGCGCTGCCCCCAGGTCAGCCCCCCGGGAGCCCGTGAGAGGCAGAAGCCGACGTCGCCGAACTCGATCGCACACCACGGGCGGGTCACTGACGCGTCGAACCATGCGGCGCTTGCGTCGGCCACCCCCTGGTCGGCGTGGGCCGCGTCCCCTGCTGCCGCTCCGGCCAAGAACCCGCCACCGGCCTGATTGGCCAGGGCCGAGAGCGGCCCGAGTGTTTGCTCTGGGCGCTGGATGATGTACAGGCCCGCCGCGATCAGGACAATCGCCGTGGCGCTTCCCACCACGCCCTCGGCCACGTCCTGACGGACGACGCCGTGGTAGAGCGCTACGAGGCCCAGCAGGCCGAAGGCCACGGTCTGCCACGGGCGCCCCAGCGCATCGTCGTGGAGGTGATGCAGGGCCGAGCGCAGGGGGGCCAACGCGCCGTGGAGGATGTCCAGCGAGAAGCTCCATTGCAGGGCGGCGAGCACGACGTTCAGGGCCGTCAGCGTCACCGTCCAGACCAGCGAGGCCAGCCACTCCAGTAGCGCCGCGATCGAGTTCTGCGGATGGGTGACCCCGGCCTGGATGTGCCAGTCGAAGGCGTAGTGGCCCAGGGGGTAGGGGCTTTCGACGGTTCCCGATCCCCGGCAGTTGGCGGCCGGTTGGCCGACCAGCGCCTGGCGGCAGGTGGGCGACGGACCGCTGAAGCCCGCCAGCCAGTCTGGTGGCGGGCTCGCACTGGCGCTGGCCGGGATGCTCAGCGCCGCGAACGCGACGGCGCAAGCCATCAGCGCGGCCACGCGCCTCACGGCGATGCCCCGGCGCCGACGTCGGGAGTTGTGCTCAGCGCGGCCAGGAGCTCCGGGTCGGCGTCGAGCTCCACCTGGAGGCGGGCCACCCGATCGTCGAGGTCGCGCATCATGCATCGGCCCTCGCGGCTGCGCAGCAGCCAGCGACGCGCAGCGTCGTCGGCCGGGTCGAGTCGGAGCATGGCGAGCCCGGCCGCCGCCTCCTCGTCGGTCTCCTGGCCGAAGACGAACCGGGTTCCGATCAGGTTCTGGCTCTCGACAGCGTCGCCGGCCAGGTGGGTGACGAGGATCGGCGTAGCGTGCTCAGAGCGCCCCCAGCGGTTGAGCTGCTCGATCAGCTCCCGTCCGGTGGCGTCGCGCAGCAAGAACCACGCCTCGTCGAAGCCCAAGACCTTATGGCGCGCCCGGTTGGCCCCCATCAGATGCATGGCGTAGGCCGCCAGCAGCCGGACGACCGCGACGCCGACGCGCTGTTCCTCGGTGAGCTCGTCGCGCGGCGTCCCGGGCAGCGGGCGGGGCAGCCGCCGGATGCCGATGTAGGTGTAGGGGGCACCGCCGGCGACCGAGGCGGACCCGTCGCCGCCGGCGAATCCGAGTTGGGCAAGGCCGCCGTCCGTGTAGACCTCGAGCGCGTCGGCCACGTCCCGCGCCGCGGCATCGCTGGTGCGAAGCCAATCAACGACGTGCGTGCACGTCCGTTGCGCCGGTGATCCCTGATCCACAGCGCGGACGGCCCGTTTGATCGCCGTACGCCAGGTGGGCGGGCACGGGTGCAGCAGATCGAGCAGGAAGGATGCGGCCAGATCAGGCCCAGTCCCCGGCGCGGCGATGCGCAGTGGGTCCAGCAGGCCACGGTGGCGGTCGTCGGCCCCGAGGACGATCTCCTCGACTGCGTCGGCGCCAAAGCGCTCGGCGACCACGCGCTGCAGCGCGTGGTCGCCCTTGGGATCGATGTCGACGACACGAGAGCCGAGCAGGAACGCGCCATAGAGAAGGAGCTGCAGCAGCAGCGTCTTTCCGGAGCCCAGCGTGCCCGACAGCAGCGTGGCCGGAGGTCGATTCGACCGCGACGCCTGGCGCAGATCGACGAGCACGGGCTGGGCTGCCCCGATCGTGCGACCGACGATCAGGCCGGTCTCCGATCCGACCGCATGCCCGGCAATGGGCATCAGCCCGGCCATCTGCTCGACCAGCAGGTGCTCGCAGAGGTCGGCGACGCTCGGTGCCTGCCCGGGGAAGAGTCCGGCGAAGAGTCGAAGCTGCTCGCCGTAGGGGCGGTGCAGGCGCACCGGCGCAAAGGCATCGACGACGGTGGCGACCCGGCGCTCCAGTTCGGCCTCGGACGCGGCGCCCACCCTGAGGGTGCTCAAAGCCTGCAGCAACGGCGGGCGCGCATCGCCTTGGAGATAGGCCTGCAGCGCCCGCGCCGCGTGCGGGCGCTCTTGGGAGGCGTGGGAGGCGCCGTGCTCTCCGGCGTGCTCCTCGTCGAGGATGTGGTTGGCGTGGATGAGCTTGCCCGCGACCAATCGGGCGGCGCGGTCGTTGGGGATCCAAAGCGTCGAGAACCCAACGTCGACCGGGAAGCCAAGCTCGTCCAGCGGCGCGGACAGCAACTCGGCTCCGCGCCCGGGGAATTCGACCGCCGCGGGCAAGGCGCCAAGCGTCAGCAGCGCCTGGTGGCTGTCGCCCCGCTCGGAGCGGATCCGCAGCCCGCGCTCGCGCAGTTCGATGGGGGACCGGAACAGCCGCAGCACGTCGACCTCCAAGGGTCGCCAGCGCTCGCCGCCGCCCTCCTCGACCACCAGGGCGCGAGGGACGAAGAAGGGATCCAGCGCCGGCTCACCCAGCCCGGCGCAGAACGCCCGACGCAGCAGCCACTGGAGCTCGAGGCTGCTGGCCCGCTCAGCCACGAAGAACCTGCGCACGACGTCGAAGACCCGGCCCTCGCGCGCCGCCAGGTCCCGCCGTCGCGACTGTCCGAGGGCGCGCGGGTCACGACCCGGCGTCGGGGACGAGCGCAGCGCGTCAGGGATGCGTGACGGGTGCAGCACCAGCTCGCCCAGCCGCGCGAGCAGTTGGTCGACGGGCTGCCCCAACGGATCCGCCAGGCGGACCGACAGGTAGAGCTCGGGTCGCAGGACCTCGGCGTCAGCCAGGACAGCGCGCTGCCCGGCGAGGTGGTGGGCGAGGGCGGCGGGATGGCCGTGGAGCGGGTCAAGGGCCGCGTGCGCTCGCCGGGCGTACTCCTCCGGCGGCCACGCTCGTGTCACGCGGAGCATCTGGAAGTCCGCGCCCACCGCGCAGGCGAAGCTGGCCAGCTCCGCCCACACTCGTATCTTGTCCTCGAGCGGTAGCCCCTCGTAGGACTCCAATCCCAGCCGGTACACCGCCCACGCGTCGCGGGCCGCGGCTCCCAAGACCACGTTGCCGTCAGCGGCCCGGATCGGCGGTCTCATCTGGGATCGGCGTCCGGCCGGGCTGAAGCGGTCGCCGACGCCGCGCCACTCCGGTGAATGACGAGCTCCTGGCCGGCGCGTAGCCTCAGCCGCCGTCCGAGGATCCGTGGGCGACCGGGCGCCGGACGCAGCTCGATCCGGCTGCCGCGCCGGCGCACCGATCCCACGCCGCGCAGCTCCACGGTGGCCGGACCGGCCAGGCGTCCTGCGCGGTAGCCGGCATCAGCGGGACCCGGTGCCAGGACGATCGGCCCGGTGATCCGCTCGATCCGGCCAGGGGCCACGCACCGGGCGAACGCGTCGACGTGCCGGGGGCCGGCCGCGAAGCGCACCACGGCCAGCGCGAACAGATGACCGGGCCGTCCGTCGGGTCGGTAGCGCGACAGCAGGACCCCGACGCCGATCGGCACACCCAGATCACGTACCGGGGCGGGCAGCACCCCCAACAGCGCCCCGAGCCCCGGGACGACACCGGCGACCAGGACGGCGACGGCTGTGCCCATCGTCCAGGCGATCGTGCTCAGAGCTACGCCTCCCGGGAAGGGCAGCGTCCACCGCTGGATTCGGTAGACCCGATACTCCAGGTCGAACACCGCCCGGTAGGAGCGCAGCACGATGGGCTCTGCCCGACGGCCGGTCGATGACGGCGGTGCGCTGGTCGCCACCGTTAGTCGAGGATCTTGCCCAACAGCGAGTTGGACACGTTGAGCCCACGATCTGGGCTGATCACGAATCCACCCAGGGCGAGGACGAGAGCGAGGAAGGTGACGATCCCGACGAGGTTGCGCCGGGCTATGGCACGAATGGCTCCGGCCACGATCATGCAGGCGGCGATCGGCCGCGCCCAGGAGTCGAAGATCTGCCGGACATGGGCGCCGCCATTGGTGATGTCCGCCCACGCAGCCCCCGGCGCCACGAGCGCGACGAACAGCAGGGCGAGCACCCCCGACGAGGCCCACGCGAGCCGGCGGCGGCCCCGGCTGTTCTCGCTGGGGCGCGCAGCTCGCGTGCCGGGCGGGGGAGGGACGGGGGGATGGGCGGCTGGAACGACGGTCACGATGAGGCTCCTCTCGAATCGGTGGTCACGCCGATGGCAGTGATGAACCAGCGCTCGCGGTGCTCCACGGCGAGCCGGTAGCGCAGCTCGTAGGTCGCGCCCGCGCCGTCGCGCACGGTGGCCAGGACGGCGACGGCACCTGGCCCCGCCCACGTCACGTCCTGGGCGTCGGTGAGGGCCATGGGTGTGGCGGGAACGGTGGCCCGAGCCCCCGGCGTGAGGTCGGCCGCCAGATCACCGCCCGAGGCCCGCAGATAGGCGGCCAGACCGCGGACGGCGACCGTACGCAGCCCGTAGTCGGCGACCTCGTCACCGGGTCCCGGCGCGGGTCTCTCGTCGCGGGGCGGGGGCGAGACCAGCGCCGGCGGGGCGTCCACGGCGAGGGCTCCGTCGCTGCCGGAGGCGACAGGTACGGCCAGGTATCGGAGGGGCGCCTGGCCGTCGAGGGCGACGGCGACGACGACGAGCTCTGCGCCCTCGGACGGGTCGGCCACGTGCGCGGCGACGGCCGTCCAGACGACACGCTGCGTTTGGCCGGAGGCCGGTTGGACGCTGCCGTCGAGCTCGGTTCCCGGCGCCAGGAATCCGTCCACGGCACGGTCGTGCGCGGGCACGTCTCTGTTGTCAAAGCTCAGATAGGCCCGGGCGAAGGCCTGGGCGAACGCATCACGCGCGGCTGGATCAGCGCCTGCGTCCGCGTGCGGGCGCACGAGGAGCACCCGGGGCCGGGGCGGGAGCGCGATCGCGCGCAGGCCCCCGAGGGACAGGAGCACGACAACCACGGCCCCGGCGGCGCGCGGGGCGGCGGCGCGGGCCCGGATGACGGTGGCCGAGGCGGTGGTCAAGACCGCCCGATCGGCTAGCTGCTCAGCCACGCCCGGCGCCTCGTCCGGAGGTGGTTGTCAAGCGCGGGGGGAGCATCGGATGCATGTCCCCGACTCGTCGCGCTCCGGCGGGTCGTTGGACCCGGACGGGGGACGGGTCAACCGAACGCTCGCGCGCTTTGCTGGAGCTGGTCTCTGACTTGTGGGCCGGCCGGGAGTGACCTACTCCTCGCCGTCCGCCGGGCGGCGCGCACTGGCGGGGCGCTTACTCAACGTGCTTCGGGTCGGCGTCTTCATCGACTATCAGAGCGCGTACAGGTAAAGCCGGCCACCGAGGCTCCCCGCACGCACGGACCAACGCGCGGGTCTCACGGCTGCCGTTCGACGACGCGCCACGCGCCCACGCGAAACGTCGTGATGGCGTCGTGTGCTTCCGCAGGGATCGGATACCCCCGGCGCAGAAAGTAGACAGCCGGCGTCTTCGGGTGGCCCGAGGCAGGAGGCCCGATACGACCGATGGGCACGCCAAGACGCCAGGCGAGCTCGTTGGTAGCGGTGACGGTGCGGACCTCTCCCCCGGCGCGAAGCGCGCTCGAAGCTGACGAGTGAGCGATCGCGACAACGAAATGGTGATCGAGCCGCGCCGCCCCGCGCGCCAACCTCAGTGATTGGGTCGTTCGGATCCCGACCTCGACGAGGCTGGCACCGGCAACGAGTACCCCGATGACGACCACGGCACCGAGATGGTGGCGACGGTACCGCGACAGACCGGCCAACGAGTAGCCGGCGAGTACGGCCATAAGCCCAGCAAAGGGCCAGAAGAAGCGGTCGAGCACCGCGTAGCCCGGTACCAGGAGCGCGAGGGCCACGACCGCGCACGCGATGGCAACCAGGGCCACGACGAGCACACCCGAGTCGCGTCGCCGGGCGGCGAGCACCCCGCCGGCGACCGCCGCGACCATCAGTGCGATCGGCAACTGGGTCACGCTCTCCAGCAACGCGGCCGCCAGGCCGCTGCCTGATTCGCCGTTGAGACGGGCGACGACGCTGGCGTGGAAGGGATCGCCGGAGCCGATCCAATCCGCGCCGAAGAGCAGACCAGTAACCGCGACTTGGCCAGCGCCAACCACCTTCCACGACAGCTTCCGTTGCCTGCCCAGGGCTAGGCCGTACATGATGATCAGGGGCCAGAACTCGGCGCGCCCGAGCACCGCTGCGCAACTTGCTGCGTAGGAAGCCCCGGCCCGACCCGCCAGACCCCGCTCCACCGAGATCATGATCAGCAGCGCGCTGAGCGGTTCGGCTCGTCCGGCGGCGACTCTCGTGAGGGCGTTGGTGGGGCACAGCGCGCCTGCGGCGGCGATGATCCCGGCGGTCCGGCCCGCTAGCCGCACTCCGAGGCGGAAGGCCACCACCGCCATGCCCAGCCACGATGCCGCGGTGAGCGCGGTGAAGGCAAACGCGACATTGTCCCGTCCCAGCGCCAGCAGAGGGATGCTTGCCATCACCGTCAATGCCTTCCACGAGGTCCGCATGACGTCGGTATCGAGCCGCCCCTGCACGAGCTCGTCAGCCCAGCCGAACCAGGCAAAGGCATCGGCATTCGGTGCCCCGGGGACCAGCGCGGCGAGCAGTCCACCGCCACCGCCCAGAAGGGCGAGCATGACGACCCAGCGCAGGCCGGCGGAAAGACGCAACTGGGCGCCCGGGGACTTGGCGGAGATAGCGGCACGCACCGACTGATGACCGGGCATTCGTTGACCGAGCCGCGGGGTGAAAGACTAGTGGTCGTCGGTGGTGTATGGGTGCTGGTCACCGAGTCGACGCTCCTCGTAGGCGGCACTCCCCGACCGACCCCAGAACGACCGGCGGGCGTCCGAGGACGCCCGCCGGCTCGGTGCGGGGTCCGGGCGAGCCGGACCGGGTGAGGTCAGGCGCTGGCCTTCTCGCGCGGGCGGTCCTTCCCCGCTGCGTTGCCTTCGGGGGTCGGAGCGTTGCCGTCGGTCACGATGATCGAGGGCTCGGGCGCGGGGTCCAGTCCACGCAGAGCGTCGACGGCCGGCTGCGGCTTGGGATCAAGGAAGCCCACGTGCTGGCCGACCACCTCGTAGCCCGACCGGCGCGTTCCGTCGGACGCCTCCCACTCGCGGTGGTTGAGCCGCCCGTCGACGCTGATCCGGCTGCCCTTGGACAGGTAGCGAGCCAGCACCTCCGCCTGCTTGGCGAACGTGCTCACGTCGACATAGTCGACCCGATCCTCACCACGACCGTTCACGGCGATCCGAAGACGACAGACGGGGTTGCCCGAAGGCAGCTTGCGCAGGTCGGGATCGCGGGTGAGCCGACCAGTGAGGCAGATGCGATTGAGATCAGACACGTGTCGTCACTCCTTTCTCCGCCCGAGGCGGTGGTTGATATCCGTCGCTCGTCACGCCGGGGCTCGACGTTGGACGCCAAGCACCATCTCGCGCGTCCCGGTGCGCCGCTGGTCACACCAGCCGGTAGCCAACACCCCAGACGTTCATGACGAAGCGGGCGCCGTCGACGGCGAGCTTGCGCCGCAGTCGGCATGCGTGGCTGTCGAGGGTCCGCGTCCGGCCCGCGATCCGGAAGCCCCACACCTCGCGCAGGAGCTCCTCTTTGGTGAACACCCGAGCGGGATCGCGAGCCAGGTGCACGAGCAGGCCATACTCTTTTTGGGAGAGATCGATGGCGGTCCCGCCCACGCTCACACCGCGACTGACCCGATCGATGAAGAGCGGCCCGACGCGAAGCGGTCCCTCTCCGCCCGCCGTGGCGGTGCGGCGTAGGAGCGCGCGCAGGCGAGCCACGAGCTCCGGGTAGGAGAACGGCTTGGCAACCACGTCGTCAGCGCCTCGGTCGAGCGCACGGATCCGCGCGAGCTCGTCGGCGTTGGCGCTCAACAGCAGCAGGGGAACGGATGGATCGATCTGCGCAGGTGCCGTGGCGGCCCGCACCTCGTCGACGAGCCGTAGCGTGTTGCCGTTGAGGTCGCAGACGAGGGCGTCGGGCGCTCGCGAGAGCATGGTCCGCGCGGCGGGCAGGTCGGCCGCCTCGAGGACCTCGAAGCCGTCGGCACACAGGTTGTCGCAGACGAACTGGCGGGTGGCGTGGTCCTCCTCGGCGACGAGGATCCGGCTGGGGTCGGTGGGCATGACGACCTCCTTCTGTCGGGGTTTCGCCACACCGCTCGTCACGGTCGGCTGATTCGTTGGACGCCGAGCGCGACGCTCCCCGCGCCGGCCGGGGCGCCCGCGCCTCGGCCGGCGGAGGCGCCTCGCGCTACCCCTGTCGGAAGCTCACAACGTCCACCTTGCCGCTGTCGTCAAGGATCCGCAGCGTGAAGGTCACCTTCTGGCCGGCCGAGGTCGCGGCGCAGTCGAACACCTGGTCCTTGTGGACCGCCACGCCCGACGGGCAGCTCACCGACGGATTGGGCACCCGATGCTTGACCAGGTTGGCCTTGATGTAGTCCTGGGCCTTGGGTGCGTCGATGGTCTTGCCCCCGCCGCAGCCGGTCGCCAGCCAGGCGGCGAGGCCGCTGGCCAGCACCAGCGCGGTCGGCGAGCTGCGGCGCATTGGAGATCCTTTCGAGCGGGACGTGCAAGCCGGTGGGGGCGCGGTGACGATACCGTCGCCGAGGTCGCGCGTCGTCGGCGAATCGGTGCGTGTCGCCGGCGGGGAGGTCGGGGCCATTCGGACTCCGGCCAACCCCGATCCGAGCCTTCCCGACTGCGTAACACCCCGCCCGCGGGACCTGCTACTTTCCCGCCGGTAAGGCCCGGAATACGCCGGGGTACTCAGTGTTCGCGGCCGCAGAAGGTCAGTACCCTCCGCGCTCGCAGCACGTCAACGCGCAGAGGAACGACGCATATGGCAACCGGAACGGTCAAGTGGTTCAGCGACGAGAAGGGGTTTGGCTTCATCACTCCCGATGAGGGCTCCAAGGATCTCTTCGTCCACCACACCGGCATCCTCGCGGACGGCTACCGCTCGCTCGCCGAGGGCTCGAAGGTCAGCTACGACGCTGAGAACGGCGACAAGGGGCCCAAGGCCGTCAACGTCCAACTCGTCTAGCGCCCCGCCGGCCGCCGGCTGTCGCGGGCGGCTCTCCCAGAAGTCCACCGCGACCCGACCGATGTCGGTGAGCGACGAGGCGTGCTGGTCACGCCTGGGCGTCGGCGACCGCGCTCATTCCCACGGTGAGCGCCCGCGAGCCCGCGCCCAGAGCACGCGCCAGACGAGCACGCCCCAGTCGGCGAGGCCGGCCGCCGCGAAGGCGACGGGCCCAGTGAGCAGTCGTCCGGCGATTCGTGAGGGCACGGCCTCGACGGTAGTGCGGATCGGCGCCTGACGTGTTCCTCGTGCTCGCCCGCTCGTCCGCTCGCCGCGTCCCCAGCGCGGGGGTCATGGACGAAACGACGAAATGGCGGACGCAACGTCCACCACCCCCCGGCCGGTAGCTATCGTCACCGCCCGCATGAGCCGGGTCACCGCCGAGGTCACCGAGCTGCCCGAGTCCCGCGTGCGCGTGCGCGCGGAGGTGGCCCCCGACGAGGTCGAGCGTCAGGTCCAGCAGACCGCCCGTCGCCTCGGTCGCGACATGCGCGTCCCCGGGTTTCGCAAGGGAAAGGTGCCCCCGCCGGTGATCATCACCCGCCTGGGCCGCGACGCCGTGCTCGACGAGGCGGTCCGCGGCGCCCTGCCCAACTGGTATGTCGACGCCATCGGCGCGGCGGGCCTGGTCACCGTGGGCGCGCCTGAGCTCGAGCTCTCCGAGATGCCGCGCGAGGGCGACGGCCTGGAGTTCGCCATCGAGATCGGCGTCCGCCCGGTGGCCACGCTGGGCGAGTACCAGGGGCTGGAGGTCGGGCGGCGCGAGCCCGAGGTCGACCAGGCCGCCGTCGACGCCGAGGTGGAGCACCTGCGCCAGCGGGCGGCCACCCTTGACTCAGTCGACCGGCCGGCCGCTCGCGGCGACTTCGTGGTCATGGACTACGCCGGCAGCATCGAGGGCGAGGCCTTCGCCGGGGGCGAGGGACGCGACCAGCTCGTCGAGCTGGGCTCCGGCCGGCTCGTGCCCGGCTTCGAGGACGGCCTCCAGGGTGCCAGCGCCGGCGAGGAGCGCACCGTCAGCATCGACTTTCCGGCCGACTACGGAGGCACCGAGCTGGCCGGTCGCCACGCCGAGTTCGCGGTGACGGTCAAGGAGGTCAAGGCCAAGCACCTGCCTGACCTCGACGACGCCTTCGCCGAGGAGCACGGCGGCTTTGACACCTTGGCCGAGCTGCGCGACGACATCGGCCGCCGCCTGCGGGACGCGGACGAGGAGCGGGTGGCCGCCGAGTTTCGCGAGACGGCGCTGGACGCCGCCGTGTCCGCCGCCACCATCGACGTTCCCGAGGCGCTGGTCGCCGACCGCGCCGCGGAGCTGTGGGAGCAGATGGTCCACGGCATCAGTCGCCAGGGCATCCCCAAGGAGACCTATCTGAAGATCTCGGGCAAGACCGAGGAGGAGCTGGTCCAGGACGCCCGGCCCGAGGCCGAGCAGACCCTGCGCCGCGAGGCGGTGATCGCCGCGGTCGTCGAGGCCGAGTCAGTCGAGCCCTCCGACGAGGATCTCGAGCATGCGTTGGAGCACTCGGCCGAGCATGAGAACACCACACCGGCCAAGCTCCTGCGCAAGCTGCGCGAGCAGGGACGCCTGGACACGGTCCGCCGCGAGCTGCAGTCCCGTCGTGCTGTCGAGCTGATCGCCGAGAGCGCCGTGCCCATCTCCGTCGAGCAGGCCCGAGCGCGCGAGAAGCTGTGGACGCCGGAACGCGAGGGTGCCGCCGAGGCCGCCACCGCTCCGGCAAAGCTCTGGACGCCGGGCGCCTGAGCGCCCGCTGCGGTCCCGCGTCAAACCCCTCGCCGGAACCGCCGGAACCGCCGGACCGCCCTCGGCGGAACCCCCGAACCCCCCTCCGCGGCACCGCCGAACCGGCCGGCGCCCGTTGGTAGACTCGCCGCTCGGCCGGCGCGCATGGCTCGTTCGCGACCGCGCCCTCCGCTGGCGAGGGAGGAAACGAGCCGGGAACGGGAAAGAGAAGCCCTGCCATGAGCCCACTGGTACCGATGGTTGTCGAGCAGACCTCTCGAGGGGAGCGCGCGTTCGACATCTACTCCCGCCTGCTCAACGAGCGGATCATCTTCCTCGGCACGCCGGTGGACGACCAGATCGCCAACCTGATCGTCGCTCAGCTGCTGCACCTGGAGTCCGAGGATCCCGAGAAGGAGATCTCGATCTACATCAACTCCCCCGGGGGTTCGGTGTACGCCGGGCTGGCCATCTACGACACCATGCAGTTCATCAAGCCCGAGGTGCAGACGATCTGCGTGGGCATGGCCATGTCGATGGCGGCGCTGCTGCTCGCCGGAGGCGCCCACGGCAAGCGCATGGCCCTGCCCAACGCCAAGATCCTCATCCACCAGGTCTCCTCGAGCTTTCAGGGCCAGGCCACCGACATCGAGATCCACGCCCGCGAGATCATCGACATCCGCCACCGCCTCGACGAGATCATCGCCCACCACACGGGCAAGAAGGTGGAGGACGTCAAGGGCGATACCGATCGCGATTACTTCATGTCCGCCGAAGAGGCCCAGGCCTACGGCATCATCGATCGCGTGATCTCCGAGCACTGACGCTCGGAACGCGGCGCCGCCAGCACTGGAGGAGAGATGGCACGGCCGACAGACTCCAACGAACAGCTGCTCTGCTCGTTCTGTGGCAAGAGCCAGCGTCAGGTCAAGAAGCTCATCGCGGGACCGGGCGTCTACATCTGCGACGAGTGCATCGATCTGTGCAACGAGATCATCGACGAGGAGCTGACCGCTCCGGCCACCTTCGACATCGAGAACCTGCCCAAGCCCCGGGAGATCGATGCCGTCCTCAACGAGTACGTGGTGGGTCAGGAGCAGTCCAAGCGCACGCTCTCGGTAGCGGTTTACAACCACTACAAGCGCGTCCAGATGATGCAGTCCGAGGACGCCGACATCGAGCTGCAGAAGTCCAACATCCTCCTGCTCGGACCCACGGGCTGCGGCAAGACGCTGCTGGCCCAGACGCTGGCGCGCATCCTCAACGTCCCCTTCGCCATCGCCGATGCCACCGCGCTGACCGAGGCCGGCTACGTCGGTGAGGATGTCGAGAACATCCTGCTCAAGCTCATCCAGGCGGCCGACTACGACGTCAAGAAGGCCGAGACGGGAATCATCTACATCGACGAGGTCGACAAGATCGCCCGCAAGGCGGACAACCCGTCGATCACCCGCGACGTCTCGGGCGAGGGCGTCCAGCAGGCCCTGCTGAAGATCCTCGAGGGGACGTCGGCGTCGGTGCCCCCCCAGGGGGGGCGCAAGCACCCCCACCAGGAGTTCCTCACCATCGACACGACAAACGTCCTGTTCATCTGCGGCGGGGCCTTCGCCAACCTCGACAAGGTCATCGAGCGGCGCATCGGCCACAAGGGGATCGGCTTCGGCGCCCACATCGAGCCCCGCCACGAGCGCGACACGGGCAACCTGTTCGAGAAGTGCCTGCCCGAGGATCTCATCACCTACGGGCTGATCCCCGAGTTCGTCGGGCGCCTGCCCGTCGTCTCGGCCATCCACCAGCTCGCCCGCGAGGATCTGGTGACCATCCTCACCGAGCCCCGCAACGCGCTGGTCAAGCAGTTCCAGCGCTTCTTCTCCTTCGACGGGATCGAGCTGGTCTTCGCCGACGAGTCCCTCGGCGCGGTGGCCGACAAGGCGCTGGAGCGCCAGACCGGGGCGCGCGGGCTGCGCTCGATCATCGAGGAGACCTTGCTCGGCGTGCAGTTCGAGCTGCCCTCCCGCCGCGACGTGAAGAAGTGCGTGGTGACCAAGGACACCGTCGAACGCGGCCTCCAGCCCACCCTGGTCACCGAGGCCGCCCCCGACGAGGAGGGCGACGAGCTGCAGGAGGAGTCGGCCTAGCCGACCTCGCCGCAGGATTGCCGCGACGCCCTGAGCACCGCGTCGCCGCCTCCCCAGGGCCCGCTCGCCCTCACCGCGCGCAACGAGGCCCGCGCTAACGAGACGCTGCCTCTGGCGGTCTATGACTACTTCGCCGGCGGCGTCGGCTCCGAACAGGGCCTGACAGATGCCACCGCTGCCTGGCAGGCACGCTGGCTGCGCCCCCGCGTGCTGCGCGGCCACGGCGTAGCCGACCCGGCCATCGAGCTGCGCGGTCGCCGGCTCGCGGCCCCGTGCTGCTCGCGCCATCGCGGTCCCCGGCCTGGTCCACCACGAAGGGGAGCGCGCGGCGGCGCGGGCCGCCCAGCGCGCCGGCAGCGTCTTCTGCCTCTCCTCGCGCGCGACGACCGACGTCGCCGAGCTGTGCGACGTCGTGCCCGATGCCCGACCCTGGCTCCAGCTCTACGTCTACCCCGATCGGGATTGGACCCGCCGGGTGCTCGAGCGCGCCGCCCGCGCCGGCGTCGAGCGCATCGTGCTGACCGTGGACCTGCCCGTCGGCGGCCGGCGCCCGCGGGAGGATCGCCACGACGACGTGCCCTTCCCGCCCGCCGTCACCCTCGCCGAGCACGGGGCCCGTGTCGACCCCGGCGCGCCCAAGCCGACTCCGGGAACCGGCTGGGACCCGCGCTGGACTGGGCCGCGCTCGAATGGGTGGCCCACGCCTCCGGCCTTCCGGTCAGCGTCAAGGGCATCCTCTCCGGCGCAGACGCCGCGCTGGCCGTGGAGCACGGCGCCGACGCGGTCATCGTCTCCGACCACGGCGCTCGCCAGCATCGGACGTCGGGCCCGAGCACGTGGTGCGCCGGGCCTGAGGCGGTCACGGTCCCCGTCCCGCGGCCCCGCCTCCGGCCGGTGTGTGGGTGGGGCTCGGTCGTGGTGGTGTCGGAAGGGGCCGCGGACCCGGGGCCCGCGCCCGCCTGCGGCAGGACGGTGCGAGCGGTCGCCCGCGACGACTTCCCGCCTCGACCATCCCCGCGCGGTGATACGCCGTGTTACGCTGCGTTACGTGAGTCAGCCGACGATCAGCCTTCGTCTCGCCGAGTCCACCGTTGAGCGGCTGGGCGCTCGCGCCCAGCGTGTTCGAATGCCGCCCCGCACCCTCGCTCAGCGCTACGTCGAGGAGGGACTGCGGATGGACGAACATCCCCTGGTGTGGTTTGCCGAGGGCCCGGCGGGCCGTCGGGCGCGGCTGGTGACGGGGCCTGACGTGTGGCAGGTCATCGCCACGGTGCGCGACAACGAAGGGGATGTGGCCGAGGCAGCCTCCTATCTGGAGCTGCCGCTGGCGATGGTGCAGTCGGCGGTCACCTACTACGGCGCCTACCCGGAAGAGATTGACGAGTGGATTGAGAGCAACGAGCGTGAAGCCGCTGAAGGGCACGCCGCGTGGCTTGCTGGGCAGGCCGCGCTGCGGCGGTGAGGCTGCTGCTCGATGAGATGTTCTCGCCTTTGATGGCAGAGCAGTTGCGCAGCCGCGGGCACGACGTGGAGTCCATCAAGGGCACGGGGCACGAGAGGCTGTCCGACTCCGATGTCCTGGATCTAGGAGCGTGGGTCGCTAACTCGACCCAGCGGTTGAAGGACGGATTGGGGTGGAATTGAGGGTGGTCACCGGGGTGATGGTCGCGTTTGTGTTCGGTTGATGGAGCCTGGATGGTTCGGCGGCTGCGCCGAGGCGTGCCGCG
>JAABUZ0100001408.1_pt1 | contig 46116 bp, 38 predicted proteins | sample 5562091 | NCBI WGS metagenome assembly JAABUZ01 (sample SAMN12813069, study PRJNA571459) | rock metagenome | isolation source: Antarctica rocks | place: Antarctica: Victoria Land, Linnaeus Terrace sud | collected 2015-12-21
TCGAGGATGCCGAGTTAGAACTCGAGCTTGATCGATACCTGGCCGGTCCGATTTCCGCCGAAGTCTGAGCCTCGTGCCTGCGTGATGGTGCCGAAGGCGGGACTGGTTACGTCCAGGTTCGGATCGGCCAGGTTGGTGTGATTGAGCACGTTTGTAAATGTGCCCTCGGCACGGAGACGAATGCCTTCGGTGACCAGAAACGACTTGCTCAGCCCTGTGGAAAGGCTAACGGTACCGGGGCCCATGACATCGCCCACGGAGGAGCTGCCGAAACGGCCGATAGGCGCCACGGAGTTCTTGTTGGCATCGACGCCGCCGACGACGCACCTGCCATCCTGCAGGGAGTCGAAGGTGGTTGATCCCGGACAGGCGAACGCGGCCTTGTTGAACCAGCCCTGGCGCGAGTGCTGCGAAGAGTTGCCGTTCCCTACGCGGTCGGGCCTCTGCTGACGCTGGAAGATTGTGCCCGAGCCAGTGCCAGATGGGTCGGCCGTGCTGGCGGGGATGTATGGCGTCAGGAACGGACCTGTCTGGAAGAGGAAGATTCCAGAGAGCTGCCAGCCACCGAGTGCGGCGTCGGCGAAGCGATTCATGTTGCCGCCAAAGCGTTTTCCACGGCCGGCCGGCAGCTCATAAACGCCGCTGGTGAGAGCGCGATGGCGACGGGTGCCGGTCACGTTGCCGTAATCGATATGGCGATCGTAGGTGTAGGTGCCGTTATAGCCGCCCTGCTCGTCGACGAAGCTCTGCGAAGCGCCGGCCGCACCGTAGGTGCCCTGGTTGTCGGAGAGGTTCTTCGCAAAGGTGTAAGCGCTGTTGAAGGAGAGACCATGGGCGAAGCGATGCGAAAGCTCTGCCTGCCCGGAATGGTAGCTGGCCTGCGCCGAGGTCGAGCGGTCCGGGATGCTGGAGAAGTTTGGGAAGGGGAAGGCTGACCGGGGCTGGTCGGTCGCGGCGATTGTGCTGGAGTACGGAAGCATATTCAGCTCTGGCTGCCAAACGAGGTGCCAGGTCTTGAGGCCGACGTAGGAGACGCGCAGACCGAAGCCGTGGCCGAGGTCCTGATCGACGGAGAGATTGGTCTGGAGCGAATATGGATCGTGCCAGTTCACGTCGATTGCGGAGTAGAACTGCACGGTGCCGTAGCTGGGGGCGAAGCTGTTGCCTGCGGGCGAGACGTTCGGGTAGACGAAGGCCGGGCCGGTTGGGGTCTGAGAGTTGTAGAACGTTTGCAGGTTCGCACTAACGGTTCCGGTGAGCGCGTAGAAGAGAGCTCCGGTGGTGGTGATGTTGTAGTACCCGGCGCCGCCGCGGATGGCTGTGCGGTCGTTGCCGAAGGGCCTGTAGGCGAATCCAAATCGCGGTTCGAAGCGCAGCTTGGGCAGAGTTCGCAGGCCGGCCGGAAGACCCGCTTGCTGATTGGAGAGGACGGGCGTGCACGGGGCGCCGTTGACCGCGGCGTTGGTCGCAGAGGGATTGTTGACGCCGGGTGTTGCGCAGGCGTTGACGTTTGCGAGTTCCTGGGGGTCCAGCTTCGCAACCTCCCCGGCGTTGTAGATGATGCGGCCAGATTTCGGAATGGATGGATCGAAGTTGCCAAGTGCGCCGCTCGCGGTGGTGAAGGCGGGGTGAAGCTCGTAACGGAGGCCAAAGGTGAGATTGAGGTTCGGAGTCACCTTCCAGTTGTCCTGGGCATAGGCGGCGTAGGCGTTGGCGGCGCCGTTATTGTCCGAGGTAACGTTGTCGGTTTGAGATAGGTTGGGAGCGCCGATCAGGAAGTCAGCAAACTCCTCTCCGGTGAAGCTGCCGGTACGCACAAAGGCGAAGTTGCCGTAGTTGTCCGAAGGGGCGAAGCTGAGCGGCGTAAAGGCTACAAGGTGTCTCAGATCGACGCCGATACGGACCGTGTGTCCGCTGTGTTGCCACGTGACGTTGTCAACGTATTGGAAGATACGCGAGCGCTCGCTGGAGTTGAGGCGGCTGCCGACCGAGCTGAGCTGTTCGAAGCCGAAGTAGGTGACTCCATTGAAGGGGAAGGTCTTGCTGATGCCATTGAAGTTCGCGCTGTTCGTGAGGCTGGCACCATTGAAATTGCTCGCGGAGCCATCTTCCTCCAGGGTGAAGCCGAAGCGGAACTCATTCGCAAGACCGGGCGTGAATGCGTAGTTGAAGGAGGTCGCAAAAATGCGGTACTGGGCATTGGCTGTGCTGTTTGGCAAGGCGAGCTGGCCGGGCTGAATCTGGTTGATGTTCTTGCTGGTGTAACGGGCGAAGATGGTGGCGCGTTGTCCGATGTTCTGGTCGATGCGCAGGTCGTACTGGTTGGAGTTGATGTCATTGCGACGCGTGCTGAGGTAGTTATAACCGGGGTCCGCGAAGGCTGATTGGACCGACTGATCGGCCTTGACGTTAGGGTCGGGAAAGAGCGAGAGAAAGGCTGCGGAGCTAGGATTGATCGACGGCAGCTTTGAGCCCGGATAGAACTGGCCTGTGAAGGGGTTTCTGAGGCTGGAGGTTTCCTGAGAAAAGTCGCCCTGCTTCATGCGGACTGTAGGCACCAGGTACTGGACGGGGCGGCTCTGGGGAAAACGCAGGCCTTCGTACGTGGCGAAGAAGAAGGTCTTGTCGCGACCGTTGTAGAGGTGTGGGAGCAGGACGGGACCACCGACGGAGCCGCCATAGTCGTTTGCGACCTTGTGAGGCTTATTGGCGGCGTTTGTACCGAAAGGGATGGCATCGAATCCCTGGTTCTGGAAGTACCAGAACGCGGAGCCGTGAACCCTATTTGTGCCTCCCTTGGTGACGGTTGTGATCTCACCAGGCTGACCGAACTCGGCGTTGTTGTTGACACCGTCCACGCGGATCTCGGCGATGGATTCAGCGGACGGGAAGGCGTCGGCCTGGATGTTGTTTGAGGTCTGGTTCTGGGCGGAGATGCCATCCACGGTGGTCTCTGATTGCGAGGGAAGCCCGCCCTGGATGGAGAACTTGATGCTCGGATTGGGGGAGGCGGAGGGTGGCGTCGGGTATGTGCCCGAGTCAGGCTGAACGCCCGGAAGTGTCTGAATGACGTTGAGTGGAGAGGTCGAACCTGCACCGCGATAGTTGGCCGGAAGATCGAGCACGTCACGGGGGCTGAGTGCCGCAGAGATCGATGCGTTGTCGGTGGTAATGGGGCCGACGTCCGAGGCGTCGACCTGCACGTCCTGGGTCACTGTTGCCGGCGCGAGAGCGACATCCAGCCGGAGTTGCTGACGTGCCGCAAGCTGGACGTCTGTATTGGTTTCAGTGGCAAATCCTGAGAGTGAAACTTGAATGATGTATGTGCCGGGCTCAAGGTTCAGGGCGGTGTAGCTGCCATCGGATGCTGTTCTGACGGTGCGATCGCTGTTGCTTTCGTTTCGGTGGAGGGTGATCTTCGCGCCTGAGATGGTGGCATCGGTGGCATCGTGAACCGTGCCAGTGATGGTGGCGAGGGTGGACTGTGCGGTCGCGGCCACACCGCTGCCGAAGATAAAGAGCAGGAACAGGAACTTTCCGGGAGCAAGAAACATCGATTTTGGCCTTTCGCGTTGGGTGCAATGGTTCAGTTGCGTGGAAACGGCAGCGGTCGCCTGCTCTGCTAGTCGCTACTTGGCATGTATCGGTTGGAAGATGGTGAGTTGATCGGCGCGCCTGGAGCCTTCGGCCCGACGGAGCCGCAAACGCCAGGCGAGAGCCATGATCAGAGCTGTGACAACCGCCGCGACGGCCCTTCCGATCCAAAGGCCGCGGAGTGCAAGATCGGTCTGGAATGCGAGCCAATAGGAGAGCGGCACACCGATAACCCAGTAGATGCCGGTGTTCGCGATCAGTGGTGTTCGCGTGTCACCCAGGCCGATCAGCGCTGAGCAGAAGATGACATTGGCGGCGTCGCCGAATTGCGCGAAGGCACAGATGAGAAAGATGGGAGCAGCGGCCGCGATAACGGCGGGGTCGTTGGTGTAAATGTTGGCCCAGGTGCGAGGCAGGCCTGCGAACAGAAGCGCCGCTACGGTGATAAAGCCCATACCGAGTACAAGGCTGGCCCGGGCAGAACGACGCACCGCAGGCACGCTGCGTGTTCCCGCACTTTGCCCAACACGAACCACCGTTGCGTAGGAGAGCCCGAGAGGCACCATGTACACGAACGCATCCAGATCGATTACGACCTGATGGGCCGCAAGAAGGGTCGTGCCCAACCGAGCGCAGATCACGGACATGTAAGTGGAGAAGCCGAGATCCGTGAGTTCCTCGACCGCCGCGGGCCATCCGATCTGTACCAGCAGACGGAGACGAGAGAGGTCGGGACGAAGAGATGCCAGCGAATACTTTTGTCCGGTTTTACGTGCAGTCCAAACCATGCCGAGCACCAGCAGCGCGACCATGTATAGACGTACCACACACGTCGCCCAGCCCGAACCGGCAATACCCATGGGACGAAAGCCGAAGTGCCCGTAAAGAAGAGCCCAGTCACCCGCGAGGTTGACGAGATTGGCGGTGATGAGCGACACCGTGATCAGGATGACCCGGTTGATCGACTGCAGATATCGTCGCAACGCCATGTACAGGAGCAGAGGCGCGGTGGACCAGATGAGCGCATGGAGGTAGCGGCTGGTTTCGCCGACGATCTCCGGAGAGGTGCCGAAGCGCTGCAGCAACGGAAGGCAGCCGAGCGTCCCGAGCATCACGGCGGGTGTGCCGAGGATGACAAACCACATTGACTGCCCCAAGGTGCGGACGCACTCTTCGCTATCGTGACGTCCGTAGGCCTGGGCGGTGAGGGTTTCAAGACCGGTGAGCATACCTATCGCACAGAAGACGATGGCGTAATAAATCGTGTTGCCGAGCGACGAGGCGGAGATGGAGAGCGCCGCGTGAGGCATCCGGCCGATCATGATGGCGTCGACGATATACGTCGACATCCAGCCGAGCTCGCCCAAGGCGAGTGGAGCGCCGAGGCGCGTTGTCAGTTTCAACTCACTCCGGAGCGTTTCGGCACCTGCGTCCGGGTCGCGACTTTTACGGAATTCGGTCGAGTTGATCGCTTCGGTGTCTTCGGAATTCATTTGATGTTTTGTCTTACGATGCCTCTTGCTCGGTGGGCGCGAGAGCTCTGTTCACCCCCATGGAAAAATTACGGCATAGACCTGCTTTGGTGAAAGATTACTGCCGTAAAGCGATCCCTTGGTCATGGTTTGACCACCATCACGATTGATGGAGGTGCAGGCGGGAGGTTTTGTCCGGTGGGCAAGTACCAACGGGAGAGAGGTACGCCTGATGTGAAGGGCGCGTCCAAACTTTGAACCAGGATGGCGCCCAGACGCGCAACCGACTGGTGAGTTAAACGCTGAGGGCGCTGCCTTTAGTTGCTATGGGAGATCGACGGCGTAGAGCGCCGTCCGGGCCAGGATATAAAGGGTCTCGCCCGATTTGGTTCGTGCGATCACCAGATCTGTAGGCCGCTCCGGAACCTGGACGGTGCCGATCTGTCCCCCGTCTTTCTTGTAGATGAAGACATCGCCAGCGGCAATGTAGACGTTGCCGTGCCTATCTGAGGCGACACCCTCGCCCCCGCGCTCGGCAAAGAGTTTGAGGTTGGTCAGGGTGCCGTCGTCTGCGACCGTTGCGGCATAGGTCTTCTTCTCCTCCTCATCGGAGATGTAGAAAGGTTGACCGGGGACGGAAGGCTCGAGGCCGAAGGTACGAAGGACGTCGGCCATCTTCGTGCCGTAATAGAGTGCGCCGGAGGTGAAATCTTCTCCAGCCGGGAGAAAGGTTGTTCCGTCTGGAGAGAGGTACTGGAAGGAGCGGCGCTGGTGCTCGGGATCCAGGAGATCGCCGCGGAGGTGCCAGAAGTCGGAGGGCAGAACGGCAGTGATGCCCTGGCGAGGCTGAGCGGGCACGGACTGAAGCCGGACCAACGTCGACAAGGGAGCGTCAGGCTTCAGCGCGAAGACTGTGCCGTCCCCGGCATAGGAGATGATCATCAGATTGCCGGCATGATCAGTGAATAAGTTTGCAGCATCGAGAGGAGCGTCACAGATTTTGTCGAGGCGGGACCCGAGCGGAGACCATCGGTAGATGGCCTGCTCGTGCTGATCAACGAAATAGAGGCGTCCTTCCGGATCGAGTGCCGCTCCCGAGATATTGTAGAAGCCGCCAGCCAGCTTTCGCGCGGCGCTTGCATGGGGTGTTGGCGTCTGCTGCGACGTAGAGCTGGGAAGGGTGAGGGAGGCAAACTCGCGGAAGCGGACTGTGCGGCCAGTATCCGCATCAAGAAGGGCGTCGTTGAAAGAGACTTTGCTGTCGCTGTCCATGTGCAGATTGCGGAACTGCACGTCTTTGGAATGAGCCACACGGACTCCGTATGGGAAGGTCTCATGACTGCCCACGACGCGGTAGGAATGGAAGTTTGCAACCAGGACGTGCTCCGAATCCGCGATCTCGAGCGGGAGCGCGCGTGGACCTTCGCCGTGTTCCTCTTCGGTCTGAAGAGCGACGAGTTCCCAGTTCGAGACGTGATCGAGCTTGACCTCCATGCGGACATGATGTTCGCTCGAAAGCTCGTAAACATGCCCTTCTGTCGATGTGTTCGAGATGTACATTCCGGCATCTGCGAAGGTGCTGGGGGTCCAGATGTCAGCAAAGGTTCCGCCCCCGCCGTTGGTGACCCAGAGGCTCGGAAACTGGCTGTCCCAGCGCCTGCGCGGATCGGGATCTCCGGTATGGTTTGCGTTGTAAGGGTTCATGCGCGAGCCGTCCGCGTCGTTGGTGCCGTGCCCCCCGAGAAAGCGCACATCATCCATCAGCGATTCCTTGCCCGCTTGCCAGAGGGCACCGACGGCACGTCGATTGATGCCTCCGGTGGAGAGACCTATCCCGCTTACAATTGACTGGCCGCCTGCCGGTGTTGAGAGCAGGGGCTTCGGTGCTCCGGGGCCGTCGAAGGCGGGCGTGCTGTCCGCAAGCAGGATCTGCGTGGTGCTGGGGTGGAGGCCGAGGAGTACCGTGTCTGGACGAAGAGCGATCGTGTCGCTGACGCGGTAGCGACCGGAAGGCATGTAGATCGTGCGATGGTTTGCAATGGCCCGGCGCATCGCTTCGGTGTCGTCTGTGACGCCATCCCCCTTCGCTCCGAGATCGCGCAGATTGGCCCACCCGGTGTGCGATGGCAGATCGCGGATTGCGGGCGAGGGTAGAGCGGGTAGCTGGACGAGCTTGCTGGCTTTGAAGGTGGTACGGATGGAGCCCGCCTCGCCGACGTGACCGATCGTGAGTCCGTGAGAGAAGGCTGCTATGCGGTAGGTGCCTGCAGGCGCTTGTATCTCCTTGCCACTCTCCCGAAAGCGCGCGAAGACGGGAACGGCGCGGCAGAGGACGTCGACCGCGTTGATCTGCGTGCGGGCGTTGCGCTCATTGCTGATGATGATCGCGGGGCCGCTGATATCTTCAAAGCGCGTGTCCTTCTCGATCCGCCAGATTAGACAAACGTTTGTCGTAATTCAAAGACACACCGCGGGATACGGGGTGCCTGCAAACGGTTTAAGGCGGCATGCTTTTCTGGAGGCAGTATGAAATCGAAATGGGCACCAAGGGCCTTTGCAGCCCTTCTCTGTACGCTTTCTCTCGCCATTCCGGCGTTTGCGCAGAATACCAACTCCGGTGATATTCGCGGTACCGTGACTGACCCGAGCGGCGCAGTTGTTCCGGGTGCAACCGTGACTGTGCTCAACGTCGATAACGGCATCTCCAAAGACTTCGTCTCCAACAGGATGGTCTCTTCGACACAGGGTCAATCCTGCTGGGAACTTACAAGGTGACTTTCACGCGAGAAGGGTTCTCGCAACTTGTTCGCGAGGGCATCACTCTGCAAGTGGGCCTGACGACCGTGAACGGAGTTTTGAAGGTGGGTGGAACCTCCGAACAGGTTGTGGTGAACACAGATGTGCCCCTGCTGAAGACCGAGACTGGTGACCAGTCGACGACGCTGGAGGCGAAGTCCATGGCGCAACTTCCCAACGTCGGCCAGGACTGGGAGAACTTCGCCATCACGCTGCCTGGAAGTTCGGGCCTGGGGGTGAACGGACAAGGCCAAGTCACCTCGTTCAATGGCAACCTGCCGTACAACAGCATGCTCGCGGATGGTGCGACCACCACACTCTCGCATAGCGCGAACTCCGATGTGTCTATCTTCGAGACCGTACAAGAGGTGCAGATCAGTACGTCATCCTTTTCGGCGCAGTATGGAATCGGCGGTGCGATCTTCAACCAGATCAGCAAGGGCGGAACGAATCAGTGGCACGGTGCGGCGTATGAGTACTTCCAGAACGACGCTCTGAATGCGGCCTCCTACGCGTTTGCGAACAAGACCCGCAAGCAGGCGATCGGTTTTACGCGGTACAACAACTTTTGTGGTTCCGTTGGCGGGCCAGTTCTTAAGAACAAGATGTTCTTCTACTTCAACTACGACCAGACGATCAATCACGGCGCCGCGTCCACGGGATACATCACCGTGCCTACGGTAGCGATGCGCGCCGGTGACTTTAGCGGACTGCCGACGATCTACGATCCGGCAACGACGCGGGTCGTGGGCGGCAAGATCACCCGAACCTCGTTTGCGACCGAGTACGGAAACGGCAACAAGATCCCCACGGCGCAGATCGACAAGGTTGCCGCAGCCATCCAGACGTACTATCCGGCGCCCAACACCCCCGGAACGACACTTGCCACGGGGCAGGTGCAGAACAACTACTTCTACAACGTCGCCAACTCCAATCCATTCAAAAAGTACTTCGGTCGGTTTGACTACGACATCTCAGCCAACAACCGGCTGACGATGTCCGACACGCAGCGGGACAATCCTGCCCAGTTCAACAATCAGGGTATCTGCCCCATCAACTGCCAGCATGGCGATGTTGACAGCAACAACGCCCAGGTCTCGGATGTGTGGAACCTCAGCTCGCGCACGATCAATGAAGCGCGTATGGGATTCACCTCGCAGCTCAACTACTTCACACCACTTTCGATTGGCCAGGGTTACCCGCAGAAGCTGGGATGGCAGTTCGCCAAGGCAGACATCTTCCCGGACGTCCAGGTCAATTCCATGTACGAGCTGCAGCCTGCGAGCAACGCTGTATACAAGGAGATGGCCTTTGATCCGTCGGATGTTGTCACGATGATTCGAGGAAAGCACGTCCTGCACTTCGGTGGAGAGTTCCTCTTCTATCGTGACGACTCGACCGCCTGGGGCAACACCAACGGAGGCACGGTCGGATATTCGGGCGATTACACAAGATCCACGCAGGGCGATACTGCGAGCGGCCTCTCCTACGCCGATTTCCTCCTTGGCCAGACGCACTCCTGGAGCGCGCAGCTGACGCCGGAGTACGGTGCGCGGGAGAAGAGCCCGCAGATGTTTGTGCAGGATGACTGGAAGATCAGGCCAAACCTGACCGTCAATCTTGGCCTCCGGTACCAGATTCAGACTGGCTGGACCGAGGTGAAGGGCAACATGGCTACCTTCGATCCGACGGTTACAAATCCCGTCACGAAGTCTCTCGGCGCTTACTGGTTCGGATCAACGAAGGCGAACGGGCGGTCATCCCTTCAGGCGAACGCGTACAACATCGTTCTGCCACGCGTAGGCTTCTCCTGGCAGGCCCACCCAGAAACCGTGGTTCGCGGAGGATTCGGCATCTACTCCTATAGCTGGAGCCTTGATACGTACGGCGGCGACATGGGAGGGGCGTTCGGGTCTCGAGGCAGCGTCACGGATCAGACAAACGGCATCACGCCCGTGGTAACCCTGTCCTCAACCGGATCGAGCCTTCCCTATATCCCCACCAGCACCGATCCGGCCGCGCGCAACGGGCAGGACGTCAGCTACACGCAATACAACACGCCAGTTCCGAAGATCTATCAGTGGAACCTCGGAGTGCAGCAGGAGTTAGGGACGAACATGGTTGCCGAGCTGTCGTATGTGGCCAGCCATGGCTTCAACCTGAACTTCCCGACCGATATTAACCAGGTGCCAGAGTCGCGGCTCTCCGCTAACGATAAGCAGGCTAGTGCCTATCCACAGTTTGGGCACATCGGCGGCAGCACTAACAACGCGATCTCTAATTACAACTCACTACAGGTGACGATACGAAAGCGCCTGACCTCCGGCATCAGCTTCGATTTCAACTACACCTGGTCTCACTTCATGGATGATCAGGACTCCTCTGGTTGGGGCAGTCGCGGTGGAAACCAGTATTACCAACGAGCCTTCGATCCGCATGCAAATTACTCCAATTCGAACTTTGACGTGCGCAATGCTTTCAAAGGACGTGTCGTCTGGGAGCTCCCAGTCGGGAAAGGAAGGCGATTCCTCAACAACAATTTCCTTCTGGATGCGGTGCTGGGCGGCTGGCAGGCCTCGTCAACGATGGATCTGCAGAGCGGGGTGCCGTTCACAGTAATCGCCATCGACACTGCCAACTCACAGGCAGGGAACGGCTTCCGGCAGTTCCCCAACCAGATTGGCGATCCGCGGCTTGCGAATCGAAGCATCCGCCACTGGTTCAACGAGGCAGCCTTCGTTCAGCCTGCGCCGTACACCTTTGGGAACGTACATCGCAATAGCCTGACGGGACCGAACCTGCAGAACGTAAACGGTTCGCTGGGCAAGGTCTTTCATATCTGGGAGGCGACGCAGTTGCAGATTCGTGCCGACGCGACCAACGTGATCAACCATCCGGGCTTCGGAACCCCCAATGGCAGCCTCACAGCGGGCGGGGCCGGAGGCGGTGGCGTGTTCTCCACGGGTAGCTCGACGATCAACTCGGTCGCTGTGGGTGGCCGTACCATTCAACTTGGCGCTCGCCTCTCCTTCTGAGGCCGGGCTTCCACCAGGGGGATGGCGGAATCCGTCATCCCCTTTTCATTTAAGATGGCTACAGTAAATGTGCTTTGAATCGCAGGTATTGACTCGTTGAGGATCTTTCCTTATTTCGTCCTTTTCGGTCCGCTGCTCTCTGCAGGCAGCTTACTGGCGCAGGCCGGTGTGATGTCTGCTCAGGGGCACGCGCAACGCGCGCATCAGTTTTTGTCGGAGAAGAAGCCGGACCTCGCGATTGCGGAGTTCCGCGCTCTCTTAGTAAGCGAGCCGTCTAACCTGGACGCCCAAGCGAACCTAGGCGTGCTGCTCTTCTTCCGCAGTGATTATGCGGGTGCCGCACCCTACTTGCGGAAGGCTGTCTCACAAAAGGCTGATCTCAGTAAAATTCATGCCCTGCTCGGGCTGGCAGAGAAGAATCTCGGACAGACGACGGAGGCGCGACTGGACCTTGAGGCTGCCGTGCCACAGCTTACCGATCCTGCCGTTCTCGTCCAGGCTGGGCTCGCGCTTGTTGAGCTCGACGTGGCCGTGCAGGACCTGGACAAGGCCGCTGCAACGGTCGCACTCGTCCGTCAAGTTGCGCCCACCGACCCCCGTGTTCTCTACACCGCGTACCGGATTGCAACCGACCAGGCCAGCGAAGCCATGCTGTCGCTTTCGCTCGCCGCACCGGAGTCGGCGCAGATGCACCAGGCGATGGCGCATGAACTGGAACGCGCGCGTGACATGCCCGCGACCGTCGCGAACCTACGCAAGGCAGCCGAGATCGATCCCAATCTCCCCGGGGTGCATTACGAGCTCGCGGAGGCGCTTCGGACCTCCGATAATCCGAAGGCACGATCTGAGGCGGAATCCCAATACCGGCTGGCGCTTGCACAGGACCCTCACGATTCCCGGTCTGCGGCCGCGATGGGCGACATCGCTTCCGCTCGGGGAGATGTTGCCGCGGCTCTGGCCTCCTATCAACAGGCACTAGCGATTGATCCGCATCAGGCAGATGCGGAGATCGGGCTTGCTTACCTGAAAAGTCAGACTGGGGATCCTGCGTCTGCCGCACGGATGCTTGAGGATGTGATCACCGCCGACCCCACCAACACACTGGCACACTTCCGGCTGAGCACCGTATATCGCAAGATGAATCGGACGACTGAGGCCAAGCGCGAGTTGGAGGCTTACCAGCGGTATAAGAACATCAAAGAACGAATGCGAGCAATCTATAAAGAGATGCGGCAGGATCCTTCTGATGACAAGGCCGCAATGAAGACCGAGGCGAAGTAGGCACTGTGCAACGACTTTGTCCGTCCTCTGTCCGATGCGTCATTGCTGGGATCGCGATCTGTTTTGCGGATGCCGTCTATGGGCAAACTCGGGCGGCGTCTACGGTCGCATCGAAGGGTGCTCCGGTGCAGCTTGTCGACATTACGGCCTCCACGGGAATCCACTTCGAGCATTTGTCGAGCCCGGAGGCGAAGTATATCGTCGAGTCGATGAGCGGCGGGGTGGCCCTTCTGGACTTTGATGGTGACGGCTGGCTCGACATCTACATGACGAACGCGCCGTCTGTCTCGATGGCATTGGAAGGCAAGCCAGCGCGCTCGGCTCTCTATCGCAACAACCACGATGGTACCTTCACGGACGTTGCGGAAGCGGCCGGCGTAGCGACTCCTTGCTGGGCTATGGGAGTAGCGGTAGGAGACTACAACAACGATGGTCGGCCGGACCTCGTAATTAGCTGCTTCAGCGGAATTGTGCTGTATCGAAATAATGGTGATGGGACATTTTCCGATGTTACGAAGGCGAGTGACCTCTACAAGGACGTTGGTTGGGCGACCGGCGTTACGTTTGGAGACTTCGACGGTGATGGGAATGTCGACCTTTTCGTCCCGCATTACGTGGACCTGGACATGCACGATCTCCCGCTCTTCGGTTCGAAGAAGACCTGCCAGTACAAGGATGTGGCGGTGCAGTGCGGACCGCGTGGGCTCAAGGGCTCACCCGACGCGCTGTACCACAACAACGGCGATGGCACGTTCACGGATGTGGCAAAGCAGGCCGGGGTCGATGATCCGCATCACTACTTTGGGCTAGGTGCAGTCTGGTCGGATTTCGATGGAGATGGGAAGCTCGATTTGTTTGTGGCCAATGACGGTGAGCCGAACTTTCTGTATCACAACGAAGGGAACGGGCACTTCAAAGATGTCGCGTACGATGCGGGCGTTGCGGTGAGTGAAGACGGGCTTGAGCAGGCGAATATGGGCGTCGCGCTTGGAGATATGGACAACAGTGGGCGCTTTAGTATTCTGGTTTCGCATTTCAGCGACGAGTATGCGGCACTCTTTCGGAACGACGGCAAGCTCAGCTTCACCGATGTGTCGCACGTTGCGGGCGTTGCTCGACCTACTGTGCCGTTTGTCGGTTGGGGTGATACGTTTCTTGATCTCGACAACTCCGGCTGGCAGGACATCTTTCTGGTCAACGGTCATGTGTACCCGCAGGTCGACAGCACAAAGACAGGGACCGCGTTCCGGGAGCCGAAGCTGGTCTTTCGCAATCGTCATAACGGCACCTTCGAAGATGTGAGCGCAGCGTCTGGCCCCGCCTTGCGCCTGCCGCAGGTCAGCCGGGGAGTCGCGGTTGGGGATCTGTTCAACACTGGCCGGCTCGATCTCGTGATCGAGAATCTTGTGGGTAGCCCGATGATTCTGGAAAGCCGTCCAGAGCCGGCCAACCACTGGATAAATCTGGCTCTGGAGGGGGCACCCCTGAACCGGCTTGCACTGAATGCGCGCGTGCGGGTGAAGGCGGGCTCGTCAACGCAGCTGGGTGAGGTCCGCAGTGGAGGCAGCTATCTTTCGCAGAGCGACCTGCGGCTTCACTTTGGTTTAGCGGGTGCGGCCATCATCGAAACGCTTGAGGTGATCTGGCCTAATGGAGGAACCCAGAGCTTTCACGACGTCATGGCAGATCGCTTCTACCGTTTGAAGCAGGGTGGAGCTTTAGTGCCAGTCGAGTACCGACATTCTGCAAAGAAGAAGTAGACCTGGATCAAATAGGAGAATTGCGGCTGATGCGAAGTCTTAGGCCGACTTGTTGACTCCGCGCTCGAGTTGGTCGGAGGTCTAGGCTAAAGCCTGACAGCGCTCGCAAGCGATTTCTCAAAAGGGTGATACATCACACACTCTGGCGCACCTCTAAGAAACCAACATCTATTCCTTGAGCTATTCCTTCCTGCCGGGGTTGTTTTTTCAAACGGCAGCACAGGATTGAACGAGAAGTGATGCAACTTCCTTATGATATCTGCGTCCAGTTGTGCAGGTTACGTTGGGGTGGAATCTCTACTTTAGCCAAGGTTTGCCACAAGGACCAACATGACCTTTTTGCCTCTGCGCTGCTTATGGCGCACCGCAACGTCAGCGCCGCGCGGATCCCGTTTGAGAATAGGTTTGGTCGTTGGTTTCGCTGCTGTTTTGGTTCCGCTGGCGAGGGCAACGACACCGACCGTGACGGCTCTTACGATCTCTTCGACGGCTGTGGCCTACAAGAATCCGGTCATTCTAACGGCAACCGTGACATCAGGCGGAACGCCTGTGAGGTCTGGTCTCATCTTTTTCTGTGACGCGACAGCATCATTCTGCGGCAACAGTTCCGCCATAGGAACCGTTCAGCTAACAACAGGTGCGACTGCCGTTCTTAAATTAGGAAGTGGATCTCTCGGTAATCACAGCTACAAGGCTGTATTTCGCGCTAATAACTCCTACTTATCGAGTACGTCGAACACGGTGACCTACTCGGTCGTAGGAACCTACGCTTCCACCACCGCTGTTTCCTCAACCGGCAGCGTAGGTGCTTACACGCTCAGCGCAGACGTATTTGGCGTGGGATCTCCCCTGATTGGACCAACGGGAGATTTCACTTTTCTGGATACCAGTGTAGGTAACAAGGTATTGGGCATGCAGCCGCTTGGAGCTTCGGGTCTTAGTCAGGCGTTTGCCGAGGCGATGGACTCGCTCTTCACGATTGCAACCAGCGCAACAACGAGGCGGTCGGTAGCACTCGCGTCGGCGTACTTGAATGGCGACAACAATCTCGATATTGTCACGGGAGACGCACAGGGAACAATCACCGTGCTGCTGGGAAATGGTGACGGGACCTTTCAGCCGAAGGTCACTTATCCGGGGTGCCCAACAGGCAGGGCTCTCAAGGTGCTCCTCGCTGATTTCAACCGTGACGGAAACCCAGATGTAGCGCTGGGCTGTTCGGATGGCAACAACGGCAGCCTCACGATACTGCTGGGCAACGGGGACGGAAGCTTTCAGTTGCCCGTGCAGTATACGGCGGGTGACGTGGCCGGCTTGGCAATGGGCGATTTCGACGGCGACGGCTTGCTTGACCTGGCAGTAAGCAACCGCATGCAGCAGAATGTCATGCTCTTTACGGGCAATGGCGACGGTACATTCAAAGCAGGAATCATAGCACTTTCTGCATCAGCGCAACTCCACGATGTGGGGGTTGCTGACTTCAATGGTGATGGCAAAGACGATGTGGTTTATGCGGTGAATACCGCGGCCGCCAACAGCACGCTGTCGGATCTGTACCTCGCGTCCGGAAATGGCGACGGCACCTTTCAGCCCTCCATTCTGGCCGTCTCGAAGGTGGGCGAGTTCCTAACCGTCGGGGATACGAACGCTGATGGATACCCTGATCTGGTCTCGACGACAATCACTGGCACTCCTCCGAATATCGGTAAGAATCTCTTTGTTCTTATCGGCAACGGCGACGGGACCTTCCGACCGACTGTGACTTATGTGTCGGATATTCCTTCGGATCCACACTTCGCAGATGTCAATGGAGACGGCAAGCCTGACATCATCGCTGGAGGAAGCTATGGCGCGCTCGTTTATATCGGCAATGGAGATGGCACCTTCAAGCCGTATACCGAGCCTACTGTCGGCGACTTCGTGTTGACGTATGCGGTCAATTCAGGCGACTTCAACAATGACGGCAACGCTGACCTTATTGGAACGGACGCCAACACACCGAGGGCCGCTGTATCGCTCAGCGAGGTGAGACAGACCGCTGGTGCGGCTGCTCTCAGCGGAGTCGCGGTCTTTCCACTCGGTAGCGGAACGCATCAAGTCGAAACGAGCTACTCAGGCGACGCTATCTACGTTGCGAGTCTTTCTTCGACGATCCCGCTGGTAGCAGCGCCGGCACCCACGACTCTTACTCTAGTGTCCTCTCCTGCCTCGGCCACTCTTGCTGGCCAGAGCGTCACTCTTACCGCTACGCTTAGCCCGTATGCCGTAGGCCCCCCGAACACGACCACAGACGGCGAGACTGTCCAGTTCTTCAACGGTGCCGCGGCCCTTGGTTCAGGAACGTTGACCAATGGTGTGGCCACTCTAACGACAGATACGCTGCCCGCGGGCACTGATTCTTTGAAGGCTATGTTTGCGGGCGATGGGAACTATAGTGCGAGCAACTCCGGCACTGTGAAAGTAACTGTGTCGAACGTCCTCATCTCCTCTTCGCTCGATCCGTCCATCTTCAATCAGAGTGTGACGTTTGTGGCAACAGTGGCGGTGGGAGAGACGGGCACGGTGATCTTCAAGGATGGCGGAACAGTCCTGGGGACTGCCACCATTGTTGGTACAACGGCGACGTTCGCGACATCAAACCTTGGCTCAGGGACGCACGACATCACGGCTGCGTACAGCGGTGATGCCACCCACGGCGGAGCCACGTCTCCCATTCTGGTGCAGCAGGTTGATAAGCTGACGCCGCCCCTAACCGTCACTACGTCTGGCGCCAGCACCTACGGTGGGTTGGTGACCATAACCGCGACGCTGCAGGCAGGCACGACTGGTCTGGTTACGATCACAAGCGGCGGTTTGACTCTAGGCAGCGGAACCGCTTCCACCTCCGGCACGGTGACGATCACGACTACAAGTTTACCTGCCGGCAGCGATGTGATTACCGCGAGCTATGCCGGAGATGCGAACAACAATGCTTCCACTGGAACAACGACGCAGACCGTGGCCAAAGCTTCGCCGACCTTGACCTCACCGAGCACAACACCTGTGACTCCTACAACGGCCAGCCAGGTGACGATCACCGAGAGCGTGCCATCCGGCGTGTCTGGTCCAGTATCGTTCTTCAACGGGAGCACTGCCCTAGGCACGGCGCCGGTGGTCGGCGGCGTCGCAGTCCTCAACGTGCCTTCCCTGCCCCTGGGATCCAACACGCTGACTGCAAGCACGCCGGGAGACGCGAATAACAACCCCGCGACCTCAGCTGCTTCTACGGTTACGGTCGTCAAGGCGACACCAACAGTTGTGGTCACCACCTCCGGGCCGAGCACCTACGGGAGTTCGGTCAGCATCACGGCCACGCTTCCATCGGGATCAAGTGGAACTGTAAGCTTCGCCAGCGGCGGCGTCACTCTTGGCTCAGGAACGCTGAACGCAGCGGGCACGGCTACAATCAACACGTCAATGCTGCCCACGGGCTCCGACACGGTTACTGCCAGCTACAGCGGGGACGCCAACAACAATCTCTCGACTGGATCAACGGTTCAGATGGTCGGGAAGACATCGCCGGCCCTTGCTGTGGTGACCTCGGGTCCAAGTTCATATGGGGACGCCGTCACGATCACGGCCCATCTTCCGGCCGGAAGCAACGGCGTAGTCACCTTTACGAGTGGCACCGTCACGCTTGGCACGGGCACGATTACGCCGGAGGGAGTCGCCGCCATCATCACGACAATCCTTCCTGCCGGAACGGATCCTGTTGTAGCAAGCTACCCCGGGGATGCGAACACAAATTCAACGAGCGGATCGACAACCCAGATTGTGGCCAAGGTGACGCCTCTATCAACGTTGACGTCATCGCTGAATCCTTCCACGGCCGGGGCAGCCGTAACGCTTACAGATACTATTGCGGCCGCCGGAGCGACGGGTACGGTTACATTCTCGAGTGGCGGAACAACCCTGGGGGTGGCGAGCGTCGTGAATGGCGTGGCAGCGGTCACGACTTCGTCGTTGCCATCCGGTGTGGATGCGGTGACAGCGACCTATACGGGCGACGCCAACCATAACGGGTCCGTTTCTACGCTGACCGAAACGGTTGCGAAGATCGCACCCACACTCGCTTTGACGACCTCCGGTCCAGCCAGCTATGGAGGGGCCGTAACGATCACCGCCAGCGCGCCCCCGGGAGCTACAGGAACTGTCACGATCTCGAGCGGTGGAGTGACCCTGGGCAGTGGGAGTCTCAGTCCTTCTGGAACCGTAACGTTGACCACGTCGTCACTGCCTGTAGGCAATGACACAATAAGCGCCAACTATGGAGGCGATGCCAGCTACAGCCCGGCGAGCGCAACTGCTGTCCAGTCAATTGGAAAGGCGACGCCAACCGTGACGCTCACCTCATCGGCGGATCCAGCCGTTGTCGATCAGGCCGTGACATTTACAGCGTTGGTACCCGGCACGTCAGGTGGAACCGTGACGTTCCTGGACGGCACAACCATCCTGGGTACCGCGACCGTAACCAATGGGCAAGCGAGCTTCGCAACAAGCACTCTTCCGATTGGTTCCCACACCGTTTCCTCAAGTTATGGCGGGGATGCGAATCACAATCCGGGCGTGTCCTTACCGCTGGTCGAGACTGTAAACAAAGGGACGCCGGTATTGCCGGCACCGGCTGTCTCGTCGTCGAACGTGGACGCGCAGACACCGGTAACGATCACCGAGAGTGTGCCTCCCGGCGTGACTGGGACGGTGACCTTCTCCAGCGGATCGACCGTACTTGGAGGCGCGGCTATTGTGAACGGTGTCGCTACGTTCACAGTTGCATCCCTTCCTGTCGGAACGAATCTGGTCACAGCCAGCACAGCAGCCGACGCGACTCACAATGCGGCAACTTCGCCGGCCGTGGCAGTCACGGTCAGCAAGTTCACGCCGCAGCTCTCAGCGCCAACCCTCTCTTCGACCAGCGCCTCGGCCGGTAGTCCGGTGACCATCACGGAGGTGGTACCTCCAGGCGCGACGGGCACAGTGTCGTTCTACAACGGGCCGGCGTTGGTTGGGACTGCGCCAGTGGTCAATGGAATCGCGACACTTACGGTAACGACGTTGCCAGTCGGTACGGACCCCATCAACGCCGTGATGCCGGCAAGCGCGGTGAGCAACGCCGCGAGCTCACCCTCAACGATGATTACGATCACGAAGGCGGTCGCAGCCCTGGCGCTCTCTTCTTCCGCGAACCCGGCGATGGTGAACCAAGCCGTAACCTTTACAGCGGTGATCAACGCTGGGGCGACCGGCGCGGTGATGTTTCTCGACGGTGGAGTTGTCGTCGGCAACGGAAACGTCAGTGGTTCTGGTGTGGCTACGTTCACCACCTCCAGCTTTGCGGTAGGGCCACACTCAGTGAGCGCGACCTACGGAGGTGACAACAACTACGCGAATGCGACATCGGCGGTCGTGCTTGAGGTGATCACCAAGCTGCCTAGTACCATCACCCTGAGCCAGAGCACATCCGCCGAGCTGCTGAAGAGCGTTGTGATCTTCACCGCGAAGATAACGTCGGGCAGTATGACCCCGACAGGGAACGTCGTCTTCATGAATGGAACGACGGTTCTGGGCTCGGCGGCAATGGGTACAAGCGGGAGCGCTACGTTCGCAACGGACTCGATGGCGGTCGGATCGCACCAGATCACCGCAATCTACTCCGGTGACGGCAGCTCCAATGGCAGTCTGACTCTGCCCATCACCAACACCGTGGATGACTTCACCAACATAGCCACGGGTGCGACCACGCAGGAGATCTTCCCTGGTGGGTCAACCTCATACAGCTTCACCCTGACGCCTACGGGGGAGGACAAATTTCTCAACGACGTCTCTCTTTCGGTCACCGGTCTGCCTGCGGGAACGACCTACAGCTTTTCGAAGCCGACGATTGCTGCCGGCAGCGGGGCAACAACGGTGACTCTCAATCTCAAGACCAGTAGCGCGTTGAGCGCTCAAGTACGAAGACCGCCGGGTATGCTGCCCCGCAGCCTGCCCATGACGTTGGCCATTGTGGGACTTGTGGGCGTCGGGACGATTCGAAGGCACCGCCGGCAGATGCCCCGCCTCGTCATGCTGCTTCTCCTCTCGGTCGCTTCTCTGCTGCCGATCGCGTCCCTGACCGGGTGCGCGGGGGGATACTTCGCGCTCACGCCGAACACATACAACCTCTCCGTCACCGGGGCTGAGGGCACATTGCAACACACAGCGACCGCAACTCTGACCGTGCAGTAGGAGACGAATGATGCATTCCGCAAGAGTTGTCCTGCTGATCACCCTGATGATGCTGCCGTGGGCGCTTCACGCTCAGGCTACGCCTGCGGGGTCGCCCTGGTTTGGTCTCGATAAGGGGGATATTCCGAGACACGAGATCGGTCTCAATTACGACTATATCCATGCGAACGCACCCCCCGGCCAATGTGGCTGCTTCTCCCTGAATGGCGGCAGCGTCACAGCGATTCTGAATGTCACGCCGAGGCTCAGCATCGTCGCCGATGTGGCCATTGCCCAAGCAAGCCACGTGAATGGCACGCAGCAGAACATCACCATCATCAACTACCTGTTCGGCCCGCGATATTCCCGCCGAGGCAGAAGCCGGTTTGTCCCCTACGGTCAGGTCCTGGTCGGTGGAGCGAAAGAGAACGTGAACTTCGCATTTGCGATCAACCGCAATGCCCTGGGATTTAGTGCGGGAGGTGGTGTGACGACGCGTCTTAGCCGGCGGTTGGGTCTGGACATCGTGCAGGCCGACTACGTGTACACACGCATTCCTAATGGGAGAAACAACAGCCAGAACAATACTCGGATCAGCACGGGTCTTACATACCGGTTCTAGGGCAATCTTGTCTCGCCAAATCGTGCTCCGAGCAGGCATGAGCGACGGTCCTCACACACGGCCACGGCATGCACCGCACAGCTCCTTCTGAAACTATCTTCTGCACGGGCGCATCAAGCCTTGTGTACAGCAGCAAGCTGAAAGAAGGCGCTTACCTATGCAGATTGGCATCGACAGCTTTGCCGCAGCAGTTCCGGACACGTCCACCGGTGTAACTCCCAGCGCGACCGAACGCTTGCAGCATCTGCTTGAGGAGATCGAGCTCGCCGACCAGGTAGGCATCGATGTATTCGGCCTGGGGGAGCACCACCGGCAGGAGTATCTCGATTCGGCGCCTGCCGTGATCCTGGCGGCGGCCGCGGCCCGAACCAGCCGGATTCGGCTCGCGAGCGCGGTTACTGTCCTGAGTGCATCGGACCCCGTCCGTGTCTTTCAAAGCTTTGCGACACTTGACCTCCTCTCGAAGGGTCGCGCAGAGATAGTGGCCGGGCGCGGCTCATTCATCGAATCTTTTCCACTCTTCGGCCTCAACCTCCAGGACTATGACTCGCTATTCGCGGAGAAGCTGGACCTGCTGCTGGCCATTCGCGAAAACACGTACGTGCACTGGTCGGGCACGCACCGGGCTGTGCTTACAGGGCAGGGCGTCTTCCCTCGCCCTTTGCAGGATCCGCTGCCGATCTGGCTGGGCGTGGGCGGAACGCCTCAATCGTTTGCGCGCGCCGGTGCGCTCGGGCTGCCACTGATGGTTGCGATTATTGGGGGGGAGCCCCATCGCTTTCGCCCGCTCGTGGACTTATACCGGGAGGCGGGGCGAAGGGCGGGTCATAGCCCGGAACAGCTCCATGTTGGTGTCCATGCTCTCGGATATGTGGCGGAGAACGATGCAAAGGCGGCAGACGACTTCTTTCCCGGCTATGCCGAAGCCTTCACGAAGATCGGCAAGGAGCGGGGCTGGCCGCCCGTCACGCGTGCCCAGTTCGAAGCGGTTCGCGGACGATCGGGCGCGCTTCTGGTCAGCGACCCAGAGACCATCGTTGAGAAGGTGCTGCACTTCAATGAGGTGCTCGGAGGCATATCGCGTCTCAGCTTTCAGATGAGCGTTGCTGCCCTTCCCCACGCAAAGCTCATGGAGGCTATCCGGTTGCTTGGTACAAGGGTCGCCCCGTCGGTCAGAAGACAGCTATCCACCTCTGCATCTCTGGTATGAGTGTCACCGTGTGCGACGCACGTGCGATTGACGGTACGGGCACCGTACGCGCCCGCTACTCAAACTTGATGACCAGGTTAATAACCTTTTCCTGATTGCTGTCGAAGGAGCTCAGATCCTTAGAGCGAGATCGATGCCCCTGGTAGGTGGCCCACACACGATAGTCGGTATTTCCGTCAAGACGTTTGAAGCTGTAACGCCCACTGCGACCCGTGATGTAGGACGCTACACTCTCGGTAGATTCGTTGTGGACCTGGATGACGGCGCCTTTTAGCGGCTCATGATGCCTGTCGGTGACGGTACCGGCCAGGTTGCGGAAAGTATGTTGCCCGAACATATAGGGAGCGCACAACAGAAGGCCCGCAGCTATTGTCCTTGTAGTGAGCGACCTTGCGGTGCGGCTTGCGTGCGTTCTTGTGACCGTCATCGAAGTGCACCTCTCTTTTAAGAGTATCGGATAGAAGGGCACGTCTTGCCATTTCGGAGTAAGGCAGAGAAGAGGTTTGGAGAGAACCACGGGCGCGCTTTTTCGCAGCAAGCCTTTACCGGTTGCATACGGTTTTCGATCAGTCGCTCCGCGCGGTCCGCTTGATTGTCTTCTGCTCGAAGTAGGATGTGTTCGCCATGGGGCATGGCAGATGCGACATCATGGCCGAAGACCACATCTTTTACAACGGGGCTGCCGTGTCCTGACTGAATGAAGAAGTCGGCAAGGTGCGGCTTTAAGGCTGTTCTCGGCTTGCGCCCCGCCAAATCGGTGGTGATATCGGGCAGATTGCACTTGCAACAGGCCTGGGAAGATGCGGTAGTTCCCTACTGCTTTTCTGCGGAGGAGCGCGTACCGTCGATCGAGGCGGCGCGATTCAACTCAGCTTTGGCTCGCTCCTCCAGACCTTCTTTGCGGTAGACCTGACCGAGTTGGAAGTGCAGCGCGGCATCGTTCGGCTCCGCTTTCACAGCCTGCTCGAACTCGGCCTGGGCCTCCGGCAATGTGCCCTTGCGCCGGTAGAGCTTCCCAAGCGCGGCGTGAACCTTGCTGTTGTGAGGAGCCAACGCCGCAGCCTGGGTGAGCAGCGAGAGTGCCTCTTCGAGCTCATTGCGATCGGTGAGAAGCAGGCCCAGATTGAGCAACGGCTGCTCACTCGGATGCGGACTTCCTCCCTGCCAGGCGATGGCCTGGCGGTAGGCCCGGATCGCCTCCTCCGGCTGATTGAGCCCTTCCAGTGCAAGTCCCAGGTTGTCCTCGGCCTTGACGGACTGAGGAAGGTACACGAGCGCTTTCTTGAAGCTCTCCACTGCCTCGGCGAAACGATTCTCCGTGTACTTAATCCTCCCCATCGCATACCAGGTCTCGCCCGCGGAGCCGTCTTTCCTAGCTGAGCGCGTGATCCATGTATCTGCATCTGCGTAGTCTCTGAGCAGGACATAATCAAGCGCAACGTATCGGAGATCGAGCGCCGACGGCGGCTCCAGCTGTGCAGCTCGGGTGTACTCCGCGAGAGAATCTTTCGGGCGCACCTCTTGGAACAGCGTGAGGGCCAACAGGTAGTGAGCCTCGGCAGAGACCTGATGATCGACAAGATATGCACGAACCAGACGATCTGCGTCCGCCAGCCGCTGATCCGACAAGGCCACCCGCGCTTGGGCTAACGCTGACGTGTCGTCCTGGGCGATGGAAGCAACGCGAAGAGCATGCGCGTCCGTTGTTGCGAAGGCCGCGTAAAGCGCTGCGCAGAGCAAAGCCTTGAAGAGAACGCTCATGACAAACTCCTTGCGCGAGGAACTTCATTCCCAACAACAGAGCAGCAACGGGCTGCTCAGCGTCTGGTAGGGATCTTCGGCATCTTCTGAAGTGAGTTCTACCGAAGCTGTCGACCGAGGACTGAGATCTCCAGCGATGACGATGAGCTCCATATCAACTCAGCGCTACCCTCGCCGCAGGTCGGATCACCTCGGAACACACGCAGACAAGGACCGTTAGAAAGCGCCTTGTCCGTCCCCTATCATCTCATTCATGGTCGCGTGTCTCCTCCTTGTTGCAGTGTTGCAATTCGTCGCACCGCAAGCAAGTCCTTCACCGAATCTGAGCCATGCGCCAGCTGAGCGAGACAGCTTTGAGGCGGTGCTCACGCGGGAGCCTGCGAACTCCGCTGCACAAGAGGGTGAGGTTCAGGTTTCCGAGCGACTGGCGCTCGAAGCGCGTTCGGCAAAGGATCTGAACGGCGCCCTGGAGGCGCTGTTACGCGCACGGAAGTTTGCCCCGGACAACGCTCGTCTCTTGTATGACTTGGGTGTGCTCGAAGAGGAGATCGGGCTCTATCATGACGCCGATACGACCGTTGCGCATCTGCGCACGCTTGCCCCAGCTGAGAGTAAGGTACGGTACCTGGCGGCGCGAATCGAGCTTGACCTAGGCCGCTTAGCCGAGGCAGAACAGGATATGCGCGGTTACTTGCAGGCCCATCCCGATGATGCAACGGCACACTATGGAATGGGTCGCATCCTCCAGCAGGCCCAGCAGTCGCCAGCAGCCAAGGCTGAGTTCGATAAAGCCATCGCGCTGATGCCGGTGCAGACCGAGTCCTACTACCAACGTGCCCAACTGGCTCTTGAAGCCGGCGAATATCAGAGGGCCATTTACGATAATGCACAGGTGCTGGCTCGCAACCCGCACCATGGTGGCGCCTTGACTGGCACCGGCACCGCATATTTCAGGCTCAAGGAGTATGAAAAGGCAGAGCAGCCGCTCGCCCGGGCGGTGGCGGACGCGCCTGAGTACCAGCCCGGGCACTACTTCTATGGGCTAGTGCTCGCCCGTTTGGGAAAGAAGGAACAATCGGATCGTGAGCTCGGCATTGCGGCGAAACTCGCCGATGAGCAAAACAGGAGGGAGGCTCAGCGGCTCGGCCTCAATCCCTGATCGGATCTGCCCATCCCCGCCCCGAAGCCCATGAGAGTGCAGTCACTACACATCCGAAGAAACTCGGCACCTGAGAACCGGCTTGCTCATCGAAATCAGTGAAAACACTTAGCGGTACAGCTCCTTAGCCGGTTCGAGATTCAGATGAATGAGTTGTCGTTCACTGAAATCAACCTGCTTGCAGCAGACCGGTGTCTCAGGCTGGCTCATTGCCGCGCGAACCGCTTCCTGCATGTCAACAACTGCCTTTCCGTCCAACTCGGCCGTTTCAATAAGCTCCATGAATGTGGCGCCGCTTGCATACAAAACGGCTACCGATCCCGGCTTTTCTCCGGTGCGCCTGGAATTGTTGCTCGCGTGAGCATCCACGAGAAACTTACCCTCGTCCGTTTGCCTGAAATCCAATCTGAAAAGCATGTGGCCAGCCTACCACTCGCGCACGACCGCAAACGTAGCCTCTCATCATCACCCTCTGCCCTTGAATCTCTCCTCTTGCCCCTGAAGGGAGCCGCGCAGCGCATCAGGTGGGGGCACGTGAGCTCCGGCTGCCGGGCTCACCCTTCGCGACGACCCGCTTGCCAGCCCGAGTTGGGGTGTGCGGGCTCCATCCGCCGAATCGTCGTCACCGTGTCGTCCGTAGACGGCGCAAGCAGCTGATGGGGATAGGTGGTGAGAGCATACGTTGATGCCCAGTAACCAACCCGTCATCACCGCAGGTGCCCATATCAGTTGCAAAAGTTTGCATATTTCTTCATCGCCGTCTCACGCTTGCTCCAGCCCAGTTGCGCTAAGTGCTTGTTTTGCAGCGCTTCTATCGTTGGCGCTAAATGTGGAGGTTTGGCCAGTAAGCTGCAACTACCATTGTGTAATTCCCTGGAGGTTCACTGTGCGTAAATTAGTCTCTGCCCTCGCCCTGGTTGCCGCGATCGCTGCTCCCGTTGCCCTGCACGCTACACCCATCACCGGCCAATACTCGATTGACGGGACCGTTACCAATACCGGAACGGCTCTGAACTTTACGGTCGGAACGATCAGGACCGGCATTGCAACCCAGTTTGGCACGTTTGCCACCCTGGTTCCAGACAATACACCCGTCACCATGGGCCCGACTGGCATCGTGTACGCTCCGTACACCTGCTGCTCGATCTTCACCGTTGGCGGTTTGACGACTAGCATCCAGAGCATCACTGCGACCAATACGTCCATCGGTGGAGTTCCAATCACCATCTTTGGCGGAACGGCGCTCTTCACCGCAGCCGGATATGACCCGACCATGGGAACCTTTGGCTTCTCGACGCAAGGCAGCGGTCCGGTTACCTTCTCGGCAACTGGCGCCTCCTCGCCTGTGCCTGAGCCCTCCACTCTTGCGCTGATGGGAAGCGGAGTTCTGGGCCTTGCCGGCGCTGTCCGAAGGAAGTTTCTGGCATAAGGTAATCCGGTCGTAGATTCCCCACGCGGGCAGGATCTCCGCTAAACTCCACCAAGGGCGCCAGAGCTTCAATAAAGCTGGCGCCCTCGGTGCGTCTTTTAGCAAGGTCAAATCGCGCCTCCGCTGTGCGGACGAAAGTAGGCCGCGGCTCAAGCCCGAAGTGTGGAAGTGCTTGTGGGGTGACGGCTCGCCTACCCCAGGTCGCAGGTGTGATCACTGACAGGTCAGAACGGCCCCGTCAATCGAATGTTGCATCCGCAACTCTGCGGCCCTCGGCCGATAAATTAAGAATCGAGAGATGTCGGTAGCCGCGCCGGTTTCACACGCGATGAAGTGCCTTGCCCACATGGTGGATGGGCTTTTCTTTACCGGTTCTGTCAAGCAGAGTCGGGCTGCGTTGGATTTGCTCGTTTTCAGCGATTGCACAGGCGCGACTCTCCATCGATTACGGAATAGACGCTTACTGAACCACTGGGAGCTTCTGGACCTGCGATCGCGCGAAAGTTGCATTGGACCGACGGCTGCTACACCGTACTCTTAGCGATAACGAATGGGCCCGGGGGAAACAGCCTCAACGGCCCAGGGAAGAAATATCCGCCGTTCCGAAAGTTTGAGGTATGAAGGAGCCCAAAAGGCGAATTTATTCCTTTCAACCGCAGGCAACCTTGCAGCCGTATACTCAATACATCGCCCATCTGGGCTTCCCTGTGTGCTGGATTGCAGTTCCTTCCCCCAGCCCCTCAGCACAGGTTTGTCACACTCCTGCATATGTCGCTCGCTGATGGTTATTCGTCAGCAATGTAGCCCCTACAAATCTCCTGAAGAGGTTCCACAAACGCATGCGCATTGCATCTGTAGCAACGGCCTATCCCCCCTATCGCTATTCCCAGGCAGTCATCTCGGAAGCCCTCAAAACACTTTTTCAAGACAAACTCGATGAGCCCCGCATCATCGATCGTCTCCATTCCAGCTGTGGCGTCGAGTTCCGCCATCTTATGTTTCCCATCGACAGCCTTGGGAGCTACTCCGGCTTCGGCCAGAGCAATGATGCCTGGATCAAGGGGACGCTTGAACTTGGTCAGCAAGCCATCACAACAGCGCTCGATCGTGCCGGTCTCAAGCCTGCCGACATCTCTGCGATCTTCTTCGCCTCTACCACCGGCATCGCGACACCCAGCATCGACGCCCGTCTGACTAACCTGATGGGCTTTCCCTCTAATATAAAACGCACGCCGATCTTTGGCCTGGGCTGTGTCGCCGGAGCCGCGGGTATCGCACGGGCAGCAGACTACGTCCGCGCCTACCCCAAGCAGTACGCGCTTCTCCTGTCGGTTGAACTCTGTTCTCTCACTTGGCAGGAAAATGATCACTCGATGGCAAACCTGGTTGCGTGTGGCCTGTTTGGAGACGGAGCCGCAGCGGTGGTACTCGCCGGGGAAGAGACTCCTCACGCCCAAAGGCCGACCAGCATAGGCGATCCATGCCCGCGCATCCTTGACACTCGCTCGACTCTGTACCCGAACACAGAACATCTGGTGGGTTGGAACTTCAGAGACAGTGGCTTCAATGTCGTTCTCTCTGCCGAGATCCCCAAGCTGGTCAGCACATACCTCCGCAGCAACGTCGACGAATTCCTATTGGACAACGATCTTTGCCTCGCGGAGATCTGCAGCTTCATCTTCCATAGCGGCGGCCCTAAGGTTCTGGAGGCCATGGAGAGCAGCCTTGATCTACCACCCGGGGCGCTCGCCTCCTCTTGGGACAGCCTGCGTGACGTTGGGAATCTCTCCTCCGCCTCCGTTCTCTCTATCATGGAGGACTATCTCCAGAACCGCCCCGGAGATCCGGGCTCTCACAGCATGCTCGCAGCCATGGGGCCAGCCTTCTGCTCCGAGCTCGTTCTGCTCCAGTGGTAGCCTCACGCAGCAAGTAGGTCCAACGAAGGAGGGGGGAGCCAATCTCTCCTCTCCTTTACCTCCCGAGATCCTGTGGTACCTCCCGAGATTCAGTGGCTTCAAGACCTCGCCCGTGCCGTGTCACTCTGAAGCCAGTTGCTTTCGGGCGGATAGCCGCGACGTTTGTGCCGTCTTTACAGGAGCTCTGGAAGTCCGATCTGGGTTCCGCAGCAAGACGCACTCAAACGGCTTAAACTGGGGAGACGATGAACAAAACACCGACCGGGATCGCCCTTGCCGCCTTCCTTACCACGGCCGCCCTCGCCCAAACCTCCACGAGCACCAAGAAAAGACCAGCCGCGCACCACTCCACGACCACATCCTCCACCACACGTACGGCCGGTACCACCGTCGCAAACCCGGCAGACAACCCACCTAACGTTCCCCCAATTCCAGGTGTACCGAAATCCCTCTACGCCCTCCGCTACATCGACACCCTCATCGGCACCGGAGATCTCGCGCAGCCGCAGAAATACTACACGGTTCGCTATACGGGTTGGCTAACGGACGGGACTAAATTCGACTCTTCCGACGACCATCCCGGCAAGGAGCCCATCAGCTTCCCCTACGGAGCGCACCGCGTGATTCCCGGCTGGGACACCGGTTTTGAAGGTATGCGCGTTGGCGGAAAGCGCCGTATCTTCATTCCCTACCAGCTTGCCTACGGCGAATCCGGACGCCCTCCAGTGATTCCTCCCAAAGCGGACCTGATCTTTGACATGGAGCTTGTAGGGATGTCGGACACTGATCCTACGGCAGCGCCGACCATGGCTCCAGCCTCACAACCATCCTCGTCGCCCCAAGATACAACGAAGCCTGCGACGCAGCCGGCCGATCCGACAAAACCGACATCCGCAAGCCCCCCGCCGTCATCCAATCCCTCGACACCGCAATCCACAGCTCCGGCCACACCAAAGTAGGTTTCACCTGAAGACGCCAAATCGCCTCCGGCCGCTCGCACCCTACCTCAAGCGGTACTGGAAGAACCTCGCCTGGGGCGGTGTGGCTGTTCTCCTCTACAACACCATCAAGGTCCTGATCCCGCTGGTCATCGGTCAAGCTATCGATGACATGCGGCATGGAGTGACAGAAGCAAAGATCTTCCACCACGCCCTGCAGCTGCTCGCCATCGCGATCCTCTCCGCGCTGTTTCTCTACATCACCCGTCAGGTCATTATCGGCGCCTCACGCGAGATCGAATTCGACCTCCGCAACGACCTGTTCGCCAATTTGGAACGGCAGTCCGCCGGCTTTTACCACACGCACCGCACCGGCGACATCATGGCCCGCACCACGAACGACCTGAACGCCGTTCGACAGCTGCTTGGTCCGGCCATCATGTACTCGGCGAACACCATCGTCTTTACAGCTGCGGCGTTGCCCTTCATGTATCGCATCAGCCCACGGTTGACCCTATTTGCTTTCGTCCCACTGCCGATCGCGTCGGTCCTCGTGCAATATTTCGGCGCTCGCATCCATACTCGCTTCGAGCGCATCCAGGCCATGTTCTCCGACATTTCCGCGAAGGCGCAGGAGAACTTTTCAGGAGCCCGCCTCATCCGTGCCTTCGCCCAGGAAGAGGCAGAGATTGCCTCTTTCGAGACTGCCAACCTGGAGTATATCGGTCGTTCGCTCCACCTGGTCCGGCTTATGGCCATGCTTTGGCCCACGCTGGAGTTTGTCCTCGGCCTTTCGCTCATGATCACGCTCTTCGCCGGCGGCCATGAGGTTCTTCGCCATCACATCACCGTCGGCCAGTTCACCAGCTTCAACGTCTACATGGTGCAGCTTACCTGGCCTATGATCGCCATCGGCTGGGTTGTGAATCTCTTTCAACGCGGCACTGCCTCTGTTGTCCGCATCGACGAGCTGCTCAAACAGGAGCCGGCGATCGCCGACGATCCGGCACTCAGATCTTGCTCGTTGGCATCCAGCAGCCACCACGAGCTAGAGGCTTCTCCCCGGCAACCGGCCGCCCCGAACCCACTCCAAGGCGCCATCACCTTCCGCAACCTCAACTTCGCCTACCTCCCCCATACCCCCGTCCTTCGCGATATCAACCTCCACATCCCTGCTGGCTCCTCGCTGGCCATCGTCGGCCCGACCGGCTCCGGCAAATCCACCCTCGTCAGCCTGATACCGCGCCTACACGACGCATCCCCAGGCGAAGTGCTCATCGACGACGCGCCTATTCGCTCTTACACTCTCAACCAACTCCGTGAGAACATCGGCTTCGTTCCCCAGGAGACCTTCCTCTTTTCATCCACGATTGGGCAGAACATCGCTCTCGGCGTGCCCTCGGCCACGGAACGGGAGATCGAGGACGCGGCCCGCACCGCTCACATTGCTACCGAGATCCTCGAGTTTCCCAGAGGTTTTGAAACGGTTGTCGGCGAGCGCGGCGTCACCCTCTCCGGCGGTCAGAAGCAGCGCACCGCCATCGCTCGCGCCCTCCTCCGCAACCCACGCGTCTTGATCCTCGACGACGCTCTCGCTTCTGTGGACACCTATACCGAAGAGCAGATCCTGTCGGGCCTCCGTAAGGAGATGGAAGGCCGCACTACGATCCTCATCTCGCACCGTGTCTCCACCGCCCGCAACGCCGACCAGATTGCCGTGCTCGTCGACGGCCGAATCGTCGAGCTTGGCACGCACGACGACCTCATTGCCCGCGAGGGTTACTACACCTCCCTCGCCGAAAAGCAGCAGCTCGAAGAAGAGCTTTCCGTCACTGCCTAACTCAGGCCTTGGTCGCCCCAAGCACCTTCACAATTACCCGCTTCCGCCGCTGCCCATCGAACTCCGCATAGAATACCCGCTGCCACTGCCCTAAATCCAACTTCCCGCGAGTCACCGGCAACGTCGTCTCGTGGTGCAGCAGCAGCGCCTTCAGATGCGCATCCGCATTGTCCTCCCCCGTCCGATGATGTTTGTACCCCGGGGCTCTCGGAGCCAGCTTCTCCAGCCACGCGCCTATATCCTCAATCAGCCCATCCTCATTGTCATTGACATAGATCGCGGCCGTAATGTGCATCGGTGAGATGAAGCACAACCCATCATCGATCCCACTCCGCCGCACGATCTCTTCCACCTGCGGGGTGAGGTGCACCATCTCGTATCGCTCCTCTGTTTTCAACTCCAAGTACTCTGTATGCGCCTTCATCTCACTCATCTTCTCTCCTCGACCTCCTCCGTTCGATGCCGTCGAACGGTGTTCTCCTCTGTGCAGTGGGCAATCTGCTCCTATGGCACTCCTCGCATTTCCTCGTCATCGCACGGCGTAACCGGGCGACCGGACTGTCCTCCAATAGCGAGGGCCAACCATGGTTTCTGCTCTGATACGCAGCACTGCAAGCAAGGCACAAACCTGTGATACGCGCAGGCCTCACAATGAACATGTGACTGAAAACCTCACGCTCTACGTCGCCACGACCAACCCCGGCAAGCTCCGCGACTTCGCCTCCGCCATACTCACCGGTATCGCACTTGTTCCCTTGCCCGGTCTGGCCGAGATTGCGGAACCTCCCGAGAATGAGCCCACGTTTCTCGGTAATGCCACCTCGAAGGCTGTCTTCTACTCCCGCCTCGCCCCCGGCCTCATCGTTCTCGCCGACGACTCGGGCATTGAAGTTGACGCCCTCAATGGCGCTCCGGGTGTTCGCTCCGCGCGCTACGCATACGACGAAGGCTACATTACCCGCCGCCCATTACCGGCTGACCAGCGGAACAACCTCTGCCTGCTCGACGCTCTTGCCTCCACGCCAGAAGACCACCGCCAGGCCCGCTACCGCTGTGTCCTCGTGGCGATGCGCGATGGAGCCGTGCTCGCGACTGGAACCGGCACCGTCGATGGTGAGATCCTCGCCATCCCGCGAGGCGGCCGCGGCTTTGGTTATGATCCCCTCTTCCTTCTCCCCGACGAGGGTCGCACGATGGCAGAGTTGCTGCCTGAGGAACGCCACCGGTTCAGCCACCGTGGTCGCGCACTCCAATCCTTGCTGACGGATCTCGAGCACGCACAGGTTATCGCACAAAGCTGACGATATTCGCACGCTGCAGCCGCCACTTCTTGACGGCGGTTTCCTCACGGCAGAATAATCACTGTTGCCCGGGCTTTATCGCAGGTGCCTGTGCCGCCTCCACCGCGGGGCAACGAGGAGAGGTAATGGCCGCAGCTGCACCCGTTGCACCACCCGACAACGGTCAGTCCCGCCGGGGTGTCCAGCCCCTTCGAGCCGGCGAGGGCCACTCCTTCCTCTGGCGCAGACTCCACTCCCTATCCGGCATCGTCCCGATCGGCGCCTTTCTTGTTGAGCATATCGTCTCGAATTTCGAAACCTGGAACGGTCCGCTCGCCTATGCGCAGCAGGTCAAATTCCTCAACGCCCTCCCCCTGGTCCGCGTGCTCGAGTGGACCTTTATCTTCCTCCCGCTCGCATTTCATGCCCTCTACGGTGTCTGGATCTCCATTCGCGGCCGTGCCAACGTCAATGTCTACCCCTGGGCCGGCAACTGGATGTACATTTCGCAGCGCATCACCGGCCTCATCGCCCTCGCCTACATCGTTTACCATGTCTGGCGCCAGCGTTTCAGCGGCGTCTCCCTCCCCGAGCACCCCGGAGCGGCCTTTCACAAGGTTCAGGTTGAGCTCTCGCACCCCTGGGTCCTCGCCATTTACATCATTGCCATGATTGCCACCACCTGGCACTTCGCCTACGGCATCTGGCTCTTCGCCGCCAAGTGGGGCATCACCCCAGGCGAGCGTGCGCGCCGCCGCTTCGGCTGGGTCTGCGGAGCCACCGGCGCCGCCCTCTGCCTCATGGGCTTCATCTCCATCTACGCCGTAGTCTGGAAATACCCCAACGCTCCGGCCGACGTCATGCCCGCTCAACCCGCCGGCATCGTCCTTCCCGCCCAGCCACAAAACGCTCCGCCCGAGTCCATCCGTCCCAATACTCCAGACCCGCGGCAATAGGGTGGTGTCGTTCCCCTAATTCTTCGTCGCGCGCTTTACGTTTTGCTCTTTTCTTAGACTCTTAGAGGTACCGAATGGCAGCAGCAACTCCAAGAATCATCATTGTAGGCGGAGGCCTCGCCGGCCTCGCCGCCGTCATCAAGATCGCCGAAGCGGGCGGCAAGGTCGACCTCTTTTCCATCGTCCCGGTCAAGCGCTCGCACTCCGTCTGCGCGCAAGGCGGCATCAACGCCGCCAAAAATCTCAAGGGCGAGGGCGACGATGTCTTCAAGCATTTCGACGACACCATCTACGGCGGCGACTTCCTCGCCAATCAGACTCCCGTCAAGCAGATGACCGCCCAAGGCCCTGCCATTATCGACCTCCTCGACCGGATGGGCGTCCCCTTCAACCGCACCCCCGAAGGCCTGCTCGACTTCCGCCGCTTCGGCGGTACGCTTTACCATCGGACAGCGTTTGCGGGCGCCACTACCGGCCAGCAGCTCCTGTATGCGCTCGACGAGCAGGTCCGTCGTTACGAGTCCGAGGGCAAGGTCACCAAGTATGAGGGCTGGGAGTTCCTATCCGCCGTCCTCGACGCCAACGGCGCCGCCCGGGGCATTGCCGCCCTCGATCTCCGCTCCATGGAAGTCCGGACGTTCCCGGCAGACGCTCTGATCATCTGTACAGGCGGCATTGGAGCTATTTTTGGTAAATCGACGAATTCAGTCGTGTGTACAGGCTCCGCCCAGTCCGCGCTTTACCAGCAGGGAGCCTTCTACGCTAATGGCGAGTTCATCCAGGTCCACCCCACCGCCATCCCCGGTGAAGACAAGCTCCGCCTTATGTCCGAATCCGCCCGCGGCGAGGGCGGCCGCGTCTGGGTGCCTCGCGACAAGAACGACAAGCGCGTCGCCAAGACCATCCCCGAGGCCGAACGCTTTTATTTCCTCGAAGAGTGGTACCCCAAGTACGGCAACCTCGTCCCACGCGACATCGCCACTCGCGCCATCCACCGCATCGTCTACCAGGAAGGCCTCGGCATCGACGGCCAGCCCATGGTCTACCTCGACCTCACCCACATCGATCGGGAGACCTTAAACAGAAAACTTGAAGGGATTTTAGAGATCTACGAGAAGTTCGTCGGCGATGATCCACGCGACGTCCCCATGAAGATCTTCCCGGGCATGCACTACACCATGGGCGGCCTCTGGGTCGACTTCAACCAGCAGACCAACATCCCCGGCATCTTTGCCGCGGGGGAGGCCGACTACTCCATCCACGGGGCCAACCGGCTCGGCGCCAATTCCCTGCTCTCCTGTATTTACGGCGGCTTTGTCGCCGGTCCGTGCGCGCTGGAGTACGCCCGCTCGCTTGGCGCCCAGCCCGGCGACGGCGGCCATGGCGCCGAGCTCGACCGCCAGAACGAGAAGAACGCCCGTATCCTGACCAACGCCGGCACCGAAAACCCTTTCAAGATGTGGCGCGAACTTGGAGACACCATGACCCGTCACGCCACTATCATCCGCTACAACTCCGGACTCGCCGAGGCCGACGCGAAAATAGTCGAACTCCTCGATCGCTACAAAAACATCAACCTCGCCGACAAAAGCCAGTGGGCAAACACCAGCTTTGCATTTGCCCGCCAGCTCGAAAACATGCTCCACCTCTCGCGAGTTGTCGTCGGGGGCGCAGCGGCCCGTGACGAGAGCCGTGGAGCTCATTACAAACCCGACTTCCCCGAAAGGAACGACACCCAGTTCCTTAAAACCACCAAAGCCGCCTTCGTCGATCGAGCCCCAAGGCTCTCCTACGAGGAGGTTGACCTCCAGTACATTCAACCCCGCGCCCGCAACTACGCCGCTACCGCGTAATTTGCTTCGAGGATCCGCTGATGTTGAAGATTGCCCTTCTTTTGTTCGCCGCCGCCTGTACCACTGGCCGCCTTCTCTATCAATTTCGTTCCGTGAAGGCTGCCAGAAAGGTCTAGGACCCGCCTTCCACCATGGCTGAAGCAAACTCACCTCATCAACCACTTTCATCATCCAACTGTGCATTATGAGCAGTCACCCAACCCTAACGACAGCCGTCTACATCCTCATCGTGGTCGTCTTCTGCTCGGCCATCGCATACATGTTCCTTTACAACCGCAGGGTGAAGTCCAGCAAGACCGATTTCATCAACAAGGGCGAGATGGCCGCCAGTAACGACCAAAGCGCCGATTCCACCAGGGGAAGCTCCGACCGGCCCGGTAGCACCTCCTAATCTGCGATGACCACCCTTGGCATCGTCGCCACCATCCTCGCGGTCATCCTCTTCGGAGCCTTCGTCCTCTTCGGAGCCTGGATTGACGGCCGCCGGCAGAAAATTCTCGAAAAGGGCCTCCATCCTGTCACCACAAGCGGAGGCAATATCGAAGCACAGGAAGATGTAGATCGACGCAAGACAAAGTAGCAGCAACAAGGAAGTTTGGTGCAGTTCCGTTCTGTCACGGCCTGAGTCGTGAAAGACGCATTAACACGTTAGAAGAGGGGCTAAGCCCCTGAGGGCAAACGAACCATGGCCACAGCCGTCCAGACCCCTAGCAGCACCCACATCCCGAACGCACAGTCAGAGACCTCCGCCCGCACCTCCCAGCGCACCATCAAGCTTGAGATCAAGCGCCAGGCCACGCCCGACGCACCCGCGCGCACCGAGAAGTTCGAGATCCCATACCGCCCCAACATGAACATTACCTCGCTGCTGGGCGAGATAGCCTGCGACCCGGTTACCGCCACCGGCGAGCCCACCACGCCCATCGCCTACGACGCCAACTGCCTTGAGGAGATCTGCGGCTCCTGCGCGATGTTGATTAACGGCAAGGCCCGTATGGCCTGCTCCGCCCTGGTGGACAAGCTATCGCAGCCCATCACCCTTGCCCCGCTCTCGAAGTTCCCCGTGGTCCGCGACCTCGCTGTGGATCGGTCCGTCCTCTTCGAAAACCTGAAGGCGGTTAAGGCCTGGGTGCCCATTGACGGCTCCTACGATCTCGGCGAAGGCCCGCGCCAGTTCCCGCAGCTCCAGGAGCAGCTCTACCCCCTCTCGAACTGCATCTCCTGCACTATCTGCATGGAGGTCTGCCCCCAGTTCAATGATCAAACAAACTTCGTTGGGGCGGCGACCATCGCGCAGGTCAAACTGTTCAACAACAACCCCACCGGCGCCGTCCTCAAGGCCGAACGTCTCCGCGCCCTCGCTGGGGATGGCGGCGTCCAGGAGTGCGGATTTGCACAGAACTGCGTTGAAGCCTGTCCCAAGCAGCTCCCCCTTACCGAGGCCATCTCCGACGTTAGTCGGGAGGTCGTTATCCAGCAGATCAAAGACCTCTTCACCCGATAGCCCCGAAGAGTTTATATCCGTGCGGTAAGCTATTTCACCATGCCACTTCTCGACCGCCGCCGTTTTATCACCCTCTCCACGGCTGCCGTCGCTGCGGCTGCTGTCCCCGCCGGCGCGCAGCTCTCCGGAGTCGGCAAACCCGGCAATCTCCGCCTCGTCTTCTTCACCGACACCCACAACCAGCCAGAGCTGCGCGCCAACGAGGGCACCACGCTCGCTCTTAGAAAGATCAGATCTCTCAAACCCGACCTTTGCATTCAGGGCGGCGATCACGTGATGGATATGACCCAAGTTCCCCGTGACCGTTCGCTCATGTTACTGGACCAGTATCAAAAGACGGAGCGCATCCTCGACGGCATCCCCGTCCATCACGTGATCGGCAACCACGACGTCTTTGGCCGCTCGCCGGACTCTCGTGTCGATACCTCCGACCCTCTCTATGGCAAGAAGGCCTTCGAGCAGCGCTTCAACACCAAGACCTATCGCTCGTTCGATCGCAGCGGCTACCACTTCATTCTCCTCGACTCCATTCAGATCACGGCCCAGCGCGACTTCGACGCCATGGTCGACCCCGATCAGATCAGCTGGCTTCGACAGGACCTTGCCTCCACACCCGCGGGCACGCCAATTTTGGTAGTCAGCCATGTGCCTCTAGTCTCTGCCGCCCCGCAGTACTCACCCCCGGACGACAAGGCTGCCAAAGCCGCAGCTTACCAGGCCCTCACCAACCTGCACGGATTTCTCCTCGGCAACTCTCGTGAAGTGATGCAGCTCTTCGAAGGCCATAACGTCGTCGCAGTCCTCCAGGGCCACACTCACATTAATGAAACCGTATTCTGGCGCAACACACCGTACGTGACCAGCGGCGCAGTCTGCGGCAACTGGTGGCATGGCTCCCGCTGGGGAACCCCCGAGGGCTTCACTGTCGTCGAACTCGCGGGAGGCGCCGCGCACTGGCGCTACGAGACCTACGCCTGGAAGAGTGCGGCCGTTGAACCGGATCCACTGAACCCGATCTCACAGCCCCGCACTGCTTCTCCTGGCTGAGTCGCCGCGCCACTACCGGATCGCCGCGAACTATCTTGCATCTCACGTGAGGGTGCAACAACTATGTTTGAGGAGCCTTTATGATTCAACTCGCAGACGCACGCCGCATTATCGCCGCCGCTCAAAAAAAAGCCGAACAGCTGGGTCAGCCCATGAACGTCGCCATCGTCGACGAGGGCGGCAATCTATTTGCCTTCGAGCGGATGGAAGATGCCTGGCGTGGCTCCATCGATATTTCAATCAACAAGGCCTTCACGTCGCGCGCGTTCGACATTACCACCAAAGACCTTGGTAACAACTCGCAGCCTGGCCAGCAGTTCTTTGGGATCCACGCCTCTAACGGCGGTCGGATCATGATCTTCGCTGGCGGTATCCCGCTCAAAAAGGACGGCAAGGTGGTTGGGGCGGTCGGCATCTCTGGGGGCTCAGGGGAGCAGGACCACGCCGTAGCCGAAGCCGCTGCAGCCGCGTTTTGAAATGCTCTCGCGGCACTGCAACCCTTCTGCGATCTTCATCTCAAACATCAACCCGGGTTGCGCCTAGGCGCAGGAAAGCCCGCCATGATGGCGGGCTTTTCTGCTGAACAAACTGTTCTTACTTTGAGATGAGCGTACTCCCTGGGATGTTCCCCTCGTCCGCCAGTATCCTGTTTTCGCCACGTTTCGCGCTCTCCATCGCTACCCGGTCCATACGTTGCTGCTCCGTTTTGCCAGCATCCGTGGCGTCGCCAGTGTGATCTTGGAGTGCCTCATTGGAAGGCCGGGCAGGGCTCTTTGTGGAATTCAGATTAAGATTCGAACTGTCTTCGTGCGCCATATCTCACCTCAGTGGATAAGATACGGATCTCATTCTGGGAGGTTGTCCAGTATTCCGAAAGGCGCTCCAACCGGCTTCCATCCTCAGGTAAGATCGACCAGATCCCGGTGAGCACCTTGGCACAAAGACAGCTTCTCAATCGCCGCAGCCCGTCCAAGCGAACCATGGATGCAGCCCAGATCCAGACCTCCACTCCCTTTATTGACACCCACGCCGACACCACGCAACGCTTTGCCGACGAACAGTGGAACTTCACCGACGACCTCGGAGGCGGTCACCTCAACCTAGCTACCGCAAGAGCGGCGGGGCTCTCGGGTGAGTTCTTCGCCATCTGGGCCGAACCGCGGCAGTGGCGTGGTCGATATGCATATCGCACCCTCGAACTGATCGACAGCATCCTCGAGCAGGTCCGCCGCGCTCCAGATCACCTCCGCCTTTGCGTCTCGGCTGACGATATCCTGTCCGCGCATCGCGAACACAAGTTCGCCGTTCTCATGGGCATCGAAGGCGGGCATTCGATCGAGAACTCGCTTGCCCTTCTCCGGCTTTACCATCGTCTCGGCGTTCGCTACATGACCCTGACGTGGGCCAACTCTAACGATTGGGCCGACTCCTCCAGCGACCTCCACGATCCCGCGGCACCTCACAACAACGGCCTGAGCGTCTTTGGCAAGGAGGTCATCCGCGAGATGAACCGGCTCGGCATGATCATCGATGTTTCCCACGTCTCCGACCAGACCCTTGACGACGTCCTCGCCACCTCCACCGCGCCCGTCATCGCCAGCCACTCGAGCGCCCGCGCCCTGACCGTGGCACCCCGCAATCTCACCGACGACCAGCTCCGGGCCATTGCCTCCAGCGGAGGTGCCGTCATGACCAACTTCTACCCGGCCTTCATCGATGAGCGGTGGCGAGCTGCCTGGAATGCTGCGGCACCCGAGCGTCAACACGTCCAGTCCGTCCTCGCTGCGCAGTTTGCTTCCCGCAATGAGCCGGTACCCTATAGGATTTCCAATCAAACTGACCGCGAGTTCGCCGCTCGTATCGGCCGTCCCCCGCTTCGCTCCCTCATCGATCACATCGACCATATAGCAAAGGTTGCCGGGATCGACCACGTGGGAATCGGAACAGATTTCGACGGCATTTCCGCGCTGCCACAAGAGATCGACTCCGCTGCGGACCTCCCCAAGGTTGCGGATGCGTTGTCGGCCCGCGGCTATGGACCTGGCGACCTCCAGAAGCTGCTCGGCGGCAACCTCCTGCGCGTCTTCCGCGATGTTGAGGCTGCCGTCCGGGTCACAACTCCCATCGAGAGGCTCTAGCCCTTCGACGCCAGCACTTCGATCTTGTGGATCTTCGGCGTCTCCGCAAACAGTTCGCTAGCCTTGGCCATCAGCGCCTTTGCGATAGCACCGTTCATGTGAGCGTCGCGTCCTTGCTCATCATTGAACGTATCAAACACTGCATATTGGCCCTCGCTTTCCTTCAAGCCGTACCAGGTCACAGTGCCGCTCTCGTCCCCGGCCATCTGCGCACCTTGCTTCAGAAACGCCTCAACCTCTCCCTCTTTGCCCGGCTTTGCCTTCAACGATGCATACAACGCGTACTTTGCCATGTTGAGATCTCCTAAACCATTCGATGCGAGAAGTCTCCACGCGCATCGACGTGCATCACAATGGTCGAGGATCTTAAAAATGGCTCTACGTCAACACTCCCTGCTTCGCGGTCTCGCTATAGGAGCGACCGCTGGAATCGCCGCTACTCTCGTCATGGATCAATTTCAGAAACTCTCAATGGCCGGCCAGAAAGCCATGCAGAAGCACCAGAAACTCTCCTCAGGCGAGTCACCCTGGCAAATCGCGCATGAGCAGGTACAGCAAGAGCAGAAGCAAGCCGCACAGGAGGGTTCGACCGAGATCGTTGCACGCCATATCGCCGAAGCCGCAGGCACTCAGATTGCTCCCGACAGCAGGAAGCAGGCCGGTCAAGCGGTTCACTATAGCTTCGGCACTCTCATGGGTATCGTTTATGGTGTCGCAGCAGAGTTCCTTCCCGAAGTTTCCTCAGGCGGCGGTACAGCGTTCGGAACGATGCTCTTCCTCGTCGCTGACGAAGTCGCCGTACCGAGTTTGCGTCTGTCACCACCCCCCACAGAGAGTGCCCCCACTGATCACCTGCAGCACTGGGCTGCTCATGTTGTTTACGGTGGCGCGCTTGAAGTGTTTCGCACGCTGCTCCAGCGAGTTGTGTAGATCCCAGCCGACTCCCTTGGTTGACAACGATATCGAGGGGCAGACAGCATGCCCGGCTTTGCCCCTCCCCAGTGCTCCTGCGTACACTACGTCTGGAGCTACTTCACCGCATGGTCTTGCATCCGCTTCTTGCTCTTCTCGTGACGACTTCCCTTCTCGCTCAAGCTCCCTGTGACATCTCACCACAGCCTCAGAGTTCCGCCCAGAAGACTCCCACAACGGCGAACAGCCCCGATCTTCCAGATTCGCCAAGCACCTCCGCACAGGTCCACCAACCTGTCGTTCCCACCGGTCCCACCGCCTTGCTTGACACCTCGATGGGCCGTCTCACGTGCAAGCTCTACGACAAGCAGGCGCCCATCACTGTCGCCAACTTCATCGGATTGGCTGACGGTACAAAGTGCTGGACGGATCCTGTCACCCTGAAGAAGGTTCATGGTCAGCCGTACTACAGCGGCACCACGTTTCATCGCGTCATCCCCAACTTCATGATCCAGGGTGGTGATCGCGCTGGAAACGGCACCGGCGACCCCGGATACTTCTTCGAGGATGAGTTTGATCCCACTCTCACCTTCGATGAACCCGGTCGTCTCGCCATGGCAAACTCCGGCCCTGCCACGAACGGCAGCCAATTCTTTATCACCGAGGCTCCTGTCCCCGAGCTCAACGGAAAGCACACCATCTTCGGCCAGTGTGATGCCCACTCCGTCCTTCTCGTCGGATCCATTGCTCGCGTCGAGCGCAACAACACCGATAAGCCGGTCACCCCCGTGATCATCCAGAAGATAACCATCGTCCGAGAGGGGCAGCCTATCCCGCCCGCGCCAGCGATCTCTGCACCCGCAGTTCCTGCCGCTGCACCTTCGACCACTGACCCGCATTAGCTGCCCGGTTCATTGTTCGCCGCTCACACTTCCATTTCAAAACAGCAAGAGGAGAAGAGAGATACATGCCAAACAAACCAGGAACCTACGCCACCTTCAAGACCTCCGAAGGAACCATCGTCTGCGAACTATTTGAGCAGGACGCCCCTGAGACCGTCGCTAACTTCATTGGCCTTGCTGAGGGCACCAAAGACTGGAACTCCCGTTCTAAGAAGGGCCCGAAGCTTTACGACGGAACAGTGTTTCATCGCGTCATCCCGCAGTTTATGGTCCAGGGCGGCGATCCCGAAGGTACGGGCATGGGCGGCCCCGGCTACAAGTTTGCCGATGAAACAAAGGGCTCGAAACATGGATTTCAGCAGAAGGGCAAGCTTGCGATGGCCAACTCAGGCCCTAATACCAACGGCTCTCAGTTCTTCATCACCGTTGCAGACACCAGCTGGCTTACTGGCAAGCACACCATCTTTGGGGAGGTCGTCGAGGGCTACGATGTGATCGAAAAGATCAGCAAGCTCCCTCGCGACGGCATGGACGGGCCTAAAACCCCGGTCGTTCTAGAGAGCGTCAGCATCGAGCGAGTTTAGCCAGAAGTACCGCCAGAGAGAACAGCCGATGAGTTCAGACACGACCAATCAGCACCGGCAAGACACACAGCCGGTACTCACAGGTCACCTCATCGTCCTCTCGCTGGCGGCCCTTATCACCCTGTTCTCCCGCTTCTTTCACCCAAACCTTTTCGGTTACTTTGAAGATGATTTCTTCTACTACGCACAGGTTGCTCGGAACATTGCCGCCCATCGCGGATCCACCTTCGACGGGGTCCACCTCACGAATGGCTACCACCCACTCTGGATGCTCGTCATCCTCGTCTTATACGAGATCTTTCCCGGCGCTACCTTCTTCATCGCCGTCCAGGTTGTCAGCTTCATCGGCATTCTTGCATTTTATTTCGGCATCTTCCGCTGCCTTCGCTACCTCCATCTCCCCTACCACCTCATACCTCTCACCGCTCTCCTGCTCTCACTCCACGCACTCCTCCTTTTCCGCTTCGGCATGGAGGTCACCCTGGCCCTCCCCTTCGGCATCTGGGCCGTCGCGAGCATCCTCAACCCCGCCTTTCGCTGGACTTCGCAGCAGACTGTCGCCTATGGCCTCCTCGCCTGCGCTGCTGTCCTGTCCCGCCTCGATGGCATCTTCTTAGTCGCAGCACTGCTTGCCGCCCAGCTCTTCTCCTCGCAGAGCCCCGCCAACCTCCCTCGACCTCGCTCCCTCCTTCTCTTCTCGCTCTGCTTCCTTCCGTTCCTCGCTTATCTCCTTGTCAACCTCCGCATGTTCCATACGCCTGTTCCTGTCTCGGGGATGGCTAAGCAACTCAAACCGCTTCTACCTCCGTCATCTACCACCCTCCACAGCCTCGTTCTCCCCTTCGACCGCACCAAAGCCGCCTTCGTCTACCCCGCTCTCCTCACCATCTTCGCTGGCGTAATCTCCTTCCGCCGCTCCGCCCGCGACCTGCCCCAGCATCACCGCGCCATACTGCTTGCGCTCTTCGTCTTTCCCGTGCTCCACCTCGGCTCACTTTCGCTCCTCAGCGACTGGACCGTTTGGCCTTGGTACTTCTATTCCCTCATCTACGCGGTCCTGGCCTCGGCTGTGGTGCTCCTCTTGCCTCTTCGCAATCTCGCCCCCACCAAGCCCCGTTGGCGCCTCTCCGCTTCGACTCTCACAGTTCTTACCGGCTCGTATCTCATCTTTCTCGGGGCCTACTCCTTATTTAAGAAGCCTGCAAAAACCTCGCAGCTCGCCGTCTTCGTCGCCGACTTCTCCCTCAAGCACCCCGGCCTTTACGCGATGGGCGACGATGCCGGCAGCACCGCCTTCCGCTCGGACCAGCACTTCCTCCAGCTTGAAGGCCTCATGATGGACACCGATTACATCCACCTTCTCCGCGAGCGCACACCCCTTCGCGAAATGCTCGATCGATACCACGCCGACTACTACGTCGCGCTCGTTATCGAACGGACCGGTCCTTGCTTTATCACGCATGAGCCCGCTCAGGCCGGCGCTCACTCCCCCCGACTTCCAGGCCGCATCTGCGCCCAACCCATAGCGCAAGATGTGCAAGACGGCGTCTCCGTTGGCATCTTCCGGGCCTCCGACGTCGAGCTACCCTGAACCTCTCTCGCCTGCAAAAAAGAAGGACCGGCAGATAGGCCGGTCCTTCTCTACGACCGAAACTGCGATGCTCTACGCCACACCAATGACGCCGCACAGTTCTTTCACGGCATCCGCACTCTTCTGTAGCGCTGTCTGTTCTTCAGGCGTCAACTTGATTTGGATAATCTGCTCCAGGCCCCCAGCGCCCAGCTTGCAAGGCACCCCGACAAAAAGACCTGTGATCCCGTATTCGCCCTCGAGATAAGCCGCACAAGGCAGGATCTTCTTCTTATCTTTCAGAATTGCCTCGACCATCTCGACTGCAGCCGCACTCGGCGCATAGTAGGCCGAACCAGTCTTCAGGTATTTCACAATCTCCGCCCCGCCATTCGCCGTACGCGTCTCCAATTCCTTCAGCCGCTCCGGCGCGATCAGCTCCGTAATCGGTATTCCTGCAACCGTCGAGTAGCGCGACAGCGGCACCATCGTGTCTCCATGTCCGCCCAGAACAAAAGCAGTTACATTCTCCACCGACACCTTTAGCTCCCCCGCGATGAACGTTCGGAACCGAGCTGAATCCAGCACCCCGGCCATTCCGATAACACGTTCGCGCGGAAACCCCGCCTTCCGAAACGCCGTCTGCGCCATCGCATCCAGCGGATTTGAAACCACGATGATGATCGTATCCGGCGAAGCCTCAACCACCTTCCCCACCACATCTGACATGATCTTGAAGTTCGTGTTCAGCAAATCATCTCGGCTCATTCCAGGTTTGCGAGCAATACCCGCCGTGATGACAACCACATCGGAGTTCCTCGTATCCGTGTAGTCATTCGTTCCGATGATCGAACAGTCCCGCTTCTCAATCGGCATGGCCTCGAGCAGGTCGAGAGCCTTGCCCTGGGGTACACCCTCCATCACATCGAGCAGCACCACATCCGCCAACTCCTTCGAAGCGATCCAATGCGCCGCCGTAGCGCCCACATTTCCCGCACCCACAATTGTTACCTTCTTCCGCATCTCTTCTCCCTAAAATCCCGCCTCTGATGTCTTCGCCCTTGATTTGGCGTATCCATGCGCATCCACAGTAAGCCCTTGTCGTTCTCTCGCTTCGATCGCTGCTAACTCATGTTTTCAATCATTCGAGTCGCAAACTCGCTCGTCTTCGCCTTCGTCGCGCCCTGCATCTGCCGCTCGAAATCGTACGTCACGTACTTCTGCTGGATCGTCGCCTCGAGCGAACCTTCGATCATGCGCGCCGCCTCGTGCCACCCCAGGAAGTCAAACAGCATGACCCCTGAAAGCATGACCGAGCCAGGATTGATCACATCCTTGTCGGCATATTTCGGTGCTGTTCCATGGGTTGCCTCGAAGACGGCGTACCCATCGCCGATGTTCGCTCCCGGCGCAATTCCCAGCCCGCCTACCTGCGCCGCCGCAGCGTCCGAGATGTAATCGCCATTCAGGTTCGTCGTCGCAAGCACGCTATAGTCGCTTGGTCGAATGATGATCTGCTGGAAGATCGAATCGGCAATGCGGTCATTCACCAGGATTTTTTTCTTCCACTGGCCTTGGCCGTGGCTGGTGCCTATGGTTGCGAGCACCTCGCGAACCTCCGCAATCACACTCTCTCCAAACTCGGGCGGCGCAAACTCCATTCCGGGTTCAATCAGCCGCGCATTCTCCTCCGGTGTCAGGCTGGCGTTCTCCTCCAAGTTCCCTAGGATCCAGCTCTCGCGCTCAGTGACCGTATGTTCCCGAAACTCCTGAATCGCTACTTCGTACCCCCACTCGCGAAAGGCTCCCTCGGTGAACTTCTGGATATTGCCCTTGTGCACCAGCGTGACGGTCTTACGCCCTTCCTTGATTGCATACTCGATTGCCGCACGCACCAGCCGCTTCGACCCGGTGATCGAGATCGGCTTCACACCGACACCCGAATCTAGCCTGATCCTCTTCTTGCCGCCCTTCAACATTTCGTCGTTCACAAAGGAGATGAACTTCGCTGCTTCGGGTGTTCCCTCACGAAATTCGATCCCTGCATAGATATCTTCCGTGTTTTCCCGGAAGATCACTACGTCAAGCTTCTCCGGATGTTTCACGGGGCTGGGAACACCGCTGTAATATTTGACCGGTCGCACGCACTGATAAAGGTCCATCAGCTGTCGCAACGCCACGTTAAGACTGCGAATGCCGCCACCCACGGGCGTCGTCAAAGGTCCCTTGATCGACACGCGGAAGTCCACCGTTGCTTTCACGGTGTCATCCGGTAGCCAGTTCTGTGTCTGCCGGTAAGCTTTCTCGCCGGCAA
>JAABUZ0100001409.1_pt1 | contig 46088 bp, 39 predicted proteins | sample 5562091 | NCBI WGS metagenome assembly JAABUZ01 (sample SAMN12813069, study PRJNA571459) | rock metagenome | isolation source: Antarctica rocks | place: Antarctica: Victoria Land, Linnaeus Terrace sud | collected 2015-12-21
GCCGCGCGCAGTGCTCGACGTCGTCGAGCTGCACCATCTCCACCGGCGAGTGCATGTAGCGGAGGGGAACGGAGACGACGGCGGTCGGGATGCCCGAGCGCGTCAGGTGCACCGCGTCGGCGTCCGTGCCCGTGTAGCGCGCGGAGGAGGTGAGCGTGTACGGGATGCCCTCTGCCTCCGCCGTCTCGATGAGGCCGTCGACCACGCGGGGATGCAGGGTCGAGCCGCGGGAGATGACCGGACCGCTGCCGAAGGCGTGCTCCCCGAGCTCGTCGGAGTCGACGCCGGGCTGGTCGGTCGCGAAGGTCACGTCCACGACGATCGCGAGCTCGGGCCGCAGGGAGTAGGCGGTCGTGCGCGCCCCCGCGAACGTGATCTCCTCCTGCGCGGCGGCCACCGCGGCCACGTCGCCCGGCGCACCGCCCTCCTCGCCTACGAGCCGCGCCGCCTCGTAGGCGACGAAGCAGCCGAGGCGGTTGTCCAGCGACCGGGAGACCACTCGACGCCCGACGAGCTCGAGCGGCTCACCGGCGATGACCCCGACGTCGCCCACCCGGACGAGGGAGCGGGCCTCCTCGACGTCGGCGGCGCCGACGTCGACGTGGAGCTCCTTGAGCTCGGGCACCCGCTTGCGGTCCTCCTCCTTGAGCAGGTGGATCGGCTTCTTGCCCACCACCCCCGGGACGGGTCCGTCGCGTCCGTCGATCACCACGCGCTGGCCGACGAGGATCGTCGGGTCCCACCCACCGACGCCGATGAAGCGCAGGTAGCCCTTCTCGTCGATGTGCGAGACCATGATCCCGATCTCGTCAATGTGGCCGAGCACGGCGAGCAGCGGCCCCTCGCCGATGCCCTTCACCCGCGCCACCGAGGAACCGACGGTGTCGTGCGTGACCTCGGCGAACGCCTCGGCCGCCTCGCGCCACACCGCCGCCGCCGAGGTCTCGTAGCCCGACGGGCCGGGCGCGGTGAGAAGCTGGCGCAGGACTTCGGGGATCGGCACGCGCCGCGAGGGTAGCTCAGAACGCCGGCCTGCGGCGGCGAAGACGCCAAGTGCCCCCATGGGGACGGCCTTTCCCGCTATATTGGCCGCTGCGTGTGACGAGCCGGCTGAGGGTGGGCCGCGGTCGAAACCGTCCTTTCCGCGACAGGACGATCCGGAGCCGAAGCGCTCCGGATCGGACCTCGCCTCGTGCCCCTTCCCAGAGGAGGAGTTGAGCGCTGTCCACGTTCACCCCCGCCGAAGCCGACCGGCCAGGGCTGCCTCTCCCGGAGGGGCTCGCCCGTCACGGGAACCGCACCGTCCACTCCGGGGGATCGGGGCCGCGGCCGCTCGCCCATCGCGCTGACGGACCGGCCCTGCTGCGTCGGTTCCACGCCTTCCGCGATCCGCGCGACCGGGAGGAGCTCGTGCGCCTGTTCCAGCCGCTCGCACGCCGCCAGGCGATGCGCTACACGAGCACGCAGGCCTCGCGCGAGGACCTTGAGCAGGTGGCCTACGTGGGCCTGCTCAAGGCGCTCGACGGCTATGACCCCGCCCGGGGAAACGCCTTCTCGAGCTACGCGGTGCCCACCATCGTCGGCGAGCTACGCCGCTTCTTCCGCGACACGGGATGGTGCGTGCACATGCCGCGTGCGGTGCAGGAGCTGGCGATCGCGGTGCGCGCGAGCACCGAGACGCTGACCGCCGAGCTCCACCGGGCGCCGACCGTGCCCGAGATCGCCGCCCGCGTGGGCGTGGACTCCGGCGCGGTCCTCGAGGCGCTGAACGCCGACGGCGCCTACAGCGCCACGTCGTTCGACGCGCCGACAGGCGGGGAGGATGACGCGGCCACGCTCTCCGAGCGCCACGGCCTGGTGGACGACGGCTTCGAGCTCGCGGAGGACCGCGAGGCGGTGAGCGCCGCCGCGCGAACGCTCAGCGAGCGCGAGCGCGTGGTGCTCGCGTTGCGCTTCCGCGACGACCTCACCCAGTCGCAGATCGCCGAGCGGCTCGGCGTCTCTCAGATGCAGGTCTCCCGCGTGCTGCGCCGAGCCCTGACCCGGCTCTCCACCGTCGCCGCCCACCAGAGCGAGAGCTCCGGGGCCCGCCGCCCGGTGGCGACCGCGTAGCGCGGGTCGGCGAGCGCTACGCGTCGGAGAGGAGCTCCCGCAGCACGAACCGCAGGATCCCGCCGTGGCGGAAGTACTCCCGCTCCTTGGGCGTATCGATGCGCACTCGCATCTGGAACTCCTGCTGGCCGGCGCGGACGGTCACCTCGCGCGGCATGCCCTCCTCCTCGCCCGCGAGCCCCGTGATGGAGAACTCCTCCTCGCCGCTCAGCCCGAGCGACTCCGCGGAGTCACCGTCGGAGAACTGGAGCGGCAGGACGCCCATCCCCACGAGGTTCGAGCGGTGGATGCGCTCGAAGCTCTGCGCGAGCACCGCCTTGACACCGAGCAGGTTCGTGCCCTTCGCCGCCCAGTCCCGGGAGGAGCCCGAGCCGTACTCCTTGCCCGCCAGCACCACGAGCGGCGTGCCGTCCTCCGCGTACTTCATCGCCGCGTCGTAGATCGACATCTCCTCGCCACCGGGCTGCATGCGGGTCACCCCGCCCTCGGTCCCCTCCGCGAGCAGGTTGCGCAGGCGGATGTTGGCGAAGGTGCCGCGCAGCATGACCTCGTGGTTGCCGCGCCGCGAGCCGTAAGAGTTGAAGTCCTTGGGCTTGACGCCGTGCTCCTGCAGGTAGGCGCCGGCCGGCGAGTCCTTCTTGATCGCCCCGGCCGGGGAGATGTGGTCGGTGGTCACCGAGTCGCCGAGCAGGGCGAGCACCCGGGCGCCCTCGATGTCCCGGAGGGGCTCCTGCTCCGGGCGCCGCTCGCCGGAGGCGAGTGGTCGGTGCATGTCGGTGAAGTACGGCGGATGGCGCACGTAGGTCGAGTCCTCCTGCCACTGGAAGCGCTCGCCCTCGGGCACGTCCAGCCCGTTCCAGCGCTCGTCGCCCTCGAACACCTCGGCGTAGCTGTCGCGGAACATCTCGGAGCGCACCGCCTCCTCGATGGCGCGACCGACCTCCTCCGAGGAGGGCCACACGTCCTTGAGGAAGACCTCGTTGCCCTCCTCGTCCTCGCCGAGGGGCTCGTCGTAGAGGTCGATGTCCATGGTGCCGGCCAGCGCGTAGGCGACGACGAGCGGCGGCGAGGCCAGGTAGTTCATCTTCACGTCGGGGTTGATGCGCCCTTCGAAGTTACGGTTTCCCGACAGGACCGAGCACACCGCGAGGTCCTCGGCCTGCACCGCGTCGGAGATCTCGTCGGGCAGCGGACCCGAGTTGCCGATGCACGTCGTGCACCCGTAGCCCACGAGATGAAACCCGAGCGCCTCGAGAGGCTCGGTCAGGCCGGCCCGCTCGAGGTACTCGGTCACCACCTTGGAGCCGGGCGCGAGCGAGGTCTTGACCCAGGGCCTCGAGCGCAGTCCCCTCTCCACCGCGTTGCGCGCGAGCAGCCCGGCGCCGAGCATGACCGAGGGATTCGAGGTGTTCGTGCAGCTCGTGATCGCGGCGATGACCACGTGGCCGTGGTCGAGCTCGACCTCCGTGCCGTCGGCCAGGGTGACCTGGGCGGTGGTGCTCACGCGCTCGGCCACCTGGGCCCCGCCGGTGCCCGAGCTCGAGCCTCCGTCCGCATCGTCCCCGCTCGCGCCGAGATCGAGGTCGGCGCCGAGATCCGCGCCCACGATCTCCTCCACCCCCCGGGCCACGCCGCTCTCGAGGTCCGCGGCGTCCATCTCGTCGTGCTCGCTGGACGCCCCGGGCGTCATCCCCGCGGGCGGATCGCTCGAGGGGAAGGACTCCGCCGACTCCTCGTCCTGCTCGGAGCGCTCCGAGTCGCCGACCAGGCCTTCGAGCGCCATGCGAAACGAGGCCTTGGCCTCGGTGAGCGAGACGCGGTCCTGCGGGCGCTTGGGGCCGGCGAGGCTCGGCACCACCTCGCCCAGGTCGAGCTCGAGCGACTCGGAGTAGGTCGGCTCCTCGGACTCCTCGTCGTGGAAGATCCCCTGCTCGCGCGCATAGGCCTCGACGAGCTCGATCTGCTCCCGGGGGCGGCCCGAGAACTCGAGGTAGCGGAGCGTCTCGGCGTCGATGGGAAAGATCGCGCAGGTGGAGCCGAACTCGGGCGACATGTTGCCGATCGTCGCCCGGTCGGCCAGCGGCAGGCCCGCCAGGCCCTCGCCGTGGAACTCGACGAACTTCCCCACCACCCCGTGCGCGCGCAGCATCTGCGTGACGGTGAGCACGAGGTCGGTCGCGGTCGCGCCCTCGGGCAGCTTGCCCGTGAGCCGGAAGCCGACGACCTGGGGGATGAGCATCGACATCGGCTGGCCGAGCATCGCCGCCTCGGCCTCGATGCCGCCCACGCCCCAGCCGAGCACCCCGAGGCCGTTGATCATCGTGGTGTGGGAGTCCGTCCCCACGAGGGTGTCGGGGTAGGCGTGGGTGACGCTCCGACCACCGGCTTCGCCGGCGGTGCCCGGCTCCTTGGTGAACACGACCCGGGCGAGGTACTCGAGGTTGACCTGGTGGACGATCCCGGTGTCGGGCGGCACCACCGAGAAGTCGTCGAAGGCGCCCTGGCCCCAGCGCAGGAACGCGTAGCGCTCCTGGTTGCGCTCGAACTCGAGGTCGGCGTTCTTCTGGAAGGCGTCGCGCGAGCCGAAGGCGTCGACCTGCACGGAGTGGTCGATCACGAGCTCGGCGGGCACGAGCGGGTTGATCTTGGACGCATTGCCGCCCATCTCCTCCATCGCGTCGCGCATCGCCGCGAGGTCGACCACCGCGGGGACGCCGGTGAAGTCCTGCATGACCACCCGGGCTGGCGTGAAGGCGATCTCCTCGCTCGGCTCGTCCTTGGCGTTCCACCGCGCGAGCGCCTCGATGTCCTCCTTGGTGATCGCGTCACCGTCCTCGTTGCGCAGGAGGTTCTCGAGCAGCACCTTGAGCGAGAAGGGCAGCCGCGCGACGTCGTACTTCGCCTGGAGCGCGTCGAGCCGGAAGATCTCGAACCGGCGGTCGCCGACCTCGAGCGTGGCCCTGGCGTCGAAGCTGTTCACGGACAATGGAGTCTCCTGGGGCGGAAGTCGGCGGCTACCTCGTGCTCCTCCGCACAGTCTCGCAGGGCCAGGCGCGAGGTTGCCTCGCGGAGTCAGCGCAGCGCGCGCTGCACGGCGGCACGGAACTCCTCCACCCCCACCGCGCCCTCGAGCCGCGCGGCCACCCGCCCCGAGCGGTCGAAGGTGAAGATCCACGGCTCGCTCTGGAGCGCGAAGGCCCGCAGCGGGGCGCGCAGGCCCTTCGACACCTGGTTCTCCGCATAGACCTCCTGGTGGATGAACTCCGCGCGCCGGCCGAACTCGTGCTGGAGCTCGACGGCGATGTCGGTGACCGGCCCGCACACTCGCGACTGGCAGAGCGAGGGCGTGGAGAACAGCAGCACGACCGGCTTGCGCCCCACCACGTCCCGGAACGAGACCCGGCTCATGTCCTCCGGCGGCATGCGGGTGGTGAGCAGACGCTCGTCGCCCCGCACCGAGGCGCGCGTATCGGTGGCGACGGCTGGCGCCCGGTCGCCCGGGCCGGGGATGGGAGAGGACGCTCGCACGGAGAGCAGCGCGGTGCCGCCGACGAACCGCCCGCCCATCTGGCTGAGCACGAGTGCGACGTAACGCCCCGCGCGGGGGAGGGGCACCTGGGTGGCGAAGACGGCGGCGATGTCGGCAGGGTCGGGATTCGTGCTGCGGAAGGCCGGCGCGACGGCGACGGACTCGGCCGGAGCGAGGAAGGGTCCCGCGGCGGGCCCGTTCAGCCGGGACGCGATGTAGACCGCGCTCGGCGGATAGACCGGCTTGCCATCGGCGCCGATGAGGGCGAAGGCGACGCGCTGGCGCCCGGGCACGAAGGTCCCGCTGGCCAGCCCGACCTGGGGTCCGGCCTTCGCCCCCCGGGCGATCCGGGCCAGCGTGCGCCCGCGGGCCGCCGGGAACGCCGAGGGCGCCGGATGCTCGGCGGCCTCGAGATCGGCGCGCTGGGAACCCGCCCCCGCCCGCGGCGCGGCGGCTATCCCGCAGCCCCCCGCGAGCAGGAGGGCGGCCCCGGCGACGGCGACGATGCCCCGGTGAGAGGACCGAGAGGTGCGGGCGAGGGTCACGACCGGCCGGCGAGGATAGAGAGGTCTCGGGCCAGGAGGCCCGGGTCGATCGGCGCGCCGGCCGAGCGCAGGCCGGCGAGGCGGCCCCGCTTGTCCACGAGCCACACGATCGCCGAGTGCCCGCTCACGCGCCCGCTGCCGCCCTGAGGCGAGACGAACCAGGAGCGCCACACGGGTCGGAGCTCGCGCTCGGGCCCGATCGCGTAGTGGAAGCTCGCCGGCTCGCGATGGCGCCGAAGCCAGGCGTGCACCGCGGCGGCGGTGTCATGTCGAGGGTCGACGCTCACCGCGACCACGGCGACGCGCCTCGCCTGCGCACCGAGGCGCTCGAGCGCCCCGCGCAGCTCATCGCCGATCAGCGGGCAGACGTCGGGGCAGCGCGTGTAGAGGAAGGTCACCGCGTAAGGGCGCCCGGCGAACGCGCGGGTGTCGAGCGTGCCGCCCCGGGCGTCGGCGAGGCGGATCGGCGGCGCGGGTCGGCCGGCGAGACCCGAGGGCAGCCCGTCGCCGACCGCGGGTGGGCGCGCGGCGCTCCGGCCCGCGCCGCCGCCGCACCCCGTCGCGGGCACCGCGATCGACACGAGCACGAGGGTGAGCAGCCGCGGAATGCGTGCGAACACGACCATCCAGGGTGACGCCTCGCCTAACGCGCGGCTCAACGAGGGGCCGCACATCGCCGGGAAAAGGCGTATCGTCGTCGCCATGCGACGACTGGCCGCGCTCGTGCTCAGCGCCCTGACGGCGTTCGCCGTGCTCGCCTCCGGCGCCCAGGCGCACGAGGAGCGGTCCTCCACGTGGCCCACGTATCCGGCCTCGGTACCGCAGTACCGGAGCACCGGTCCGAGCGCCGTCGTCTGCAAGCCGGACTCGCGAGTGCGCATCCTGCACCACACCCGCGGCGCGACGCGCCGCCTCAACCTGCGCCTGCTGAAGCGCTGTCGGTTCCGCGACATCCAGCGAGCGGTGAACAAAGCCCGCAACGGCACGCGCATCCTGGTGCTCCCGGGCGTCTACCGGGAGCTGCCCAGCCGCCGCAAGCCCCTCGACGATCCGCGCTGCGCCGCGATGACCACGACCAGCGGCGACGGGAGCTCGGTCCCGAGCTACGCCTACCAGCTCAACTGCCCGAACGCGAAGAACCTAATCGCGATCCTCGGCGACCGCAACGGCGACCGGCGCTGCGACTCCAAGTGTCGCATCCAGATCACCGGGACGGCTAGGCCGCGCGACGTGGTCATCGCGGGCGACGGCAAGAAGCTGAACGTCATCCGCGCCGACCGCGCCGACGGGGTCTACCTCGGCAACTTCACGATCGAGTACTCCGACTTCAACAACATCTACGCGCTCGAGACCGCCGGCTTCCACTTCAGCCATATCGTCACCCGGTGGAGCCGGGAGTACGGGATCCTCACCTTCACCTCCGAGGCGGGGCTCTACGAGCACGTCGACGCCTACGGCGCGGGTGACTCGGGGATCTATCCGGGCTCGGGCCCGCAGGGCCGCCCGACCGAGGCGGCCTGCCAATCGCCGTCGGAGCGTGCCACGCACACCTACGGGATCGAGATCCGCAACGTCGCCTCGCACGACAACAACCTCGGCTACTCGGGCACCTCGGGCGACTCGGTCTACACCCACGACAGCTCCTTCCACGACAACGCCACGGGCATCGCCACCGACTCCTTCGCCGCCGGCCACCCTGGCGCGCCCGAGCACTGCTCGCAGTGGACCCGCAACTCGATCTACTCGAACAACTTCAACATCTTCACGCCAGAGCACCGCGCCTACTGCCGCAAGCCGAAGTCGCAGCGCCTGCTCCACGTCGTCTGCTCCTCCTTCCAGGTGCCGGTCGGGACAGGAGCGCTCATCGCGGGGGGCAACGGGAACATCGTCCGCGACAACTACATCTACGACAACTGGCGCTCGGGGTGGCGGCTCTTCTTCGTCCCGGCCTACTTCCGGGGCGAGAACGATCCGGCCAAGCAGAACGACACCTCCTACGACAACACGTTCACCGGCAACCAGATGGGCGTCACGCGGCGGGGGCAGGTCAGGCCCAACGGCGAGGACTTCTGGTGGGACGGCGAGGGGCGGGGCAACTGCTGGACGCACAACCAGGCGCCCCCGGGGCGTCAGATCCGCTCGAATCCCGCGAGCCTGCCCACCGACTGCAGCGGCGGGCTCTTCACCCCGGGAGACCCCATGCGCATCTCGAGCCAGGCCACGTGCGCGACCTGGGATCCCTCCCAGGATCCCCCGCCCGGGTGCGACTGGGCCGACCTCCCGCCGCGGCCGCGTTGAACCGGCGACGGGCGCTCGCGCCCGTTGTCGCCGTCGCCGTCACGCTCACCCTCGCGGGCTGCGGCGAGCACCGTCAGCGCTCCGCCGTGGCGTGGGTTCGGCCGCCGCTGCTCTTCGTCGCCCCCGGGCTGCCCGGCGACCGCATACTCACCGGACAGGTGCGCAACGACACGGCGACCAAGCTCGACCTGACGGGCGCCGACTTCGCGCCCCGGGCCGCCGACGGTCGTCGGGTGCCGGCCCACGTCGTGCTGCTCGCCCAGTTCACCCATCGCCTGCCGCCTTACAACCGCGACGATCCGGTGACGCGCTCGATCGAGGAGCGCACCGGGGTCCGCTCCGTGGTGGCGCCCGGTGCCACGACGCCGGTGACGTTCTCCTGGCACCAGCCGGCCGGCGCTCCCGTTCCCACCCGCATCGAGGTCCGCGGCGCGGCGCTCGCCGTGCCCGCGCACGCGCGCCGACCGTAGCGCGCGTCTACCCCGTGAAGCGGGGGCGCGGGCGCCGCCGAGGGGCCGGAGCCGCAGGCACGGCGCACGCCGCGCCACCCGAGCGCCCCTGGGCGGAGAGCACCTCGCGCGCCACGCGCTCGCCCGAGCGCACGGCGCCCTCCATGTACCCGTTCCAGATCGTCGCGGTCTCCGTGCCCGCCCAGTGGATGCGTCCGACCGGCTGGCGAATCGCCGGACCGTAGTCGAGCAGCACCCCGGGGGCCGTGTACCCGACGTAGCAGCCACGCGAGTACTCCTCGGCGGCCCACGACTTCTCGACGTACTGGCGCGGGTGTCGCGCGCGCTCGCCGAAGTACTTCACGAGGTTGTCGAGGACAGCCGCCTCGCGGTCGCGCGCCGAGCGCTGGGCGTAGATCCGTGCGTCACGGCCCTCCATGAACCCGAGCATGACCCCCGGCCGGCCCCCGGGCGGCGAGTTGTCGAAGGTGATCCGGATCGGGTGATCGTCGCTCACCACCTGGCCGGTCAGCCCGTCGTCGCGCCAGAAGGGTCGGTCGTACACCGCCTGGCACTTGATCACCGTGCCCATGGGATAGCGCTGGGTGAGCTGCGAGCGGGAGGGCGGCAGGATCGGGTCGTAGTCGATGAGTCCCGCCACCGCGGGGGCCATCGCGACGATCACCTGGCCGGCCAAGACCGCGAAGCGGTCGGACTCCACGCGCACGCCGTGGCGACCCTGCGCGATCCGGCGGACGGGCGCGTCGAGCACCACGCGATGGCCGAGCTTCTGCGCGAGCCGGATCGGCAGGAGCTGGGAGCCGCCCACGAAGCGCGACTGCTGCGCCCCACCGGCCGTGTTGATGAGCCGCTCGAACGTGCCGGGCGTGCCCTCGTTGCCCGCTCCGGCGATGTAGGCGAGGACGAAGAGCAGCGAGAGGTCGCGCGGCTCGGCGCCGAACACCGCCTCGATGCCCACGTCGAGCAGGAAGCGGCCGCCCGGAGTCGCCGCGTTGGCGAGCTTGAAGGTCTCGAAGGTCTGGGAGTCCCACTCCTCGGCGTTGGGCGACTCCCACGGCGCGTCGCGGTTGATCTCCGACGCCATCCGGTCGAGCTGGAGGATGACCTTCTCGGCCTCGATCGCCCCCGTGGGGTCCGGGGGGACGGGTCCGAGCACCGGCGTCCCCGAGCTGAAGCGCTGGCGCTGGAGCGGACCGGGCCGGTCCTTCTGGAAGTAGAGGTTGTCGCCCGTGTTGTAGGTGTCGTAGATCTTGACGCCCAGATCGCGCGCGAGCGCGTACATCCGGTCCTGCGTGGGCCCGATCCACTGGCCGCCGACCTCCACGACCTGCCCGCCGACGATCGGGTGGTTGAGCACGCGACCACCGACGCGGTCACGTGCCTCGAGGACGAGCACGGAGCGTCCGGCGCGGACGAGCTGCCGGGCGGCGCTGAGCCCGGCGAAGCCGGCGCCGACGATGGCCACGTCGACGCACCGAGTCCCGCCCCCGCTCACGCGCGCGCTCGCCGTCGCGGGCAGCGCGGCGGCGACCGCCCCGGCGGCCGCGCCCCCGATCAGGTGGCGTCGCGTCAGGTCAAGTTCACTCATGCAGCCCTCTCCTCGGGTCTCCCTCTCAGGCAGGCGACTCTAGTTCGGATCGTCTCGCGCTGCGCCGGCGCACCGGACTCGGGTCGCCGCGCGGGGGGCGGCGAGGCTTGAAACCGGCCTTTTCCGGGTAAGCGCACGCAGCATTCACCAGCTGGGAAGGGGAAGGATGCGGTGGTGCCGCGTCGAAGGTAGGTACCTGCACATCAACCACGATTGGGAGGCCTGTTGGTCACTCTCGGCATCATCCTGGTCATTCTCGGGCTCGTCGTGAAGAGCCTGCATGTCCTGCTGGTCATCGGCATCGTCCTGCTGGTCATCGGGCTGGTCCTCGCCGCCCTGGGCACGATGGGTCGCGCGATCGGCGGCCGACGGCACTACTTCTGAGCGCCGGCCGGGGCAGGCGCCGCGGCGACCCGATCGTCGCACCTGCCCGCAAGCTCCAAGACGGCGGGGCCAGCCTGGCCCCGCCGTCGTCGTTCCCGCATCGTCGTGTGAACGACTCGTGATCCACCGGCGCGCGCTTCGCCGACGGTGCTCTACCTTCACGGGCATGCGCCGGCTCGTCGCCCTCCTCGTCCTGCTCATGGCCGCCGTCCCCGCCGCCTCGGCCCGCGCCACGCCCCCTCCGGTGAAGCACGTCTTCGTGGTCGTGCTCGAGAACCAGAACGGCACGAAGACCTTCGGCCCCAACTCGCCCTCGCCCTACCTCGCCAAGACGCTGCGCCAGCGCGGCCAGTACCTGCCGAACTACTTCGGAGTCACCCACTTGAGCCTCGGCAACTACGTCGCGCTGGTCAGCGGTCAGGGGTCCAATCCCCAGACCCAGGCGGACTGCCAGCTCTACACCGACTTCGCTCCCGGACTGATCGGGGCGGACGGGCAGGCGACGCCGGGCCAGGGCTGCGTCTACCCCTCCTCGGTCAAGACGGTGGCCGACCAGCTCGAGGCGCGCGGTCTGGCGTGGAAGGGCTACATGGAGGACATGGGCAACGACCCGGCGCGCGAGCCCGCGACGTGCGGGCACCCGCCCCTGAACTCGCAGGACAGGACGCAGAGCGCGAAGAAGGGCGACCAGTACGCCGCGCGCCACAACCCCTTCGTCTACTTCCACTCGATCGTCGACCGGCCCACCTGCGCGGCCAACGACGTGCCGCTTACCCGGCTCGGGAGCGACCTCGCCGCCAACCGCGTCGGGGCCTACAACTTCATCACCCCGAACCTGTGCCACGACGGCCACGACGCGCCCTGCGTGGACGGCGAGCCTGGCGGCCTGAAGAGCGCCGACGCCTTCCTGAAGACCTGGATCCCGAAGATCACCGCCTCACCGGCCTACCGCGACGGCGGGCTGATCGTCGTGACCTTCGACGAGTCCGAGCAGGGCGCCGAGGCCTGCTGCAACGAGCCCCAGTTCCCGAACACCCCCAACAACGGTGGCCCCACCCCGGGCCCGGGCGGCGGCAAGGTCGGCACGGTCCTCCTCTCGCGCTTCGTCCAGCCGGGCAGCGTCAATCCCACCCCCTACAACCACTTCGCGCTGCTGCGCAGCGTGGAGGACATCTTCGGGCTCTCGCACCTCGGCTACGCCGCCCGGCCGGAGCTCAAGGCATTCGGCGCCGATGTCTACAACGCGAAGCCGTGTACGGAGACGGGGGACCTCGGGCCGATCGACCGCCACGGTCGGTTCGCCCGCGGGGCGCTCATCCTCTCCGCGCGAGTCTCGGGCCGAACGCTCACCGTGCGCATGCGCCACTCCGCCCGGCTCGGCGCCCTGCTCCGCGGTCGCGAGGTGCTCGGGCCGCGCCGGGTGCTGGCCTGCCGTACTTACCGGTTCACCCTGCCGCGGATCCGCGGTACTCTCGAGATTCGAGCCCGCCGCAGTGGGGTCGAGCGTCGGTTGATCCGGCTCTCCGGGCCGCCTACGGCCCCCCGTCCGAGATTCGCCGGCTGAGAGAGCCATGCTGCGCCGCTTCGGATTTACCGTGCTCCTCCTCCTCGTCCTCGGGGGCAGCGCGGCGCTCGCCGCGAGCTCCGGCCCCGGGGAGGTCGGTCCGACGACGCGACTGCAGAACAACGGCCGGCTGCTCACCCACGTCCGGGCGGGGCTCGTGGCGGTGGGGAACTTCCCGACCGGGGGAGCGCTGACCTCCGACGGCCACTTCTACTGGACGGTCTCCACCGGGCGCGGGTTCAACGACATCCGCATCGTCTCGACCGCTCGCCGGCGCCTCGTCCAGATCATCCCCGTGCCCGGTGCCTCGGGCGGGATCGCGATCGACTCCCAGCACGCCGTCGCCTACGTCTCGGGCGTCGCCGACTCCAAGCACCTCGACCAGCAACGTCGGTCGCTATCGGGTCGTGAGGGCGACAACGTGCGGGTCTACCGCTACGACCGCCGCTCGGGCCGGGCGCGCTTCGCCGGCCTGCTGCCGGTGCCCGCGCCGCCCGGCACTCCCAAGCCGCAGGGCCTCGCGGACAACACGGAGGTCGTCGCGTGGCCCGACCGACTCGCCGTGTCCCCGAACGGGCGCACGCTCCTCGTTCCCCTGAACCTCGCCGACCAGGCCGCGATCGTCGACGTGGGCTCCAAGCGCGTGCGCTACGTGGCCACCGACCGCTTCCCCTACGGCGCGGCGATCACCCGCGACGGCAGGACGGGGCTCGTCTCCAACGAGGTGCCGGGCACGGTCTCGGTGATCGACCTGCGCAGCGGAAGGAAGGTCAAGGACCTCCAGGTCGGCGGGCACCTCTCCCACCCCGAGGGGGTCGCCGTCGACCCGCGGGCGGCCCGGGCCTACGTGGCCATCGCGAACTCCGACGAGGTGGCGGTCATCGACACCCGCCGCCTGACGGTGGAGCGCACGCTCTCCGTGGCCCGCGCCGAGGGCGCCGGCACCTCGCCGATCGCCCTGACGGCGACCCCCGGCGGCGAGCAGCTCCTCGTCGCCGAGTCCGGCGCCGACGAGATCGCCGTCTTCACCCTGCCCGTCCGCGCCGCGCGCCGGAGTCATCCCGCGCCGCGCCGGGGTCATCGCGCGCCGCATCCCTTCGGCCTGACCGCCCGCGCGGGCGGTCATCGCGCGCCGCCCCCCTACCGACTGATCGGACGCATCCCCACGGCGGCGTATCCCGCCGATGTGTCCGTGGATCGCGCGCGCACCCTGTGTCGTCGGGGCCGCCACGGCCGCAGCTGCCACCGGATCGCTCCCACCCTCGTCTACCTCTCGGGCAAGGGCGTCGGCGTCGGACCGAACCGCCACGGCTCGACGCCGTTCGCCACGAACGACGACAACACGAATTCCTTCCAGTACCTGCCGCTTCTCGTGCGCGGCTCGGCCGGGATCCAGCCGCTGCCGAGCGCGAGCGCGATCGCCGGCCTCACGCGCGAGGCCTCGGCGCAGCTCCATCCGTCGAATGCGGAGCGGGCGCCCCCGGACACGCCGCTGCGCCCCGCCGGCCCGATCAAGCACGTGTTCTACGTGGTGCGCGAGAACCGCACCTACGACCAGGTGCTGGGTGACGACGCGCGTGGCAACGGCGACCCGTCGCTCACCCTGTTCGGCCAGGGGAACACCCCGAACATCCACGCGCTCGTGCGACGCTTTCCCCTGCTCGACCACGTCTTCGCCAACTCCGAGGCGTCCATCGACGGGCACTTCATCACGAGCGCGGCGAAGGTCTCGGACTACGTCCACAAGAGCTGGTTCCAGAACTACGCCGCGCGCAAGCGCCCCTATGACTTCATCGACGCCGTGAGCTGGCCGCAGAACCGGTTCCTCTTCGACCAGGCCCAGCGCCAGGGGATCTCCTACTTCAACTACGGCGAGGCGATCGCGGGGACCGTGCCCTCGCTGCCCGGCGTGGCCCAGACCACCGATCGCGACCGCGACGCCCAGGACACCCAGCAGGTCCAGGACAAGTTCCGGAACTCCGACATCCAGCCCCCGGCGGGCTGCTACCCGAACGACGCCTCGATCGGCACGGACGCGATCCTGCCCAACACCGAGACCTACGACTCGTCGGCGCCCCTGGGCGCGCCGCCCAACGCGGAGTCGCGGTTCACCTGCTTCCGGGCCCGGTTCACCGCCCAGGAGGCGTCGGGAACGGTTCCCTCCTTCAACTACCTCGTCCTGCCCAACGACCACACGAACGGCACCACGCCCGGGCGGCGCACGCCGCGCGCCATGGTGGCCGAGAACGACTACGCCCTGGGCCAGATCGTCGATCTCATCTCCCACTCCTCCGTGTGGAAGTCCTCGGCGATCTTCGTCGTCGAGGACGACTCGCAGGACGGCTCGGACCACATCGACGCCCACCGCACGGTCGGTGCGGTCATCTCCCCGTTCGCGAGGGCGGGCGCGGTGGTCCACACCCGCTACGACCAGCTCTCGATCATCCGCTCGATGGAGCTCATCCTGGGCATGAAGCCGCTCGGCCTCTTCGACGAGCTGGCCACCCCGATGTACGACGCGTTCACGGGCGCGCCGAGCAACGACGGGGCCTACGCCGCGCTCGGGCCGAACATGAACCTCCTCGAGCGCAACGGGCCGGCCGCAGCCGGCGCCAAGGTCTCGCGGTCGTTCAACCTCCAGCAGCCCGACCACATCCCCCAGCGCACCCTCGACAGGATCCTCTGGCAGTCGGTGCACGGCCCGCACGCCCAGCCTCCACCGCCCGGGCCGAACGCGACGCCCGAGCCCTGACGCACCGGCCCGCCCGGCGCGGGCCGCGCGCATGAGGGATAGGTTGTCGGGAATGTCGAAGCGCGCGGTGGCAATCGCGGTCGTGCTCCTGCTCTGCGTGGCCGGAGGGAGCGCGCTCGCGCTCGGGAGCGATGACGGCGGCCGGCGGGCCTCCGTGCGGGCCAGTCCCCGGGCGCTTGCGCGCGTGGCGCCCGCGCCCGCAGTCGCACCCGCGCCGCATCCCCGCGCGGTCGAGCCGGTGGCCGGCGTGGGCCAGACCCCGCCGCCCGATCCCGCGGCGTCCTCCTCGGACGCCGGAGGCGGCGGCTCCTCCTCGCATCCGCCCGCCCAACCCTCCGACCAGCAGTACCGCGCGCTCAGCCAGGAGAGCACCTTCTCCGAGCTCCGGATCCAGATCGGACAAGCGAGCGCGCAGTTCACCGCCGGCGGCGGCGGGCTCGTCTTCCCCATCCAGCCTGTGTCGATCGCCGCGCCACCCTCCTCCTGGTCGCTCGACCAGGGCGTCGACATCTCCACCGCGGGCGGCGCGTGCGGGCCGGGAGCGGTCGAGGTGGCCATGACCGACGGGCGGATCGTGCAGGAGGGGATCTCCGGCTTCGGGCCCGCGGCGCCGGTGCTGCAGGTGGCCTCGGGACCGCTCGCCGGCCGCTACATCTACTACGGGCACGCCCTGCCCGCTCTCGTTCCGGTCGGCGCCCAGGTGAGGGCCGGGCAGCCCATCGCCGAGGTCGGCTGCGGCCGGGTCGGCCTCTCCTCGGGGCCCCACCTCGAGATCGGCGTGAGCGTCAAGGGCGGCCCGACCTGCTGCCCGGGCGGAGCCCAGACCGCCGCCGCGATGCGCTCGCTTCTCCTGAGCGTCTACAGCCGGAGGGGCTGACCGACTCTCGAGCAGCCGCCGGAGACCTGGCATGCTTGCGGCGATGGACCGCCGGAGCCGGCGCCGGGAGGAGCAACGTCGCGCGCGCGAGCAGCGCGAGGCCGACCGACGCGAGCACGAGAGACTGCTGGCCGCCTCTCCTGACCGTCACCCGGACCTACCCGAGGGCGGATTCCTCGCCGAGGCCAACGGGCGCCTGGTGGCGCTGCGTCCGGCGAGCGACGGCGTCGAGCTCTTCACGCGGCCGGGGACGGAGGCCGCCGTGGTCCCCGGCTCGGGCGTGCAGCTCGGTCGTCCCGGTCGGCTGAAGCTGGCCTCGGCCGGAGAGCAAACGCGGCGCGTGCGGCTCGTCGGCTCCAACGACCACCGCGACGCGCGGCTGGGAGACGACGTCTCGCTCCACCTCGGCGGGAGCGCCGGCGGCAGCGACCCGATCAGCGCGGTCCTCGGGATCATCGAGCTGCTGTTCGTGCTCGTGTTCGGTCCGCCGATGCTGCTGCGGCGCAGTCGTCGACGGAGCCGCGGGCGCGCTGAGTGGCCCCGGCTCGCAGCCGCCGTCGCCGCCTCCTCCTCGCCTACGGCGTGAAGTTCACCTGCTCGAGCGTCCGCGGGTCGGCGATCGGCACCTCGAAGACGTTCGCCGCGCCGTCCGGATCGACGATCGAAGTGCCTCCGCTGACCAGGAACTCGAGCACCTGCGCCTGGCCGAGGTTGCGCCCGGTGAGCCGCGGGTCGAGCAGGAACCCGTGCGGATTGGAGCCGGCGGTCGGCGTGCGGTCGTTGCGGTAGTAGGTGGTAAGCGCCTGCAGGCCGCCTGCGCGCATGATGGTCGCGCTCGTCGGATTCGGCACCGTCTGGTCCCCGAAGGCGAACTGGTAGATGACCCGCTTGGCCCCCACGTCCCGGAGCGGACGGCGTCGCAGGAGCGGCGCGAAGGTCTCCGGGCTCCCGCTGCGGTTGATCCAGTTCACTCGCGAGCCCACGTCCTGGATGGCCACCGCCCCGCGCGCGGGCGCGCTCACCGGCGGGTCGAGGAAGAGTGGCTCGGACTCCGTGAAGCCGTCGCGCCCGCCGTTCAGCAGCGAGGGGCGGCGGTTGCGGAGCTCGGCGGCGACGAGCGGGCGGAAAGACGGCGAGAGCCGTGCGATGTCGAGAATCGGTCCGCCGGCGACGTTCAGCACGCCGACGCGAACCCGCGGGTCGGTGCCCATGAGCATCGTGCCGTAGATGCCACCCAGGCTCTGCGCGTAGTAGGTGATGTTCGTGCGGCTCAGGTCGACCGACCCGTCACCGTCGACGTCCACGCCGCGGCCGATGGCGCGCACGAGCGCCATGTTGTCGAGGGCGGTCTGCCGCAGCCCGTCGCGCAGGCCGATGTCGGCCAGCCGGTTGGGCTGCACGGGGGCGCTCACGCCCTCCTGGTTGGTAATGACGCCGTCGTGGTTGAGGTCGCGTCCGCGACCGAAGGCGGAGAAGCGCACCGTCCTGGGCGGGAGGACGAGATCGACCCCGGTCTCGCTGCGCGGGCCAAATGAGTGCCCGGCGGGATCGATGGCGATCGTGGCGATGCCCCGCTTGGCGTTGTTGTCGGCGGCGAGGAAGACATCGTACTTCGAGCGGGTGATGCCCGGCCCGAAGATCGCCACGGGCCAACCGCCCGCCGGCTTGGCGCCGGACGGGAGGATGAGCGCGAACCCGACGGTCTCGCGCCCACGCGCGCGGGAGGCGCGGCGGGTCGGGACCTGCGGGATGACCCGGTCGCGCGTCAGCCACGAGGGCGACTGGAACGAGCCGAAGGCGTAGCTCTGCACGTTCATCGTGGCCAGGTTCGGGGCCTCGGGAGCGGAGGCCTCCTGGACGCCCGCCCGGCCGACGTCGTTGAAGCGCCGGAACTGGAGGACGTTGGAGGCGGGAAAGACGGTGCGGGTACCGTCCGCGGCGGTGAAGCTCAGTCCGCGAGCCTCAGCCGGGATGCCCGCCGCGGCGTAGGCCGAGCCGTCATCGAGCTGGCGGCGCATGCGGTCGAGCGCCGAGGTGGCGCTCATCGTGGTGAAGGTGGTGGAGGCGCCGCGTCCGCTGATGCTCCTCGAGACGACGATGCGGTAGGTCGTCCGCTCGGAGAGAAACCGCGTCGGCTGCCCGTAGAGCGTGTGGCGCCCGCGGTCCCACACGATCCGGTTCAGGCCGAAGCGCTCACGGGTGCGGCCGCGTCCGCGGGTGAGGTACAGCGTGCGTCCCGTCAGCCGTCGCAGGTCGATCGAGCGACCGAAGCGGATCGTCACGCGCGGATCCAGGTCGAACCCGTCGAGCTGGTCGAGCAGCCGCACGTCCTCACAGTCCGAGGGGCGGCGGCGGCAGTTGGTCGGCCGAATGTCGATGCGACGCCCGGTGAGCTGCGCACGGTCGCGGACGGTCAGCCGGTTCGAAGGGAAGATGCCGGGGGTCGGCGCACGGCGCGCGGCGGCGGCGAGACCCGGCGCGAGGAGCGCCGCGACGCATGCCGCGCCGAGCAGGAAGAGCGTGGTCGTGATTCGCGTCGAGCGGAGCATCCTGGTCATCGTCGCCTCCGAGGCTTCCTGCGCCCCGAGCGGAGCGTCGCTTGTCCGGGTGCCGCAGCGGAGATGGTAGGCGCTCGACGGCCAACGCGAGCCGGTACGGGCTCAGGGGGACGTCGTCCGCGGGCAGATCGTCGGACGGTTCCGTTAGCCTGCGACGGGACAACTTCAGTCGTTTGCCGTCTCCCGGAGAGGATTATTGCGATGCTCGCTTCTTTACCGACTGCGTTGACCGAAGCGTTTGTTCTCGTCCTGGCCCGCATCCACGCCACCCACATCATTGGATTGGCGCTCAAGACGTTCATCATCGTGGCCATTCTTGTCGTCTTGGTCATTGCCCTGCTCCTCTATTCCCTGGTGCGTGTTATGCGCGGCCGAGGGGAACGCCGCTGAGGAGAGAAAGCTTGGACCGGTGCCCCTTCGCAAAGTGGGAGCCCGGCTCGCGTCTAGGAGAGGATGTTCACCGCACGCGAGACCACGAGCCCGATGGTTACGAGCGCTGCTACTGACTGCACCATCATGAGGGTCTTCGCCACCGGGGTCAGTGGCATCGTGTCAGTCGGGCTGAAGGCCGTCGCGTTCGTAAACGACGTGTAGAGGTAGTCGATGTAGGCCGGTCGCCAGCCGGGGGCGCTCCACTCGGGCTCGCTCATCTGCGGAAAGAGGAAGTCGGCGCGTGTCCCGGGGTCGAGTACCCGCGCGACCGGGCCGCCGCGATCGATCTCCCAGTACCACACCGCGAAGATGAGGACGTTGGTGAGCCAAAGCACGACGCCCGAGAGGATGAGCTGATGGCCCCCCGCTTTACCCCCCTTGAGCAGATAGTGGGCGAGCAGCACCAGTGAGATGAGGTTCGCCAGGCTCACAAGCCCGGTCAGCACGACCGCGACCTGACGCCTCCTCGGCGAGTACTGCATCGCCGGGTGGGGCATGGCCACGATGAGCCCGATGAACAGCAAACCCTCGAGACTCGGCAAGAACCAGTTCGGCCCGAGCGTGAGCTTCTCGGGCAGCGTCACGTACAAGACGATCGCCGCCAGGATCGTGACCTGAGCCGGCCAGAATGGGTCACGTTCGGCGACCAGCTCGCCAAGGTGCTTCCCCTCCTCCCGGCACGCGCGCACCAGCTCGTGCTCCGCATGGATCAGCGCATGCCGCAGCCCGTGACTCTCGGCGGACGGGAGGGATTCGGCGCTCTCAGGATCGCTCACGCGCTCCATCGCCCGCGTAGCGTAGCCCCGCCTTACACCTCTGCGCGGCATGGCGTCTACTCTTGAGACGCTCAACGGGCTTCTGTCTCATCTCGACGCGGGGAGTTTCACATGATGACTGGTCTACTTCAGCCGACGCACATCGTCGTGGTTCTGATCGTCGCCCTTCTGGTTCTCGGGCCTAAGCGCATTCCAGAGGCGGCTCGCTCTCTGGGACATGGCTTTCGCGAGTTCAAGGACTCGATCGGCGGCCATCACGAGGACGACGCCACCGCGCTGAGCGAGCCCCCGCATCGCGCGACCGGCACCGGCTCCTAGAGGTCAGCTTGCCGCGCACGAAACGTGAACGTGATCGCTCGGGTGGTGCGGCTTCGGTCGGGACGCTCCGAGTGCGCGCGCTGGGGTTTCTGATGGCCGCGTTGTTGTGTTCGAGTGTCGCGACCGCTGTCGGGTTTCACGGCGCGTTGATTCTCGGTCCTCTGGGCCTCGGGTGCGGGATCCTCGCCGTGCGCACCAACGAGCGCGCCAAGCGCAGACGCCGCGCACTGCGCGCGCACCGCTAGCCGCTCGCTGACCCGGCTCCGGACTCAGCCTTTCGATCACGGCGTCCCAGCCGCGACTGCCGGCAAGCCGCTCCCTGCGGAGGAACAGGGTAGGTAGGCTCCGGGTGATGCATAGGTCGAACTGGGCGGCTCTCGCCGCGCTTCTGGCCGGGGCCGCGTTTCTCGCCTTCTTAGGCATCGCCGTCCACGAGCTCGGCTACGCCAACGCGCACCCGCACAGATACGGGCCGGTGAAAGCCGTGGGACTCACCGCAGTCGGCGAATGCTCCTCTGCGCGGCGCTCGCGGCGCTGGCGCTGGCACTCGGAGCCGGACGAGTGTTTCGCGCCATCATGACCCACACCCACCCAGACTCCGAAACTGCCGGACACGCGCGACTCCCCTCGCGCGACGACCCGATCCTGTAAGACCTACGGGTGACCTGATGCGCGGGCACCCTTTGCTTTGCGCCCTTCTCGTCGAGGCGGCGCGAAGCGATCGGATTCGGTGTGAACGTGAAGCGGGGAATCGCGCTGACGCAATCGACGCCTTGTCCTAACACCGGTCGATCGTCGCCGGGACGCTCCTATCCGCCGCGTCGACGCAGGCGATAGACGAGGTAGGCGACGATGACCACGTTGAGGATCAGGGCAAGCATCTTCAGCGCCGTCGGCTTCTTGGTCAGCTCGGAGATCTCGGGGATAAACAGCAGTGCGGTGGCGATGATCGTGAGGTACTCGCCCCACCGCTTGCGCCGAAACAGCCCGTATCCCTCCCCCGCCTCGAGGATCCCGTAGCCGAGCGCGATCAGCCCGTAGACCATGAGCTTGTGCGGAGTCAGCGCCTGCGCCTTGCCGCTCAATCGCTGGATACCGTTGCGGCTGGGATCAAAGCCCAGGTGCCGCGCCGTGTCCGTCACCGCCTTGCCCCAATCGGTATGCACGTGAGAGGCCAGCACGACTCCGACGGCGATGAGCACGAACGCGCGCAGGGCACGCTCGGCAGCGATCAACGGCAAGAGGCGATCCTGGGAAGGACCGCCCGAGCCCTGAGCACCATTACTCATCTCGACCCCACTCCACACCGCCGTTCAAGGGGGTCGAATACCGAGGGCCTCGTTGCGATGATCAAGGTGTCCGTAGTTCGTAGAATCTTGTCGGCGTCGGGCTTGCCGTCCTCGAGCGGCTGCTGATGGGCACGGCGGCAGCCCCACTGAGAACGCTTCCAGGAGCCCGCAGCACTCGCGGTGCGCCTCATCCTCCGCAACCCGGACGGGCCAGACGGCGTTGAAAGGTTCGTGCTGCCCGGATGCGGCATGCCCGCCGCTCGCGTCTGGCAGCCTGCCTGCTCGGCGCGAGCAAGCAGACAGTGGGAGCGACGGGCTTGGTACACGATGCGCACCCTGGCGTGGCAATAGTCCGGCTGCCACCACGACGGGCATGGCGCATCACCACAACACCCGAGAGCGCGCATTTCCCCTTAAGCGCGATTGTGTTGGAAGCGAAGCGATGGCGAGCTTCTCCTTCGCCAAGGGGTACGCCGTGCGCCGGCCAGAACCGGGGGGCCGGGGGCGTCTCGAAGCAAGCCAGCTATACGGGAGCGACGGGACTCGAACCCGCGACCTCCGGCGTGACAGGCCGGCGCTCTAACCGACTGAGCTACGCCCCCGAGAAGCGAGGAGTCAGTATGGCAAGCGACCGAGCCGGACGCGGTTGCCACGCGGACCGGGAGGGTACGCCCACGACATGACCGTCACTCTCGAGATCATCCCTCCGTCAGGCCCGGAGCAGCCCATGCCCGGGGGGCCGAGCGGGCCGATCGTGCCCGACCCGGCACCCTCCCCCGTCCCGGACCCCGGCGGTCCCGGCGTGCCCGATCCCTCGCCCCCGGCGCAGCCGGATACGCCGGCGCCCGATGTCCCCACGCCCGATCCGAAGGGCCCCGAGACGCCGGGGCCGACTCCCGAGCCTCAGCCGGGACCGGGCGCACCCGACCCGCCTTCGATCTGAAAGAAGGCCTCGGCGGCGAGGCCGCCTAGCGATCCTCGCCGCCCGCGGCGGGCGTGTCCGCCAGTCCCGAGCGCGGCGTGTCCTCGCCGAGGCGCTCCTTGACCTCCTCGGGCGGGGGCGGCGGCGCGGCCTGCGCGGGCTCGCTCGGCCCGTGGAGGAGGTTCTGGACGTCGCGAACGCCGGGGATCCTCCGCGCCTCGTCCTCGAGCCGCGCGCGGAGGCTGCCGTCGGCCATTTGGCCCCGGAGCGTGATCACGCCGTTGACGGCGTTCACGTCGATGTCGCCCTTGGGGACGGCGTCGTCGCGGAAGAGCTCGCTCTCCACCTTGCGGGTGAGCGTGGCGTCGTTGTCCACCGGCGCCTGAGCGCTCTGCGGGTGGGCGGCGGACTGCGCCGGCGCGCTCCCGCTCCCCTTCCCGCGCGTCCGCCGGCGGGCGAGCACCGCGGCCAGCGCCCCGACCGCCAGCGCGGGCGCGAGCGCCTTCGCGACGGCGCCCCCGCCGGCGCGCGCGACCGGCGTGCTCGCTCGAATGCTGACCGGTAGGGAGCCGAGGAGCTCGCCGACCGCGGCGAACGCGTTGGCGAAGCGCTCCGCGCGTTCGTCGGAAGGCTGCTCGAGGGTGATCTTCACGGGGGGGCCTCCTTGTGCGGTGGACGGCTCTGCTCCGAGTTCGCTACCCGCTGCGGAGGGCGGGGAACCCCGCCACCCGCCTCCGCTACTACGCTGCACGGTGCGATGGGCGTCACCGCGCCGCCGCCGGTCTCGACCAACCCGCTGAGAAGGGTTGCCGGAGACCTGCGCGATGAACGGCGCGTCGAGTTCTCGCTGCCGCCGGGGCCGAGCCGCTTCAGCCTGACCCGCACGAGGGCCTTCGTGCGCAACCCGCTGCCGATTCTGCTCGAGGCCTACGAGCACTATGGGTCGGTCTTCACCGTGCGGGTCCTCCATCTGCCGGTGATCTTCATGATCGGGCCGGCCGCCAACCAGTACATGACCGTCTCGCACGCGGAGAACTTCCGCTGGCGCGACGGGGGCCTGGGTGACCTGATTCCGCTGCTCGGCGACGGACTGCTTACCATCGACGGCGAAGCCCACCGCAGCGCCCGGCGGATCATGCTTCCGGCCTTTCACCGAGAGCGCACGCTCGCCGCCGGGGAGGCGATGTTGGACGAGGCCGCCGCGGCACTCGCCGACTGGGCACCGGGCCGGCGCCTCGACATCTACCGCTGGACGCGCGAGCTCGCCCTGCGCATCGCGATGCGTGCCCTCTTCGGCTTCGACCCGCGTCAGGACGGCTCGGGCGGCGCGCTCGGGCACGAGTTCGAAGTCGGCCTGGGCTACCACGGGCGCGACTACCTCCTGCAGTTCCTGCGCGGACCGGGAACGCCGTGGGCGCGGATGCAGCTTGCGCGCCGGCGCATCGACGCGGTGATCTTCTCCGAGATCGCCCGGCGCCGGCGGGAGCCGACGGGCGAGCGCACCGACCTGCTCTCCCTCCTGCTCGACGCGCGCGACGAGGACGGCGGCTCGCTCTCCGACGTGCAAGTGCGCGACCAGGTCATGACCCTCCTCTTCGCCGGCCACGACACCACGACCGCCACCGTCACCTTCCTCCTCTACGAGCTCGCCCGCCACCCCCACGAGCTCGCGCGGCTCCTCGAGGAGCAGGACCGCGTGCTCGACGGCCGCTCGCCCACGCCGGCCGAGCTCTTCGGCGCGCTGCCGCGACTTGACGCCGCGCTCGACGAGACCCTGCGCCTCTATCCCGCCGCGTGGGTCGGACCGCGGCGAGCAGTGCAGAGCTTCGAGTTCGCCGGCCACGCCGTTCCGGGCGGTGCCGGCGTCAACTACTCCTCGTGGGTCAGCCACCGGCTGCCCGAGGTCTTCCCCGACCCCGAGGCCTTCGTGCCCGACCGCTTCACCCCGGAGAACCGTGCCCGTCTCCCGAAGGGCGCCTACGTGCCCTTCGGCGCAGGCTCGCGGATCTGCCTCGGCATGCGCTTCGGCCAGCTCGAGATCAAGGCGCTCGTCACCCTGATCCTCCAGCGCTTCCGGCTCGAGCTCGCACCCGGCCGCGAGATGACCGTGCACCCGACGCCGACGCTCGGCCCCCGCGACGGGCTCCCCATGGTGGTGCGTGCGCGCCGCGGGCACTGAGGCGGGATCCCTCCACCCGTGCCCTCCCTCGAGCCCGCCCCCTGGTGGTCGATTCGGCGCGCCCAGAATCGCAAGGCCGCGACCTACCGCTGCCCCCTCTGCGGGGAATACCTACCCGCCCTGAGCGAGCACGTGCTCATCGCGCCCGTGGGCGACGCCGCGCGCCGGCGCCACGCCCACACGGCCTGTGCTCTGCGAGCGCGCCGCGCTGGTCGCCTGCCCACGCACGAGGACTGGCAACGCGCACAACCACGGCGGCAGTCACGTTGGCGCCGGCTCCTGCGCTAGAAGGGCCTGCTCCGATCGTGGGGTCCCCGCCGCTCGGGTGGCGCCTCGTTGCAAGGAAGCGTGCAGCGAGCAGGATTCCGTTCCCGGCGCCGACGGACTGCGGATGGGCTTGGTCTTCTCCGTGCGCCGTATGCGGTGGCTGGCATTCGCGCTCCTGGTCCTCGCGCTGGGCGGATCCTCGGCTCAGCCGTCGGCCGCGCGCGCCGCCGGATCGGGCGGCGCGACGGTCCCGGGAAGCGGCGCCGCCATCCTGCCGAGCGGCCCGGTGGCCGCGTCGGGGGGAGCCAGCCCCGGGATGCTTCCCCTGCACCTGGGCGGCTCCTCACGAGCCTCGGGCGGGGCCGGCCCGAGCATCGCGCCGCCTCGACACCGGACCCCGCGCGTGCTCCCCCGCCGCCAGCGCGGTGGCAGACGACCATTTCGTCCGGAGCTCATCCCGAGCGCGGGCGAGGTCCCCGCCGGCTACGCGCGTCTCTATCGAGCTGCCGGCGTCCGCTACGGCGTGGACTGGCGTGTCCTGGCCGCGATCGGGCACAACGAGTCCGATCACGGCCGCTCGGGCGCGGCCGGCGTCGCCGCGGGGTTGAACTTCGCCCATTGCTGCGCCGGCCCGATGCAGCTCTGCGCGGTTCGCGCCTGTGGCAGCGTCTGGCAGACCTACGCCCGGGACGCCAACGGAGACGGCTCGGCGTCGGTCTACGACCCCGCCGACGCGATCTCCGCCGCCGCCGCCCTCCTGCGCGACCTGGAGGCGCAGGTCGGCTCGCGCCCAGACCTGCTCCTCGCCGCGTACAACGCGGGACCGGGTGCCGTCGCGCACTACCACGGCGTGCCGCCCTACGCCGAGACCAAGGCCTACGTGCGCGCCGGCCTGAGCTACATCGCCGGCCTGTAGAGCCAGCCATCGGGTTTGCGGAGGCCGGTCGCGGCCTTCCTACGGCGCAGCGGTCCGGCGGCCAACCGGCGACGGACTGCCGCCTCCCGAGTGGGCGGTCCCGGGCTCGAACCGGGGACCTCCTGCTTGTAAGGCAGGCGCTCTGACCAGCTGAGCTAACCGCCCGCGGCGGCAGATGATGGCAGGGCGCTCCGACCGCTTCCGGCGTGGCCAGAGCAAGCAGCCGGAGTTCCTCGGCGGGCTGGCGGGGGAGTCGAGGGAGGCCGTCCGTGTGAACGGCCAAGCCCTCGACGCCCCGGACTCGCCTCTAGCCCTGTCCGCTCGTGCCCGTGCTCGAGCCGGTCGTGCCCGACGCCTGACCGCTGGAGGGGGCGGTGCTACCGGTCGCGCTCGCACTCGGCGTGGCGGCACTGCTCGAGGGGGCCGTGCCGGACGCGGAGCCGGTCGAGCTCGGCGTTCCGGACGCGGCGGCGCCCGAGCCCGAGCCCGATCCCCCGCCCGTGCCCGTGCTCGGCGCCGCCGCGGACGGCGAAACCGAAGCGCTGGGCGCCGGGGAGGTGGCCGAGCTACCCGTCGGAGCGGTAGCCGTGGCCGGGGGGGTCGCGACGTGCGCCGAGGGCGTCGCCGGCGAAACCGGGGCGCTCTGGCTCCCACCCGACCCGGTCGGCGCCGGTGCGGAGGTGGGCGAGCTCTTCGACCCGCTGGCCGATCCGCTCGACTCCGTCGAGGATGGCGCGTGCCTCTGCGACGTGGACGGGGACGGCGAGGCCGCCGAGCCGGACCCCTTCTGCGTCGAGGGCGAGGAAGCGGCCGGCGCCGTCGCCCGAGCGCCGGTCGCGGCCGCCGGAGACGACGACGAGTAGGCCGGGGCCGACCGCTCGCGCCGCGTGGTCGACGGCGAGGAGGAGTACGCCGGGGCCGACGACCGCTCGCGGGTCGTCTGCGCCGACGAGGAGTACGCCGGAGCGGACCGCTCGCCGGTCGAGGCCGACGAGGAGTAAGCCGGAGTCGACTGCTCCTGCGCCGGAGCCGAGTAGGTCCGGCTCGGGTAGCTCGACCCGCCCGAGGCGCCCGTCCCGGCCGAGCTCGCCGACGAGTCGCTGTAGGTGCGGCTCGCCGCGTAGTAGCTGCGGTGGTAGGTCCTCCGCGACCGGTAGCTCCTCACCGACGCGCTCTGAACGCGCGCCGAGCTTGCCCGGGCGTGGCCTCGGAGCCGGTTCAGCGGGACGTGCACGACGACGAATCCGGAGCGCGGGGCGCCGTTGAACCACCCGGCGCCGCCACCGGGGTTGGCGTAGGACGTGCCGAAGAACCGGCCGTTGATCGACATGTACACGTGCGACGGACTCGCGTAGATCGTGACCGCCCCGGCTCCGGGGGCGCCCCAGTTCATGAAGTCGCCCGAGACGAGCGGCGAGTTCAGCAGGCCGGCGGCGTGGAGCACGGCCGACACGGCGCCCGAGCAGTCGTAGGGACCGCTGAAGGAGCCGTTGTGACCTCCGCCCCACGAGTAGGCGTAGTGATGGCTGTCGATCGCGCTGGCCGCGGCGATCATCGCCGCCACCAGGTCGCCGCCGGAGCCGGAGGGAGCGCCGAAGCTCACCGGCGCGCCGGTGCGGGCCGGGGCCTTGGGGGTCGACGACGCATGCCGAGCGCCGCCCGCCGGCTGCGAGGCGTCAGCGTGGCTGCGGTGGGCCCGGCGCGCGCGGTGTCCCGCGGAGGCCCTCGCCGCCGGCTTGGCGTGCGTAGCCGACGCCGCGCGGGGGGTCGGGTGCTCGCCAGCCGCCGCAGGGCTCGGCTTCGCGCTGGTCAGACCAGGCAGCGCAGGCAGCGGGCGGTTCACGTCGGCGCGGGTCGTGCGCGCCGGCGGGCTCGCCACGCGGGCCGTCCGGGGCGGAGTCGCGGCTGAGGCGCCCGGGCCGCCGATCTGCACCTTCGAGTGGAAGAGCGCCACCCAGGTCTGGAGGTCCACTCGCCCGCTCGCCGGCAGGCCGTCCCGCTCCTGGAAGGCCCGCACTGCCGCGCGGGTCTGCGGTCCGAAGAGGCCATCGGCCGAGATGTGCAGCGCGCGCTGCACGGCGGCGACGGCCCATCCGCTCGAACCGAATGCCGCGAGCACGGGCATCGTCTGACGCACTCCGTCGGGCGTGGCCTGACCGGCCGAGCGAGCACCCGAGTGCGAGTCGGCCTCGGCGGCCGCCAGTCCGGGCAGGGCGGGTGCGGCGACGACGGCCGCGCTCAGGGCGAGCGAGGCGCCCTTGCGCCGGGGAGCGTTGCGGCGGGTGATCGCCGCGAGCTCGCGGCGATGCAGGGAACGGGAGAGAGACGCCTCCCAGAGCAGGTTTGAGGTGAGGTCGCGTTCGCGTACGGACCGGTCCACGGCGGCAGATGAGCGCAAGGCCAGGCTCCTGTTTCGGGGGTCGACGCCTGCGGGGTTAGCTGACGGGCTCGCGCGGGGAGACCGCGCTACGTCACCGGACGGCGACGACTCGCCCCAGCGGCACAAGGGCCGCATGGTTCCCCCGCTCCCACACCGCGGACGGCGCAGGATTAGGCGGCTTGGCGGCGGGGACTGTAGCGATTTCCCCTGCTCGCGTCCACTACAGAGTCCTCGAGGCTCGTCAGGGAGCCTGGGCGCGCGCCTGTCGGTAACCGGCTTGGAACCCCCTGGAGTAGGCGCGGCGCCGGCCGATGCGCCTTCCCTCGTCATACCCCACGGCGTAGCCGGAGCGCGAGCTGCGCGTTGCGTTGGCCGGCCCGGCCGTCCCGACCTTCTCGGTCGTCGACTTCGGCCCACCCGCGTGCCCCAGCGCGTAGCCACCCGCCGCGAGCGCGAGGACGAGGACGCCCGCGACGACGATCCGGCTCAGCACTGGACGGGACCGTGGTAGCTGGGGGGCGGAGGCGGAGCGTTCTGGCAGTCGGGGTTCGTGTGGAGCAGACGCCGTCCCTGCGGGCTGTCAACCGGGGGCGAGGGGCGCGGAGGCCTCGCCGAAGGAGAGGTCTGGGTGGGCGCCGCGGCCCCCGGTGCGGGAGACGGTGATGAGGAGGGGGGGACCCTCGCCGGGGGCGCCGATTGCGAGCGGGCGGTGAGGGTGGCGCGCGCCACGGATGCTCCCTTCGCGCGACCGGCGCGCAGGCCGGCCACGGCGCCCTCGCGCTCGCCGGCGGCCATTCCCGCGGCGAGCCCGCGACGGCGCCCGGCGACGAAGGCGGCGTGGCCCGCGGACCCCGGCTCGCTGCCCGCCTCGACCGCGGCCCGCGAGGCGTCGCGCGACCCGGCGCGCGTGAAGCGACCGACCGCGAAGCCGGTCGCCCCGAAGGCGCAGAGAAGCCCTATGACCAGGCCGGCGATGGTGAGGCGACGAGCCGCCATGCCCGGTCACGGTAGCCGCCCGTCCCGACGCCGGCCCGCGGGGCCGACAGACCGACGCGGGAGCTCAGCTCGGCATCGCGTAGATCGACCCGCCGCGCTCGAGGACCTTCTTCTGAGGCAGCGCCTGGTTGGCGGGTCCCTGCTCCACCGCCCCCGTGCGGGCGTTGAACACCGAGCCGTGGCACGGGCAGTAGAGGGCGCCCCCCTGGTAGGTGACCGCGCAGCCCGCGTGGGTGCAGAGCGCGCTCAGCGCGGTCAGGCCACCGCTGCGGTGGCGCACGAGGATGTCGGCCTGCCCGTCGTGCGGATCCCGATAGGTGGCCGCCTGACCGGCCCCGAGGCCGCGTGACGGACCGAGGCGCACCCCGCCCGCGGGCGGGCCGCCCGGCCGGTGGTGGTGCACCGCGGGCGACGGGGACGGCGGAGCGGCAGACGTCGGGGAGGCGGCGAGCGGCCGCACCCCGGCGCCGCCGCGGTAGCGACCCGCGGCCGCCGCGCTCAGAGCGGCGAGCGCTCCGGTCACCACCCCGGTGAGGGCCAGCGCCTGGGCGAGCAGCCCGCGTCGGGTCAGGGCCGCTCCCGGCGCCGGAGAGCCGGCGCGCCGCCCGGCCGCGCGCGTGGCGCGCTCGGTGCGCCCGCGCCGACGGCGGGCGAGCTCGGGCAGACGGTGGTCCAGGGCGGGCTGTCCGACGGCGCCCGCGAGCACGAAGGGGAGCCACGCGAAGATGAAGACGATGTCGGAGCCGAGGAAGTACGGAGAGGTCTTCCAGCTGGCGGTGAGGAAGAGGAGGAGGTTGAGCCCGAGCCCCGCCGCCGCCGCCGCACGCGTGAGCAGGCCGGTGCTCACGAGAAGGCCGACGGCGATCTCGAGAAGCGCCACGCCCACGCCGGCGAGCCGCGGGAAGGGCAGCGCGAACGCGTGCAGGATGAAGCCGCCCGGGGTTCCGCTGGCGAAGCCGCGCAGCTGAGCGCCGATGTAGGCCGGCGCACCCGGGTGGAGGAAGCCGGGATCGCTCAGCTTCTGCATCCCGCCGTAGACGAACGTCAGCCCGAGGAACAGGCGCAGGGGAAAGAGCGCCGCCGCGGGGGTCAGCGTGGGAAGCCGGGGCATGGGGAGCTTGATCCTCGCCAACGACACTGAGCCGCGCCTGAGCGGCGGCTGAGAGATCGCTCAGCGGGGGTCGCTGCGTCAGGGGCCGCCCACCGCGGGGAGGGATGGTCGGCTCTCGTACTGGTCGAGGATCTCGTCGACGATGACTTGCATCGAGCCGGCGACCGGGATGGCCGCGAGGGCGCCGAGCACGCCGCCCACTTCCGTGCCGACGAGGATGGCGGTGAGCACGGCGAGAGCTGAGAGCTTGAGCGCGCGCCCGTAGATGAGCGGGCGAAGGCTGTGGCCCTCGACCACGTGGTAGAGGGTCATGAGCGCGAAGACGACCACGCCGGCGATCGGTCCGGTGGTCAGCGCGACGAGGCCGAGCAGCACCGTGACGAGCGCAGGGCCGAGGTAGGGAATGAGCTCGATGACGAGCGTGAAGAGTCCCAGCGGGACCGCGTAGGGCACGCCGACGATGAGCAAGAGGATGGTCGCGAAGACGCCGGCGAGAAAGCTCGCGAAGAGGTTGCCGGTGACAAAGCCGCCTACCGATCTGTAGACGCCGGCGCCGATCCGCTCGGCGCGCGGCAGGTTGGGAGCAGGTATCAGCCTGAGGATGCGGGCTCGCCATTCGGGGCCCTCGAGCAGCATGAAGAGGGTCAGGAACGCGATGATCAGCAAACCGCCGACGCCGCTCGCGACGCCTTTGGCCACCCCGAGCGCCGGCATCGCCGCCCCCGAGAGACCACCACCGCCTTGCTTCATGGTCGCCTTGCGTACTTCTTCGACCACATGATACTTGCGCTCGAGGAAGCCGAGCGGCCCCTGACCCTTGGTCAGGTCTCCGACGAAGCCGGGGAGCGCCTTGACGAAATGGTTGACCTGGGTCACGAGCGGCGTGATGAACACGACGGCGAGCACCGCGAGGACGACGACGGCCACCGCGTAGACCGCCGCGACGGCCAGCCCGCGCTGCAGGCCGCGCCGTTGGAAGAACTCGACGGCCGGGTTGAGCACCAGCGCGAGAAAGAGCGCGACCGCGACCAGGGCGACCGCCGACTGCGCCAGCACCAGAAAGCCCATTGCCGCGGCGACTCCCAGCACGATGCCCAACGCGACGAGGATCGAGCGGGGCCGCAACGCCACCACCCGCTCCTCAGCCACAGCGTCGCCAGCAGACGACGGCGGGCTCGGGGGAGCGGATGCGCGGCTCACGCCCGGTCCCCCGGCCATGAGCCCCTCGCGGGGATGACGCTGATCCTTGTTCCGGTCGGGTAGGTTCTTGGCCCTGTCGACGGCCTGCTCCTTGACGCGGCCCTTTCCTTCGTCCGCATGCTTGTCGGCCATTGGGCTTTCTTCGGGATCGGGTGAGAAGGGCTCATCGAGGTGCTCGACGGGTCGCGTCCTGCGGAGAGAGGCGCTGTTGGAGCCCACCGAGGTCGAGCTCGCCCCGTTGGGCGGCGCTGAGCGCGGCGAAGACGGCCGCGCCGATCAGGCAGAGGATGGCGTCGCCGAAGCCGAGGGCGGCCCAGGCGGCGACGGACAGGAAGCCGATGAGGGCTGCGAACTGGTGGGGAGTCATGAGAGGTCCCTTCTCGTCTGTGGGTCGTATCCCGTCGCCATCACGCGGCCCGCTACTGGACGCGCGGTGACTCGGAGTCGTCTTGCTCCTCGCCGGGAAAGTGCATGTCGTTCACCTCGACGTTGACCTCGGTGACGGTCAGTCCGGTCATGGCCTCGACGCGCCGGACCACGTTGTCGCGAATCTCGCCGGCGACCCTGGGAATCGACTCGCCGTAGTCGATCACGACCTTCACGTCCGCGGCCGCCTGACGCTCGCCCACCTCCAGCGAGACCCCCTGGGTGCGCGAGTCGCCGATCCCCACGCGGTGGGTCACCGAGCCCACCGCACGGCTCGCGCCGCCGCCCAGGGCATGCACGCCCGCGACCTCGCGGACCGCGATGCCCGCGATCTTCGTCACCACCGAATCGGCGATGCTGGTCTTGCCGCGATCGCTGCTCAGCGGCTCGCCGCCCTGCCGGGTGACCTCGGTCGACTGGGCTCCATCGCCAGCGGGCTGGCTCGAAGAGGACTGCCTCTCGGTCTCCGGCATCGCTGCCTCCTGAGGGGATCGGCCTGTTGAGTCCCAGCGCTCGTGGGACTCCGTTCACCTCGTTAGACCGCCTCGTCCGAGAAAAGTTCTGCGCCGGCTACTCGCCCGCCTCCACATCCTCCACGGTGACGACGACCTGCGCAGACTCCACGCCGGCGACGCAGAACAGCGCTGCGGTCACGCGCCCGCGCACGGCCTCCGCCACCGGCGCCAGCGCCGGGCCGAAGACGACGCCCAACCGCATCCTCACCGTGACCGGCTCCCCCTCGAGACCGCCCTCCGCGACCGCCGAGGCGAAGTACACCTCGCTCACCGAGCGTGCCGCCTCGCGAGCGACTCTGGTGATCACCCTGTTGCTCACTCGCGTGCGGCCGCGTCCCTCCTCCGGCAGGGCCACGCTGCCGAGCTGAGTGCGGATGCGGGCCATGACTCGACGCGCAAGCCCGCTCGGCACCAGCACCGGCTCGGCAGCCAAGCCACGCACCTCTCGCCACGCCTCGCGGATTCGCTTCAGGGCAGCCTGGCAGTGCGGACAGATCGCCTGGTGCGCGGTATCGCGCGCCGCGACGCCCTCGGTTACCTGCTCGATTAAATCGACCAACTGCGCGCCGCACGGCAGACGCTCCGCGTAGCCATCGAGATTCATCGCCCCACCTCCTGCACCACGCCCAGGCGAGCGCGATGAATGCGCCCCTTCACCGCCGCCACCGTGATGCCCAGCACCTGCGCGATCTCCGCATAAGACAACCCCTCGAACTCCCGCAGCACCAGCGCCGCGCGCTGCTCGCGCGGCAACGCCCCCACCGCCTCGGAGACCGCGTGCCACCGATCGCGCCGCTCAGCGACCTCGGCCGGATCACCGCCCGTATCCAGCATAGGCTCCGCGAGCTCCTCCCAAGACCGGTATGAGCCGCGCGCGGTCAAGCAACGGTTGATGACGATGCGATAGAGCCACGTCGAGACGGCGCTCTCCTCCCGAAATCTCGTCAGCTTCTGCCAGGCCAGGACAAACGCCTCCTGCGTCGCGTCCTCGGCATCAGCGCGGGAACCGAGCATCCGCAACGCCACGCGATACATCGGCAACTCGTACCGACGAACCAGGACCTCAAACGCCTCGACATCACCCGCGCGCGCAGCGCCAACCAACACCTCGTCACGCGCCCTGACTACCAACCGATCTCCTCTGTATCAGCCTCCCGGTCCCTGAACCTTCAGAGCGAGTACCCCCAGGGGGAATCGAACCCCCGCTACAGGCGTGAAAGGCCTGCGTGCTGACCGCTACACCATGGGGGCGCGGGATCGGGCCATGGTAGAGCCGCGCCCTCACCTCCATGGGCCGCCGGGGACTCGAACCCCGAACCACAACGGGTTAAAAGCCCGGTGCTCTGGCCAGTTGAGCTAGCGGCCCCGCGCCGACTCTAGATCAACGCGTCGACGGCGCGCGGGCGCCTGAGGGTGATCTCACCCCACGCGCCCGCGAAGACGGCATACTCCGGATCCGTGGAGGTCGAGGGACGATCTGACGGCGGCGTGCTGCGGCCTGCGCGCCGCGCGCCCTGGCTCCCGCCCCTGGCGGCGGTGCTCGCCGCCGTCGTCGGCCTGGTCAACCTCGCCTCGGCGATCACCCCGAGCCTCCCCGCCCGGCTGCAGGACATGCTCGACGACAAGCCCTTCTCGCTGGTCCCACTCGTGCACGCCCTCGAGCTGCCGATCGGGGCGAGCCTCGTGATCCTCGCGGTCTACCTGCGGCGTCGTCGCCGCGGGGCGTGGGCGCTGACCGTGGGCATCCTCCTGGTGGTCGGCCTGCTCGACGCGATCAAGAGCAACGACCTCGGCGAGGGACTCCTGACCTGGGTGAGCGCCGCGTTCCTCGCCTGGCAGCGCGAGGCCTTCTACGTGCGCCAGGACGGGATCGCCCTCCGCGCCGCCCTGTGGCGGGTGCCGCTGGCCGTCGGGGTGGCGCTCGGCGTGGCGCTCCTCGCCGTGTGGGCGGGCTCGCGCTCGCTCACTCCGCACGTCGGCACCCACCGGGCCTGGCACGAGGCGCGCCACCTGCTGACGCTCAGGGGCTCGGACATCCACTTCCACCGAGCGTTCACCTGGGTGCCGCTCAGCGTGCACGTGCTGGCCGTCGCGACCATCCTCCTCGCGTTCTGGTTCCTGCTGCGGCCGCTGGCCGGCCCGCGCCAGCTTCCCGGCTCGCGCGCGCGCCGCCTGGCTCGCGACCTGGTGGAGAGCCACGGCGCGGACACGCTCAGCTACTTCAAGCTCCGGCAGGACAAGCACTACCTGTTCTCCTCCGACGAGCGAGCGTTCGTGGGGTACCAGATAGAGGGACGCGCGCTGCTCATATCGGCCGACCCCGTGGGGCCCGCGGACGCGCTCCCGGGCCTCGTGCGGGAGCTCTTCGCGTGGGCGGAGGTTCGCGGGCTCAGGGTGGGGGTCATCAACGCCAGCGAGCGGACGCGCGAGCTCGGGCGCGCGGCGGGCCTGCGCTCGGTCTACTTCGGCGACGAGGCACTGCTCGACGTCGAGGCCTTCTCGCTTGAAGGTCGGGCCATCCGGAAGGTGCGCCAATCGGTGACGCGCATGACCAAGGCCGGCTATGTCGCGGAGCTCGTCACCGTGGGCGAGCTCGACGCCGCCACGCGCGAGCAGATCGAGGCGGTCTCCGACCGCTGGCGCGGCAACCAAGCCGAGCGCGGGTTCTCGATGTGCATGGACTCCGTCGCCGGCGGCCACGAGCCCGACACCCTCCTGGTGCTCGCGCGCGACGCCGCGGGCGCGATCCGCGGCTTCGTCCACTTCGTCCCCGCCTTTGGTCGGCCGGCGGCGTCGCTGAGCGCGATGCGCCGCGACCGCGACACACCGAACGGGCTCATGGAGTTCCTCGTCGTGCGCTCGATCGAGCTGATGCGCGACCGCGGCGTGGGCGAGCTCTCCCTGAACTTCGCCGCCTTCGGGCGGTGGATGCATGCACCGGCCAATGCGCGCGAGCGGCTCCTCGGCCGGCTGTGCAAGCCGCTCAACCCGTTCTTCCAGATCGAGAGCCTGTTCCGCTTCAACGCGAAGTTCTTCCCGCGCTGGGAGCCACGCTACCTGCTCTACGAGGGGCGGCTCGGCCTCCTCCCGACGGCCGTCGCCGCTGCAATCGTCGAGGGACAGCTTCCGCGCCCCCGGCTGCCGGGATCGCGCCGGCGCCCGCGGCGAGCGTCGAGGCCGGCTCCCGCTCCGGCGCGGTAGCGCTCAACCGGGGGCGACCGCGACCGCCTCGATCTCCACGAGGAGCCGCGGATCGATGAGCGCGGCTACCGCCACCATCGCCGCCGCGGGGCGCACCTCCGCGAACACCTCGCGGTGCGCGCGAGCGACCTCCTCCCAGCGCTCGACCTCGGTCACATAGATCCGGGTCTGCACGACGTCAGCCAGGGTGACGCGCGCTTGGGCGAGCGCCGCCTCGAGCCGCTCCAACGCCTCGCGCGCCTGCGCGTACACGGAGGCGCCGCCCACGACGTAGCCCTCCTCGGCGAGCGCGGAGCATCCCGAGACGAACACGAGCTCGCCGGCGCGTACGACGCGGCTGTAGCCGATGCGCTCCTCGAACGCCCCACCCGAGGAGAAGCGCTCGGGGCTCAATGGCGGAAGTGCCGGCGGCTGGTGAAGACCATCGCGATGCCCGCGCGGTCGGCGGCCTCCACCACCTCGGGGTCGCGGACCGAGCCGCCGGGCTGGATAATCGCGCTGACTCCGGCCTCGATGGCCAGCGTCGGCCCGTCGGCGAAGGGGAAGTAGGCGTCGGAGGCCAGCGCGGAGCCCGCGAGCGAAGCGCCATTGGCCTTCTCGAGGGCCAGGCGCACCGAGTCGACCCGGCTCATCTGGCCCGCGCCGATCCCCACGGTCGCGAGCTCGCGCGAGAGCACGATCGCGTTGGAGCGCACGTGCTTGCACACCTTCCAGGCGAAGAGCATCTCGCTCCACTCGCGGTCGGTGGGCCGGCGCTCGGTCACCACCTGCATCTCCGAGCGGTCCTCGAGGTCGATGTCGCGGTCCTGCACGAGCAGGCCACCTACCACCTGGCGGAGCTCGCGCTCGGAGAGGTTCATCGTGCGCCGCTCGTTGTCCTCGAGCACGCGCGTGTTCGGCTTGGTCGCGAGCGCGGCGAGCGCCCCGGGCGTGTACTCCGGCGCGAAGACGACCTCGACGAACTGGCGCAGAAGCTCCTCGGCGAGTGGCTCGTCGACCGGGCGGTTGAGGCAGATCACCCCACCGAAGGCGCTCTGCGGGTCACCCGCGAACGCGCGCTTGTAGGCCTCGAGCGCGTCGGCGCCGACCGCCGAGCCGCAGGGGTTGTTGTGCTTGACGATCACGCACGCGGGGACGCGGAACTCGCGCGCCACCAGGCGAGCCGCGTCGAGGTCGAGGAGGTTGTTGAACGACAGCTCCTTGCCCTGGAGCTGACTGACCATCGAGAGCACGTGCATGCGCGCCCCGACCTGGGCGTAGAAGGCGGCCCGCTGGTGAGGGTTCTCGCCGTAGGAGAGGTCGAGCACCTTCTCGAAGGCGCGCACGAAGAGGGGAGGGAAGTCCTCCTCCCGCTCGGCGAACCACCGGGCGATCGCGGTGTCGTAGCGCGCGGTGTAGGAGAACGCCTCGGCGGCGAGGCTCGCCCGGGTGGCCAGGGAGAGGCACCCGCGGGCCTCGCGCAGCTCGGCGAGGATCGCGTCGTAGCTCTCGGGACCCACCACGGCGGCGGCGTACGCATGGTTCTTGGCGGCCGCACGGATCATCGCCGGGCCGCCGATGTCGATCATCTCTAGGATCTCCGCCTCCTCGGCGCCACGCCGCCCCGCGGTGCGCTCGAACGGATACAGGTTGACGCAGACGAGGTCGACCCATTCGATCTCCTGCTCGCGGGCCGCCTCCGCGTGCCCGGGGTCGTCACGGACGCCGAGCAGCCCGGCGTAGAGCTTGGGATGGAGGGTCTTGACCCGGCCGTCCATGATCTCGGGAAAGCCGGTGAAGTCGTCGATCGCCCGAGTGGGCACCTCGGCCTGGGCGAGCACCTGGGCGGTGCCCCCGGTCGAGACGATCTCGACCCCGAGCTCGGTCAGCCCGCGAGCGAAGTCGACTATCCCGGTCTTGTCCGAGACCGACAGCAACGCGCGCCGGACGTGGATCTCCCCGGCCAGTGCCGGCGGCTCGGGCGTGGCATCCCCCATGCGGGCGAGAATACGGGAGGATCGACCCGGGAGCGCCGTCGCCGCTCTACGGCTCGACGAGGACACGGCGCGGATGCCCGGGGTCGCGCCGTACCGCGCCGCGGGCGATCAGCCGCACCGCCTCGGGCAGGAGCTCGTGCTCGACCGGATGCAGGCGCTCGAGAGCCTGCTCGGAGTCGCGCGCTCCCGTCAGCTCGACGGCTCGCTGGAGGATGATCGCGCCGGTGTCGACGCCTTCGTCGACGAAGTGCACGGTGACGCCGGAGACCTGGACGCCGTAGGCGAGCGCCTGCTCGACCGCGCGCAGCCCCGGGAAGGCCGGCAGCAGCGCCGGGTGCACGTTGACGACCGCCTCCGGGAAGCGGCGCAGGAACGCCGGAGAGAGCAGCTCCATCCAGCCGGCGAGCACGACGAGGTCGATCTCGCGGGCGGCGAGCCAGCCGGCGAGCGCGTCGTCGCGCCTGCGGCGATCCGCGAAGTCCGCGGAGGCGAAGACCGCCGACTCGACCTCCGCGCCGGCCGCGCGCTCGAGCGCCCGGATGCCCGGCGCGTTCGCGGCCACCGCCGCCACCTCGATCCCGTCGCGACGGTGCACGGTGTCGAGCAGGGCTTGCAAATTCGTCCCGTTGCCGGAGACGAGGACGCCGACCCGGAACGGTCGACTCACGCGGGCTCGAGCTTGGGGAAGCGCCCGCCCGTCGAGCGCAGCATCCCGGCCTCGAGAAGCGCGTCGACGCGGGCGAGCACCTCGCCGCCCGTGAGGTGCGCGAACGTGCCGTAGGGCGCCAGCCCGTCGTATGAGTGCTCCCGAATGACCTTGGAGCGCCCCCCGCGGAGGATCTCGACCGCCCGGGTGCGCCCGACGGCGGGCGTGGCGAGAACCACGAGCCGCACGATCGCCTCGTCGAGGCCGGCACCGTTGCCGTTGCCGCCCGCGCTGTCTCCTCCTCGAGCGCGAGAAGCCGCCCTCACGGGCGGCGCGGCGGGGGCGATTTTGGGATCGCAGACGTCGCAGCACGGTACGCCCGCCGCCGCGGCGGGCTCGACGCGGTCGCCGAAGTGGCGCAGGATCGTTCGCCGCCGGCACGTGCGGCCCTCGACGAACCCCCACACGGCCCGGTACTGGCGCCAGCGCACCCGCTCGGCCTCCCCCGCGGAGGCGCGGCAGGCGGCGAGCGCCCGCCCGTCCCACTCGCCGGCTATGCGTCCGGCCGCGCGGTCGGGGGAGGACGGCGTCGGGCGCACGAGGCCCGCTCGGGCCAGGTGGCCGACGATCGCGCGGGTCTGCTCCTCGCTCACCCCGGCCCCGGCGGCGACCTCGCCGAGGCCGAGGTCGTAGCGCCCCTCCTCCGCGTGGCGCCGCAGGCGCTCGGCGACCTTCCCGAAGGCGGCGTCATCCACGGCGGCGCGCTGGATGAAGAACACGTGCAGGCCCTTGTCGCGCTGCTCGGCGAAGAGCAGGCACCGGGCGGGCGCTCCGTCGCGCCCGGCGCGACCGGCCTCCTGGTAGAACGCCTCGACCGAGCCGGGAACGGTCTCGTGGCACACCGTGCGAACGTCGGCCTTGTCCACGCCCATGCCGAAGGCGTTCGTGGCCACCACCACGCGCGCCTCCCCGGCCATGAAGCGGCGCTGGACCTCGGCGCGGGACTCGCGCTCGACCCCGGCGTGGTAGGCGAGCACCTCCTCGCCGAGCGCCTCCGCGAGGTCGCGGGCCAGCGCGTCGGTGCCCGCGCGCGTACCGGCGTAGACGATGGCCGGGAGCGCGCCCGGCTCACCCAGCGCCGCCGCGATCCTCCGGTGCTTGTCGGCCTTGGTGCGGCACGGCACGACGGCGAGGGTGAGGTTGGGACGGTCGAAGCCGGTGGTGACCCGGACGGGATCACGCAAGCGGAGCCGCTGCACGATGTCGCCGGCGACCTGGGGCGTGGCGGTGGCGGTGGCGGCCACGATGGACCGGGCCCCGAGGTAGCGCGCCGCGTCCGCGAGGCGGAAGTAGTCGGGGCGGAAGTCGTGGCCCCACTGGGATACGCAGTGGGCCTCGTCGACCACGAAGAGCCCGATGCGCGCCTGTCGCAGCCCCTCGACGAACCCGGGCGAGGCGAAGCGCTCGGGCGCGACGTAGAGCAGCCGCAGATCCCCGGCCGCCGCGCGCTCGAGCGCGGCGCGATTCTCGGCCGGCCCGCGCTGGGCGTTGACGAGCGCGACCCGACCCGGTGCGATGTGGGCCAGGGCCTCGACCTGGTCCTGCATGAGCGAGACCAGCGGAGAGACCACGAGCGTGAGGTCGTCGCGCATGAGCGCCGGAAGCTGGTAGCAGAGCGACTTGCCCGAGCCCGTGGGCATGACGACGAGCACGTCGCGGTCGGAGAGCGCGGCGTCGACCACCTCGACCTGCCCGCGGCGGAAGTCCTCGAAGCCGAAGTGGCGCCGCAGTGCCTCGCGTGGAACCATGGGTCGGCGGACGTTAGCGGCGCCGGCGGCGGTCGCTCACCGCGGCGTCCGATTCGTCACACTTCGGCTAGGACCGGTCAGGCCCCCACGAGCGGCAGCTCTTCCTCCAGCGCGAACTTCCCGTTCGCCTCCTCGGTGCGCGCCAGCGGGTACTCGCCGCTGAAGCACGCGCCGCAGTGGGTCTCGGGCTCCGCCCGGGCCGCGCGGTAGACGCCCTCCAGCGAGAGGTAGTGGAGCGAGTCGCACCCGAGCTCGGCGGCGACCTCCTCCACCGTGCGCCCGTGGGCGATCATCTCCTCGCGCGTGGACATGTCGACCCCGTAGTGGCAGGGGTGCTTGATCGGCGGGGCGGAGATGCGCATGTGCACCTCGGCCGCCCCCGCGTCGCGGAGCATCTGGACGATCTGGCGGGTGGTGTTGCCGCGCACGATCGAGTCGTCGACGACGACGAGGCGCTGGCCACCCACCACCTCGGGCAGCGGGTTGAACTTCAGGCGCAGGCCGTGCTTGCGCAGCGCCTGGCCGGGCTGGATGAAGGTGCGGGCGACGTAGCGGTTCTTCACGAACCCGTCGTCCTGGGGGAGGCCGCTCGCCCGCGCCAGACCCCGAGCCGCCGCGTTGCCCGAGTCGGGCACGGCGATCACGAGATCGGCGTCGACCGGCGCCTCGCGCCAGAGCTCCTCCCCCATGCGCCCGCGCGAGACCTGCAGCACCGTGCCGTTCATGCGCGAGTCCGGCCGCGCGAAGTAGATGTACTCGAAGAGGCAGAACGCCCGGCGAGCGCCCTCGACCGCCATCCGCGAGCCGATGCCGTGCTCGTCGAGGATCAGGACCTCGCCCGGCTCCACGTCGCGCAGATGGCGCGCGCCGATGATGTCGAGGGCGCAGGACTCGCTGGCCACGCAGTAGCGCTCGCCGAGCTGGCCGAGCGCGAGCGGTCGCAGCCCGTGCGGGTCGCGGAAGGCCACGACGGCGTCACGGGTCATGACCACGGTGGAGAACGCGCCCTGCAGGCGGGGGAGGACGTCGGCCACCGCGTCCTCGATGCGCTCGGCGGGGTGGGTGGAGAGCAGCGCGGCGATGATCTCCGAGTCGGAGGTGGAGCGGAAGGCCACGCCCTGCTCGCGCAGCTCGGAGTGGAGCTCGACCGCGTTGATGAGGTTGCCGTTGTGGGCGAGGGCGAGCTCGCGGCGATCGGAGCGGTAGACGGGCTGGGCGTTCTCCCACGCCGAGGAGCCCGTGGTCGAGTAACGGACGTGGCCGACCACCATGCCGCCGGGAAGGGCGCGGAGCTTCTGCTCGTCGAAGACCTGGGACACGAGGCCCAGGTCGCGGAGAGTCATGATGTTGCCGCCCACCTCCGCGGTGGCGATTCCGGCCGACTCCTGCCCCCGGTGCTGGAGGGCGAAGAGCCCGAAGTAGGCGAGGCGGGCGACGTCCTGCTCCGGTGCGTAGAGCCCGAAGACGCCGCACTCGTCGCGCGGTCCGTCGCGCTGGTCCAGGGTGTGTGTCATCTCAGGCGGAAGGCAGGGCTTGCCGAGAGGAACGGCGGCTCGGCCGGGGAAGGCGCGCCACGTTTCGAGCGTAGCAACGGCGTCGGGCGCCGCCCGCGTCGGGCGGCGCTGGAGGGCCGGTGCTCAACCCGACCCGGTCAGCGCGGGGGTCGGCTCCCCGCCTGTGGCCCCCGGCTCGTCCGGCTCGGCCCGCGGCCGCCCGAGCGCCGAGGGCCACCACATCCGTCGGTCGAGGAGGAACCCGAGGGCGGGCACCAGGACGGAGCGCACCAGGAAGGTGTCGAGCAGGACACCGAGCGCGATCGCGAAGCCGATCTCGGTGAGCGGGACGAGCGGGAGCACGGCCAGCGTGCTGAACGTCCCGGCCAGGACCACCCCGGCGGAGGTGATCACCGCGCCGGTCACCGCGATGCTGCGCAGCATCCCCTGCTGTGTCCCGCGGGCGAGGGTCTCCTCCCGCACGCGGGCCATGAGGAAGATGTTGTAGTCGACGCCCAGCGCCACGAGGAAGATGAACGCGAAGAGAGGAAGCGACGGATCCGAGCCGGGAAAGCCGAAGACCCACTTGAACACCGCCGCCGAGAGGCCCAGCGTGGCGCCGTAGGACAGGACCACCGTGGCGACGAGCACGAGCGGGCCGACCACCGCTCGCAGGAGCGCCATGAGGATGAGCAGGACCACGGCGAGCACGATCGGCGGTATGACCCTGGAGTCCCGGGAGGAGGACCGGCGCAGGTCGCGCTCGATCGCCGTCCCGCCCCCGACGAGCACGTCCGGGCCTCCCGTGGCCCGGGCCTGCTGTCGTAGCCGGTCGATCCGGTCGAAGCCGGCCTGGGAGTAGGGATCGGCGTCCAGCGTGACGATCAGGTGCACTCCGGGGGTGCCCCGCTCCACGGGCTGGACGGCGGCCACGCCGGGGCTTGCCGCCAGCGCCCGGGCAACGGCCGGCGCACGCTCTCCTCGCGGCACGACGACATCCGTCGTGGCCGATGCCCCAGCCGGGAAGTGCGCGGCCAGGAGCTTCTGCCCCTGCACCGACTCCACCTCCCCGCGGAACTGGCTGCCCTGGGTGAGTCCGGTGTTGAACTGGGTGAGGCCGAGGCAGAAGACCACCAGGAGCAGCGACACCCCGACGCCCACGCGAGCCGGGCGGGCGGCCACCCGCTCGCCGACGCGCCGCCACAGGCCGTGCGTCTCGTCGGCGCCGGCGTCACCGACGTGGGGGACGAACGGCCAGAACGCCCGGCGGCCGCAGATCACGAGCAGGGCGGGCAGGATGGTGAGCATGGCCACCATCGCGAGCGCTACCCCCATCGCCCCGATCGGCCCGAGCCCGGAGATCCCGTTCACCTCGGCGAGGGTCAGGCAGAGCAGCGCGGCGATCACGGTCAGGCCCGACGCGACGATGGCCGGCCCCGCCGAGCGCAGCGCCACGCGCATCGCCTCGTGCTTGTCGTCGTGGCGGCGCAGCTCCTCGCGGTAGCGGGCGACGAGGAGAAGGGCGTAGTCGGTGCCCGCGCCGAAGACGAGCACGCCGAGTATCCCGGCCGACTGCCCGTTGACCGTCACCCCGGCCTTGGCGATCGCGTAGCCCAGGCCCCGCGACATGGCCTCCGCGGTCATGACGCAGAAGAAGGGGATGAGCCAGAAGATCGGGCTGCGGTAGATGGCGATCAGCAGCACGAGGACGAGCAGCGCGGTGGCGAGCAGAAGCGTGCCGTTGATCGAGCCGAAGACCTTGATCGCGTCGGCGGAGAAGCCGGCCGGCCCGGTCACCCGGACCCGGAGCCCGGCCACGGGACGGTCGAGGCGACCCCGGAGGGCCTTGGCCGCCGCCTCGAGGGTCTTGCCCTCGGTGGCCCGGATGCGGGGGATGAGAAGCGCCGTCGTGCCGTCGCGGGAGACCACCGGTAGGCGGGACGGCACGACGTCGGGGATCGGTCGGGTGCGAAGCGAGGTGGCGTCGGCGCTCAGGCGAGCGCGGTCCGCCGGCGTCAGACCGCCGGGACGGTTGTAGACCGCGATCGCGGCCACCTCGTTGCCGGACGGGTAGCGCTTGAGCTGGTTCAGCGCCTTGACCGACTCCGCCTTCCCGGGCAGGAACGAGGCGTTGTCGTTCTTCTGGACGTCCTGGAACTTCGCCGCGCCGAGTCCCGAGGCGACGACGAGCAGGACCCAGACGAGGACCACGAGCCACTTCGCTCTGCGGCTGCCGGCGAAGGTGAGCAGACGCGCCACGATCAGAGCAGACGCGCCAGGCCGCCGTCGCGCGCCTCGCGCAGGGCCGCGACCGGCACCTCGAAGCCGTCCTCACCTGCCGCGACGCGCAGGGTCTCGCTCTCCACCCGGCCGATGATGCGAGCGCCCTGGAGCGCCTCCAGCGCCTCGCGGTCACCGGAGAGAACGAAGCCCGTGCCCGGCGACTCGGCGAAGAGCTCGTCGCCCGCGAGGGGCGCCTCGACGAGGGCGCCGTGTCCGCCCGCCACGCAGCACTCGGCCAGCGCCACGGCCAGGCCCCCCTCGGCGACGTCGTGCGCGCTCCGAACCGCACCGGCGCTCACCGCGTCGCGGACGACCGCGTGGGCGTCGCGCACCGCGGCGGCATCGACCTCGGGCAGCGGGCCGGCCGGCGCCTCGCCGAGGAGCTTCGAGAGCTCCGAGCCGGCGAGGGCGGGAGCGAACGGGCCGACGAGCGCGATCGCGTCACCCTCACGGTCGAACCCGAGCCGGCCCGCGCGCGCGGCGTCGGGCAGCCGGCCGACCATCCCCACCACCGGCGTGGGGAGGATCGGGCCCCCGGGGCCCTCGTTGTAGAGCGAGACGTTGCCGCCGACCACCGGCACGCCGAGCGCCTCGCACGCCGCCGCCATCCCCTCCACCGCCCGCGAGAGCTGCCAGGCGATGTGGGGCTTCTCGGGGTTGCCGAAGTTCAGGCAGTTGGTCAGCCCGAGCGGCTGGGCGCCCACGCACGCCAGGTTCGCCGCGCACTCGTACACCGCCTCGGCCGCGCCGCGCTCGGGGTCGCAGGCGACGCGCCGCCCGTTGCCGTCGATGGAGACCGCGAGCCCCGCTCCGCCCGGCAGGAGGAGCACGGCGGCGTCGGCCTCGTCCGGGCGGCGGACGGTGCGCGACTGGACGAGCTGGTCGTACTGCTCGAAGACCTGACGGCGGGAGGCGAGGTTGGGAGAGGCGAGCAGGGCGAGCAGCTTCGCGGCGGGGTCCGCCTCGGCGCCCAGGACCCGGGGTGGCGCCGGGTAGAGCGGGCGCTCGGATCGCGCGGGCTCGAGGTCGTAGAGGGGACACTCGTCGACGAGCGCCTCGACGGGCAGGTCGCCGAGCACCTCCTCGCCGGCGAGCACGCGCAGGCGTTCGGTGTCGGTCACCACGCCGATCGCGCGGGCGCCCGTCTCCCAGCGCGCGCACACCTCGAGGACCTCGTCCACCAGGCTCGGCTCCACGACGCAGAGCATCCGCTCCTGCGACTCGGAGACCATGATCTCGAAGGGCTCCATGTCGGCCTCGCGCAGCGGCACGCGCGCGACGTCGAGGTCGAGCCCGAGGCCGCCCTTGCTCGCCATCTCCGACGCCGAGGAGGTCAGCCCGGCCGCACCCAGGTCCTGCAGGGAGGCGAGCAGCTCGCGCTCGAGGAGCTCGAGCGAGCACTCGAGCAGCTTCTTCTCGGCGAACGGGTCGCCGATCTGGACCGTCGGGCGCTTGGCGGCGTCGGCCTCGCCGAGCTCGGCGGAGGCCAGCACCGAGGCGCCGCCGATCCCGTCGCGCCCGGTGAGCGCGCCGAAGAGAACCACGACGTTGCCGGGACCTCTGGCCGCGGAGCGAATGAGGCGCTCGCGCGGGGCCAGCCCCAGGCACATCGCGTTGACGAGGCAGCTCTGCTCGTAGGCGCCCTCGAAGTAGATCTCGCCGCCCACCGTCGGCACGCCGATCGAGTTGCCGTAGTGGCCGATCCCCGCCACCGCCCGATCGAGCAGGTAGCGGGAGCGGCTCGAGGTCGGCTCGCCGAAGCGCAGGGAGTCGAGCACGGCGATCGGCCGCGCGCCCACGGCAAAGACGTCGCGCAGGATCCCGCCGACTCCCGTGGCCGCGCCCTGGAAGGGCTCGACCGCGCTCGGATGGTTGTGGGACTCGACCTTGAAGGCGACCGCGAGCCCGCCGCCCACGTCGACGGCGCCCGCGTTCTCCCCCGGTCCCATGACGACGCGCAAGCCCTCGGTGGGCAGCCGGCCGAGCAGCTTCTTCGAGTGCTTGTAGGCGCAGTGCTCGGACCACATGAGCGAGAACATCGCGAGCTCGACGCCGTTCGGCTCGCGGGCGAGCTTCGCGACGATGAGCTCGTACTCGGCGTCGGTCAGACCGAGCTCGCGGTGAGGCGCGGGCGCGCTAGGCGGGGAGGAGCTGCTCAACGTGCTCGCGCAGGGACTCGAACAGGCACAGGCCGTCGGCCGAGCCCGTGAGCGGGTCGACGGCGTGCTCGGGATGGGGCATCAGCCCGAAGACGTTGCCCGCCTCGTTGGCCACGCC
>JAABUZ0100001410.1_pt1 | contig 46022 bp, 34 predicted proteins | sample 5562091 | NCBI WGS metagenome assembly JAABUZ01 (sample SAMN12813069, study PRJNA571459) | rock metagenome | isolation source: Antarctica rocks | place: Antarctica: Victoria Land, Linnaeus Terrace sud | collected 2015-12-21
AACGAGGCGATGGAGGATGGCGGCGGTCATCAGATGGCGCATATCGAGTATCCCGGCCTTCCCACCGAGTACGTCATGGAGATGGTCCACAAGTTCTACGACGAGTACTACTTCCGCCCCAAGGCCGCAGCCCGCGTTGTTTGGAAGGCCATCGTCAACCGCGACGTCCCCCGCCTCTACGTGGAAGCCAAGGCCTTCATGAAGCTCCGCTCCCAGCGCAACAAAGCCTCTCGCGCCAAGGCCGAAGAGAATGCCCTCAAGCAGCAGGAGTCCGTCAGCATGAACGCCTAACACTCTCTTATAGACTCGCGATAGCCAGCGCTTCGGCGCTGGCTATTCTGTTGCTGATTGCGCCGCTCAGGCGAGTTCCAGGCCCGGCTCTTCAGCGTGACTCCGTTGGTCATAACGGCGTTGAAGAAGATTGGCAGTTCTGCTACCCACACGGATGAGCGGATGCTCTATCAGGTGGTAAGCAGTGACGGCCAGCACCGCGAGGCTCACCATCTCCACAGCAAGCTGCAGGGCGAGCGGTCGTCCTCGCAGTACATGGAATGCGAGGAGAATGCTCCATGGATGAAGGAGATAGATCCCGTAGGAATACTTCGCGATCGTGTGACTCGATAGGTTGATCTTTCTATTCCCCGACTGGCGGAAGTGCGGGAGAGCCAGCCCGAGCAAAAGGCAAAGTATCCACCCCACGGGCATTGAGGGCCGAAGCACGAATCCCACGCATAACGCCGCAAGCAGAACCGGAAAGAGCCATGTGGGCAGTGTGGTTGGATGGCGCCTGAAACCGACATAGGCGAGTATGCCGGGGAGGAAATCCGGAACGACCGTCATCAGGTTGTTTCCGGTGCCGCGCGGCAGACAACCGTGAACCACGCCGACCGCCAGTCCCCAGAGAACCAGGAAAGGCCACAGCGCCTCCTCTTTGCGCGCGAGCAGAAACAAGGCCGGCAGGACGATGTACATCTGCACTTCCAGAGGAAGAGACCAAAGCACCCCTTCCGCATTTGGCTGGCGTAGCAGGTTCTGCAGCAGCAACAAGTTGGCAAACGTCAGCTTGATCGTCGGATGGAAGGGACGAAACGGATCGGCAACTGTGCCAACAAGGGGCATCCGAAACAAGACAACGCCGAGCACTGTAACCATCGCGAGCGGATAGATGCGAAAGATCCTACGCACGTAAAAGTCCAAGATCTGCGGACGTCGCTCCAGGGACCACATCAAGACGAGCGAGGTGTGTACAAAAAGAGATAAACACCGAAGGTTCCCAGTCCTCCGACATCCACACCTCCGATGTTTTGAAGGCCCGCGATAGATGTCGTGTGGTCAAAGACCACGAGCAGCACTGCAAAAGCGCGCATCAGGTCCAGGTTCGGCTTGGGAGTCATGCCGGATTATAGCTGTCCAATGACGCAGCTCCCTTTCAGTTCACTCGGTGAGTTGCATACATTCGGTACCATGGGAGGATCAGGCGTCAGTCCCCAGCTAGCCAATGACCCACACCCTCACCACCGCGCGCTACCTCGTCCTCCTCGCCGTCATGCTCACCGCCTCCGTTGGGGACACGCTCCTCTCGCACGGCATGTCGCAGGTCGGCCCCGTGGACATCCATCACCTCGGCCTGCTCCTCCACGCCCTACTCAATCCCTGGGTCATCGCCGGCATCCTCTGCCTCCTCGGCTTCTTCGCCAGCTACCTCTCCGCGCTCTCCTGGGCCGACCTCACCTTTGTCCTCCCCTCCACCGCCTTCGGCTACATCGTCGTCGCGCTCCTCGCACACTTCTGGCAGCACGAGCACATCTCTCCTTCGCGCTGGGCCGGCATCCTCCTTATCGTCTGCGGCGTCGGCTTCGTCGCCAACGGCCCCTCGCTCACCGAGCACCCGCCCAAGCCCAACGCCGGCCTGGACCCCCTCACCCCCACCGAAAAGCACCACGCATGAACCCCCACCAGACCACGCTCATCGTCACCTGGACCACCATCCTCGCCGTCGCCGCCACCGCCGTCGCCGGAGACGTCCTCACCGCGGGAGCCATGCGTCGTATCGGCGACCTCGACGACATCCGCGCCCACTCCGGTCTCTCCGGAGCGATCCGCGCCGTGGTCTCCTCCCCCATGTTCCTCTTCGGCGTCCTTTCCATGGCGCTCTCCTTCTTCACCCTCCTCTTCACTCTTTCGCGCGTGGACGTCTCTCTCGCCGCCCCCGCCTCCGCGTCGCTCACCTTCATCGGCAACGCCTTTGCCGCAAAGTTCTTCCTCCGCGAAAATGTCGATCGACGCCGCTGGTTCGCTGCCATCTTTGTGTGTATCGGCGTTGCTCTCCTCGCGCACTAACTCTCGCCCTTGAGGGACCATTGGCGCAGTGACTCAACCCGATTGGCTATCATGGAGAAAAGAGCGGAACAGTCCTGCATCAGAAGAGCGCAACCCTCCCAGGAGTTGCCGCCGGGCCGCTGAGATCCTGGAGTATATTTTGGGGCCTGCACGAGAGGCCGATGACACGGGAAGCAAAGCTCGAGGTCCAAGCTTAACCTGCTTCGATACAAGACTTTGATGAATAACAGGGGGGAGGGGAGAGGCGCTCTATTCCGCTAACGCCAGCTCACCGCAAGATGCCAGCGCAAGCCCCTCTTGGCCGTCTTCTCCAGAACCTGCGCATACTCCTCCAACTCGGATAAGACGCGCTGACCTTCGCTGCCGAGCTGCTGTGGCTCGGCTTGCAAGGTCTCGATCAACGCTTGCACGGTGATCAGACCCTGGTGAGCGCCGTACCACTGCGGTGGCGGGAGCCGTCGCATCAACTCCTGATTCCCTGCCCCCTCCTCGATCAGGAGAGCCATAGAGTTCTCGTCCGCGGAGAAGAACTCGATGAGAGGTCGCACGCCAACCCTCAATGCAAGCTTCTCTAACGCATCCTCATGCCGGGCCATCGATCGGCCATTCACGAAGATGTCGAAGCCCGGATCCTCACCTTCGACGACGATGTACATCGACGCTGCCATACCGGAATTGTATCCGGGCAAGAACGATCGGAGAAGGGATCAGAGGAGTGACATCGGAGAGTCCGGCACCTGCTCTCTTCGCAGCAATCGTACGGAACCGAAGACCAGCAGCAGGGTCCCGAGCAGCAGCCGCCAACTGATTGCTGGCCTGACATATGCCAGGCCCTCGACAGCTGTCACCAGCGGAGCCAGTAGATATCTCGACGCCAGGGACACCGGCGGAAAGATCCTGACCAGGTAGATCAGCAGAAGGAACTCACTTGCACTTGCAACGGCGCTCACGCCCTCGCCCAAGTCGGGCAGGAGGTTGGATGGGTGCACCGGCCACGACATCACGCTCGCCAATACCAGGCTAGGGCCGAGCATAAGTACTGCGGCGGTCCTCATGGACCAGCCGTTTGCAGCCACATGGCCAAGGTAGCTCCCTACAGCTAATGACAGGATGACCCCGGACACAATGACGGCTGCAAGTGGCCTCTGCAACAATAGCTCCGGGTCCCCCGGTAGTAGCAGGAAAGCGCCACCAACACCAGCCAGGGAAGCTCCCAGCAGGCCCAGGAAATCTGGGCCGCCCCCACCCTGCGAACCGGTTGCAATCAGCACAACAACGGCCGGAACCAGGGCTAGCAACGACACTCGGGTGAACACAGGGAGTTCACCTCCGCGGAAACCCAACAGCGCCGAGGGGAGGCCAAATAGAAGCACTCCGGCCGTAACCGCACGGACAGCTTGCCTCCAACTGACCGGCGTCCAGGGTCCTCCGAAGATAAAAGATGCGCACAAGGCCAAGACCAGCGCTGCTATTTCGCTCGTCGCAGCCGACCTCGGCGGAGGAAAGGCAAGCTGAACGATCCAGCCAGAGGCTGCCAACAGCACATACGCGCAAAAGGCGGCATACCTGTTTCCTGTCATTCCCCGTCCGGCTGAATCGAAGCGGCCCCGGAGATCTCAGATGATCTTCCCGGGGCCGACCTTATCAAACACAGCATGTAATCAGCAACGACAAGGACGTCTACTGACCGCCGTTACCACGAGGTGGTGCAGCCGGTCCGCCAGGACGCCGACCACCTCGGCGGCGGCGACCACCCCCGGGACGGCGTTGACCGCCCTCTGGTGTAACGCCTTGAGGAACATTTGCCCCGGCGGGGGCAGGAACGCCATCAGCACGATTGAAATTTGGCTCCTCTTCTTCTCCCTCGACGTCCCCATCCTCGAACTCATCGTCGAGATCAGTGACCTCCGGCTCTTCCGCAGATTGAGCAGCAGGAGGTGGCTCGTAAGGTGAATCCGCCGAACCTGGCTGCTGCTCGGGAAGGCCCAGCTTAGCGCGTTGCTCCCGGAGAACAGCTTTCCGTGACAGCTTGATCCGGTTTCCCTCGATAGCTAAAACCTTTACCAGAATCTGATCGCCGTCCCGAAGTTCGTCCTTCACATCTTTGACGCGATGCTCCGCTATCTCTGATACATGCAGAAGACCATCTGTTCCGGGGAAAATCTCCACGAATGCGCCGAATTCGGCGATGCGCACGACCTTTCCGAGATAGGTCCTGCCCACCTCTGGAACTGCCGTCAGGTCCGAGATCATCTGGATAGCCCGAGCCAGCCCATCAGCGTCGCTCGAAGCAACATTAACGCGTCCGCTATCGTCCACATCGATCTTCACGCCCGTCGCGTCGATAATCCCGCGGATAACTTTGCCTCCAGGTCCGATCAGATCGCGTATCTTGTCAGTTGGGATCTGCAGAGTGTGGATACGAGGTGCGAATGCGGACTTCTCCTGGTTTGCGCCTGCGATGACAGCATCCATCTGATCGAGGAGATACAGCCGTCCCCGACGTGCCTGCTCCAGCGCCTCTCTCATGATCTGAGGAGTGATCCCCATGATCTTGATATCCATCTGTAGTGCCGTGATGCCTTTGCGAGTACCGGCGACTTTGAAGTCCATGTCTCCGTAGTGGTCCTCGGCACCAGCGATATCACTCAGGACGGCATACGTCTCGCCTTCCTTGACCAGGCCCATTGCCACTCCTGCCACGGCGCCCTTGATAGGAATACCGGCCTGCATCAGCGCCAGCGACGCACCGCACACGGTGGCCATCGAGGAGGATCCATTGGACTCCAGAATGTCCGAGACGACCCGAAGCGTGTAGGGGGACTCGTCTTCGGCCGGAAGCACCGCTTCGATGGCGCGCGATGCAAGGGCGCCGTGACCGATCTCTCGGCGTCCTACGCCGGTCATTCTGCCCACCTCCCCGACCGAGAACGGCGGGAAATTATAGTGCATCATGAAGCGCCGCTTCTGTTCGCCTTCATAGCTCTCAAGACGTTGTGCGTCATCCGTGGTGCCCAGAGTTGCAGATACCAGGGCCTGTGTCTCACCGCGGGTAAATAGCGCCGAGCCGTGCACACGTGGGAGGACACCGACTTCAATGGAAATGTGGCGAATCTCGTCAAAGGCACGGTGGTCCGGCCGGACCTTGTCCCTGAGAACCTGCTCGCGAAAGATGTTCTCACGCAGCTGCTCGTAATACTTGCTGAGCTTCTTGGCTGCGGCTCCATCCCCCTCCGGGAGATCTCGCTTCAACTCGTCTTTGATCTCCTTGACCAGAGCGTAGCTTTCGAACTTGGGATGCTTCCTCGTATCAAGTGCGTCACGCAGGCGACCGCCAACACTGCTGCTCAGGTGATTCAGGTACTCATGATCGGTCTCGACGGATCCGGCTAATCGCTTCGTCTTCCCGGCGCGGGCGACCAGATCCTCGATCGCCAAACAGATCTTCTTGATTTCCTCATGGGCGAACTCGATGGCATCGACGACTCGACTCTCCTCGATCTCCTTCGCGCCCGACTCGATCATTACGATGCCGTCCTTGGTGCCGACTACCATGATGTTGAGCTTGCTTTCCGCACGCTCGCTATAGGTCGGATTGACGACAAATCCATCGCCGATGATCCCGATGCGTACAGCTCCAACTGGTCCATGGAACGGGATGTCGCTTAGCGCCAGCGCACAGCTGGCGCCATTAATTCCAAGCACATCGGGGTCGTTCTCTTTGTCAGCAGAGTAAACAAATGCGACAACCTGCGTCTCATTACGAAACGTCTCCGGAAAGAGTGGACGAATGGGCCGATCAATCTGACGGCTCGTCAATATCTCCTTTTCACTCGGTCGGCCTTCACGCTTGATGAAGCCGCCAGGAATTCTTCCTCCCGCATACGTAAACTCGCGATATTCCACCGTGAGCGGGAAGAAGTCGATGCCTTCCTTTGGGTCTGGCGAGGCTACGGCTGTAGCCAAAACAACGTTATCGCCGCTCGATGTAAGCGCAGCGCCTGAGGCCTGCTTGGCCATCCGGCCTGTCTCGAAACGAATCTGCTTGCCCCCGGCAAGCTGTACAGTGACGTCCTGCATTGTGTGCGTCCTCTTCTCTCTTTGTCTTTAGGTTTGGGTGGCGCTGTCGAGCGCAGAAAGGCAGCCAGCAGAGTCGCTCTTCGGCGTCTCGGAGGCTGCCTTTCGGTGGTGGTTCCGGCCTGTCGGTTGGCGGTGTATCTGCGTCTGGATAGACCTGCTGCAGCGTACATCCGCTCTATACCCTGCCTGGATCATGGTGGGCCTTGCGAGGAAGTTCCAGGAAACTTTGCAGCGAGCGCGTTCGCTCAGATGTCTTGCGCGATCACCGGGGAGGCTACTTGCGAATTCCAAGTTTGCCGATGACGTCGCGGTACCGATCCGCGTCGCACTTCTTCAGGTAATCAAGCAGACCACGGCGCTTACTCACAAGCATGAGCAGTCCACGACGTGAGCCGTGATCTTTCTTATGGGTCTTGAAGTGTTCGGTCAACTCGCCGATCCGTTCACTCAGGATCGCTATCTGAACTTCAGGACTGCCCGTATCCGACTCGTGCGTCCGAAACTTCTCAATGATGTCTGTCTTTCTTGCCGATGCCAACACAGCTATTCGTTACCCCTGATCTCTAGTTCACTCTTTTAGTGTTCGCATAAGGATAGCACCGCTGGCACCGACCAGCAATCGAACCGTGATCGCCGGCTTCAGAGCGGGAACGATCAGTGGTGTCTTGGGCCCTGCACACCAAATGCCTTGATCTCACGTGTCCATCGCAGAAACCTAAAAAGTTGGCGTTTCTCCCTCCACACAAAGCGGAGGACCGAGTTTCTGGTGAGCTTATCAGCAGCGATCCCGGAGAACGTCTCAATCCGCCACCTGATGAAAGGACTTCTCCAGGGACGTAGCCGATATCCTCGTGTGGATCGCCAGAGAAATCTCAGCGCGTCAAACATCGCGCGGCGCCTTACTGTCTGGTTGCTGAATTCGACCTGAGGAACCCTCTCCTGGAACCTGAGACAAGCTTTCCATCAGCGCACCTGCAAGCTGCTCCGAGTCGATACGGTAAGTACCGGCAGCGAGCGATGCCCGGATCACTTCTATCCGGTTCAGGTGGGCAGCTCCGCTGAGATCGGCGTTCGTGCAGGTCGTCTCCTGGCCAGAATCGTCTATCTCGGGGGAGATCCCCTGTAATCCGGGACTTCGACTTGGAGGTTCGAACTTCAAGGCGATCCTTCCATATGGGGTCCAAACTCAGACATCCGTACGTAACCAACCAGCCTCATCCCGTAGACCTGGGGTCACATCTCTGGCCTGTATAGGCATCATTTAACCACGGACTGAAACAAAGGTGAGGTAAGAAGGCTTGCAAACTGGCTGTCCGAGGAGGAATAGGCCACCGTTAACGTCCCCGAGTTTGAATCGATCACCGTATCGTCCAGCGCGCTCTTTTCAAGAGGCGTTCCAGAGGTCTTCTTGAGCAGAACGACACCTTTCATCAGGGTTGCCGCAGTCGCGGCAGTAACGGTATCGGACATCACCACGGCCATGTTGAACTTGACACCGTTTTGGAAGTCCATCGTGTACCTGGAACTCCTCATCCGGTTGCGAACCGTATCGTAATCAGCAAGGCCGGACGCATCACCAAGAACCCCTTTCATCATCGTCTGCGTCCCCTTCTGATCCAGCAGACTCCACATCGCCTTCTGGTCGACGGCGATCATCTCGTTCACCATATCGCCATTGGATAGAAGATTCGGGGACATACCATCCCGGGCCTCAAGTGCGGCCTTCACTGCGTCCCGGTCTCCAAAGACCATCGTTGTCTGGTTCAGGAATACAACGCTCATACCTGCCGACCCCATAGGATAGACACTGTTGTTTCGCAGGATGGTGGGTTTTACCTTCTGCTTCGCAAAGTTCGTCAGGATCTCTCTTGTGCGGAACTGACCCTGCGCGATGCCAAGGGTACGCGTCGCCTCTCCACCCGGCGCGCGAAACGCAGCGAAGGCGAGAATGTCCGCGTCCTGATCCACTTTCAGGCCGGAGGTCTTCAGGGACGTCTCAAGACGCTTCAACTCAGGCGGAAGGGTACGATCCTTCAGGCTCATCGCCGCAGGCGAGTTCTGCATCGCGCGGTAATCGACGACGATGATCTGCTGAACGTCATGCGGTATCGCTGCTTTTGCGTCAGTGGAGAGCTGTGCGGCGTAGGCGGCCGATCCAACAGTGGTGAGAATGGCGGTAGCGATGAGGACTCTAAGAACAGTAGGCAAGCGAAGCTCCAGGAAAGATGATGCCGGCTACGGCGTACCAGCTTATCTTTTCGTCAAAACTTATGATAAGCAAGGGGGAAGAGCCACTTGCTTTGACGGAAGTTGTAGAAGAAGGTCGTACTTCGGTATGGCGGCTTCAGGGTCCGTCAGGGTGAGTGTCACGAAAGCCCCGATCCTGGCCACGACATCGGCTGCTCCAGCCGTCGCTCCAGGATCTTCAGGTCTGGATCGAACTCTTCGGTGCCTAATGCCCACTCCGCTCCTTGCTCGTAAGCCTCCTCGGGGATCAGGCCGATCAGTTCTCCTCGCCCAGCGACGGTCCCGTGACGCGCGGCTAGATTACGGACCGCCTCATGCACACGCCTCATGGGAGTCACACGGAAGTCAGTGATGTTCATACTGACCTGAGCGCGTCCATTTGCGACAACACCAATTGCCTTGATTCCATGCAGGCCACCAGAGGAGGCGCGTATGTCTCTGGCGATGGCTCGGGCCGCGCCGATATCCGCGTCCGCTCTCGAGCTTCCAGTGGCGTGCGAGAGGGGATCGAGATACACGTTATACGCGATCAGAAAATTACGGGCACCGACCGCGCTCGCGCCGGCAGTGACGTGTAATTCCGGCCCACCGACGTCAGGACGGCGGGAGGCATCGTGGAGAGAGCTCTCACGTAGGCCCTCGAACTGACCTCGACGCACGTTCTCGAGCTCGATGCGATCAGGACGAGCTGCGGCAGCCCCATAGAAGTAGACGGGAACTCCAAAGCGTCTCCAGATCTGAAGACCCGCCTGCCGCGCAAGCATGGCGCACTCGGCCAGTGAGATCCCGCTGACCGGAACAAACGGGATCACATCGGCCGCGCCAATCCGTGGATGAACGCCAGTCTGGCTTGTTAGGTCCACCAGCTCCGCGGCCTTTCCGGCAGCACGTACAGCGGCCTCAACGACACCGGTCGGAGAGCCTGCAATTGTCACCACGGACCGGTTATGATCCCGGTCCAGCGAGTAGTCGAGAAGCCGAACCCCGTCGACCTGCATCGCCCGGATGATCTCCGCAACCTTGACGGCATCGTTGCCTTCGGAGAAGTTGGGAACGCATTCGATGATCGGTTCCCTCGTCATGCTGCCCTACTCAAGAGACGGTCACTTGTTGGTAGACAGGCATTCATAGTGATCACGCACAGACCGGAGTGACTTGGTGCTCGAGCGTAGGTGCGAAACGGCTGCCCAAAAAGAAGATGGCGGAGCCGAGGAAGAGGGCGATAAGAGTGGAGCCGAGACCAACAGCAAGGTCGGAGTGGTCGGAGACAGCGCCGATAATACGGGGGGATATGGCGTCTCCCAGGGCATGGATCAGCAACAGCTGACCAGCGAGAGCGGCGGCCCGGATCTCAGGCCGCACCGCGTTGACCGTCGCGGCATTTACCGGGCCGGTTCCAAGAAAGATGAAGAAAATGGCCAAGGCGAGGCCGGGGAGGGTAAGAACCCGGGTGCCAAAGACCCGCGGGCCGAAGAAGCAGACGAGTGCTGGCGGCGTTGCAAGCAGCGCGCTCATTGCTGGGACGAGGTAAAGAGCTTTGGCGTTCGAGCGGGACCACCTCTGGGCGACGATGCCGCCAACGATGGTTCCGGAAAGTCCGGCAACCACGGTGATGGCACCCATCAGGAAGGCGGCGGAGGTTTGCGTGCGGCCGTCCATGCGCTGAAGAAAGGAGGGCATCCACCAGGAGATGCCACCCAGAGAGAAGGTCACCGCAGCATATCCGCCGATAGAGCAGAGGTAGGCAGGGTTCCTGAGGAGAGAGATGGCGGTGTCCTTTCTGAGCTGCGCCTTCTCCTCCTTGCTGCCTGCACGCGCGGGTTCCTTCATCAAGATCGCAATGAGAATGGCGATGAGGATAGCGGGAATCGCCGAGACGATGAAGCTTATGCGCCAACCGTAATGTTCCCCGACAGAGCCGCCGATGAGGTAGCCGAGGGCGGCACCGACCGGTATGGCGACGTTGAAGATGGTGAGGACGCGGTTGCGCTGATCTTCCGGGTAGAAGTCGGACAGGAGAGCCGGCGCAAAGATGCCGAAGGACGCCTCGCCAATGCCGAGAGCGGCGTGGCGGAGGTTGAGCGAGTCGTAGGAGTGGACGGTCGCGGTGAGGAGATTGATGCTCCCCCAGAAGAGGGCGGCCACGACGATCATTGGTTTGCGGGGAAAGCGGTCCCCCAACCAGCCTGTGATCGGCGAGGTAAGCATGTAGGCAAGCATGAACCAGAGGGTGAGCGAACCAATCTGTTCGTCGCTGATGCGGAACTCGCCCTTTACCTGCTCCTGGACGCCAGGAAGGATGTATCGATCGATGTAGTTGACGAAGTTCAGGGCGGTGAGGAGAACGAGGGCGGTTGTGGCTCCGGCGACGGAGACGTTGCGAGGGTTGGATTTGGTCGCGGTGCCCACTTGCTGGGTAGGATAGCAGCGGGAGCGTCCAGGGGTTCCATGGCGGGGACTGGATCGCTTCGGTTGTGTCGTTGCCGGCACACTTCCACCAGGAACTTGAAGCGTTTAAAGGCAGGGTCCCGGCGCAAGTTGCCAGGCTGCCCCACACGCTTCTTCAACTTCAATAGGTTGTCAAGCGCTCGATAACCAGCGCGAGCTAAAGGCTAAATTGCGGTCTGTTTCGGGGGCTGGATAGCAGACGGATTTATCATCTAGCTGCGTGGACCTTTGGAGGCCTCTGGGCGGGGGTGGAAGGCTTCAACAACGGTCGAGATTCCTCCGCGAGGCCGAAAGTCACCTTTGACCAGCGCCCACACGGGGTCCGTGGCTTTCACGATGTCATTGAGGATCTGGTTGGCGATGTTTTCCTGGAAAATACCGAGATTGCGATAGCAGAAGAGGTACTCCTTGAGACTTTTGAGCTCGAGGCAGCGGTCGCGGGGCATGTAGCGGATGGTGACGACGCCGAAGTCGGGCAGGCCGGTCTTAGGACAGATGCTGGTGAACTCCGGGTCGTCGATGACGATCTCGTAAGAGGAGAACTGGTTCTGCCAGGTGTCGATAGGGGGGAAGACGGCGTCGATTCCCGCGGCTGCATGATCGTCGGTGTAGCCGGTATTCTGGGTGGGCATGGATCTAGTTTATTCGCGTTAGCTGCGCCAAGCTAGTTTCTCCTGCCAAGCGTCGGACGGTCGTCGCCGGAGTTGGTGGTTGGGTTAGCCGGATCGTTGTTGCCACCGCCTGCACGCCGTAGAGTGGGCTTGTTCCCGTCCTTCTTGTCATTGAGTTTGCGCTTGTTCTCGATGCGGGCGAGCCGCGACTTGATGCCGTCGAACTCGGACGTGGTGACGATGTAGTCCGGCTTTGCAGGCATGATCGTGGCGATCTCCACTTCAGAGTGCTCGATGCGGTCGGGAGTCTGCGGATGATCGCTGAAGGCCTTGGAGAGGGTACCGGGCTTGTGTTTCTCGAGGGCGTCGAGCTTCTCAAAAAACTGCACAAAGGCCTGCGGATCGTAGCCGGCCTTGTACATGTACTGGAGGCCGAGCCAGTCGGCCTCGGACTCAAACATGCGGGAGAACTTGAGGAAAGTGAGAGGAACGGCGAGCTGCGAGGCCTCGTAGATGCCGTAGCCGGTCCAGGAGCCCTGGGTGAAGATGATGAGCGGAATCTGGCCCATCTGCATGTAGTTCATGCGGGTCATCTCGCGGGCGGCGTGGTGGGCGCAGACGTGCGCGGTCTCGTGCGCCATCACGCCAGCGAGTTCGGCCTCCTCATCCGCGGCGAGGATGAGCCCGGAGTTGACGTAAAAAAAGCCACCGGGCAGAGCCATGGCGTTGATCTCGTCGGAGTCGATAACCTTAATCGTGAAGGGGACCTTGCAATCGGAGTTCTTGACGATGTTCTGGCCGACGCGGTTGACGTACTCGACGACGACCGGGTCAGTGACGAGGTGGGCTGACTTCTCGATCTCCATGGAGTACTGCTTGCCGTTCGAGATCTCCCAGTTGGTGGAGTAGAAGTTCCCCATGCCCCGGCCGCCGATGTTGCGATTGCCGATGGCGTCGACATCATCTTCGCTTCCCTTCTTGATCTTGGGGTCGAGGTCCTCGCCGGGTGATGGAAGCGAGTCGGTCTTCTGCTTTTTGGCGACCTCATCCCGCGCGGCCTTGTCCTCGGCGGGAGTGGGCGGAGTGCTGGGGCCGGGATCTTTGGAAATAGGAGGAAGTGAGGTGGGGCTACCAGGATTATTCGAGCCAGGATTGTTGGAACCAGGACCATTCGAGCCAGGACCAGGAGATGTCGTTGGGGTCTGCGTCAGGGGAGGCTGCTGCGCAAGGAGACCGGAGGTGAGGGTAAGAGCTGCGGCTAAGCCGAGGTGCGCTAGGTGACGCATGGGGGAGATCTCCTTGCGAGCCGCTCCCCTGCTGACGGGCGCAACTCAGCACACATTTGACTTAGTATGAACCCTGTTCGTGAGCTTTGGATCACGGGTCGTTCCGAGCGGTCCCAGGCCGAACCTCACGCCAGCCACGTCGATTCCACCTGTGTTTGCTGCGGCGTAGCAGCCCCACATGGAGGGGGACGACTTCTACCAGGTGTTATAAGACGTCCCATCGGACGCGAGCATCTGTGCGCCGGAGTGGACGTCGCCGATGCCGGAGTCGGTCTGATCCAGGCTCTGGAGCGCGTCCGTCTGTACCGGCTGCCAGCTGTCGGTCCGGTTGGTGAACGGGTCCTTGGGCATGGCCTTAATGTATCCGGCTTCGACCAGATTCTCGAGCGACTGGGGAGCTTTCTGCTTGTCAACCGTGTAGGAGTCGATGGCGGAGCGCAGGGTGTGGAGATCTTCCCGCAGGACGGCCTCTCGAGCATGGCGGACGTTCTGCACGTAGGCGGGAACGGCGATGGCGGCGAGCAGACCGATGATGACCATGACGATCATCAGCTCAATCAGGGTGAAGCCGGATTCAGGGGAGGTGTGCCGTGGGCGGATCTTCGAGCGTGCCCGAAAGAATACCCTACCCGCTGGCACGACGCCGCGAGAGGCAAGGGCGCCTGGATCTGTAGAGCGTGTTGGGAGCGGGCTTACCATGTCGAGTACTTTGTGCCGTCCAGAGCAGTGGCGTTGCTCTTCGTGTGGACGTCGAAGACGTTCTGGCCACCGAATGAGTCCGAGTCGGGGTCATCCTGATTGGAGCGGAGGCCCCACTCGGCGGAGTTGGTCATCGGGTCGATGGGTATCTTGCGAAGGAAGCGGACCTTCTTGGTTTGGACGTCGACGCCATCTACCAGGGTTTGCAGGTCGGGCGGATAGTTCATGCTGTCAGCCTTGGTCTGGAAGGCGCCCTTTTCCGCGGCATCCTTGTAGCGATCGATGGAATCGCGCATCTCCCAAAGGTCGCGCCGCAGCTCCCGTTCTTTTTCACGACGTACCTGAAAGCGGGCGATCGGCACGGCCGCCCCGGCGAGTATCGCGATTATGGCCACCGTGATAATGAGCTCGACGAGCGTGAGACCAGCCTCAGGGGAGCAAACGGCAGGCTCGGGAGCAGAACGCTTGGAGGCAAGCGAGTGTGCCGGGACCCGGCTGGAGATGGCGCAGCGCCGGAGAGCAGTGGGGTGTCTCACGCTCATGACCGTTGATCGGCGCGACTCTCGGAAGACGTTGGAGAACGTTCGCCGACCGAGGCCAGGGAGGTTGTGAGACGGAGAGGTTGAACGCAATATACCCATGCCGCGACTCACTTCACATGCACTACGGACGGCGTTCCGACTGCGGGGATGCTGACCTGACTGCTGTTTTTGGCGCCGACCTTGGGCAGCGCAATGCTCGAGTCGCCCGCAGCGATGGCCTTGAAGGTGATGATGCAAACGGCACCCTGGCCGGCGATGCCCTGAGCGCCAGGCGGCCGAGAGGCCGAAACGGTCACAAGACCGTTGCCCTCGTCGCGATGCACGACCGCGACTGCCTGACCGTCGCGGCCGAGGAGATCGCCGGAGTCTACATTTACAAGCTGGAGGACGGCTGGGTTGAACTGAAGCTGCAGGGGAACGGAGTAGACGTCGCGTGCGCCCGAGGCCATGACCGCTACCTGGAAGGTGCTGCCCACAGTCTGGGTGGAACTTGGGGGGACGACGGAGAGGTTGATCGGCGACGTTCCAGCTGGTGCCTTTACGTCGGGATTCGCCGGATTCGGAACCCCAGGCGTAAAGGCGGGCGTCGGATTGCCAGGCGTGGGCATCTGAGCCTGTTGACTAAGTTGGCCAACCATGGCCGAGGCTGCGACTGCGGCCGAGGTGGTGCCGTTGGTCGAGCGCGGTCGCGGGATCACGGGGAAGTTCAACTCCGCATTCGGATCCTGGCGAAGCTCGATGGATTGGCCGGTACCGGTATCAATCGCGCGGGTGTTCAAACGGGTCAGCACAGATTCGCGAACGATGTGGGGGATCAGGAGAAAGACGATCTCGTCCTGGGCTGTCTCCTTGTTTTGGGAGGAGAAAAAATACTTCAGGAAAGGCAGCTCCCCAAGCCCCGGAGTGCCGTTCACGCCGCGGGTGTCCTGCTTGGAAAGGATGCCGGCAAGGATGGAGGGCTCGCCCTCCTTGAGCTGAATGACCTGCTCGATGGTTCGCTGCGAGATGATGGGCTCAACGACGCCGGAGATCGTCTGGTCGCCATTGTGAGTCGAGACCTCGATCCTCATCTTGATGGAGACCTCGCGGTCAAAGTGCACGGTGGGCGTCATGTCGATGTTGACCCCGATGTCGAGATAGGTGAACTGGGTTTGAACGCCGATGGAACCGACGCCGGTGGCGACGCCAGCGTTGTAGCTGCCTGTGGCGACCGGGATCCTTGAACCGATCTTGAGCGTGGCGCGCTGCCCGTCGGTGGCGCGTATGCGCGGATTCTGCAGGATGCGGGTGTCGGCATCACTCAACAAGGCGTTTACGGTACCGCCAGTCACGCTAACCGCAAAGTTCGTGGCATTCAGGCTGCCCAGCTGATTGAGCGTGAGGTTGGTGCTGTTGCTGCCGCTCCCGGTGCTGACCCCGGTTCCCGTGCCGGTTCCCGTACCGGTTCCCGTTCCGGTGCTGCTTCCGCTGGTGCTACTTCCATTAGTGGTGGTCGCGGTCGGGGTGAGGCCAAAGGATGTTGGAAGCGTTATCCCGAGATTGCGGATCTTGTCCCGGTTGACCTCGAGCACTGCGACATCGACGACCACCTCAGGCTTGGCGCGATCGAGATCGTTGAGGAGCTTCTGCGCGAGCAGGAGCTGATCGGGCGTGGCGCGGAGGACAAAGGCGTTCTGCGTGGGGATGAGGGCGAGCTTGGCGGACGGATCGAGAAGATTGCGGAGCGCAGTGAAGATCTCGTTGGCGTCGTTCGCCTGGGCGGCGTTGCTCAGGTAAAAGGTCTGGACCGCGAGTTCGTCGAGGTCCGTGCGTTTCGTGCGGGTGTTCTGGGCGACAAAGATGGTGTTCGGCGTGATCGTCTTGTAGAAGGTGCCGGCGATGGTCCCGACGATGCGGAGGGAGTCCGAGAGCGAGACTGCGGTAAGGTCGACCGGGATGCGCTTGGAAGTGTAGTCGGGATCGAAGAGGACGTTGAGGCCGGCAGCCTTTCCAATGGCCTGGTAGATGACCTTCACGTCCTGAACCATGTTGAGTGTGATGGGATCGTTCGAGACCGGCTGCAATACTACAGGGCCCGCCACCGAACTGAGCGACGACAGGGTGGTATCGGTGGGAGCGAGCTGACCGGATTGGGAACCTCCGGCTGACTGGGAGGCTCCGGCGTCTGGGACCGAAGCGCTGCCCTGTGGGCCCGGAGCCGTGGGGACCGGAGCCGTCGCGGGGGTGTTCTGGATCTGATGGATCTCCTGCTCGGCTGCTTGGTTGGAGGGATCGATCTGGTGCGCGCGGATGAATTCATTCAGCGCTCCATTCAGATCTCCATTCTGCCTGAGCACGCGGCCGCGATCCACGTGGGCGGCGCCGGCCTGAAACTTCAGGCGCTCGTACCGGGTTTTGTAGCGGAGGTCGTTTGGCCTCTTGAGGTGCGCCTGACGAAACGCCTCGTAGGCCGTGTCGTAGTCCTCGCGCGTCTCCGCCGTCTGCCCGCGCTTATCCCATGTGCCCGCAGATTGGGCATGGGTCGACATGGATGGGACGGAAGAGACTAAGAGGAGGACCGGCAAAGTGCGGCGGAGAAGAGTGGATCGGATGAGAGAGGGTGATTGCCTGCGAGCCATTCTGCTTCCGTACGTCCTTTTCGACCTGAAGAGTGTGGCGGCGCCTCGGTACCCATGGATCAGCAACTCCGGCTGGGGTGCTCTGGCCGGAAGCTGAAGGGCTTCTGCGCTCGCGTGAGTATAGCATCCGTGAACTTAGAAAGATTCGGTCACGGCCGCCTTTAGTACCGTGCGTGTCCGGCCTTCATCGGGCAGCATGAGATGTAGTTGGGCCGTGTTGCTGTTTAGACGGCGGGAAGCAGCCAGGGTGAGGTCGCGCGACAAAACGCTTTCTCTACGGAGCGTGTTAAAGTAGGACGTTCGATGCCCCGATCTCTTTCCAATCCCACCGTTGCCAACGCGCCAAAACCGGCAGTGAAGGAGAAAGATCGCGACCCGGTCGCGGCAGGTGCTCGCGATGCTTCGTTCAACAGGTCCGCGAGCTTCAACTACTTCCTGACGGATCGTTTCGAGGCGGGTGTTGCGCTGCGAGGGACTGAGGTCAAGTCCATTCGCGAAGGCAAAGCTAACCTGAAGGACGCTTATGGCCTCCTCAAGGATGGGGAGTGCTTTCTGCTGAACGCCCACATCGGCCCGTTCTCTCATGGGAATGCGATGAATCATGACTCGCTTCGCACGCGAAAGCTGCTGCTGCACAAGGCTGAGGTTCGCAGGCTCGAGGCGGCAACGCGGCAAAAGGGGTTCACGCTCATCCCCGTACGGCTCTACTTCAGGAATGGCCGGGTGAAGTGCGAGCTGGCACTGGCCAAGGGCAAGCAGGACTGGGACAAGCGCGAGACTGAGCGGCGACGCGAGGCGGACAAAGAAGCCAAGGCAGCGGTCGCACGCGGCCAGCGAAGGTAGCCTGCCCGCTGCGCCCTGCCTTTGTCGCAGCGGTTTCATCCCCGGGCATTACCATAGACATCTATGGATACCAGACTTCTGTTTCAAGATCTGGCGGGCTTGCCAACGCCAATGCTTACCGTCTTTGCGGTTGACCTGGCTACTGCCGCTGAAGCCGAGCCGATGCCAACGTTGCTGACCGCGTCCGATGCGGTGGCAGGAGCGGCTGGGAGATTTCTGCGGGGTGGTGAGTTCAAAGCCACACTTGGGGAGACGCTGCTGATTCATGCACCGGGCGGGCTGCGGGCGGAGCGGCTGCTGATTGTGGGATTGGGAAAGGCCAAGAGGCTCAACCCTGACCAGGTGCGCAAGGGTGCAGGCGCGGCAGTTCGCTTTGCGAAGCCTCGGGGTGTGCGCGATCTGGCGATTGCCTTTCCCGAGGACAAAGCGCTGAGCGACGAGCACCTGGACGATCTACCATGCGAAGCGACAGCACGTGCTCTGGTAGAGGGAGCGGAGCTGGCCGATCCTGATTACGACACCTACAAGACCGACAGGAAGGATAAGTCGATCGGATCGCTGGCCGTGGTTGCGGCCGACGCGGAAAGATCAGTTCAGGAGGGGATCCGCGTCGGATTTGAGGAGGGACGTATCGTCGCGGCGGCGCAGAACTTCGCGCGATCGCTGGTGAACGAACCGGGCAATGTGTTGACGCCGACGGCTCTGGGCCAACGGGCAGCGGCGATGTGCGCGGAGGTGGGCCTCCGGTCCGAGGTGCACTCGACCGAGAAGATCAAGGAACTGAAGATGGGCGCGTTCTGGTCGGTGGCGCAGGGATCAGAGGAGCCGCCGGCACTGATCGTGATGCGGTATGAGCCGGAGGACGGGGCTGGATCCAAGGAGGGCGCGGCCGCTGAGGGATCGCCGGTGATAGGGCTGGTAGGCAAAGGAATCACGTTCGACACAGGCGGCATCTCGATCAAGCCAGCGGACGGGATGGAGAAGATGAAGTACGACATGGCGGGGGCGGGGGCCATGATCGGCGCCATGCGGGCGATCGCGGAGCTGAAGCCTAAGGTGAGGGTGATCGGGATCATCTGTTCGGCCGAGAATATGCCGGATGGAAAGGCGTTCAAACCGGGAGATGTGGTAACCGCCATGTCCGGGAAGACGATCGAGATTGTGAACACGGATGCGGAGGGGCGGCTGGTGCTGGCAGACGGTCTCCACTATGCGAAGACGCTGGGCTGCACGCACCTGATCAACGCAGCGACGCTGACGGGGGCGATCGGGGTTGCGCTGGGGAGACTGAATGCCGGGTTGTTTTCGAACGACGACGCGACGGCCGAAAGGTTTGAAGGCGCGCTGAAGACATCAGGAGAGAAGTTCTGGAGACTTCCCTGCACCGACGATTACGCGGATCAGATCAAGAGTTCGATCGCGGACATCCAGAACACGGGCATCACGCGCTACGGCGGATCGATCACGGGCGCGATGTTTCTGAAGGAGTTCGCGGGCGAAACACCTTGGATCCACCTGGATATTGCGGGAACTGCGTGGGACGATGAGCAAAAGCCGTGGATCGCGAAGGGGCCGACGGGGATTGGCGTGCGATCGATCCTGGAGTGGGTGCGAAGCTACTCGGATTGAACGTTCGAGAGACAGCGAGGAGGACGGGCTTGCGCCCCCCCGTCCTCTTCTGTTTGCGAGCTCCTCGGTAATCCACCCTTCAAGCGGCGAGGCTGGTGCGCTGTCTGGAAGCACTGAACAGAGCGATCATCTCCTTGTTGAACGCGGGGATGTCCTGCGGCTTGCGACTGGTGACAAGGCCGCGATCTTCGACAACCTCTTTATCGACCCAGTTGGCTCCGGCGTTGCTGAGATCGGTCTTGAGTGACGGCCACGAGGTCATCGTTCGACCTGCAACCGCTTCTGCCTCGATCAGCATCCAGGGGCCATGGCAGATGGAGGCGATGGGCTTCCCGGCCTCCACAAAGCTGCGGACGAACCGGACGGCTTCAGGGTCCATCCGGAGGAAGTCGGGATTCATGACTCCGCCGGGCAGCAGCAGAGCGTCGTACTGACCGGCGACTGCCTGTGTGAGCGTAATATCGACTTTGAAGCTGTCGCCCCACTTAGTGAGATTCCAGGCTTTGATCTTGCCGCCCTTGATGTGAGAGCTGGGCGAGATAAGCTGTGTTTGAGCCCCCGCCTTTTCGAGCGCCTTCCTAGGCTTGGTGAGCTCGACCTGTTCCACGCCTTCCGTGGCGAGGATGGCGATGCGCTTTCCTTTCAACTTGGGCTCGCTGCCAAATAGACCCATGGGGAGACTCCTTCTGCGCCAGATTGTGTCCGGATCGCTGGAGGTATGACGAGTGATGGCGACCCATATGTTGGCCGGGGAAGTATGTTGGCCGGGCAAGGCATGCCGCACGGAATTCACATCACGGAAGGAGCTTCAATGCCGAGGTAGCCGAGGGCGCGAGTGAGCTCGCGTTGCGCGACGGCTGCGGTGGCAAGGAGTAGCGTTCGCCGGGAGGGGTTGGTTTCGTTGAGGACGTGGTGGCGGTGGTAGAAGTTGTTGAATTGCTGCGCCAGGTGGAAAGCGTAACGGGCGAGGATTGCGGGCTCGGCGGCGGCGATGGTCTGGTCGATGACGCCAGTGAGGCGGGAGCAGAGTAGCCAGGTCTCCCAGATGGAGGTGCCGCCGTCACCCGAGACGAGCGAATCGAGGGTTGTGGGATCGAGTGCGGCGAAATGTGTGAGCGCGAGCTCGAGAGTGGTGTCGGCCTTGCGGAGGATGTTGGCGGCGCGGACGACCGCGTATTGGATATACGGGCCAGTCTCCCCCTCGAAGCTGAGCGCTTCGCGGAAGTCGAAGGCGATGACGGTGTTGCGGGTGAACCGGAGCATGAAGAAGCGAAGCGCGCCTACCGCGATCTGCGTGGCTGTAGAAAGGCGATCCTCCTCGGGGAGCTCCGGGTGCCGCGTATCGACCTCGGAGCGAGCGGCGGCGATCAGCTGATCGATGAGGTCGTCGGCCTTGACGCCGAAGCCTTTGCGGCCGCTGACCTCGAGGTACGGACGAGCCCGGTCCTCCTCGCTGACCGTGTAGCCGAGGTCGATTGCGCAGCGCGGTGTGAGCGCGACCATCTCGTAGGAGAGGTGGGTGTAGTGATCCGCCTGTGCGGTAAAGCCCATCCCGCGCAGGGCGGCGACGACGTTGTTCTGCGGGTCGTTCTGGCGGGAGTCGATGACGTTGTAAATGGCGTCGGCGTGTCCGAAGAAAGGATGCGGATCTTCCCCGTGAACCGCAGAGATCCAGCAGGTGTGGGTGGGGTACTCGTGAAACCTGCGGTAGCCAAAGTCCTTGCCCGGGAGGAGACCGAACTTCCACAGGTGGTATGCGATATCTTTGCCGACGTAGGTAACGGTTCCGTTGGAGCGAACGATAACTTTCGCGTCTTCATCGGGACCTGCAAGCTGTTCTTCCTGCTCGGAGGCACCTGGTTCGGCCTGGGCCTGGTCGGCGTTCCCTGCGCGGCGCATGACGTAGCAGCCCTTGTTTTTGCCCTCGGTCTCGAGATAGAGCACGCCCTTGTTGAGCATGAGGGAGCGGGCGGCGTCCCAAAAGTGCAGCGAGAGGATCTCGGACTCGCGCGGGAGGAAGTCGTACTCAATGCCGAGCCGTTCCATGGTTTCGAGATGACGGCGGAGAACAGCAGTCGCGATCAGGTCCGCGATAACGGCAATGTCGTTGTTGCCGGTCTCAAGAGCGTGGAGGGTGTCGAGGCGGATCTGCTTGCGGTCGGCGAGGTGGGCTGGATCGGCGGTGTACCACTGCGAGACTCGGGCGTAGAGATCCCAGCAGAAGTAGTCGATGCGCTGGTTGGTCTCAAGCAGCTCTGTGAGAAGCTCGCGGACTTGGTTGAGGTCTTTGCCCTCGAGATGCACCAGCCCGACGATCACGTCGGCGACCTGAACGCCGGTGTTGTCAATGTAGTTCTGAACACCGATCTCGTATCCGGACTTGAAGTCATCGGGGCGGAGAAGACGAGCAAAAGTATCGCCGAGAACCGCGTTGCGGAGATGGCCGATATGGGCCGCTTTGTTTGGGTTGATGCTGGTGTGTTCAATCAGGCGGAAGCCGGGACCGCCAACATCCGCATGGCGGTCGAAAGCGATGTCGCGAAGGGTCGGTACCCGAGCGAAGCGGATATTGAGGTAACCTGCGCCGGCTACCTCGACCAAGGCGATCCCGGGGAGGCAGCCGTCGCGGATGGATGCTGTCAGGTGCTGAACAAGCTCTTGCGCGATGACGCGGGGAGCTTTACGGAGGAGCTTTGCGAGTTCAAAAGCGACGGGTGTGGCGAGCTCACCAAGGGCGATATTCGGGGGCTGCTCTATCGGTATGTGCCGACGATCGAGGTTGTAGACCTCGGCAAGAATCGCCTGAATGGACGCGATGAGGTTCTGTTGGATGGTGCGATACATGCCTGGAGTTCACCGGGACGGACGAGGTGTGTGGGTTCGACTAGTTTACGTGAGCGAGGCTTGCCCTTGCGGGATCGGTCAGGATAGTTGGTGAGGAAGCTCATGGATATCTTCGAGCAGCGGCTTATGCGGGAGGGTGTGAAAGCGATGCCACAGGAACAGGGCGCCGCCGACGCCCGTGACGGAGACCAGGAGCCAGGCGTGGAGGGCGAGGCCGAAGAGAGCGGCTTGGCCTTGGGGGGCGCCGTGGCTGCTGAGTGAGGTTTTGATGGCCCACTCAAACGTGCCGATCGCTCCCGGTGAGCTGGGGATGAGATAGGAGAGATTGGCGACAGAGACGGCCTGCCACGGGCCGATCCGATCCACGGTCAAGCCGATGAGGTGAGACGCGGAGACGAAGATCATGCCTTCACAGAACCAGATGCTAGCCGACTGGATAAGAAGGACGAGAGACCCTGCGATGCCGATCTGGCGGATACAGTCGAGGGCAAGCATGAGCCAGCTTTCCAGCTTCGCAATGATGGATCTCTTTGGAAGGCGGCTGAAAAGCGAGCGCAACGGGCGTTCCAGGATGCGGGCGCCGAGCAGCAGGGTGAGCAGGCCGATGGTGGAGAGGAAGAGGAGTGACTCTGCCAGAACGCGCGAGCGGTGCGAGACGTTTGGGCCCATGAAACGGACAAAGAGCAGCACAAGAACGAAGATGTCCAGAAGCTTTTCGAGAATGACAGTAGACAGGAGGACGGAGGTGCTGGCGCCGATGTCTCCGGAGTAGGTAAAGACGCGCATGATGTCGCCGATGCGGAGCGGGAGGATGTTGTTGGCGGCAAGCGAAGTCATGAGGACGCGGGCGCACACCGGGAAGCGGGCGCCGGTGCTGCGGAGCATCCGGGTCCAGCGAACACAGCGGAGGGTATAGCTGGCTACGGTAAAGGCAAACACACCCACGAGCCAGGCGGGGAAGGCGAAACGGAGTGCGCGAAATTGCGCAAATGAGATGCCTCGAAATGTATACCAGAGAAAGAAGCCACTGATCAGCAGGCCGGGCAGGGTCTTGAGGAGGTTACGTCCGCGCCGGCCCGTCATATGGACCGGCCGACGAGCCGCAGAGTTACTGAGAGCGAAGGGTAAAGCATCCAGCTTTATTGTACTGTCGATCGCACTTGGGTTGGGCTATACGCCCTTCTCGTTTAGGGGCGAAGCAACGTGGGAATTACGGAACGCGCAGCGCACGGAAGCCGCTGACTGGAAAAAGTCCAGTCGGGTAATCCTCTGTGGGCTGCTGCTGCTTGAAGAGGTAACGGATAAAGAAGCCACCGGACGCCGTCTTGTAGTTATTGGTATTGTTCGCGGAGAGGAACCCGCCCACATACCAGTGATCCGCAATGCGGTAGGAGCCTTCGGAGTCCAGAGCGTAGTTGAGACCGGTATTGCTGTTCAGCGGGTAGTAGGTGTTGTTGAAGCCCGTCTGCAGCGGACGATCAAGCGGGAAGTATGCGGCGGAGTCTTCCTGAAAGGTTTGCACGCCGACAGCGGCATTGATCGCGTAGTGGAAATCTGACTTGTAATAGCCGGTATAGGTGATGGGGACCGAGGCAAGGAAGTAGACGTTGGGGCTGAAGTAGCCGCCCTGCCCGTAGGTCATGCCGCGCTCGTTGCGGTCATAGTGCATAGCGAAGAGATTGCCCCCGATGTTGAGGGTGCCGTAGCCGGGCCAGCGGGCGACGCGGAAGTACGCGCCCATCAGGCCATCGTACTTTTGTTGTCGACGACGTGGTAGCCGGTCAGCGTACCGCCATCTGCCGAGATATAAAGCCCGGACTTCTCTCCGCCCACGTCGATGCGGGCTCCGCCCGTTGTTGAGATCACGCCACCCCAGATGTTCCCGGAGAAGACGTTCGTGACCGAGCCTGGATCGCGAAGACCAGCATAGGAGAGCTACGTATCCTTGACGCTGTCGCGATCGCCGAAGACTGTGAAATGGCTGCCGAGGTGCAACTGCGCGCGTGCCGTGATATTGGAAACGAGGAAGTTGTAAGGCGTGTAGCCCGCGGCAACGCTGATATGGGCGCTGGTGAGTTGGAGCTCGCCGCCGATCCCGCTCGAGAACTGTTGCGCGGGCGTGCTGAGCGCATTGCCAGGCAGGGTGCCGAGTATGGGAACGCTGCCTGTGGAGCCCTGGAGAGCTCCCGTATCAATGGTGCCGGAGTTGAGGAAGACAGGACGTGGGACGACGGTGACGCGAAGAGCCTTCCCGAGTACGGCCGAGGCTTCGACCGGAGCTTCAATGTCGATCAGCCGGTCGAAGCCCGGAGTTCCGCTGCGATACCGGGCGGAGCCGGTGCCGCCGATCCAGGCGCTGTACGAGGCCTCGAGTGTGGCGAGTTCCTTCTCCGTTTGCTCGCGCTGCGAGGCGTTACCGGTGGGTACGGTTCCTGCGGGGTCATACGATCCCCGAAGCGGGGGAATATTTTTTGCGGCCAGATCGGCGTCCGTGGGTGGAGTTCCGACGGGAGCAGGCGGACCGATGCTGGGATAGGACTGGGAGCTCAGCGGCTGCGCTACGCTGGGGTAGCTTAAGGGGCCGGAGGTCGAAGGCGTGCTACCCGACGTCACGGCGGATGTGCCGTAGCTGGCGTGGCGACGGGTGCTGCGAGGAGCGGGGCTCCTGGAGACGTCAGGCTGCGGGTACTGCTGTGCGGCGCTGTCGCCCGTCTGCCGAGGCTGGGCCGTGAACTGTGTGTTCTGGGTGGGAGGCGAGCTGTAGCCGTCCGCAGGGGGTCGGCTGGTGCCGCTCATCCGGCCGCGGTTTTGCGCGGTCTGGGCGTTGGGCATGTAGCGCGCTGTTGGGAGGACGTCCGTAACCTCGCGCTGGGCCGGCCCGACCTGCGGTGAACTGTCCCCGAGCTGAATGGGGACCGGTGTCGGTGTAAAGCCCGCGTTCGCCGTCGAGGGAACATAGGGAACGTATGGGCCGAAGGGCTCACGGGCGGTCGCTACGGACTGCGGCGGCGGGTAGCCCTGAGAGGCCGAGGCGGTCGAGCTCGGGGTGCTGGAGAAGAGCGGAGCGAGGCCGGAGACGGATGCTGTCGGAGACGGCGGCGAAGCGAGATCCGCGAAAGGCTGCGGCGCTGAACTCGCCTGAGGAACATAGTCCTTCAGGGTAGATCGCGCTCCACGAGGGGGCTGGTTCATCCGGGACGACGGGTTCGCCATGTACGAGGGCACTACGCTGGTACTCCCGTTATAAGCCGAGGAACCGACTGCACCGGGAAGCTGTACAGGCGCCTCTCCGCTTACGTTGCCGTAGCTGGGGAGGTACGGACGAGAGCCTTCGGCGTTTTGCACACCGCCGTTCTGACCATCGTCGCCACCGCCGGAAAGAAGCGAGGCGAGATCCTGGGATTGGGTCGCGGACGGCAACCGAACTGCCGGCACGGGCTGGCTGAGTTCGGTGGCGAGCTCGGAGCCGGGGTCGCCGGGAGGAAGCGCGGCGAGCGAGGCACGGAAGTAGTCAGCGGCCCGGCCGCTGTTGCCACGTGCCTGCTCAAACTTCGCACCAAGGGTCAGCATCTGCGCGTCTTTGGGGTAAGCGTCCAACCCATAGCGAAGCCAGGCCTCGGCATCCTTGGTGTCGCCGGAGGCCAGTGCGGCGCCCACCGCTGACTTGTAATCCGAAGCCGTGGCAGCGGTCATGTCCTGCGACTTAAAGATCAGCACCGACTGCTTCGGTAGACCAGCCCTGGCGTATCCCGCCGCAAGTGCGCGAAGCACACCGGGATTATCCGGAAAGGCCTTTGCAGCAGCGTTCAGGATGGCGAGCGAACGTTTCTCGTTGCCGGACGCCGCAGCTTGGTTGGCGCGGCGAACAGCCCAGTTTGTCCAGATGGTCTGAACGGTCCGGCGCTGCTCATCGTTGAGATCCTGCCTGCCGCCGAGCAGCATAAGCTGTCGATAAAGCCCGGCGTCATTCGTACCATTGAAGAGCAGCCATGCGTCCTGGATGTCGATATCAGCGGGGGCCGCAGCATGTTGCGCCGAGTAATGCTGCTGGACACGGCTGATGAAGACCATCGCCTGGCGCGGCTGGCCGAGCCCGTTATAGACCGCACCCATGGTCTGGAGATACTCGGGATCGTTCTCAAGCTGGAGCCGGATCTGCTGCGGGATCTGCTGCGCCTGCGCCCGGGCCTCGCCATCACGATTTGCGCCGTGAAGGACAGTCAGGAGACCCTTCCAGGCGTCCGGCCGATCGGGGCTCTCAGAGAGGACCTGCCGGTAGATCGGGTACGCCTGCTGCGTGTTGTTTCGGGAAAGGTAAATGCCCGCGAGCTGAAGCTCGAGGGCGGTGGAAGGTTTCTGGTTTGCGGCGGTCTGCTGAGCGATCGCTTTCTCGAGAATCTCCTGCGCAGCGTCGAGCCGGTTGGAGCTTTGGTAGACGGAGGCGACGGTCTGTTGAAAGCCCGGGTCGCGCATGGCTGATTCGTAGATGGGCGGCGGCATGCCCGTGAGCGCCTGCAGCGCCTGCGGATCCTGCTTGAGAGCATGCTCGACACGGACAATGCCCTGCCACGCTGACACGTTGTTGGGGTCAACTTCCAGGACCTGGCGATACAGCCCCGCGGCCTGGTCGAGGTGATTGGCCTGCTGCAGGAGGCTGGCGTACTGCAGTTGTGTCTCCACCTTGAGGCTGCCAGCATCTGCCGGAAAGGGTAGATCGAGCGCACTGCGCAGGACGCGCTGCGCGTCAGCATCCCGGCCCACCGAGGAGTAAGCCGAGGCGAGCGTACGAAGAAAATCAGGATCCTGCATCAGCTGTGCACGCACAGACGACGGAATTCGTCGTTCGGTGTTGAGGGCCTGCGGTGCATTGCCGGCACCGTAGTGAGCCATAAACAGGCCGCGCCACGCCGCAGGTGCGGATGGTTTGAGCTTGACGTAGCGCTCGTAGACCTGGATGGCGGCTTCGGGCTGCTGCGCCTTGAGGAGGGTTCCGCCTAAACCCTCAAGAGCCTCCGGGCTGGTCGGACGCATGGCGAGAGCAGCCTGGTACTGCTGCTCGGCAGTAGTGAGGTCATTCTCGTTAAGAGCTGTGGCGCCATCGCTCATCGTGGAGTAGAAGCGAGCGGAGGAGAGGGCGGAGTCGAGACCTGCGTCCTTGGCGCCGTTCTGCTTCGCCTGATCAAGGAAGCTGATTGCTGCCCCGAAGTTCGACTGCTGCATCCGGATGTAGCCGAGGCCGGCGAGTGCGCGGGGGCTGGCGGAGTCGTTCGCCAGGATTGCCTTGAACCGGGCTTCAGCCTCTTCGATGTGCTTGGCGTTCAGAGCCTTGTAGGCCTCTTCCATCTCGGCACCCTTGGCTCGATCGGCGATCACCTCGGGCGAATCTTCCACCGGAGCGGCGGGAGCACCTGAGGTGGAGGTGCGCACCCTGGCCGAGGACGGAGAGGCGGGGCTCCCTGCTGAGGGCTTGGGCTGGTTGCGAAGAGCTTCGGCCAGCTGTGGGTCATTATGCTTGGCGAGATAGGCGCGGATCTCCGCCGCGGAAGCTGGATTCTGCGAGTCCCAGACCAGAGATTGACGGAGCGCCTTCATCGCCTCGGGATCTGCGGGGTGCCGATCGAGGTAGCGGCGCCCTTCGGAGCGGGTCTTGGGGTTGTAGGTGAGGATGCGGCCGAGCGCGATCTGGTAGCGGGAGTCGGCGGGATACTTTTCCGTCAGAGAGCGAAGACCGGCGACCGCGTGTGGTCGTCCCTCTTCGGTCGCGGCCTCGGTCTCATAATAAGCGAGGGCCCAATCACCGGGAGGTGGATTGTTGCCGAAGACCTTGCGATAGACCGCCATGGCCTGCGGGTACTGGCCGGCCTCGGCGTACTTGCCCGCCTGCTGGAGAGCTGCAGTTTGGTTCTGCTGAGCGCCGATGCTGTCGATGCGGGCCAGCCCTGGATCCTTCGGATTGACCGAGCGCAGTCTCTCAATATGGTATTCGCCAGAGCAAGGTTGCCGCTCAGCTTTGCGGACCGCGCGAGGCCGCCGAGGGCTTCGGCGTTGTTTGGATCGGAAAGCAGGACCTGTTGCCAGGTCTGAGCCGCCATATCCATCCGGCCGCGCACCTCCAGGGTATGCGCCTTCTCAAGCAGCGCCTGGGTGGCGCCCTGCGAGGTCTGCGCAAAGCAAGGAAGGGGAGCACCGATGGATCCGCAGGCGATCGCGCCACCGAGGAGAGCTAACGCTAAAGGCCGAACTGGCAGATTGCTCTTCATAAATGCTCATTTCGAGAGGAAGGTAATCAACAGTAGTAACCCTCTCGATCATCCGAAGCTTACCGCGTTTTTGCGGGTTTGTACCGCCTAATGTTGACCAACTGAGCTCGAATAGCGCGAAGGTTGTACCTGATTAGCCATCGAGTCACCGCCAGCGAGTTACCAATCTGCCACCGCGATCGAAGTGGTATCGACCCTCTGTGAAGCCCGAGGCGAACAGGATGAGGTTCTGGTTGTAGTAGGCCGCATCCTTTCCATACAGACCCGAGCCCTGATCTTTGAATGCCCCGACACGTTCGATCTGGATCTTCTCTTGCGCCTTGAGACCGAGCGAATGGAGGTAAGGGATCACCGCGGCAGAGAAGCCGACAGGGGCGTCCGTGGCGATCACTCTTCCCTGCCCATCGACCTGATGGGGAGGCGTGACCTCGGTCTTGAGGTAGGTCGCCATGCCGGAGGTCGCCTCAAGAAGGCTCTTCAGACCCGGTGTGGATTTATCCGAGAGGCCCAGCCAGAGATACACGCGGATGGCGTCGTAGCTCCCGATTGGCGCGGTCGTAAAGTCACCCGACGCGAGTTGAGAGGGAGAGAGGGATGGAATAATCGTGAAACCCGCGGCAACCCAATCCATTGCGACCCCCCCCCGGAGAGCCCTTGGCGAGGATGGGATGGAGAGACGCGAGGATCGCTGTCCACGGCCCTTCGGGGAACGCGGTAGCCAGACGAACGAGGACAAACGGCGGGAGGTAGCTGGGGTTGAGGATCCAGGTGCCCGGGTCTGGATGAAAGCCGATAGCGCCGGGCATCAAGGTAGTGCCGACACCGAGAACGGGGGCGACCTCCATCTGCGCGATCCGGGAGGCGACGAGTGTACCCAGCCGCTCATAGCGGGGCTCACGCCAGAGCCGGCCGGCCTCAAGCAGATCATAGGCGAGCCAGAGGTCGGCGTCGGAGGCGGGGTTGGGATCCATGATCTTCCAGCCGCCGTCCGGGTTCTTCCCCCAGCTCCAGGCGGGCAGGCGAACCGTCAAATCTCCACCGGCGAGATTTGCTTCGGTCCAGTTGAGGAGTTTGTCGAACTGCCCGCGGTCATTCGCGACCAGAGCGAAGAACATGGCGTAAGCCTGCGCTTCGCTGGTCGTACGGTCGCCTGCCGTGTGGTCGAGCACGCGACCGTCCGCGGCGATCATCCGCTGGCCATACGCCTGCCACAGTGGCCAGGGCTGCTCTGCCCGGCACCCCGCCTGTACGCCGAGGCAAAGTGCAATGCAGAGCGTGACGCAGAGGCGGATCGTGGAGCGTGCTCCATTGCGCAGCAAAGGGCGGCGTGGGGTGGAGTCGTAGGACGTCATGCCGGGCTAGTCGTTGCCTTGAAGGCGGGCGCGGGCACGACGTCGGAGCATCGCGCGAATAAAGGTTGCGAGGAGAAAGCAGAGGAAGAAGCAGGCGATCACGATCAGCCAGGGGTATTCGGAGAAAAGCATATTGAAGTGGACCCAGAGAGAGAGCGAGCCCACGTGATAGACATCGTTGCCGATCCGGTAGGAGACGAAGCGCGAGCCGTGAAGAACGCTGACGGACTGGGCGATATCAGAGGACTGCGAGTTCTTAAGGAAGACGGAGAGGAAATTGGGGATCGCGGCGTGATCGCGTACCGCCATCACCACGACGGAGTGCGAGGAGCCGGAGGGCCACTCGATGCCCTCCAGCAGGGCGTCTGGCAGGCCGCCAGCGGTCTCGAGCTGACCGGACTGCACGTGATCGGAGCTGCGCACCTTCCACCAGGCGTGCTGGACCTGCGCAAAGAAGCCCTGGAGGTCCTGGATGTGAAGACCGCTGCCGTCGATGACGACTGGAAGAGCCTGGTTGAGACGACCGAGGGCGGGCTGATCCTCGACCGTGCCCATGACGAGGTAGTCCTTCTGGCCGTCGGACTTCATGCCGTCGTTGTTGGTGACGGAAACGTTGAGGACAGGGTAGCCGGTCTGCGCTCCGAAGTGCCCCATCATGGTGAGAAACATCTCGATCTCATCTGCGGCAGGTGTGTCCGGAAGAACAACGGCGGTGTCGGAAAGGTCGGCCTTGCGCGTGAAAGGATATCCGGCGTTGGCAAAGATCTCGAGATTGGGAAGCACCGCCCAATGGGGTATGCCTTGGATATCGATATAAGAGTCTTTGAGAATCGCTCCCTTGAGGTTGTAAGGAGCGGTGTCCTGACAACGCCCCTTCTTCGGCAGCAGAAAGATGAACTGCATCATCAGCGAGTTCGAGAACGGGCGCATGTTGTCTTTAGGGACGGGGACAACAGTCTCTAGCTGGGCCGAGGCGCGATCCGTGTGCGGCATCGGCGTGGAGCTGACGTACCCGTCATTCACGTAGACCTGGAGCGAGCTCTCGTTTGAGATCGGAATCCCGTTGTAGCGGTAATTCATGTGGAAGCTGAGGTTTCGCTGGTTGCCGTAGTAGAGATCGGGCGGAAGGCGCATGTAGGCGCGAATCGGAACCGCTCCATCTCCTTGCAGATCACCGGTCTGAGCGATATCCCCGAGATGCGTGATCTTGTCGGTTGAAAGCCAGCGGGGAGCGTCGTCAGGGTCGCGCGGAGAAGGTGCCTTGAGGCCCGCGACACGCATCTGGTCGCCTTGCAGGAGATCGCGTTGCAGCGTCAGAGCCATCGCTGCGGTCACGAGGTCGTCGGGGTTGTCGCCCGTGATGACGAGGAGCTTGGAGTAGGGATCGGATGGGTTGGGCCGCATCGCGATCGTTGGGCCGGAGCTTCCGCTGATATTGAATGTCGTGGGAAGTTCAGCCGAATTCTCACTGATGATGATGGCGTTACCGGCCGGGATGCTGCCAAAGGATACGGGGAAGCGGACCGGCCGGAAATCGGTGAGGATGCCGAACCACGAGGCGATGATGCCGGCTGCCTGCATTGCCTTGGGAGAGGGCTGCGCGAGGAAGACGATCGGAACGACAGGATGGAGATTGACCGAGGCGTCGTAGAACGGAAGCGGAAGGAGTTTGAGGTCTTTTTGCAAAGGCAGGAGGGCGCCGGCAAGTTCGATGGTAGAGGTTGTGTCGACATGGCTCCAGAGCACGGAGCTGGAGGGGTCCTCGCATTGCGTGGTGTAGTGGCCGATGAACTCGAAGTTCAGCTCATTCTGGTGGATCAGCATCTCGGCGGGCATCGTGAGTGTGGCTTGGAGGATGGCGCTCGATTCGGAGCGGGTGATGGTGACGCTCTGGCCACCATCGGCCGAGGTCTGATCCGCCTGCTGGGCCGACTGCATGGCGCCCGGCGCGGGCTGTTGCGTTACAGGAAGCGTGGCGAACAGGGTTCCATTGAGCGACACCTTCAGGTGGCTGAGCGACGGGATAAGGCCAGGGGAGAAGTGATAACGGATATGCATCGTCGCCAACTTGACGACCTGCGTCTGCGGAACCGAGAAGAACACCGAGTGGTAGGCGTCTACACCACGGAGGACGATGGTGTCCTGCACGCCTACGTCCGCGAGCGAGAAGACATTATCGAAGTTGCCGGGAGCGACGTCGCGAGCCTGAACTCCTCCATCGCGAGTCAGCGCTGCCGTGCCAGAGCCTGAAGTCTGCGCGGCCTGGATCTGCGTCTGACCTGACGGCGCCTCAGCCTGCATGGGCGCCATTGCGGATAAGGTGCTTGTCGCCAAAAAGAAAAGAAGCAGAAGAGGGACGATGCTGGTTGCGAGCCGACCCTTTGGAGGAACGGAACGTGCCGGTTTGAAGAAGCTGCGCAGCGTCTTGGAGAGGCCCATCATCGAGAGCTGGAAGATGCGGCTCAGGCTGACCAGAGGCCGGTCGACTTCGCGGGATTCGCCCCACCCGAGCCACGTGTCGGCACGCGAGTAGAGGACCATCGTAAGAGCCTCTTCCTGCTGAAGGGTCAGGGGGTCGAACTGCGCGCGCAGTGTATTGCCGTCCGCCTGGACCACGGTTGCTGGAAGTTCGGCATTGCCGTCGAGCACGGGGAAGATCATTCGCACGGATTCGGCCGGAGGCAGGTAGAACTCGCGGTCCATGCGAACCATAACTCCACCCGGAGACATGTTCGCCGTGGTTCCAAGGAGGGTAAGTCCGGAGCGGGTAATGATCTGTGCGGGTACGGCCATCTCGATGCGAACTGTCTGCCGTCGCTGCTGGCTCTCCCACGCGACGGCAACTGAGACACCCAGGATGACCATGTTGAAGCAGACCCAGATCATGTTCATGACAATGGTGCCCAGGTGGTTCGCGTCGTAAAGAAGGCTGAGCGGCCAGATCGGAATCTGGAAGTAGCGAGGGATGGCCATCAGCAGGCCAAAGATGTTGAGGCCGAGCATGAGCATGAACGGCTGCGCAATCCGCCCGTCAAAGAATGTCTTGTTGACAACGCCGCCCTTGGCCGTGACGTTGAAGGAGCCGAACTTCGGGTTGACGAGAGCCAGCATGGTCGGAAGAAAGATGTAGGGCGCGAGCACGGTCTCGTAGATTTCGTTCCAAAAAGAGTGGCGGTGCTGTCCTTGGATGCGGGAGTTCGTCATGTTCGAGAGGATGAGGTGTGGAAAGGCATAGGCGAGGATGGCGGCCCAGTATCCGGGTACGTTGGTGTGTCCAAGGACCAGGTAAATCAGGGGTGCTGTAAGGAAGATGAGACGGGGCAGAGCGTAGAGGAAGTGCGACATCGCATTGAAGTAGCAGAGACGCTGCGCGGGCGTCAGACCCTTTGCGAAGAGAGGGTTGTCAGTACGCATGATCTGAATCATGCCGCGAGCCCACCGAATGCGCTGTTTGACGTGGCCGGAGAGGCGCTCCGTGGCGAGCCCTGCCGCCTGCGGAATGTTGATGTAAGCAGTATTCCAGCCATTCATCTGCATGCGCAGCGACGTGTGAGCGTCTTCGGTGACAGTCTCGACGGCGATGCCCCCGATCTCGTCGAGTGCGGTGCGGCGAAGGACGGCGCAGGAGCCGCAGAAGAACGTGGCGTTCCAGAAGTCATTGCCGTCCTGGACGATGCCGTAGAAGAGTTCACCCTCATTGGGAATGGTGCGGAACTGGTGCAGGTTCCGCTCGAAAGGATCGGGCGAGTAGAAGTGATGCGGTGTCTGCAGCATGCCGAGCTTGGAGTCGCGCAGGAACCAGCCCAGCGTCACCTGCATGAACGAGCGTGTCGGGACGTGGTCGCAGTCAAAGATAGCAACGTAGGGTGAATCCAGGCGAGCAAGTGCGCGATTGATGTTGCCGGCCTTGGCATGCTTGTTGTCGTCGCGTGTGATGTAGCCGATTCCGGCCTCTTCGGCAAAAGCGCGGAACTCGGGACGCTTCCCGTCGTCCAGGATGTAAACGTTCAGCTTGTCGGCGGGCCAATCGATATTCATGGCAGCGAGCGCGGTATAGCGCACGACGGAGAGCGGCTCGTTGTAGGTGGGAATGAGCAGGTCGACCGAAGGCCAGGCGTCTGGATCGTCGGGCAGCGGAACGGGGGTGCGGCGGAGAGGCCACAAGGTCTGGAGATAGCCGAGGAAAAGGATGATGAAGGCATACGCCTCAGCCAGAACGAGCAGAGAGATAAAGAAGGCGTCGAGGGGGGACCACTGCGTGCCGGGATCGAGAAAGAATTTGACCGTGGTCGACATGCGCCAGTAACCGTAGCGAAAGGTCGAGAACATGGAGACAAACATCAGCGTCAGCGTCACCAGGTAAGAGCTGGAGCTCCTGTCCATCCAGATGGCGATAAACGTGGTGAGGAGACCGAGGATGATCTGCTGCGGCCAGGTGAGCTCGAGGATGCCGGTGAAACCGAGAAAGAAGATGCCGCCTACGATCAGGAGAATGCGAAGGGCGCGGAGCCCAAGGCCTTCCCCTGACTCGAACTCACTCCAAGCGGAAGACCGGTTCATCGTTCGCTCCAGCGGACGTTGCGAAATCCAGCGGTAGCGGGTGCGGCGACCGTCCTGAGCCAGGTTGCAGCGTTAAGATAGTCCTCGGCAACAGGTGCCTCGGGGGAGTAGTCGACGATGGTCATGCCTTCGGCGAGAGCTTCGCCCACGGCCGGTGCACGCCGGATCACAAAGGGCAGCAGACGGTCGCCGAGCTGGCGTCGTAGGACCTCCCGAATATCAAGGTGCAGCGGAAGCGAGGCATCGAACTGGTTTAGGAGATAGAAGAGCTTCAGGGGACGACCTTCGGGATCGACGATCCCATTGAAGAACTTCTCAACCGCCTGAAGACTGATCACGGAGTTCATGTCCGGCGCCACAGGGACGAGGATAGTTGGGCTGAGGCGGGCCATGCGGCGAACCATCCAGCCGGAGTTGACGGAGAGATCGAGCAGGACGCGGTGTGTGCCGCGGCTGCTTGCGGTGATCTCGTCCACAAGTGCGTCCTGCGCCGCCTCATCGCCGGATCTCTGGTCGACGTCGTAGCTGACGAGGTAGATCGGCGCGTCCGTGCTTCCGCTGGGCGGAGAGAAGGTCCGGACAGTTCCCTGCCGAAGTTCGCTCGCGCCGAAGTAGAACGGAAGCAGGCCGTGGGAGGTGGTGTCCGTGAGAAGAACCTTCTCGCCAAGCGACGAAAGGGAGCGGCCAAGTGTGGCGACAAGGGACGTCTTGCCAACTCCTCCCGCCCATCGAGAAGACTGCAAGGATGGGGGTACGCGTCTCCTTCTGACGAACTGGCGCGGGTTCCGCTTGCTCCTGGCCGGGCTGCTCAAACACACCCTTCAGGGCATACCATTTGGCGGCAACCCGCTCGCGCGAGTGTTGGAGCGTATCTGCTACCGAAGACTGTGCAGGGATGGACGCCGGGCAGGTCGCGGAGGTGTCTGGGGGACGGTCGCGTATAGCCATGCCGGTCCCGATGGCTCTGGACCGGCTGCGGCGATCGGCACTGCCTCTGCTTCTGGAGAGCGGCGAGCCACTGGCGAGCCCGGCGGCGGCGATGCACGGTAAGCAGGAGTATCATCCCGACGACGAGATGAACCGGAGCCGGATGGATGTTCCTCCTTGTACCCCGGGGAATCCTGCCGGCGTCGCCGTGGCGTCGGATCCTGGAGACTCTGCTGCAGGCTCGGGTGGGAATCCTGTTGAGCAAAGGACGTCAGCGGCTTCGAACCAGCAGTCTGAACATCCCGGGAGCTACGATCGGCAACGTACGCATTCGGAGCGACACCATCGGCCCACGCAGACGCACGAACCTCCCTCGCCTTAGGGAGGTTAGAGGCGCTAGGTCGTGAAGGCGACTGAGCAGCTCTCGACGTGCCCGGGTTGAGGCCCCCGTACTCCTCTGCGTGGACTCTCGGGTTCTGGAACGCTGAGTTCAGGATGCGTGAATTCGTGGTGGAGGTTGGCTGCGATGGCCTCTGGGACGGATCCTGGGCTGGCCCCACCTGCCGAGCGGTCTGCGATTCACGCCTTTCGCGAGGTGCTTCGAACTCAGGCCCGCGATAGATCTGTCGAACGCCGGAGGCGTCATCAGGCCGGTAACCTTGAGGCCGGCGGGCGGCCGCCGTCGGGGTCGGCGCAGCTGGGACGTTTGCAGCGTAATCAATATAGTTCGCGGCCGGAGATGTCTGGGGAGGGGTATAGACCGGTTCCGGTGGAAGAGCGACCGCCTCGGCGCGATAGGGGCCGGGTTTCCGGTCGGGTGTGACGTGGGCCCTTGGAAGGGACTGGGCTTCGGGTAGCTGCCGGGGTTGGGCATGAGGCTGCGGTGTGTATGGGTCTGATATCTCGCCGTGGATCTCCCCCGGCTCATCCGACCCGATCGCCCTGATCTCTGCCTGCCGACGGCGCACCTCGGAATCGGCGTACTGCGCAGCCTGTTTGCGGGCGGACGCGTTGGCTTCGGCCATCTCCCGCTCCTCGCGTCGTGCGGCCATGTCGGCCACGGCTGCTGCTTCGGCCCGACGAGTCGCTTCGATCCGTTCCGCAGCGGCGACACGGGCTGCCTTCTCCGCCTCCTGAAGTGCCTGCTGATGGCTGTACTCGGTGTCTCTTGCCTGCTTGGACATAGCGGTTTCCTCCTCCTGCCTGGCGGCTCTTTCAGCAAATGACGCTGAGCTCTCGGCGCTGGCCTGCGCCCTCAACTCCTGATCCCGGGCCTGTTCGGCTGCGCGATGACGAAGCTGTGCACGATATTCACGGCGGGATGCGGAGAAGTCCCGGTACTTCGCCCCATGGAGGTTGGCCCAGGAGTAAAGGACGGCAACGTCTTCTGGCGTTTCAACTGTGGGCAGCTCGTCGATTCGCTCGCTGTTGTGCTTTTCCATGGTGGCCGTCCTGTGGTTACTGGTAACAAATTGTTTGAAGAAGAATCTTCAAATCTGGTCGTCTTCACCGCCCCAAGTAGGTTCAGTGTCGATGCGATAGGCTGAGGCTACTGTGAGGATTAGAGCAAGTCAATGAAGGAGCGATGATACTTAAGTGTCAGTGATGCATCGCTTTCCGGTCTGCTTTGACCTCTTCATCGCTGCGTTTGTGGTGCAAGTATGGGGACTTCAGGACGTTGTTTTCCGTCGAGGCCTGAGCTTCGGAAAGCGTGACTAAGTTTCCATCTGGAGGCACTACGGTAACCTGTAGCTTTGCACCGCAAGCTCTCGTCGACGGCCGGCTCGGGAAGCCGGCCTGCCCAGTAAATGCCTGTCCTGTGCTACTTTGGAAGAGGTTGAGAGCCTGTAGCTCAGTTGGTAGAGCATCGCCCTTTTAAGGCGTTGGTCCTGGGTTCGAGTCCCAGCGGGCTCACCACTTCTCCCCACATTTCACCATGGACCGGCGGTCGATCTGCATGGTCTTTCGCGTGGTGCGTGCGGTGCTGTTGTGGTCTCCGGGTGGAGTCAGGCCGTCGCTTTGTCGGGTGCGGGCAGAACGGCGCAGAAGTCCTCAAGGAACCTCTGGGCGTAGTCCGTCGTCAGCCTCTCTGTCCGGGAGGCGGAGTCGGACTGCACAATGACGCCCGCGTGATGGTGCTTGCGCAGGCGGTGCACGACCTCAGGGTCCGTGTAGAGGGAGGTGTCTGGCTGCTGCTGGCGCGCAAGCGAGATCACACTGCCAGCGTGTCCGTCCCGGAAACTGGGCAGGCTGTAGGGCCGGTCAAACAGCGTCGCGACTTCGAGGCGCGCCCATTCGACCCAGGGATTCATACCCGTGGCGAACTCGACGACCTCCGCAATGTAAGCGCCGCCGACGCGGGCTGCTGTCTCGAGAAAGTAGAACTGGTCGTCGGCGTGCGAACGGATGAACTCCGTGTGGGTGACGCCGGAGCGAAGGCCGAGCGCGTCGATCACCGACCGATGGATCTGGTCAAGACTCGCGGCTTCCCGCGAGCTCCGGTCGAGGGTGCGGGTGGTGAAGACGCCGCCCTCATGCATGGTCTGCATGGGCGGCTGACCGTACCCGAAGGGAATGCCGAAGAGAACCTCGCCTTCGTAGGTGATGCCCTCGACGTGAAAGATATCGCCGGGGACGAACCGTTCGAGCAGATAGTGGCTCTGGAGGTCGCCGAGGGAGTCGAGCAGCGGCCAGATCTCCTCCGCGTCATGGAGCTTATGAATGCCGATGGCTGAGGCATTGGTGCGCGGTTTCAGCAGCCAGGGTCCGGGAACGCTTGAGAGAAAGACGCGGAGGTCGTCGTAGCAGAAGACGGGGGTGAACTCCGGCACGCGGATACCGGCCTGCCGCGCCCGAACGCGCATTGCCAGCTTATCGCGGAAGAAGCGGGTGGCGCTCTCGCCCATGCCCGGGAGGCGGAAGTGCTCGCGAATGAGAGCAGCGGTTTCAAGATCGAACTCGTCCAGGGCGACTACGCGATCGATCGGCTGGTCGCGGGCGATATAGGCAACGGTGTTGAGCACCTGCTCGGGGGAGAGGCCTTCAGGCATGGTGATGATGCGGGAGATCGACTCCCGTGGCCAGTCAGCGTGCTCCAGTTGGTCGACAGTGAGAAGAATGACGTTTGCACCCAGGCGCGCAGCCTCTGCAAGGAAGGCCTGGCCCTTCTCGTAGGTGCTGAGGCAGAGGATGGTCGGCTTCGGTTGGGCTTCGCGCATACTTCCTCCTCGGAACACAAAGTGCGAAATACAGGGGTCTCTCACTGCGTCCTTCACTCACCTCTGGCTCGCGTAGGACTCCGGTCGAGATAACGGCAGATGGAGGAGCGCGCACGCAAGAGCTAGATCAGTGTAAGAGCTCTTCGGTAAAGGTCTCGCGAGTTCCCTCTTCGAGCGAGGTGAAGGGGGCCGCGTAATCGGCCTTGCGAAGGCCGGAGACATCGGCCTCCGTGAAGTGCTGGTAGCGATCTTTGAGGTCACCGGGGAACGGGATGAACTCGATCTTGCCAGGACGGTGTACCTGCATGAGGGCCTCGGCCACCGCCTTGAACGTCCGCGCCTGTCCGGTTCCGGCGTTTACGATCGCCTGGACAGGCGAGCGCGGACTCTCGGGAAGGAGGCCGGCGAAGAACATGTTGATCCGGGCAAGGTCATTGACGAAGACAAAGTCGCGGCGCTGCTCGCCGTTAGCGTATCCACCGGAGCCCTCGAACATGCGGATGGTGCCGGTCTCGAGGAGCTGCTTTGTGAAGTGATGGAGGACGGAGGCCATGCGGCCCTTGTGCCCCTCGCGCCGACCATAGACGTTGAAGTAGCGGAGCCCGACCACGGTGGATCTGGCCTGATCTCCGTCCGGCGGAATAAGCCGCCTGACATAGTTGTCGAAGACGAGCTTGGAAAAGCCGTAGACGTTCAACGGACGCTCATTTGCGGGGTCGACGGCGAAGGTGGTGCTCGCTCCGTAGACGGCGGCGGTAGAAGCGTAGACGAACGGCACCTTGTGCGCCAGAGCGAAGTGCAGGAGCTCCTTGGAGTAGGTGTAGTTATTGTCCATCATGTACTGCCCGTCGTCTTCGAGGGTGTTGGAGCAGGCACCCTGATGGAGGATGGCGCGGACCTTTGCCGACTCGAAGTCGCCGTTGTTGAAGGAGCGCCGGAACTCGGCCCTGTCCAGGAAATCCATGTAGCTGGCGCCCGCGAGGTTGAGGAACTTGGGGCCGGTGAGGTTGGGCGCGGGCTTCAGGTTGTCGACGATGAGGATTTCGCGCTCGCCGATACGGTTGAGCTGGTGAACGAGGTTCGAGCCGATGAAGCCAGCTCCGCCGGTGACGATGATCAAAGCCGAACCTCCTCGGTCACCGTCGATACCGATGCCGATGCCGATGTCGATGAGGGCGAGTGCGCCGCAAGCTTCGCGACGATGCTGCTTGTGGAGAAGCCTTCGAGCGTCGGAACGATCTCCACGCGGCCGCCAGCTGCAAGCACGTCTTCGTGGCCGACCACGGTCTCGATCGTGTAGTCGCCGCCCTTAACAAGGACATCAGGGGTGAGCGCGCGGATGAGCTCGAGCGGCGTGTCCTCTCCGAACAGGACGACGGCGTCCACAGCGGCGAGGGCGGCCATCACGCGGGCGCGTTCCAGCTCCCCAACGATGGGTCTCGCCGGACCCTTGAGACGGGAGACGGAGCTGTCCGCGTTGAGGCCGAGGATGAGCTTGGAGCCGAAGCGGCGGCAATCTTCGAGCAGCGCGATGTGGCCGACGTGCAAGAGGTCGAAGCAGCCGTTGGTGAAGACGATGGTCTCGCCCGAAGCGCGCCACTCGGCCACCCGCTTGATGACGCGATCGAGATCGAGGATCTTCTCCCCCGCGGTCACACCGGAGCTGGGTGTCAGTTCGGCGACGAGCTCGTGCGCGGCGATAGGCACGGTCCCGGTCTTGCCGACAACGATGCCAGCGGCAAGATTCGCGAGTTGGACGGCGGTGCTGACCGGGAGGCCGCCGGCAATGCCTGCCGCGAGTGTGGCGATGACCGTATCGCCTGCGCCGGAGACGTCGAAGACCTCGCGTGCGCGAGCCGGAAATCGCTCGACGCCCCCCGGCCGCAGAATCGCAATTCCCTTTTCGCTCATCGTGACGGTCAGAAACTGGAGATCGTGACTGGCGGCGAGTGCCTGGCCTGCCGCGAGCAGCTCGGGCGTCTGGTGGATCGAGATCCGGGTGGCGGCCGCAAGCTCATGGAGATTGGGACAGACGGTCAGTGCGCCGGTGTACTTGCGGAAGTCCGGAGTCTTGGGATCGACGAAGACCGGAATGCTGTGAACGCGGGCGAGGTGAATCACGGCCTGGCAAAGATCGTTTGCATCGGGGCCGGAGTCGGAGAGAACGCCCTTCGCGTAGTCGGAGAGGATGATGGCGTGGACCTTCGGAACGAGACCCGTGACGCGCTCCAGGAGGCGTCCGGCGTCTTCGGCTGAGGGCCGATCGCGGCTCTCGATATCCAGCCGGAGAAGCTGCTGATTGCGCCCGACAATGCGCGTCTTCGAGATGGTCGGCATGGACGTGGAGACGACGCCTAACGTGTCGACACCCGAGCGCTCGAGGATGTCCGAGAGCGCAGTCTGTTCGGCGTCGCTGCCCCAGAAGCCGGCCAGAAAGGCTTGGCAGCCAAGCCCGCTGAGATTCATCGCCACGTTGCCGGCGCCACCGGCGCGCTCATACCGTTGGGCGTGGCGAAGCACGGGAACCGGCGCCTCGGGCGAGATGCGATCGACCTCGCCGGTGATGTAGCGGTCGAGCATGAGGTCGCCGATCACAAGGAGGCGGAGTTCGCGAAATCCGCCTTCAAGCAGATTGAGAATTGCGTGGAGGTCCGAAAGCATAGATCGTGGGTAAGACTCCTCTGCCTATCATCGCATCCCGGGGGTGAGCGGGCTGGCGCATGGTGCTTCAGCCAAGGATGGCGCGGATCTCGGCAAGGACCTCGGCGACGGTGATCGAGGTTAGACACTTCTTCTTCTGCACGATGCAGGTTTCGAGTTCGCATCCGGCGCACGCGACCTGGTGATAAAGAACCCGATGTTGCCGGCCGTAAGGAAACCAGATGCGGGGGATGTTGCGGGCCGCGAAGATGGCGACGCAGGGTGTTTGCACCGCGGCGGCGAGATGCATGGGCCCGCTGTCGTGGCCGATGAAGATCCGCGCACGGGCGAAGACGGCGGCACTCTCGCGCGGAGTGAGCCTGCCGCAGAGGTTCACGACTGGACTCCCCGAGCTCTGCTGCCAGTCAGACGAGGCGAAGTCGCTGGCCTCGCTCTCCTCTCGAGCTCCGCAGAGAGCGAGGGCGTGGCCTGGATAGAGCGCGGCTGTACTTTGGAGGAGGGCGCGCCAGTTGTCACGGCCCCAGTCCTTGGCCTGAACCTTGGTCCCGACACTAGCGGCAACTAACGGCAGATCTCCCGCTGTCGAGAGCGCCTCCCGGGCGCGTCCGTGCTCAGCGTCGGTGAGGTGGAGATCCCAGCTGGCGGGAGCGTCGAGGTCGGCGGGCCCGAGGGCGGAGAGATTGCGGGCCAGGCGGCTGCCTTCGGGTTCGAGTACGCCATCGAGCGCAGACGCAAGATTGCGTTGCATTTCGGCGGTTATGGGAACGCCGATCTGCGCCGAGATGCCGCAAAGACGGAAAAAGAGCGCATCGCGTTTCGCGGATTCGATGCCGCGCGCGGCGCCAAGGTAGACCAGAACCTGCGGTCTCCAGCGAACGAGTTGACCCCAGAGCGAGAGTAGTTCGCGCGGGCTGCGGGTGCCCACAGCGTAGCGGAAGAAGCCATGAACCAACTCCGTGTGCTCGAGGATCGCAGCCGCGGGCGGAGCCTTCACATCGACAGGGAAGTTCGTCAGGAGGCGCCGCTCCGCATCAGGAAAGGCCTTGGCCACAAGGTGGAGAGCGGGAAGTGCCACCAGGGTATCGCCGAGGCTGCCAAGACGATAGAGAAGGACCCGCTTAATAACTTTGGCCATGTCTCTGTCTAGTCTGCTTGCTTCCGCCTGCGACCGCAACCACCACAGCCTACCTGTGGAACTCCACACTGATGATGGTTGCCACCTCTACCGGAACCCCGTGAATGGAGTAGGGCCGGTAACGCCATGTACGAACCGCGTCCTTGGCGGCCCCTCGCAGCATATAGTGACCGGAGATGACACGGAGGTTCTGCACCCGGCCGTTCTTGGAGATGATCGCCTGCAGCACAACCTGTCCCTGCGTATGGAATAGGCCAGCCAATCCTTTTGGATAGGTAGGAGGACGGGAGTAGATCAGGTTGCCAGCCATTACACCAGAGGACACATGCACCCTGGTTGCCGACGAGGGGGTGATCTTTGATGGATCGGCAGAGCCCGGCCGCGTCGATCGTGGATCCGCCGCCGGCGGCTCAGGTTCACTCGCCTCGCTCCCCGCCCCCGACGTCTCCGCCTTCTCGACTCCCGGCATCTCCGTTGCCGTTGAGGAGGGGGCCGCCGGGACAGATGCCGCGGTCGAAGACGACACAGGAGCGGCTGCAGCGACACCACTCGTCATGGGAACAGCCACTCCCTGTTCAGTGGTCGTGGTTCCCGACCTCGGCTCCCTCGCATGGTTCGAGCCTGAGGAATGCTCGCCGTTGCCCGTGCCTTGGCCAACTCCCGCCGACCAGCCGGTATCCGCGGAGCTCTTCGCTGCTCCGTTCGATCCCGCACGGGCCGCCATGGATCCAGCGGCTGTAGTACCAAACCTGCCCTTCGGTGTCGCATGTTGCCCGGCGATCCAATAGGCGAGCCCTATCACGGCTATGACTCCCAGCATTAGAGCCGGTGCCCACATCCGGTGAGCAACGAGCCACGGCTTCAAGGCCCACCGTTCTCCTTCTTCGGTCACAACCGGCACAGTACGCGGAGCTCGGCGCCGCTCAATCGGCACTCCCTGCGCCCGGCGTCTGCGCTCTGTCGTCGAAAGCACGGGAGCGACGTCGGCCAGGGGAGCTTTCTCCTCCGAAGCCTCTAGCGGCACTTCAGCCGGGGACGGGGCCGGCTCCGGACTTCGAATCCCTTCAAGGCGCGGCTCCATCCGGCTGATTCTCTGGTCGATCGAATCCAGGTAAAGCTTAACCTGCAGAGAGTTCATCTCCAGCCGCTCGAGCGACTGGTTCACCAGGTGCGGCGCACCTGCATTTACTAAGTGCGGCGCACCTGCACCTGCAGCCTCGATCCCCTCTGGGTGAACGGGGGCGGCGGACGGGACCTCCTCCGATTCTTGACGGCTGTCCGTGAGCGACTGTGTCGAGACGTCATCTGTGTCCATTTGCTTTGTGCGACTCGTGTCATCGCCCCAGATCATGCCCTCATCACCCATCTCCCTATGAGAGACGGCGAGGGGGGGCGGTTCGGATTCCCATCTACCCTGGATGTTCTCCGGACAGGTCGGAACGGACGAGGCTTCGCTAGCCTTTTGCTCTGAATCGGTCAACACTGGGCCTCCAGGATAGAACAGATCACCGCATCCCAAAACATCCAGGCCAAGTCATCGAGCGGTAGCATGCGTTTTTGGATGCGAACTGCCGCGACGGCGTCTAGCTCTACGAACGATTCTGGAAGCTCACAACCTTTTATGAGCGCTATCTAATTGAAACCAAGCACCGGATGCGGCACATAGGCGGCTTCCAGACTGCCGATCTCGTCGGGCGTAAGCAGCACGGCAAGCGCTCGCACTGCGTCCTCGATATGATGTGCCTTTGAGGCGCCAATGATGGGCGAGGTGATGGCCGGCTTCGATAGCATCCAGGCCAGCGCAAGCGTCGCCATGGACATGCTCTTCTCTCTCGCTATCTCCTCCAGGCGGTCCACAACAGCGTGGTCTGAATCTGCCGTCCCGCCGTAAAGCGTCTTCTGAAACTTGTCCGTCTCCGACCGGCTCGTCGCCCCTGACTGCCACGGCCGCGCTAGCCTGCCACGCGCCAGCGGGCTCCACGGCAGCACGCCGATCCCCTCGGCCAGGCACAAGCCCATCATCTCCCGCTCTTCCTCCCGGTAAAGGAGGTTGTAGTGGTTCTGCATGGAGACGAATCGCGTCCAGCCGTGCCTGTCCGCCAGGTACAGCGCCTTCGCAAACTGCCAAGAGTACATCGAGGAGGCTCCGATGTAACGCACCTTACCGGTCTTCACGGCGTCGTGGAGGGCCTCGATCGTCTCCTCAATGGGGGTCTCGTAGTCCCACCGGTGGATCTGGTACAGATCCACATAGTCCGTCTCCAAACGTCGGAGGCTCTGGTCCAGTTCGAACAAAATCTCCTTCCGGGAGAGCCCCTTTCCGTTTGGCCTCTCCCGCATCACTCCCTGCACTTTGGTTGCCACAACGACGTCCTCACGCCGAACATGTTCCTTAAGAAAGCGGCCCAGCACTACCTCGCTCGCTCCGCTCGAGTACACGTTCGCCGTGTCGAAGAAGTTGATGCCGGCATCGAGCGCCTGCTGAAACAACGGCCGGCTCTCCTCCTCGTCGAGCGTCCACGCATGTCGCCCCACCGTCAACGGATCCCCCTCAGGTGCCTTGCCATAAGTCATGCACCCAAGGCATATCCGCGAGACCTTCAGCCCCGTCCTGCCCAGATTGACATATTCCATAACGTCTCAACTCTCCCCGCAATCGATGCCGATCAGTTTCGCTTCCCAGAATCAGCTTCCCATCAGATGCGTCCACCCGCCTCACATGCCCTCCTGCGTTTGCCCCCGCGGCGGGGATGTTAGCCTACACCTCATGCTGCGCCACCTCGTCTCGCTTCTGCTCCTCACCTGTCCGCTTGCACGGGCGCAGACTCAGCATGCCACACCCGACGCCCCAGCCCAGCCCGCTCTGACGAGCTCTCAGATGCAGCCTCTCAATCCGGACCTCCCAACCCTCTTCATCGTCGGCGATTCGACCGCCCGCAACAAGGAAGACCTCGGCTGGGGAGACCACCTCGCTCCGCTCTTCGACACTTCCCGCATCAACGTCGCAAACCGTGCCCGGGCCGGCCGTTCCTCCCGAACCTTTATCAACGAGGGCGGGTGGGACGCTGTTTTCAAAGAGCTGAAGCCCGGCGACTTCGTCCTGATCCAAATGGGCCACAACGACGGCGGCGACCTCGGCGGACCCAAACCACGCGGCACCCTCAAGGGCATCGGCAACGAGTCGCAGGACGTCCCTCAAACCTCAGGCCCACTCTCCGGCCAGACTGAAACCGTCCACACCTTCGGCTGGTACCTCCGCAAGTACATCGCGGATACCCGCGCCCACCAGGCTACGCCCGTCCTACTCACCCTCACGGTCCGAAACATATGGACGCCTGACGGGAGCGGCACACCTCGGATCGAGCGAGACATGAGGTCCGGCGACTCGACCTACGACTCGGAAATTCGCGCAGTCGGTGCCGCCGAGCACGTCCCCGTGGTCGACATGGCCACGGTGGAAGCCGATCGCCTCGAAGCTCTCGGCCCAGCCAAAACCGCAGCCCTCTTCCCGATCGATCACACGCACACCAGCCCTGAAGGCGCCGAACTTAACGCCCGGGCCGTCACGGAAGCTCTTCGTCGCGCGAAGTCGCCCATCGCCGCCTTCCTGAACTGACCTGAAGCCCTCGCCAATCCCAGCCCATCCCACCTCCGCGCCTCACCCGACACACTCATTGCGTGGACCAATCCCTTGTCCAGATAACCTGCGGAGCTCGGTCGAT
>JAABUZ0100001411.1_pt1 | contig 45990 bp, 42 predicted proteins | sample 5562091 | NCBI WGS metagenome assembly JAABUZ01 (sample SAMN12813069, study PRJNA571459) | rock metagenome | isolation source: Antarctica rocks | place: Antarctica: Victoria Land, Linnaeus Terrace sud | collected 2015-12-21
GTGGCGGTCGAGCGCGACGACCCGACCTCGATGCTCGCGCTGTATCGCCGCCTCGTCGATCTGCGACGCGCCACCCCGGCCCTCACCATCGGGTCGCAGCGCACGCTCGACGCCGGCTACGACGACGTCTTCGCCTACCTGCGGGAGCATGAGGGGACGCGCGTCCTGGTCGCCCTCAACCTCGGAGGGGACGCGCGCACCCTCGATCTCGGCTCGGCGGCGGCGGAGGGCACGACGCTCCTCTCGACGGCGCCCGACCGCGTGGGCGCCGTCGATGGCGCCCGCCTCGTCCTTGGCGCGAACGAGGGACTCGTCGTGCGGCTAGCATAGACGGCTGGCATAGCTAGTAGTCTAAGGCGCGGCCGGACGCGGCCGCGCCAGACGACATCCTTGGCCTCGACCCCGTTGCTGCCAGCGGAGCCGGCGCCACGGCAGGCAAGAGGCCTTCGCGCGGGTCAGTCCCCCACGGCGGGAGCGCGGACGATACGGGGGTCGGCGAAGATGTCGTTCTCGTCGGTGCTGGTCGAGGAGAACTCCGAGACGACCGCGCCTGTATCGCCGCCCTGGAACCAGTGCCATGTGTCGGGCGGGATCGTGTATTGCTCGCCGGGCGCGAGCACGATCTCGTGCCACACCGTATACGCGTCTTCGCTCCCCGCGGGAACCAGGCCCTGTATATGCCGCGCCGGCTCGCCCGAGACGTAGAGGTAGACCCCTCCGTGGCGACAACGGAACGTTTCCTGCTTGCCGGGATGGCCATCGACCGCGGGGTGGCGGTGTTGCGGGCACGTCTGGCGCGGGAACAGCACGAGTTCCTTCGCGCAATAACGGTCGTTGTTGACGTAGGTGACGAGCTCGAGCCCCTGACGCTCTAGCTCGCCCAGCCCGAAATCCGCGATCTCGAGCCCGGCCGCCTCCTCGACGGTCAAGACGATCCCGGCCTCGCGCAGCATGGCGATCGCCCGCCGCCGCGCATCCTCGGCCTGCTCGTGCGTGATCATGCGCTACGTCCTCCTATTGCTCCTCGTAGGCCAGGCGGGCAAGCTCGAGCGCGCCCATCGCCCCGGCGAGAGCACCCAGTCCGGGCGGCACGATATAGGAATCGACGGCGTCGCCGAGACCAGGACGAGAGATGTACCCGTTGTTCAAGCGCACGACGTGGCGGCGCACGCGGTCGAGCAGGCCCGTCGCCAGCCCCAACCCGCCCCCGACGATGATGCGCTTCGGCGAGAGAACCTCGGCGATCGAGAGCATCCCGAAGGCCAGGTACCGCGCCTCGAGCTCCCAGGCAGGATCGTCGGGCAACAGGTCCTGCGCCGGCCGGCCCATGCGCGCCTCCATGGCAGGGCCGCACGCCACCCCTTCGAGACAACGGCCGTGGTACGGGCAGATACCCGGGAACGTATCGCCGTCGAACGACGGGACGAGCAGGTGCCCCATCTCCGGGTGCATCAGCCCGTGGACCGGCCGACCGTCGACGAGCGCGCCGCCGCCGATCCCCGTGCCGACCGTGATGTACACGAGGGGGTCGGCATCGCCTCCCGCGCCCCAGCGGCGCTCGCCGAGCGCCGCCCCGTTCGTATCGGTGTCCCACCCGACCGGCACGTCGAGCGCGCCCCGCAACATCCCGACGACGTCCGTGTTGGGCCAATGCGGCTTGGGGGTCGTCGTGACGTACCCGTACGTCGGGGAGGCGCGGTCGGGGTCGATGGGGCCGAACGAGGAGACGCCGACCGCCGCGAACTTGACGCCCGCGCGCGGACGCTGGAAAAAGGAGACGACACGGCCCAGCGTCTCGGCGGGCGTCGTCGTGGGAAAGCGCGCCTCGTCCAGGATATGGTCCGGCCCCGTCCCCAGCACGAGCACGAACTTGGTGCCGCCCCCCTCGATACCCCCAAAGACCGTGTCCACACACTTCTCCTCTCCCGCGCGGCGTAGCGCGGGACCACGCCATCGTGACGACATCATTGTGATGCCATTGTAGGGCGCGCGCGGGGATGGACGCAACCGGCGGCGCCCTATCGCGCGCGATTGGTAGAATAAGGGCAGGACACCTGCGACCCTTCCTCTCTATAGCAAAAGGACGACATAGGCCATGGCCTGGCTAAGCAAACTATTCGGCGACGCCAACGAGAAAGAGTTGCGTAAGCTGCAACCCACCGTCGACGAGATCAACGCCCTCGAACCCGCGTTCGAGGCCCTCTCTGATGAGGAACTGCGCGACAAGACGACCGAGTTCCGCGGCCGCTATCTAGCCGGCGAAGACCTCGACGAGCTTCTGCCCGAGGCCTTCGCCGCCGTCCGCGAGGCGTCCAAGCGCACGCTTGGGCAGCGCCACTTCGACGTGCAACTCATGGGCGGCATCGCCCTCCACCAGGGTAAAATCGCCGAGATGAAGACCGGCGAGGGCAAGACGCTCGTCGCGACGCTGCCAACCTATCTCAACGCCCTCCCCGGCAAGGGCGTCCACCTCGTCACCGTCAACGACTACCTGGCCAAGCGCGACGCCGGCTGGAACGGCCGCATCTTCAACGCGCTCGGCCTGACCACCGCCGCGATCGTGGGCGGCGACGTCGTCGGCGGCGCCTCGTTCATGTACGACGCGGGCTACAAGGACGACCACGTCACCGACGAGCGCCTGGAGCACCTGCGCGCGACCGACCGCCACACCGCCTACGCCGCGGACATCACCTACGGCACCAACAACGAGTACGGCTTCGACTACCTGCGCGACAACCTGGCGACCGACCTGGCGCAGTGCGTCCAGCGTAAGCTCCACTACGCCATCGTCGACGAGGTCGACAACATCCTCATCGACGAGGCGCGCACCCCGCTCATCATCTCCGGCCCCGCCGAGGAGTCGCCGGATATGTACTACCGCTTCGCCAAGGCCGTGCGCGTCCTGCGCGAGGAGGACGAGGACTACGCCGTCGACGAAAAGATGCGCGCGGTCTCGCTGACCGACAACGGCATTCATAAGATGGAGAAGCTTCTCGGCGTCGACAATCTCTACGCCGACGGCAACTTCCAGCTGGCGCACCACCTCGAGCAGGCCGCCAAGGCCCAGGTGCTCTTCAAGCGCGACCGCGACTACATCGTCGAGGACGGCGAGGTCATCATCATCGACGAGTTCACCGGCCGCAAGATGGTCGGCCGCCGCTACAGCGAGGGGCTGCACCAGGCGCTCGAAGCCAAAGAAGGGGTCAAGGTCGAGCGCGAGAACGTCACGCAGGCGACGATCACCTTCCAGAACTACTTCCGCCTCTACAAGAAGCTCGCCGGCATGACCGGCACGGCCGAGACCGAGGCGGAAGAGATGCACAAGATCTACAAGCTCGACGTCCTGGTCATCCCGACAAATCAGGATATGGTCCGCGACGACGAGGGGGACCTCGTGTATCTCTCCGAGGACGCCAAGTTCCGCGCCGTGGTCGACGAGGTCAAGGAACTGCACGAGATCGGCCAGCCGGTCCTCGTCGGCACGATCTCGATCGAGAAGAGCGAGATGCTCTCCACCATGCTCACGCGCGCGGGCGTGCCGCACGAGGTTCTCAACGCCAAGAACCACGAGCGCGAGGCCACGATCGTGGAGAACGCCGGGCAGCGCGGCGGGGTCACGATCTCGACCAACATGGCCGGCCGCGGCACCGACATCAAGTTGGGCGAGGGCGTGCGCGAGATCGGCGGCCTGCGCGTCATCGGGACCGAGCGGCACGAGTCGCGCCGCATCGACAACCAGTTGCGCGGCCGCTCCGGGCGCCAGGGCGACCCCGGCTCCTCGCGCTTCTACGTCTCACTCGACGACGACCTGATGCGCCGCGTCGGCTCCGACCGCGTCAAAGGCATGCTCGACCGGTTGGGCATGGGCGAGGACGACGCGATCGAGAACCGCATGGTCTCCCGCTCGATCGAGGGCGCGCAGACGAAGGTCGAGGGCTGGAACTTCGACGTCCGCAAGCACGTCGTCGAGTACGACGACGTTATCAACCAGCAGCGCACCGTCATCTACGTCGACCGCCGGCGCGTGCTGGAAGGGGCGGACGTCCACGACATCATCATGGACATGGTCGACGGCGAGATGACCGTGCTGGCCGAAAACTTCCTGGCCGGCGACTTCCACGAGACCTGGGACCTCGACGGGCTGCTCCACGCGCTCGGCGCGATCTTCCCGGTCGACGACGTCGACGTCGAGTCGCTGCGCGCGCTCTCGCGCGAGGAGGTGATCGAGGCCGTGCAGGGCGAGGCCCACGACGCCTACGCCGCTAAAGAGGAGGAGTTTGGACTCGATCCGGCCGGCAACGCCATCATGCGCGACGTCGAGCGCCAGGTCTTGCTAATGGTCATCGACTCCTCGTGGGTCCACCACCTCGACGCCGTCGACGAGTTGCGCGAAGGCGCCTGGCTCTCAGGCATCGCCCAGCGCGACCCGCTGGTTGAATTCAAGCAGCGCGCCTTCGACATGTTCGGGCAGCTGCAGGCGACGATCCAGCACGACATCGTGCGCTTCATCTTCGGCGTACAGATCCAGCCGCAGCCGGACGTCCCCTCACAGATGCCGCCAGGGCGGCCAGTTCCGGTCCCGGCGCCGAACCCGGCGACGCCCGCGCCGCTGCCGCACCCGCTCCCCGAGCCCGCGTCCGAGTTTGCAGCGGCAGTCGCGTCGGGTCCGACGCCCTTGCCGGCCCCGACGCAAACCCCCGCGCAGGAGCAACACCGCATGGGCGACCGCGAAGCGGCCACGAACAATGGGGCTGGAAATAGAGCGGGCAATGGGGCGGGGGTTCTGCCGACGCGGCAGACCGGGCCGCTGGGGCCGCGCAACGCGGCGGCCACGCTCCCGCCGCCGGCCAAAATGCCCGGCCGCAACGACCCCTGCTACTGCGGCAGCGGCGTCAAATACAAGAAGTGCCACGGGAAATAAGTCGGAGCATACATTCGGAGAATATTTATGGACGAGACCCAAAGCGAGTTGGCGCGCCTGCGTGAGCGCGTCGAACAGTTGCAGGTGCGACTTTGACGTCGCCACGAAGCGAGGCGAGATAGCGCGGCTAGAGGAACAGACCAGCGCGAACGACCTGTGGGATGACCCGCGGCGCGCCTCGGGCCTGATGCAAAAGCTGACCGGGCTGCGCGACGCCATCTCCGCGCCCGAGGCGCTGCTGGCGGAGATCCGCGATCTAGAGGACCTGTACGAACTCGCGTCGGCCGAGGGCGACGCGGACGTGCAGGCCGGGGTCGTGGCCGACGTGGCCGCGCTGTCGCGGCGCGTCGAGGCGATCGAGACCGAGTCGATGCTCGACGGCCCCTACGACGACCACGGAGCCGTCCTGGCCATCCACGCCCGCGAAGGCGGGACCGACGCGCAGGACTGGACGGAGATGATGCTGCGCATGTACCTGCGTTGGGCCGAGCGGCGCGGCTACCGCACCGAGATCCTCGACAGCACGCAAGGCGAAGAGGCTGGCCTCAAGAGCGTCACCGTCGAGATCACGGGACGGAACGCCTACGGCTACCTGCGCAGCGAGCGCGGCCAGCACCGCCTCGTGCGGCTCTCGCCCTTCGACGCCGCGCACCGCCGTCAAACGAGCTTCGCCCTCGTCGAGGTGCTGCCGGCCATCCAGTCGAACGCGCCCGACGTCAACATCGACCCCAAAGACCTCGAGATCGATACCTATCGGTCGGGCGGGGCCGGGGGCCAGAACGTCAACAAGGTCAGTACAGCGGTACGCCTCACGCACCTGCCGACGGGCATCGTCGTGACGTGCCAGAACGAGCGGTCGCAACTGCAGAACCGCGAGACGGCCATGCGCATCCTGCAGGCGCGCCTGCTGGAGCGCGAAGAGGAGGCGCGCGAGCGCGCGCAGGCCGCCCTCAAAGGCGAGCACGTCAGCGCCGGCTGGGGCAGCCAGATCCGCAACTACGTGCTGCACCCCTACAGCCTGGTCAAAGACCTGCGCACGGGCCAGGAGACCGGCAACACCACGTCCGTCCTCGACGGCGACCTCGACGCCTTCATGGAGGCGTTCCTGCGCCAGGCCCCCGTCGCGGCATAATAAATATTATGAGTACGCCTCCGTCGTTTACGTGCCTATCAATCGCTCGGAAGACGGACAAACCCGGCCTGAGAGAAGTGATGATCCGTGGTAAGCGCTTCCGTGATCCCCAATCGACGCATCACAACAAAGCTGGCCGCATCAACCAGAGACCAGTCTTTATCGAGCATTCGGTCGAGGAGGTCCCAGGCTTCCTCGTCGAGACCGGGATCCACATGCACGACATGCACTTGTGGATCCGTGCGAATCTCCTTCACGTACATAAGAATGTCAGCGCGTGGAGCATGCGCCCGCGTCGTCAACAGCGCTGCTAGCTCGGAGAGAACGTAATTTGTCGTGACGAGCGGACGTTCACTCGCGAGCACGTCGGTGTAGAGGGTCGCCATGCGCCGATGATCGGGCGTGTTCCGGAGGATAGGATCCGCCCACCCAGACGTGTCAACAAAGAGGTTAGTTGTGGGCGTCACGGATGGCCGCCGCTGCCTCCCCGAGGTAGTGATCGTGGCGCCGGATGAGATCAGGCTCCTCAGCCTCGAAGGCCCCGATGAAGCGCGCGAGCCGCGATGTTCCTCTGACGGCAACAGGAGAGGTGTCCACACTCTCGCTCTGCGCTCGTACCCACTCCTCAAAAAGGTCCTCGGGGGTACGTCCCTGCCGTTCAGCAACAAGACGCAAGGCGCGGTACGCCTCGTCCGGCACACGAAACGCATAGCTCATAACCCGCTCCTTCGCCACGCCGCATTGTAGTCGCTCCGCGTTGCAGGAGCGTAGGCCTCATCGAGGTCTGTCGCGCAGACCACACGTATCAAGTGTAGCGCACACGCGGCCGGGCCCGTGCGGACCTGGCTGCTAGACGCAGGGGCGACAAACTGACTGCTCTTCCATTCTTATCCAAAGCTAGTCGCGATCTTGATACCCGTGCGGTATGCTCAAATCAACGCCAACGTATCGATGCCGATGTCGTAGATGCGCCAGGGGAAAACGTCGTGACAGACCAGGATGCCGCCCGCTCGCTCGGCCCAACCGCTCGCCTCGCGATCCTGGCCGTGGCCGCGCTGGCCGTGGGGGTTGGAGGCGGCGTCGCGGTCGGACGCGCGACGGCCGATCCGCCGCCGGTCGTCGTCCCCGACGAGTTGCAGCGCGCCGACCTCGCGCAGCCGTTCGCCGACTTCTTTCAGGCTTACCATACCGTCACGACGGACTCGTACTACGCGCCGCTTCCCGACCGTAAGCGGCTCATCTACGCGGCCATCAACGGCATGTTGATGAGCGGAACCGGCGACCCGCACACGCTCTTCATCAGCCCACAAGAGAACACGCAGGCGCAAGGCGCGCTCGACGGCCAGTTCGAGGGGATCGGGGCCTACGTCGATGCCACGACGCGCGGCGTCACCCTCATCCCCTTGCCCGGCTCGCCCGCCGCGCGCGCCGGCCTGCGCGCGGGCGATCTCATCGTGCGCATAGCGGGGCGCGACGTCACGACGGCGTCCGAGGATGCGGTCGTCACCCTCCTGCGCGGCGCCGCCGGCACGCGCGTCACCCTGGGGGTCGAGCGCACGGGGGTCCATGGCGTCCTCACCGTCGTCGTCGTGCGCGGACGCGTCACCGTCCCCAGCGTCGTCGCGCGCCCGATCGGAAACATCGCGTACCTGCGCCTGACGCAATTCGGGGCAACCACGGGGCGCGAGGCGAGCAGGGCCTTGCGCGCGCTCCTGGCGCGACATCCGCGCGGCCTCGTGCTCGACCTGCGCGACAATCCGGGCGGCTACGTCAACACGGCGATCGACGTCAACAGCCAATTCCTGCCCGCGGGCCGGACGATTCTGTGGGAGGAGAACGGCAAGGGTCAACTCGACGCGCCGCTACGTTCGCTCGGCGGCGGACAGGCCCTCACGGTCCCCCTGGCTGTCCTCGTCAACGACGGGACGGCCAGCGCGGCCGAGATCACGGCCGGCGCGCTACAGGACTATAGACGCGCTACAATCGTCGGCGCCACAACCTACGGTAAGGGCTCGGTCCAGCAAGACTACCCCCTCGCCGACGGCTCTTCCCTGCGCATCACCATCCGCCTGTGGCTCACCCCCCACAAACACCTCATCCAGAACCGCGGCATCACGCCGGACATCGCGCTGGACAGTCCCGTGGCCGACGGCTCGGCGCGCGACGCGCGACGCGCCCGCGCGGTGCGCCTGCTGGAGACAGGCCGCTAGCCAGCATCATTCACGGAGCGGGAGTTCACTGGCGCCGCTGACTGGGCTGGTGTTTCGTGAGGTAGGACGCTGGCATATATCATGCTCCTCCTGACAGGGATTCTAGCTATGCTATGGTACTGGTGATGACCGTCGCGCGTTTAGCGCGCCATTCAAGACGCAACGTCGGGAGAGAATACACTGATGAGCGAAGATCGCTCCAGCCCGCTGCCACGACTCTTACTTGGTCTTGCCATCGGCGCCACGGCCATTATCGTGTACAATCGGCAGACACTGCTGGGCCTCGTGCGGGGGCGGGGGCTGCACGGGTCAGCGACGCGCGTGGAGTTGCCGCCCGGCGGGAGCGTTACCGTGGATGTAGCGGACAGGGATGGGGGAACTATGACGCAGAACGGCGCGACGACGACTATAGAGACGACGCGTACGACCTCTACGGCGGTAGATCAGGGGGGACTCGGCGGCCGTATCGCGGCGATCCGGGCGCGGGTACAGGCCTACGTCGATTCGGCCCGCGCGCAGGTCGATACGGCCATCGCCGAAGGCCAGGCGACGGCCGCTCAGACCCGCCAGGAGCTTGAAGCCCGCTTCAACCAGGCCAAGACAGACCCTGAGAGCGCGCGCACCGCCTTCAAATAGCGGCTGGCGCGGCGCTCTCGACGCTGGGCGTCCGCCCGGTCCCGTGGGACCGGGCGGACGCCCAGCGTCATTATTTTTCGGTCGGCCAGCGCCACCTTTTGCCGGCGCTCTATCGTACACTAACAGTACAGGAATCGGGTGTCTTCGGAGCGGGGACACTCTATCGACGCATGTGTAGAGAACAATAGTAGTGGGGCGCGCTGGTGACTAAGGACGAGATTCGTTCGCTATTTATCGATTTCTTCGTGCGGCGCGGGCACGCCGTGCTCCCTAACGTGTCGCTCATCCCCGACGACGACACGGTGTTGCTGACCATCGCCGGCGTGCAGCAGGTGCAGCCCTTCTTCCTGGGGCTGGCCGAGCCGCCTGCCCGACGCCTCGTCAACGTGCAGCGTGTCCTGCGCACCGTCGACATCGAGGAGGTCGGCGACGATAGCCACCTGACCCTCTTCGAGATGCTCGGCAACTGGTCGATCGGCGACTATTTCAAGCGCGACGCCATCGCGTGGTCGTGGGAACTCATCACGCGGGTACTGCGCTTCCCGACCGAACGCATCTGGGTCAGCGTCTACGACGGCGCGAACGGGCGTGACGACGAGAGCTATGACCTGTGGCGCGAGACCGGCGTGCCGGCCGAGCGTATCGTGTATCTGGGCGACAAGGATAACTGGTGGGCCCCCGGCGACACCGGCCCCTGCGGTCCCGACACGGAAATTTTTTACGACCGCGGCGAGGAGTACAGCTGTGGGCGCGCCGACTGCAAGCCCGGCTGCGGCTGCGACCGCTTCCTGGAGTTCTGGAACAACGTCTTCACGCAGTACAACCGCCTGCCCGACGGCTCGCTGCAGCCGCTGGCAGCCAAGAACGTCGACACCGGCGCGGGGCTGGAACGCTGGGCCATGCTGCTCCAGGAGAAGCCCTCGGTCTACGAAACCGACTGCTTCTGGCCGCTGATCGAAGCCGTCGCCGGCGCGGCGGGGGTCTCCTACGGCGACGAACGGCTCAACCGCGCGCTGCGCATCGTCGCCGATCACGGCCGCGCGCTGACCTTCCTGATCTCCGACGGTGTCGCGCCGAGTCCCGACGGCCGCGGCTATATCCTGCGCCGCCTCTTGCGTCGCGCCGTCATGAACGGTCGACAGCTCGGGCTACGCCGCCCCTTCCTGGCTGACGTGGTCGTCCCCGCCATTGTCGACATGATGAAGGACGGCTATCCCATGCTAGCGGAGCGGCGGGAGTACATCGCGCGGGTCGCCGCCACTGAGGAGCGCCAATTCCTCAGCACGGTTGAGCGCGGTATCACGCTGGCCGAGGATCTCATGGACCGTTCGGCCGAGCGCGGCGTCGTCAACGGCGCGGCCGTCTTCGATCTCTTCCAGACTCACGGCTTTCCGCTGCAACTGACGGAAGACCTCGCGCGCGACCGCGGCCTCACGATCGACATGGACGCCTATCGGCAGGCCGAGGAGCGCCACCGCGACGACTCGCGACGCGAGCAGGAATTCAGCGGAGCCGCGCGCAACAACCAGGCCTACGGGGAGATTACGGAGCGCCTGGGCCGGCGGCCGGAGTTCCTGGGGTACGAGACCCTCAACGTGCGCGCGCGCGTCGCGGGGATCGTCAAGGACAACGCGGCGGTGCAAGAGGCGCGGCCGGGCGACACCGTGCGGATCGTCCTCGACCGCACGCCGTTCTACGCCGCGTCGGGCGGCCAGGTGGGCGACAAGGGAACGCTCCTGCTCGACGACATGATGGTGCGCGTGGTCGACACCGAGCGCCCCAAAGGCGGCATCATCGTCGTCCACGACGGCACGGTCGAAGGGAAACCGTTGCATGTGGGCGACGAGGTCGAGGCGGAGGTCGACGCGCATCTGCGCGCGGGCGCGGCCCGCCACCACTCGGCTACGCACCTGACGCACCGCGCCCTCAAGGGACTGCTCGGCGAGGAGGTCCATCAGGAGGGCTCGGTCGTCGAGCCGGACCGCTTCACGTTCGACTTCAACCTGCCGCGCGCGATGACGCCCGACGAGATCGCGCTCGTCGAGCACCGCGTCAACGAGCTTATCCGCGCCGACCTGCCGGTCGAGACCGTCGTCATGCCCTACGCGGAGGCGATCGAGACCGGCGCGATGGCGCTGTTCACCGAGAAGTACGGCGACGAGGTGCGCGTGGTGACGATGGGGCCGTCGCGCGAGTTGTGCGGCGGCACCCACGTGCGCCGCACCGGCGAGATCGGGGCGTTCTTCATCCTGTCCGAGAGCTCGGTCTCGGCCGGGATCAGGCGCATCGAGTGCGTCGCGGGAGAGGCCGCCTACCTACACGCCCGCGCGCGGATGGACGACGTGCGCGGGCTAGCCCGCGAGCTCGACACGCCGCCGGCCCGGCTCCCCGTGCGCGTCACCGCCCTGCGCGAGTCCCAGCGCGCGCTGGAACGGCAACTCGCCGAGGCGCGCCAGGAGATCGCCACCCTCAAGGTCCAGGCCTTGACGGGCGGGCCGGGCGGAGGCAACAAAGACGGCGGACCGGAGCAGGCCGACGGCTTCCAGTTCCTGGTGCGGCGCGTCGAGGCCGGCTCGCTCGACGACCTCAAGAGCCAGAGCGACGCGTTCAAGAGCCGCTTCGCCACGGACCACGTCGACGCGGTCGTCGTCCTCGGCGCCGCGGTCGCCGGGCGCGCGCTGTTCACGGCCGCGACGGTCGGCGACCTCGGCGCGAAGGGCGTGAAGGCGGGCGACCTCGTGCGCGCGGCGGCGGCCGCCGCCGACGGCAAGGGCGGCGGCAACCCCACGTGGGCGCAGGGCAGCGGGGATCCTGCTAAGATCGCGGACGGGCTCGCCGCCGCCCGCGCGCTGTTGCGACACGAGTAAAGCCGTGGGTAAAAGCCTGCGCGAGTCGCTGCGCCTGCCGTCCTGGACCCCTTTCCAACGGAACGGGGTCCAGGATACCCGTGCCTACTACTCCGTGCTCGACGTCGGCACGGAGGTGTGCAAGGCGCTCGTCTTCATGGTCGAGGACGAGCGCGGCGAGGTGCTGGGCGTGGGACGCCAGCCGCAAGGCCACCTGGACATGCAGGACGGCCTCGTCACCGACATCCAGGCGGTGGTCGAGAACTGCCACCTGGCCCTGCAACAGGCCGAGGCGATGGCCGGGGTCGGTGGGCGCGACACGATCGTGGGGATGGCCGGGGAGCTCACCAAGGGTCTCTCGACGACGACGACGATGGAGCGCCCGCGCCCCTCTGAGAAGTTGTCGGTCACGGAGATCGAGCGCGCGCTACAGAAGGCGCAGAAGCAGGCGCTGGACCAGGTCAGCGAGCAGATCGCGCTCGAAACCGGCCTGGAGAACATCGACGTCCGGCTCGTCAACTCGGCCGTCGTCTCGGTGAGTATCGACGGGCACGGCGTCAGCAATCCCGTCGGCTTCCAGGGGCGCCACCTCACGATCACCGTCTTCAACGCCTTCGCCCCGCTCGTCCATGTCGGGGCCATGCGCACGATCGTCGAGTCGCTCGATCTGCACTTGCTCTCGGTCGTCGCCGAGCCGTACGCCGTGGCCAGCGCGCTGACGAGCCGGCCCGCCCTCGACTACGGGGGGATCGTGATCGACGTTGGAGGCGGCACGACCGACGTGGCCCTGCTGCGCAACGGCGGGATCGAAGGGACGAAGACCTTTGCCCTGGGCGGCCGCGCCTTCACCAAGCGCGTCGCCATGCGCCGCTCGCTCAGCTTCGACGCCGCCGAGAACCTCAAGCTGCGCTACGCGCGCGGCGAGCTCGATCCCGTGTTGGGCGTGGCGATCTCCAGCGCGCTCTCGCCCGACGTGCAAACGTGGATGGACGGGGTTCAACTCCTCCTGGAGGAGTTGGCGGCCGAGGGCCAGCTTCCCCCCTACGTCTACCTCTGCGGCGGGGCCAGCGAGTTGCCCGACCTGCAGGACGCCCTACAGGGCTTCGACTGGACGGGACGACTACCGATGTCGCGCTCGGCCGAGGTGCGGGTGCTCGCGCCGAGCGACATCGGCGCGATGCACGATACAACCGGCAGCCTTGTCGGCGCGCAAGACGTCACGCCGCTCGGACTAGCCTATCAAGTCCTGGCCCTCGATCGCGAGAGCGGGGTCGTGAGCGAGGCCTTGCAGCAGACCGTTCAGCGTATGGGTATGTAGGGCCGGTCAGGGATGGGTTAGGGATGGGTTTAGGATAGATGGCGACGACGATCCGCATCGACCCCGACGACGAACTGCCGGCGATCCTAGAGCGGTTGCCGGTGGGAGGGTCGTGTATCCTCGTGCTCCCGCCCTCCGCCCGCGCGCTCAACGGGGCCGTCGGCGCGAAACTCCTGGCCCGTCGCGCCGAGGCGCTGGACACGCGCGTCGCTGTCGTCAGCGACGACAGCGCCGTCATCGCGCACGTCCACGCCGCGGGCATCCCGGTCGCGCAGACGGTCGAGGAGGCGCAACGCCTGTTGCCCCCGCTGCCCCCATCGCGAGACGCCAGCGTGTCGACCGCCAATGACGAGGTTACCCTCTTCGCGCCGCGCCCCCGGCCGGTCGTCCCGCCTCCGGGCGCGCCCCACCCGCGCAACGGCGCGTCTGACGCGCGGCCAGCGCGGGACGCCGGATCGACCGCCCCCGACGACGCGGGCGTCCCCCTGCGTCGGGACGAGACCATGACCATCGTCGCCGGGGAAACGGCCGGTATGGACGAGGACGACGCGCGGCGAGAGACTCAGGAGCCCCCCGCCGCCATTCGAGGGCACAGCGGGGGCGCCAGGGCGGCACGGGGGCGGGGACGCCGCATCGTCCCGCCGCCCGACACGGAGGAACCGGCGAGGGCACAGGTTCCGCCGCGCCCCGCCGCGACGCGTCCCCGACCCCGGCGATCCAGGCCGGCGGACGCTGCCCCCACCGGGCTCCGCCGCCTGCTCGTGCCGGCCGTGGCCGTGCTGGTCGTCTTGCTCTTGTTAGCATGGCTCCTCAGTTCGATCCTGGGCGGACTTGCCAACCCGGCGGCGACGGTGACACTACAGATGCGGCCGGGCATCGTCACCGGCCCGGCCGTCGTCCACGCCATCCCGAATCTGCCGGCCGCGCGGCGCGACGCCACCCACATCCCCGCGACGAAGGCTAACCAGCCGGAGCAGACGTCGATCGCAGGCATCCCCGTGAACGGCCGCCGCCCGCTCCCCGGCCACATCGCGACCGGGTACGTCGATCTGGCAAACATGACCGGGAAGCCGCTCCTCGTACCGGCCGGCACGACGTTCACAACGGCCTTGGGGCGTCAGACCTTCGTCAGCGTGGCCGCCATCACCCTGCCGCCGGCGAAGATCGCCTTCACCGGCACGCAGTACGGGACCGGACGGGTCGGCGTCCGTGCGGCGATCGGCGGGAGCGCGGGGAACGTCCCCAGGGACGCAATCCTCTATCCCTCGGCCCTCTTCACCGGCGCGCTCAACGTCAAGAATCCGGACGCGACGCGGGGAGGGACCGACGTGATCGAGCGATTCGTCACCCCGAGCGACGCCGCGACGGCGGCGACTAACGCGTTCGCGGCGCTGGAGCGGAAGGCGCGGGCCGATATCGCCCACGCCTACGGATCCGACCTCGAGCAGCACACGCTCTTCATCGCCCGCTCTCCCGTGGCGCCGCGCCTCTCATCCGACCAGAAATCCGCGACGCTGTCCGTCTCCATCGTGCTGCACGACATCTTCGTGCATAAGGGCGACCTCCGTCCCGCCGCGGAGGACGCGCTGGCGGCCGCGAGCCAATCCGGCGCGCCGCTCATCGCGTCGAGCGTGACCTGGACCGCGACGTGGCGCGCCGACAACAATACGATCGACCTCGCGACGATCGGGCACACGGTCGCGCCCCTCGACGTGGTCGCCCTCAAGCGCGCCCTGCAAGGCCGCCCGATCGACGACGCGCGGGCCTACCTGCGCGGCCAGACCGACATCGCCTCCACGCCCCAGCCCCGTATCGACCTATCGCCCGCGTGGGCGGACCACGTGCCGGATGATCCGTCACGCATCATCGTCGACGTGCGGCAACCGCACTGACGTTCCTCTATCTGGATGACTCACCCGGTGAAATCCGGCCTCGTGGTACAATACCCATCGTGCATTATCTTGGACTCGACGTCGGCGACCGCTGGATCGGAATCGCCGCGGGGGACTCTACAAGCCTCCTGACCTCTCCCCTGCGCACTCTGCGCCGGTCGTCACGCGCGGCCGACCTGGCGGCCATTCGCCGCGCCTACACGGACCAGAACGCCGAGGCCGTCGTCGTCGGGCTCCCGCGCAATATGGACGGGTCGATCGGGCCGCAGGCGCGCCGCACGCTCACGTTCGCCGAGGCGCTGCGCGCGGCGGGATTCACCGTCGATCTGTACGACGAGCGCCTATCAAGCTTCGCCGCCGCGGAGTACGTCACGGCGACGCGCGGTCGGCGCCCCCGTCCAGGCGAACGCATCGACCACATCGCCGCGGCTATTATTCTGCAAGACTACCTCACCTCGCGGGTCGAGTCTCCGGCGCCTCCGCTAGCTCCGCCTCCCGCGCCGGACAGGCCTGACGCGGACCGCGACGACGCGCCCGGAGCGTCGGGGTCGCCGGGGGTGTCGGGGTCGCCGATAGCACAGCCGATCGAAGGGATATAAAAGAGACATGGCACGTGACCCGCGTCTGGATAAATTGCAGCGCCTGCGGACGGAGCGCGTGACACGCGCGTCGGGCTCATATTACGGGACGCGCGCGACCGCGTACGGGAACGTTCAGGCGGGACCGCGCCGCCGCGACAGCGGCCGCACCCTCCTCTCCATCGTGCTGTTCGCGGTCGTGGCCGCGGTCGTGCTCTCCGTTATCGCGCAGTACGCGTTGCATGGCTCCCGTTCCACCCCCGTGGCGCATACCCGCAACGTCACGGTCACCGTCGCTCCCGGGGAGAGTAGGGCCGACCTGGCCTCGGCCCTCCAGCGCGCCGGGCTCGTCCCTAACGCCACGATCTTTTCGGCCTACCTGCGCGTCACGGGCGATCAGATCATCGCCGGGCCGCACGCGCTCAACACGGGCATGTCGATGGACGAGGTCGCGCATAACCTCGGGACGACGCCGCCCGCGGCCCCGGTGGCGTACATCACTATCCATCCAGGCCGGCGCGCCGAGCAGATCGCGGAGGCGTTGGACGGCGCCGGTGTCGCGTCCTATCAAAGCATGATGGACGAAGTGCGACACGGCGTCTTCCCCATCTCTCAATACCCCTTCCTCGCGGACAAGCCGGCCGGAAAGGGCCTGGAAGGATACTTGCTCCCCGACGGATACCAGTTCCGCAAAGGCGGGGGAGCGCACTACGCCATCGGCCAGATACTGGCAAACTTCGGGGCCAAGGTGGCGCCCGCGACGGTGGCGCAAGGCAAGCGGGTGTACGGTTCGTTCTACAACGCGGTCATCGTCGCCTCGATGATCGAGCGCGAGTCCGGCACCAACCACGACCGCGCGCTCATCGCCAGCGTCATCCTGAACCGCCTGAACGACCACACTGACACCAAGTTCACCAGGCTCAACATCGACGCGACGATCCAGTATGCCGTCAACCACGCGCCGAATTGGTGGCAGTCGATCAGGCAAGGCCAGATCGCGCGCTCCCAAAATAACCCCTACAACACGTACTACCACGACGGTCTGCCGCCGTCACCAATCTCGGAAGCGCGCGCGACCACGATCGACGCGATCGTGCATCCGGCGTCCACGCCATATTTCTACTACAGCTTCGACGGCCGCACCGACAAGAAGAGCAGCTTCTGCACGGCCGCGCAGTGGCAAGCGCAAGGAAATCAGTGTAACGCGGCCCCGCAATAAACTCTTGTCGAGGGGGTGTACAGCGCCCCTACGAGGACCGGGCGTGCAGCCAGCAACACGCCCCTACGATCGAGGAGGATCTATGATCAATACCGGTGACCTGCGACGCGGCATCTCCATCGAGCTTGAGAATGCGCTGTGGACGGTGCTGGAGTTCAACCACATCAAGATGGGGCGCGGCAGCGCGCAGGTACGCCTCAAGCTGCGCAACCTGCGGACAGGATCGACCGTCGAAAAAACCTTCCAGTCGGGCGAGCGCTTCCAGCGCGCTATCCTCGAGCACAGCACCGTGCAGTTCCTCTACGAGGCCGAGGGGCTCTACCACTTCATGAACACGGACACCTACGACCAGATCGCGCTCAACGCCGACCAGGTCGGTCACGCCAGGAACTACCTCAAGGACGGCACGACCGCCGAGTTGCTCACCCACGACGACGAGCCGCTGTCCGTCGAGCTGCCGCCCAACCTGGAACTGCGCGTGACCTACACCGAGCCTGGCTTCAAGGGCGATACCGCGACCGGCGGCACCAAGCCCGCCACCATGGAGACGGGCATCACCGTCCAGGTGCCGCTCTTCGTCAAGACCGACGACGTCATCCGCGTCGACACCCGCACCGATAGCTACATCGAGCGCGTCTAGATGAATCCCGACGGCTGGAACGGAGCATGGCGGCGCCAGGTGTCGGACCTGATCGCGGCGGTGGAGAGCAGCGACCTCGTCGAACTCGCGATCGAGCACGGCCCCTTCGCCCTGCGCATCGAGCGCGCCGTGCCCGACTCGCTCGCCGTTCACGAGATCCCGGAGCAGACGGTGGTCACGGTCGAGCCCGCGGAGGCCGTCCCGCTCGCGCTGCGCTCGCCGCAGGTCGGCACGTTCTACCTCTCGGCCGAGCCGGAGAGCGAGCCGTTCCTGCGCGAGGGCGACGTCGTCGAGGAGGGCCAGGTCATCGGGCTGATCGAGGCCATGAAGCTTATCAGCGAGGTGGAGGCGGAGGTCGGGGGGACGGTGCGGCGCATCCTCGTCGAGGACGGCCAACCCGTCGAGTACGGCCAGCCGCTCTTCGAAGTGGAATAGCAGCGGTGGAATCGCACGTCTTGCACGTAGGCGAGGTGGCGGCCTACCTCAAAGCCTTGCTGGGCAGCGACGATGTACTCGGCGACCTATGGGTGCGCGGCGAAGTCTCGAACCTCTCACGCTCGGCGGCGGGGCACACGTATTTCACGCTCAAAGACGAAGGCGGGCAGTTGCGCTGCGTCGTGTTCCGCGGGCACGGTCACGGCGCGCTCGCGCTCAAGCACGGCGCCGGGGCCCTCGTGCATGGGCACGTCAGCCTCTACGAGACGCAGGGCACGCTACAGCTCTACGCCGACTTCGTGCAGGCCGAGGGGGTCGGCTCGCTCCATCAGCGATTCGAGCAACTCAAGAGGCGTCTGGCCGACGAAGGGCTTTTCGACGAGGACCGCAAGAAATCCGTCCCGCCCTACCCACAACGCATCGGGGTCGTCACCTCACCGGGCGCGGCCGCTTTGCAGGACGTGCTGCGCGTGCTGACCGCCCGCTTCCCCGCCGTCGAGGTCGTGCTCGCGCCGTCTCTCGTGCAGGGCGACGCCGCGCCCCCCCAGCTCGTCGCGGCGCTCGCCCACCTGGACGCGCTGACGGGAACGGCCGCGGCCGTTGACACGGTTCTCGTCGTGCGCGGCGGGGGCTCGCTCGAAGAATTGTGGGCCTTCAACACGGAAGAGGTCGCCCGCGCCATCGCCGCCTGCCGCGCCCCCGTCGTCTCGGGGGTCGGGCACGAAACCGACGTCACGATCGCCGACCTCGTCGCCGACCTGCGCATGCCCACCCCCTCGGCCGCGGCCGCGGCCGTCGTGCCGGATCGCCGCGAATGCGCGGCCAACGTCGCCGCCCTGCGCGAAGATCTGCGCGCGCGGATGGCCGACCTTCTCCTCTCCGGCCGCCACGAGGTCGCCGCGCGCGCGCGCACGCTCTCCCTGCTCAGCCCGTTGGCGACGGTGCGCAACCGCCGCCAGCAGGTCGACGACACGACCACGGCCCTGGAAAGAGCGGCGGGATGCCTGCTGACGCTGCGCCGCGCGGAGCTCGAAGCCCACGTGGGACGCCTGAGCCTCCTGAACCCCCTGGCCACACTGGAGCGCGGCTACGCCATCGTCACGAACCCCTGGGGCGAGGTCGTCGGCGACGCCGCGCACGTCACGCCGGGCGAGCGGCTGCACGTGCGGGTGCGCCACGGCTCGTTCGACGTCTACGTCGCGGACCCCGGCCAACCGGCCGAGCGCCGCACGGGGAAAAGATCCACGGAGCCCGGACAGACCAGACACAAGAACGGACGAGGGAGTAACAGTGATGGATAGCCTTAGCGCCGCCGAGATCGGGGACCTGAACTTCGAGGAGGCGTTCGCCCTGCTCGAACGCACGCTAGAGGAGATGCAGCAGGACGGGCTAGCCCTCGACCGGGCGCTGGCCCTCTACGAGCGCGGCACGCGCCTCTCCGCGCACTGCGACCGCCTGCTAGGGCAGGCCGAACTGCGCGTTACCGAGCTAACGCCCGCCCCCCTCACGTCCGAAGAATCCTTCACGCGCGTCATCCGCGAGACCATCGTCGAGAGCGAGTGGTAATCCTTCCCCCTCCGCGCCCATGCGCGGGAGAGGGGTGAGCTAACATCGTGCGGTTCAACCCCGACGCCAGCCCTCTCGTTGTACGCGGGAGCAGGGGAACAGGAGAGACATAGGAGGTCTCAAACTCGCCTATGGATCGCGCGCGATGATCAGCAAGAGGGGGGGATCGTGGGAGTGTCCTTTCGGTGTGCGGCCTCGTCGAGGGGCGTGGGAAGGTCCCTCGCTGGCGCTGGCGTCGCGCTCGCGCTCGCGCTCGCGCTGGCGCTGGCGTCCATGGCAAATCCAACTGCACATCGACCCTACGCCGTCCCGCCTGCACACGCGGCGACCCGCCCTTCGGGCCGCTTGCTCCTGGTGCGTTCCGTGCGGGTCGCAGGCCATCCGATCGCCCTCGCGGTAAATGCGCAGGCCGGCCGCGTCTTCGTCCTAACTAGGGGGGCAACAACCGGCCGTGGTCGGCTGGTGGGCGACATGCTCGACGTGCTCGACGCGCGCACGGGCGCCCCCGTGGCCACTGTCCCCCTCATGCCCGTGCGTTACTTGGGGATCGGGACCAACCCGGCCTCCGATCCGACATCCGACGCCAGCACCGTCTTGTTTGCCCCGCAGGCGCTCGTCATGGATGAGGTGGACGACCGCGCCTTCGTCCTCGATGCCGGGCAGTTCGATAAAGGGGCGTCCGCGGGGGGCGGGACTATTCGCGCGTTCGATGGGACGACGGGCCGGCCGCTGTACACGGCGCCGGACGCCGGGGGGCCGACGGGTGCGGCGGTGGGCGCGCCGCGCGGGGCTGTCGCCGTCGTGAACTACTTCGCCAACACCGTCACCGTGCTCGATGCGCGTACAGGCGGGATGCGCCGGACGCTGGCGCGCGGCATCGGGACACAGGCGCAGGTGGTGGCCGTCGACGCCGCCCGTGGGCGGCTCACCGTGGGGAGCGCGGGGGCGGGCAACGCCGCCGGCGGCACGGACGGACTGGTGAGCGTCTTCGATGCGCACGGCGCGCTCCTGAGAACGGGGGCGCTCTACAATGGGATCCCGGCGGCCGCCGCCGTGGACGGGGGCACGGGGCGCGTCGTGCTCGGGGCGCCGAGCGAGCACAGCAGCATCGTCGCCGTGCTTGACCCGGCCCGGGGCGCCGTCGTGCATAGTCTCTCGTTTGCCGGGGCAGGCGCGTACCCGCTCGTGGTGGACGCGCCGACGGGCTATGCCTACGTCTTTGGAACCCCGAATTACAACGGCGCATCGGGGGACGTGGTATCCGTGATCGATACGCGCCGGGGGCGGGTCGTGCGCACGATCGCACACGGCGTGACCCCGGGCCTGGCGGTGACGGCGGTGGGGGCGCTGGACGCGCGGCGGCGGCGTGTGTTTGTGGTGACCGCAGCCGTCGACGCGCCGGGGGCGCCCGGCAATTTGCTCGTGCTCAACGCGCGCCCTGGCGATGTGGCCCTGACCGAAGGGCTGCGCGGGGGACCGCTTGTCGTCGCCGTGAATGAGCGCGCGGGCCGCCTTGTTGTCGCCGCCGCCAATGGAATGATTTACATGTTCGATACGACGCATCTCTGATACTACGATGGCCGCCGCTCGCTCCGTCCTGGAGCGTCGCGCGGTCCTGGATACGCGAGATGGTGGACGCGCCGCCTGTACCACGTTTAGCGATGTGGGGACGGAGAATGAGGATAACGCGCCCGATTAGTTATGTGGCGAGGGGGAGCGCCGCCTTCCTCATCGTCCTGGCCGTTCACTTCCATTGTAGTGGAACACCCACGCTGCGCGCGCGGGGCGGCACGCCGCCGGCCGGCGTGTCGTGGCTACTGCGTACGGTCCACGTGGGTTCTAATCCCGTGGCCGTGGTCATCGCCGGCCGCAGTGGGCACATCTTTGTCGTCAATCGCGGCCCCGTGGGTCGCGACTATCAACTCCACGGCCGGGGCAGTGTGAGCGTGCTCGATGCAACGACAGAGCATCTCCTGCACACCGTGGCCGTCGATTGGGATCCCGTGGCTGCGGTGTCCGATGCACGGACGGGGCGTGTCTTCGTGCTTAAGTCGGGGCATGCCCACCACCGCACGTCTGCACGGAAGTGTGAGCGTGCTCGACGGGACCACGGGCCGTGTCGTACGCATGGTGACGGTCGGGGGATCCCCGCGCGCGGCGGCCATCGATGCGCGGACACGGCGTGTCTTCGTCGCCAACGCCAACGGGAGCGGGGGCGTACCCAACGCCAGTGGGAGCGTGAATGTGCTCGACGCAGCCACGGGTACGCTGCGGGCGACAGTGCCTCTAGACGCCTCCGCCGACGCGGTCGCGGTCGATACCCAGGCGAACCGCGCCTTCGTCGACGTTGAGGGCGAGGGCGGCGGCCCCGGCAGTCTGAATGTGCTTAACGCGACGACGGCCACGGTGCTCCGCTCGGGCGTCGGGGTAGGGGTAGGCGGTACGTCCCTGGCGGTAGACGCGCGGGACCATCGGCTCGTGGCTGTGTCCAGCCAAGGGACGACTGTGAGTGTGCTTGACACGCGCAGCGGATCCCTTATCCGCGACAGTGTCTTGGTCGCCGGAGCGACAACAGCTGTCGATGTGGCGATTGATGAGAGCAGAAGCCGCGCCGTCGTCGTCAGTGCGGCGTACATGGGGCTCAACTACGAGGCAACAACTGTCTATGTGCTCGACATCCGCAGCGGCCGTGCGCTGCGCCACTTTAGACTAGGGACCGGGCCTCCCGCGCTAGCAGTGGACACGCAGAGGGGCCGTATCTTCGTGGTCAACGGAAGCGACAACAGCGTGAGTGTGCTCAATGCTACACGTTTGTGAGACGGGTTAAGCCGAGTATCTTCACTCGGGCGTGAACCGTCTCCACGCTCGAGTGAAGATACCTGGACAATCCGGGCTGCGTAGCGGAAGCGTTACCGCGCCGTCCCCGCGCCGCGCGAGGCCATCGCGCGGGCGCCGGGGACGCCGCGCTTGCCGCGCCCGAAGAAGTCGCGCCACTCGCCCGTCTCCCAGATCACGGCCAGCGGCGTGGCGTTGAAGATCGAGCTATACGTGCCGCTGGCGATGCCGATGAGGAGCGCCAACACGAAGACACGGATGCTCTCTCCGCCGAAGAGCAGCAGCGCGGTCAGCGTGAGCAACACCGTCAGCGAGGTGTTGAGCGAGCGCCCCAGCGTTTGCGCCAGCGACTGGTTGACGACGGTGTAGTATGGCTCGCCCGAGCGTCGCCCCAGGTTCTCACGAATGCGGTCGAACACCACGATCGTGTCGTGGACCGAGAAACCGATCACCGTCAGCACCGCCGGCACGAAGAGCGCGTCGATGCGGACGTTGAAGAAGTAGCCCATGATCGCGAACAGACCCAGCACCACCAGGACGTCGTGGAGCAGCGCGGCGATCGCCGCGCCGCCGTACACGAAGGGGTGCCGCAGCTTGCGGAACGCGAAGGCCATGTAGAGCAGGATCGCGACCGCGGCGAAGAACACGGCCAGGGCGGCGCGGCTCGTCGTATCCGACCCGACGGTGCTCCCCACGGTGAAGAACCCGATCGACTTCACGCTCCCGGTTTTCGTGTTGTACGCGGCCCCCAGCTTGGCGAGAATGTTTTGCTGCACGTCGGTCCGCGCGCCGATGTCCCGCGTGCGGATGATATATTCCTGCTGGTTGGGATAGGATCGATCGTCGAGCACGCGTTGGGCCTGCGTCTCGTCGAGCGTCGCCTTCCCGTTGTACGGGACGCTCTTGACGATCGACTCCACGGCGTTGGCGCTGGTCGACACGCGCGGGGGCATCACGACCGTGAGCTCGCTGCCGCCCGTGAAGTCGATCCCCGGCTTGAGGCCACCCAGGGCCATGAAGATGAGCCCGGGGACGATGATGAGCCCGGAGATGAGCAGGTAGAGGTAGCGGAATCTAAGTAGATCGATCACGTTAAGCTCCTCGTACGTTGGCGACGTTGCTGGCCGCGGCCGGGACGTTGGCGGCCTGGACGCTCGTCGAATCGGCGCCGAAGAGGCCGCGGCGCGACGAGCGCGCACTCGTCAGGACCAGGCGCAGGAAGGTGCGGCTCACGAGAATAGCCGTGGTCATCGAGATGACGACGCCGATGAACAGCGTCGTGGCGAACCCCACGATCGTGCTCGTGGCGAACTTGCTCCCGAAGTAGTACAGGATGGCGCACGTGATCATGGTCGAGGCGTTGGAGTCGCGGATGCTCGGCCAGGCCCGCGCGAAGCCCGCGTTGACCGCGCTGGCAACCGAGCGGCCGGCCCGCAGTTCCTCTTTCATGCGCTCGAAGATGAGGATATTGGCGTCGACGGCCATACCGATCGAGAGGATGAACCCGGCGATCCCCGCCAGCGTCAGCGTCACGCCGAGCAGCTTGAAGATGGCGAAGACGACGAGGGCGTAGATGAGCAGTGCCGCGTCGGCCAGGAGCCCTGGGAGGCGATAGTAGACCGCCATGAACAGCACGACGATGACGATCCCGACGAGGCCGGCGAGGGCGCTGGCGCGCACGTTGGCCGGCCCCAGCGAGGCGTCGACCGCCTGCACGCTGGCGATCGTCAGCGGCACCGGCAGGGCGCCGTACTGCAGCGTCGTCTTGAGGTTATTGGCGTTGTCGAGCGAGCCGACGTTACTGATCTGAAAGTTGCCGCCGAACGAGCCGTCGATCCGCGGGCTGTCGTAGATCTTGTTGTCGATGACGATACCCATGTAGCCGTGGAAGTGACTCGCGGTGTACGTCTGAATCGCGCTCGCCCCCGGATCGCGCATGGTGACGTTGACCTGCGGCTGGCCCGCCTGATCGGTGCTGACGGACAGACCGTTGGGATCGAGGTCGCGCCCCTGGGCGATCACTTGCAGGCCCTTGGCCGACATCCCCTTGGGGAGGGGCTGGATCATGGCGACGAAGGTTAGCTGGCCGGTCCGCTGCAACAGGTTCTCGACCGACTGAAGATTCTTCTTTAGCCCGGGCAACTCGACGCTGATATAGCGCTTGTTGTTGCTGTTGACCGTCTGGATCTGCGGCTCCGCGACGCCGAGACCGCCGTTGACACGGCTCTCAACGACGCGCCGCGTCGCGTTCATGTCGCTGTCGGTAACTTTCTGGCCGGGCGCGGGGACGGCCTGCAAGAGGACGCGCGCACCGCCTTGCAAGTCGAGGCCCTGATGCACCACGATGGGCTGGCCCAGGGTGAGCGTGTAGGCCCCCAGACCCGACACGTCGAAAATAATGGCTAGGAGGGTCACGATGGCGATCCCGACCAGCGTATAGAAGTTGCGTTGCCGCATGGGTTCCTCTCCAATAGAAGCGTTGAGTGTAGTTGAGTGTAAAGGTCGGCCGCGTTGCCGCACGGCGATGCGCTCTCGCGCGCTCGTGGAAAACAGTTGTACCCGACGTCATGGCGTACACGCGGTCGGCCGCCGCGACGCGCCGACACGCGTTGAGACGACGGTGTTCCCCTCGGCCAAGGCGCGCTGCCCTGACGTCAAGCGACAGCGTTGGGGGGACGGGGCAGCGCCGCGAGGGTGGCGCGGATCTTCGCCGCGAACCCGCCGTGCGAGGAACCCGTCAGGCGCGACGCCGTCCTCGTATCGCGCGCGCTACTCTTCCGCGCGCCAGGCGTGGATAGGTGGGGGTAGCGAGGACTCCCGTGCGCCACGGCCCCGGTGAGCGACGCCGCCACGCCGAGATTATCCTGGGGAGCGGTCGCGCTGACCCGCGGCGCCGCTTCTAGCGCCTTCTCATCTCCCGCCTCGCGCGTCGGCGACGCGGCCCGCGCCAGCATACCCATACCGCCATGCTGGCCGGGGCTCTGCCGCTCCGAGACCCCCGCGAGGAGGCACAGGAGAGCGGCGGCAACGATCCCGACGGGGGTATAGGGCCGACGCTGCCACATGGGGATTTTCTCCGAATGTTCCGCTTAGACGTGCGCGGGGCGGCGCCGCTGCCGCACGACAGCACGCGCCTGGTCTGTGATCTAGTATAGAAACGGGCCTACATGGTGTCAACGCGTGGGGAGAGGAGGCGCCGACGCGGCCGGCGAGGAGAGAGCGCCGCGGAGACGACGATGATGAACAGGCCGATCAGGCCCACCGCGCCGCCGGCCAGGACGCCGAGCGTGGCGTTCGACGGGCGTGGGGTCGCGGCCAGCGCCTTCACGCTCACGACATGCATGGGCACGGGCAGCGGGCTGTGCTGGAGGATGACGGCGAGGGTGTCGGTTTTTTCGTACCGCCGCGTGTCGCCGATCTGAAACTCGTCGCCGGTGACGCCCTGCGCGATCACCGGCGTATGGTAGCTCTTACCGTCGATCGCGATACCGAGGTAACCGCCGACATGCGCGGCCGTGTAGGCCACGACACGTTTTGCCCCCGGATCGTGCAACACGGCGTCGACCATGGGCGCGCCGACGTTGTCGACCCCCACGCTGACGCCGTGGGCGTCGATGTCGGCGTTCGACGCGAGGACGCGGTACCGCCCAGTGGGAGCGTCCTTCGGCAGCGGCGCGGGGAGGGCCAGCACGGTCAGCGCGCCCGTCGTCTGCAACAGGGTTTCCGCTTCCTGCCGATTCGCCAGGTCGACGCCCGGCGCCTGCACGCGGATAGCGGGGGCGCCGCTATGTCTCGTCAGCGCCGTCAGCGGATCGAGGATCCCGTAGCGGGCGGCGACACGATCGGCGACGATACGCCGTGTCGCCTCGATTTGAGCGCCCGTCGGCGACTGACCGGGCGACGGGACGACCTGCAGCACGATCTCCACGCCGCCCTGCCGATCGAGGACGCTCCGCGTACCGACGCCGACGCCGACGGCCAGCAAGATGGTCACGATAACGGAAACGCCATAGAGACGCTGGTACGCCATGGCTAGCGAGCGCTATGCCGGTTGACATTCATGCTGAAGAGCCGTCCCCGAAACAGTGTCATGGTTCTACGCTAGTACGGACGGGTGCGGGTAGGCGGGCGGGCGCCGCGGGGCGCCGCGGCCGACCCCGAGCGCGGGCCCGCGCTCTGCCGGGCGGTGCGCAGGTCGGGGCCGGCGATGGACACCACGATGCTGAGCTCGGGATCGGCCATGCGCGAGGCCAGGCGGTCGCCCAGGTCGTCGAGCGGCACGTTCGTCGTGATGATGGTGGCCAGTCGGTTCATATAACGGTAGTTGAGGATTTGGAAAAGCTTCTCCGACGCCCACTGCGTCGTCGTCTGCGTCCCCATGTCGTCGAGGATGAGCAGCGGCGCGCTGCGCACGCTCTCGAACAACTTGTCGAACGTCGTCTCGCTCGTCGGGCTGAATGTCGAGCGCAGGTGGTCGAGCAGGTCGGGCGCGACCACGAAAACGGCCGGCTCGCCGAGCTCCAGCCGCCGGTTCCCGATCGCGGCGGCCAGGTGCGTCTTCCCGGTCCCATAGGAGCCCAGCATGACGAGCCAGCCGTCCGGATTCTCGGCGAACTCGCGGGCCCGATTGTAGGCGGGCTGCTGATGGTCCTGCGGCGCGAAGGACGCGAAAGTCTTGCCCCCCAGGCTCTTGAGGTTGCTGCGCTCCAGGAGCGCGCTCATGCGCTTCTCCTCGAGTTTGCTGGCCGTACAGCCGCACGGGATGGCCTTGCCGAAGCGAAGGTCGTCCACGTCGACCTCCTGCCGCAGCCAGCCGGCCCCGCCGCACGTGGGACAACTCGGGCTAAGATTCGACCAGGTGGCCGTACTTGCCCCGACGATAGCGTTCGGGATCTTCATCCCTTTCAAGACGTCGCGGATCGATTCCATCGCCCCTACCTTCGGTTTGCCAGCGCTGCAAGATGCCGCGCACGTAGCGCCAACTCCGTTTATTGTACTCTACCGCCTGCCGCATGGCATCCTCGATCCACTGCGGCGGGTACTCGATCTCGGCCTCGCGCAGGTCGTCGGCGACGAGCGGCGTGAGCGGACCGATGTTTTGCTCGTATAGGGTGAAAATGTTGGGCCGCTGCACATGGACGAGTTCGACTTTATGCACCGGCATCGCGAGCGTGTCCTCGACGGCCTGACGCCGCCCCTGCCCCTGCCCCTCCATGCGCCCGAGCGCCTCGCGACTGGCGGGCGTGTTGAGGAAATACCACTGCTCCGCCCCGCCCCCAAGCTCGCGCACCGTCAGGGCCAGCAGCGTCCCGCGCGACACGGCCCGCTCCAGTCCCTCGCGCAGGTAGTCCCTGGCGGGGCGCGGCCCGCGCACGGTCTTGAGCGAGCGCAGCAACTCGATGTCGCCCTCGAGCTCGGAGCGCGCGATAACTTTGGGCAGCCCCTTGCGGTGGTAGAGCAGCCAGAACAAGTGCAGCGTAACCTTGAGTTCCCATAGATTGTCGATCTGCGGGAGCAACTCGGTGAAGAACAGGTCCGGGATGGGGACGAGCCGGTTGCGCCCCGTCGAGAAGCCGGCGAAGCCCTTCATCACAGCCCTGTATCCCGTGTCATCAGGTCGATAAAGCGCGTCTGCGACTCGTTGAAGAACAGTTCGATCGTCCCCGTCGGCCCGTTGCGGTGCTTGGCCACGATAAGCTCCGCCACGTTCGGCTTCTCGGTATCGGGATTGTAGACCTTATCCCTGTAAATAAACATGACGACGTCGGCGTCCTGCTCGATGGAATTATGCAACAAAATATCCCCGGCAACAAAATTATGCAATGGATCAACCGTGAGGTCGTAGACTTCCTCCTCGCCGTCTGGCTCGATAGATACGATCTCATCCCAATACACGTCGCTCTTGGCGAGGAGCGCAAGTTGATCGGAGGCGACGACCGTGGCGAGACGTGCCGCGCGCGCCCGGCCGAGGTTACTCTTGTATAAGCTGCTCCCGCAATATGCGTTGCCAAGTCCGGCCTGCATCCGACGCGTCGTCACGCCGGCTTGCTGCATCGCCGGTATCACAATCGACCGCCACACCTCGGGGGGTAATATGTCGCGGTTTGTATTCGCCGTACGCAACGCCACATGCTCGGAAATCGCCACTTGATGCCGAGCCTTGTTTGCACCAAGAGCCCCTACGCATACAATGAATCGTTCGACGTCCACCTTGCCTGTGATTTTCACGTGATATTGATGACGCCCCTTGTTCGGTTGCGCTACACGGCCTAGTGCCGCGTTTATGCCCAAGCGAAGGAGGAGCGATTGGACATCCCGCGCCAGCTTCTCGCTGCTCGTTGCATAATATATTCGCGGGATAGGCCGCCCCGTTGCGCCTAGATGGACACAGCCATCCGTCGCCCACAGATGGCGCAGAAAGCGCGCGATACCATTTGGGGGCTGCGCGAAGACACAGTCCGGGACGCGCTTCTCGTGGGAGCGCAAACCGAATATGCCCATGTCGTCCAGCCACGCCGCGACGGGGTTACGCTTGCCATGTGTGAGGCGCGCGGCCGCCAACAGATAAACCTGATACCACTGCCGCTCCCGCTTGACCCTGGGAGCAACTGCATCGCCGAACACGTCGATTGCCAGTTGCGCGACGGTTTCGGCCAGCGCCAACTCATTCGTTGTGTACTGGATGGCGTGGCGCGGCAAGGTGCAGCCATCGCCGATGAGATGCCCGAGCAGCGCGAGTTCGCTCTCACCCATGGTCGCATCGGCCGGTCCCGCCAAAGTGCGCGGTACGGCCAGTCGCCCGCCGACGCGCAACTCATCGAGCCGTCGCCATCCGTCGATGGCGAGGAACTTGTGGTTACCGGTGGCGCGGACGGTGCGGCCTAGCCGCGTCGTCAGCCGGTAGACGGGCTTGACGCCGGTCGAAAAGGCATTCGTTACCTCGGCCGGCTCCAAGCGCCATGTCTCCCTATTGAGCGCGAGCACGCGAAAACCGCGCTGGCCGACCAACTCGACGATAGGACGATACGTCCCGCTGTCGGGCAGGTAAACGGGAGCGTCTCCGGCGAGGCAGCCGCTCTCGCGGAGGTCTGACAGCATCGGCTTATGGTCGGCGCGCGCGTCGACGGCGCGCGAGACCTGCGAGAGCGAGAGAACGGGCACGTTGAGCTCGCGGGCGAGGCCCTTGAGCTCGCGCGAAATCTTGGATATCTCCTGCACGCGGTTCTCGGAGGCCGTCGCCCCGCCCTGCATGAGTTGCAGGTAGTCGACGATGATGAGGTCGAGCGGGCGCTCCGAGTGCAGCCGGCGCGCCTTGCTGCGCATCTCCAGCGTCGAGACATTGGCGCTGTCGTCGATGTAGACATCGGTCTCGGCCAGGGTCGCGGCGGCCTGGATCAACCGCCCCCACTCGTTCTCGTCGATGTGCCCCGTGCGCAGCTTCGACGAGTCGAGCCCCCCCTCCATGCACAACATACGCTGGACGAGCTGCTCGGCGCCCATCTCCAGGCTGAAGATCGCCACGCGGCTCTTGTACTTGACGGCGGTGGTGTGGCAGATACTCAGCGCCAGACCGGTCTTGCCGACGGCGGGGCGCGCGGCCAGGATGATGAGGTCGGAACGCTGTAGGCCGCCGGTCAGGCGGTCGAGGTCGACGAAGCCGGAGGGGACGCCGGCCACCGCGCCGCGGTTCTCATGGATGTAGTCGAGACGATCGAGGAAGGAAGCCAGCACCTCGCGGATCGAGGTGAAGCCGTGGGTGTTGCGGCGCTGAGCCACGTCGAAGAGAGCCCGCTCCGCGCGGTCGATCGCCTCCTCGGCGCTGTTGCCGTCGTCGTAGCCGACGGAGACGATGCGCTGGCCCGCGTCGATGAGCCGGCGCAGGACGGCCAGGCGCGACACGATCTCGGCGTAATACTGCGCGTGGATCGCGGTCGGGACGGCGGCGGCGAGGTTGGGCAGGTAGCCGCGTCCGCCCACGCGGTCGAGCATGTCGCGGCGGTCGAGCTCGTCGGTGATCGTCACGTAGTCGGCCGGCTGGCGCTTCTCGTAGAGGTCGACCATGACGCCGTAGATGGTGCGGTGCGCCTCGAGGTAGAAGTCGTCGGGCCGCAACGACTGGCTCACCGCGATGATAGCGTCGCGATCGAGCAGCAGCGAGCCGATGACGGACTGCTCGGCCTCCAGGTTGTGCGGCAGCGGGCGATGGCCCGACGGGGTCATCTCGATAGACGGGATCACCGGCGCACCTCTCTCACATTGTCTAGACTGTCTGGGATCGCGCGATCGAGGCCGCCGACGCCGCTGGAGGCCACTTGACGCGTCCCTGGAAGGGGCGCGTCAAGCGGCCTTGCGCGTCTACTGCGCCGCGGTGGTCCCCTCCGCACCCTGCTCGCCCGTCCCCGCTTGTCCCGCCTGCCCGGTCGTGTCGAATGGCTCGGGGGCCGTCTCGCTGGCCGGCACGACGGTATCGACGGGGACGGCGCCGAGCGGGACGCCGTCCTCGGCCAACGCCTCGGGACCGGTCTCGGTCGACGGGGCCGGCTCCTGGGGCGCGCTGGCCTCGGGCGCGCTAGCCTGGGGCGGCACGGTCTGATCGTGCAGCGTCACCGCCAGATGGCCCGTCACGGCGTGCGCCACGCGCACGGGTACGTCGAACTGGCCGAGCGAACGCAGGGGCTCACGCAACTCGATCGTGCGGCGGTCAATCTCGATCCCCGCCTCGCTCTTGAGCTTGGCGGCAACATCCTGCGCCGTCACCGAGCCGTACAACCGGCCTTGCTCTCCCACGCGCACCGGGAAGTAGAGCGGCACGGTGGCGAGGCGGTCGGCCAGGGTACGCGCCTCGCTGCGATGCTGCGCCTGCTTGACCTCTATCTCCGCGCGCTGCTGCTCGACGACCTTGAGATTCCCTTTCGTCGCCGGGACGACGAGGCGCTTCGGCAGCAGGTAATTGCGCGCATAGCCGCCCGCCACATCCTTGACCTCGCCCTCTTCGCCGAGACCGGCGACGTCGGCCTGCAAAATAACCTTAACCTTGCTCACTAGCGTGGACCTCCACTATCTTCTGTCTTCCATGATGTCCCGCCGCATCCGGCGGGTCAAGCCTTTATCCCCAGTGTAAAGGGCCCACGGCTCTCGTCGCGGCCCCAGCCCTATCCCATCACAAAAAAGCGGCCCGGTCGCACCCTCCAACGGCTGGAGGCCACGCCGTCCGCACTCGTGCAAGTATAGCAAAGGGGACCCGCGGTAACAAGCGCGCCTGCTACACTAATAGGTCGAGAGCCTAAGAATAGGCCGAGAGCATAGGAGGCGCCGGGTAATGCGCGTGCTCGTCGTCGAGGACGAACAGAAGATCAATCGCACGGTGTGCCAGGCCTTGCGCGAAGAGTCGTACGCGGTCGACCCCGCCTACGACGGCGAGGAAGCCGAGCAACTCAGCGAGATCAACGACTATGACCTCATCATCCTCGATATCATGCTCCCTAAAAGGGATGGACTGCAGGTGTGCGCGGACATCCGTCGGCGCGGCGACACCACCCCCATCCTGATGCTCACGGCGAAGGACGCTTTCGAGGACCGTGTGCAAGGTCTCGACAGCGGGGCCGACGACTACCTCGTCAAGCCCTTCCACATGGGCGAATTGATGGCGCGCGTACGCGCGCTGCTGCGGCGCGACGCCCCGGCCAAGTCGACGCGGCTACAGGTCGACTCGCTCGTGCTCGACACGAGTTCGCACCGCGTGACGCGTGACGACGCGCCGATCGAATTGACGAGCAAAGAGTACGCCATGCTGGAGTACTTCATGCGCCACCCCGGTCAGGTGCTCACGCGCACCATGATCAGCGAGCACGTCTGGGACGACGAGTTCGATAGCTTCTCCAACATCATCGACGTCTACATCCGCCGCCTGCGCCGTAAGATCGACGATAACGCCCTCGTCAAGCTGCTCCACACGATCCGCGGCAGCGGCTACCTGCTGGGCGTCCAGGACGAGTGACGAGTCAGGACGAGTAAGAGAGTTTTCATGAAACGGGCTCAACGCATCAATCGCATCTCCCACCGGCGCCCCGTGCGCCGCGGCCGTGGCCGGCTCCTGCCAATCCTACTCGTCCTCATCGGCGGCGCCGGCGTCCTGTCGCTCCTCCTGACGGGAGCCGTCCTCACGGCGAGCGGCGCCGGCGCGGTCAGCTACTACAGTAAGGTGTCGACCGTGGGATTGACGCGGCTGCGGCAGGCCCCGCAGCTGAAAGACCTGCAGCCGACGCGCATCCTGGACCGCCACGGCAATCTCATCCTGGAGATCGAGACGCCGGGCCAGGGACTGCACAAGAACGTGCCGCTCGCGCGCGTGCCGCGCTACATGCAGGAGGCCATCGTCGCCACCGAGGACAAAAACTTCTGGACCGACCCCGGCATCGATCCGCGCGGTCTCGCCGGCGCCCTGCGCAACGATCTGCGCTCGGGCGACGCCTCGGCCGGCGGCAGCACGCTCACGCAGCAACTGGTCAAGCGACTCGTGCTGGGCGACCAGCGCACCCCCCAGCGCAAGCTCCAGGAGATGCTGATCGCCTACGCCGTGGCCCAGCCCCACAGCGGGTTCTCCAAACGCCGCGTCCTCGAACTCTACCTCAACACCGTCTTCTTCGGCCACCAGGCCACCGGGATCGAGGCCGCCGCCAAGGTGTTCTTCAACCGCGACGTCTCCCGGCTCGACCTCGCGCAGTCCGCCTTCCTGGCCGGCCTCGTGCAGAGCCCGACGATCTACGAACCGTTCGCGGGGTACCGCGACCAGACGACAGGTCAACCTCTTGGGACCGTACGTGGGCATCACGTCCTCGACCGCATGCTGGCGCAACGCGACATCACCCAGCGCCAGTATCGTGCCGCCCGCGCCGAGATGGACGCCTTTGTGTTCACGGATCGCCCCATCGTCCTCCCCGCCCTCGTCAGCAAGGCGCCGTACTGGACGGACTGGATCAAGGGGCTGCTCGGCGACACCCAGACCTACTACACCGACCCGCAGCTCGCCGGCATCGTACAAGGGGCCGGGGGGCTCGACGCGGGGCTCACCATCACTACGACGCTCGACCTCCCGATGTACCAACACGCGCAGCAGGTGATGCGCGATAAGGTGGCGCTCCTGTCCGGCCAGAACGTCAACGACGCGGCCGTGGTGACGCTCGACCCGAAAACGTCCGAGTGCCTGGCCATGGTCGGCGGACTCGACTACAACGGGACCGCGACGGGCTCGCAATACAATATGGCCTCGCACCTGCGCTCTCCGGGCTCCTCGTTCAAGCTCTTCACCTACCTGACCTCCTTCGGGCGCGGCTGGTACCCCGCCCATATGCTCCTCGACCAGGCGCGCTCGTGGCCAGACTCCAGTTCGCCGAGCGGGCTCTACACGCCGCAGAACTACGACAAGAGCTACCACGGCGCCGTCACCGTCCGCATGGCCCTGGCCAACTCTTTCAACATCCCCGCCGTCGAGACGATCGACTACGTCGGGGTGCCCGCCGTCCAGAAGACGGCGGTCGACCTGGGGGTGACCTATCTGCGCAGGGCGCACATCCCGAGCACGCAGCTCTCGCTGACGCTCGGCTCTCAGGCCGTCCCGCTGTGGCAGATGGCGCAGGCCTACAACACCGTCGCCAACGGGGGCGTCTTCCGCCCCATGGCCTCGATCCTGAGCATCGGCGACGCGCAGGGCAACACCCTGTACAGGTACCACACGCCGCGCGGCGTCCAGGTCGTGGCGCCGCAGTACGCCTACCTCATGACGAGCGTCCTCAAGGACAACTACGCCCGCACGATCGCCTTCGGCCCCAACTCGTCCTTGCAACTCGGCCCCGACGCGATCCAACCCTTCAACCGGCCGGCCGCCGTCAAGACGGGCACGAGCCAGTACTTCAAGGACAACCTGACGATCGGCTACACCCCGAACCTGCTCACCGCGACGTGGGTCGGCAACCCGAACGACTCGGCGATGTTGAACGTGGAGGGCGTCGACGGGGCCGGCCCGATCTGGCACGACGTGATGGAGTGGGATCTCGACACGTACCAGCATGCGCCGGTCCAGCAGTTCGTGGCCCCGCCGGGGGTCGCGCTGGCGCGCGTCTCGTCGTCCGGCTACCTGGCCAGCCAGTACACGCAATGGGCCATCACCGACGTCTTCGCGGCGGGGAACATACCGCACACGTTCGACAACGGCTCCGGTGTCAGCAACGCGGGCTTTCGCCAATACACCCAGGACTTCAGCGTCGACGGCGGCACGACGAGCACTCTGGCCGTCTCGCCCAACGCGACGGCGCCGGCGGCCGGGGCGTCGCCGGTGGCCGGCGCGACGCCGGGTGCCGCGCCCGTTCCGGGGACCGGCGCGAACGGTTCGACCGGCTCGTCTGGCGGTATCGTCCCCTATAACCCCGGCAGCCACGCCAACGTGTGCAACGGCGGCTACTACCATTACACGCCGGTCTACGGACCCAACGGTCAACTGCAAGGGTATAACGTTGTTTGCCAGTAGACCCTTCGCCTTATGGACCCTTGGCGGCGGTGGCTGTACGATATGTGCAGTAACCGGTCAGCAGACTACATCCCCGAACTGGCGCGGCCACGCGCCGGCTCCCGCGCATGGTTAACGCGCTTCGACGAAACGAGGTCTCCCATGGTCCGCCCACGTACTCTCGTCCGCCTCCTCCCCGCCGCCGCGCTCTCGCTCTCCCTGCCCCTGGCGCACCAGGACCGGGATCCGGTCGCGGCGGCCGCGCCGGCCCAGACGCGGGCCGCCCTGCTGCGCGTCCCCCCCGCCATGCTCCACGACGCGGCCGTGCCCGTGATCGTCCAACTGGATACGGGGTCGGCCGGGACGACGCAGGCGCTCCTCGCCTCCTCGCCGCAACTGCAAAGTCTCCTTGCCGGCGTGCGCGACCGCCTCATGACGGCCCTGCGGGGTGTCCACGCCCAGAACGTCCACGCGTTCCACATCATCCCGGCCGTCGCGGCCACCGTTCCGGGGAGCGCGCTGCCCTCCCTGCTCAAGGAGCCGGGGGTGCGCGCCATCACGCTCGACAATTGGCACGCGCTGCCGGCGGCGTCGGCGACGACATCGACGGGATCCCTGTCAGCCGGCGCCGTCGCCGTTGCCGGGCCACAGACGGTCGAGCCGGAGTCGCTGGCCCTGACGCGCGCCGACGTGGCGCAGGCCTACGGCTACAACGGGGCCGGGGTACGCGTCGCGGTGATCGACTCGGGCCTCGACCTCAACCAGCCCGACCTCGCGGGCGTCGCGGCCCTCGACGCGCAGGGGCGGCCGCTGCGCGTCGACTACACCGGGACGGGACTGCGGGACACGGTAGGGCACGGCACCGCCTGCGCCAGCATGATCGCGGCGCAGGGCCGCACGCTCTACAGCAGTGATACAGGCTACACCAGCCTCGACCACACTCCCGGCCAAATATACCCCATTCAGACGGGCTCCACTATCTATCGCTCGCGCTTCCATGTCCACGGCATGGCGCCGGGCGTGCGCATCATGTCCGCCAAGATCTTCGATAGGAACGCGCCGCACGGCGGCGGCTTCGAATCCTGGATCGTGCGCGGGATCGAGTGGGCCATCGACAACCACGCCGACGTCATCAGCGAATCGTTCGGTGGCCTCGCGGTCCCCAGCAACGGGACCGATCCGACGGCGCTCGCCGACGAAGCCGCGATCCGCGCGGGCATCACCGTCGTCGCGGCCGACGGGAACGAGGGACCGGGCCAGACGACGATCTCCTCGCCCGCCAACGCCGAAGGCGTCATCGCGGTCGGCGCCTCGACCGACTACCGCTCCTTCGGGCAGACCGGCTTCCTGGCGGGCTACGGCCACACGATCGCCGACAACATCGCCTCGTTCACCTCGCGCGGCCCCACGACCGACGGCCGCCCGCGTCCCGACCTCGTCGCGCCGGGCGCCTTCACCTGGGCCCTCTTCCCACAGAACAAATCGGACGACGGGCCGACCCATCGGCCCTACAACGTCGGCACCTTCGGCGGCACCAGCCAGGCCACGCCCGTGACCGCCGGCGCCGCGGCCCTCGTCGTCGGCGCCTACGAGAAAACCCATAACGGGACACGCCCGACGCCGGCCATGGTGCGCTCGATCCTGATGAGTTCGGCGCACGACCTCGGCTTCCCCGCGTTCGACCAGGGGGCCGGCCGGCTGGACGCGTGGAAGGCGGTACAGACCGCCACCCACGCGGGCCCATCGTTCTTGCTCGGCCCGAATTCATTGGCCGTCGCCGGCCCCGTGGCGGCGCCGTTCAGCCGCACGTTCTCTATCACGAACAGCGGCCCCACCACGCGGGACTATCACTTCAGCGCCGTCCAGTCGCGGCAGGCCGGTCAACAGGAGTGGTCGGGCAAGCTCGGCGGCAAAGAGCTCAAAGTCTATCACTTCACCGTCCGGCCGGGGCTGGAGCGCATCGTCGGCGCGGTGTACTGGAATTCGGCCGGCCGCTTCCTGGTAGCGGGGGTCAGTAAAGAGGTCGCCTTGCGCGTGTCGCTCTACGACCCGCTGGGCCGCTTCGCGAACTACTCCTACGGCGTGGGCAGCGGGTACGCCTCGACCCAGGCGTCCCGCCCCATGCCGGGCAAATGGACGCTCGTCGTCACCCAGAACGGGCGCAAGGACAACGGCAACCGGCGGCACTTCATCGACAACGAAGGCTTCCAGGCCGGCCTCAGCGCGTACGTCTCGGCGCCGTACGGCAGCCTCTCGCCCTCCAGCGTCGTCCTGGCCCCCGGCCGCGCGGCGCGCGTCACGCTCAGCGGGCACACCCCCTTCGGGGCGGGGACGCAAGAGGCGACGATCCACGTGGCCGGCGATCATACAGCGGCCATCCCCGTGGCCCTGACCTCGTACATCACATTCAACGGAAACGCCGGACCGTTCAACGGCGTCTTCTCAGGGCCGTCGAACGGATACTTCTCACTCGCCAACGAGAACAAGACCTACTCCTTCAACGTGCCCGCCGGGACGCGCACGCTCAACGTGGCGCTCTCATGGCCCAACCAGGGCTACGGCGTGGTGCTACTCTTGCTCGACCCCTCGAATGAGATCGTCGACGGCCAGTTCAACGGGGTCAGCAACGGATCGGGATCGGGTCCGGGCAGCGCGACCAGCCCCTTCGACCTCTCCTCCCACAGCCTCGAGGCCATCTGGAGCCACCCCAAGGCCGGGCGCTGGCAGGTCGTCGTGATGGACGCGGTGTTCGCGGGCAAGCAGGTCGACGAGCCGTTCGGCGGCCGCGTCACGCTCAACGAAACGCCGGTCACGCCGGTCGCGCTGGCGAAAACGGTTCTGCCGGGCGCAAACTTCGATCTGGGGCTCAACGTCCGCAACAACAATGGTCCTAACGTCGCGGAGGGCTATATCGGGTACGCCACGACCGACAGCTACAGTCTCGTCCCGCTGGGTGAGATCCACGGACCGTTCGGCCCCGCCAGATCCGGCGGGGGAAGCGTCTACACCTTCCGCACCGGCTTCGTGCCGCCGGCGACACGCACAGTCGTGGCTCAGTTCGCGGCCGCGCGGCCTAACGTCCCCGTCGACCTGTCCTTCGCCGACCCCATCGGCTTCGCGCGCGCGCAGGGACAATCGGCGCCCGTCAAGATCGACGGCCAAACCTACAGCGGCTCCACGGCGACCGTCTCCGGCGCGGAATTGCCGATCGGGGCGTGGAACGGCGAGGTGACGCTGCAGCGACCGGCCGACGCCGGGACGCGGGGACTCATCATCGGCAAGAGCTACGCCGACGCGCTGACGCCGCTGTCGTGGGTCACGTTCGACCATGGTCTACAGAACGGGCGAATCACGGGCGGCCAGCCGCTCGTGTTGCTGCCCGGCCAGCAAGACCAATTGCACGCTCACGTCACGGTCCCGCTCGACGCGACGCCGGGCGCCCATCGCGTGCGCCTGTTCGTCTACTCGGTCTTCGGCGACCAGGTGGCCGACGAGACGCTGACCATCACCGTGCGGCCGCACACCGGCAGCGAGCCCGCTGCGGCAAAGCCGTAATGGAGGGTCATGCTATTCTCGATCGGGGCCGTGAACCAACCTGATATACTGAACAGGCATATGCAATTAAAGGGAGAGATAGATGGCTAAGTGCGATATTTGCGATAAGAAGCCGGTGTTCGGCCGCAACATCCGACACCGCCACAGCGGCCAGTGGCTGCGGCGCGCCCCCAAGACGTCGCGCATGTTCGAGCCCAACATCCAGAACGCCACGATTTATGTCAATGGGCTCGCCAAGAAAGTCAAGATCTGCACGCGCTGCCTGCGCAACCAATACAAGACGGCGTAAGCGTCGTACATTGGACCGCGCCGGGGCGCGCGGCGCGCGGCGCGACGCTTCGCCGCGGGGAGGACGGTTCGAGAGAACTGCCCTCCCTTTTCTGTTCCACGGAACGCGCGCTACGTAGGCACGTAGGTAGACACGAGAGAAACAGGACAACAGGACATAGTGAACACAAGCGTCGAGCGCGGCCAGCCAGGCGCGATCCTGCGGAATCGCCCGCTGCTGACATTAATGCTCGGTCACTTCACGGTCGACGCGTACGTCGGGTTACTCCCGGTCCTCTACCCCTTGTTGATCGCGCGATTCTCCCTCTCGTTCGAGACCGTCGGCCTCGTCTCATTGGCCTACAGCGGGACGGCGTCGCTCGCGCAGCCGCTCTTCGGCCTCGTGGCCGACCGCTACGGCACACGCTTTATCGGTCTGGCCCTGATCTGGACCGCGACGGTGTTCGCGACGATCGGCTTCGCCCCGACCTTCCCGGCGCTCCTCGCGCTCGCCGCCGCCGCCGGACTCGGCTCGGCCGCGTACCATCCCCTCGGCGCCGTCAACGCCAACGCGGTGATCCCGGAGGGGCAGCGCAACACGGCCATGTCGATCTACTCGACAGGCGGGACGCTCGGCGTCGCGCTCGGCCCGCTCATCGGAGTCGTCATCTTTTCGCTCCTCGGCGTCCGCGGCACCGCCCTGATGGTCCTGCCAGGCGTCGGCGTCGCCGTCTGGCTGCTCGGCGAGATGCGTTCCATCGGGATTTCCCGCCCCACACATGAAGAGAGGCGCGCGACGCCACGGGCTCCCGTACCGATTCTCCTGCTGCTGCCCATCATCGTCGTCATGATGTCGCGCACATGCACGCTGTACGTCCTCGAGGCGTTTATCCCCACGTGGTACAAGTCTCTCGGCTACGGCGCCTCCTTCTACGGCCCCCTGGCCACGACGGTCATCCTGGCGAGCGCGGCCGGCACGATCGGCTCGGGGACGCTGGCGGATCGCTACGGTAAGCGCGCCATCACCATCGTTTCGCTCGCGCTAACCGTCCCGGCGCTGCTGCTGTTCACCGCCTTCGTCGGCCCGATTGCCTTCGTCACCGCCGCGCTCGTCGGGTTGCTTGCGGCCTCGACGACACCGCTGATGTTGGTGATGGCGCAGGCGCTCATGGCGGGCCGGACGGGCATGGCGTCCGGCCTCGTTCTCGGCCTCGGCTTCGTCACTGGAGCGATCGGGGTGCCGGTCACGGGCGCGCTGGCCGACGCGCTGGGCCTGCGGACGGCGCTGCGCCTGCAAGTCGTCCTCGTCGCCGCCACCATCGTCGTGGCGTTTTTCCTGCCCGGCGAGGGGCGTTTAGGAAAGGTAGAGAGTAAGGGGTCAAGCCGACTTTGAAGGGGACCGGCCGACCCGCGAGGAGTCGCTTAATCCCGCGCTAGGCGCTCGCCACCGGTAGCGCGCGAAGTTCCGGGCGACGTTCGCGCACCGCCGCGGTCTTGAGTTGGCCGCAGGCCGCCTGAATAGCGCTGCCCTTGGTGTCGCGGACCGTGACCGGGATGCCCGTGGCCGTCAAGGCGTCGCGGAAGGCATCGACCGCGGCGCGGGGTGAGGGCTGGAAAGGCATCCCCTCGACCGGGTTCCAGGGGATGATGTTGACGTGGCAGAGCAACCCGCGCAGGCGCTCGGCCAGCGCGCGCGCGTCGCCGACCCCGTCGTTCACGCCGCGCATCAACGTGTACTCGAAGGTGACGCGCCGACGCGTCGTCGCCACGTACTCGTGGCAGGCGTCGAGCAGTTCGTCGAGGGGGTAGCGGCGGTTAATCGGCATGAGGGCGGAGCGCGCCTCGTCGGTCGCGGCGTGGATCGAGATAGCGAGTCCGACCTGCAGACCCTCATGGGCGAGGCGGCGAATAGCGGGTACGACCCCCGCCGTCGAAATCGTGATGTGGCGCTGTCCCAGGTTGAAGCCATGCGGGTCGGTGAGCAAGCGCACCGACGCGATCGTGTGCTCGTAGTTGTGCAGAGGCTCGCCCATGCCCATGTACACCACATTGGTGACATGAGCGCCCCGCGCGCGCAGGGCGCGCTCAAAGTGCAAAACCTGCGCGACGATCTCGCCGGCGCTGAGGTGACGGGTGAAGCCCTGCAAGCCGGTGGCGCAGAAGCGGCAAGCCAGGGCGCATCCCACCTGCGAGGAGAGGCAGACGGTGTGACGCCCGCCCCCGCGTTCCGCCGGGTAATCCATCAGCACGCCCTCGATGAGCGCGCCGTCAGGCATGCGGAAGAGCGCCTTCTCCGTCCGCGCCTCGTCGTGACGCTGCGTCTGCTGCACCACCAGCGGAGACACGGCGACCTCGTGGGCCAGCCGCGCCCGCAGGTCGAGCGGCAGGTCGGTCGCCTCGTCGAGGCTCGTGATCAGGCGACGGAACACCGCGGCGTAGAGTTGCCGGCCCCGATAGGGCGGCAACCCTTGCTCACCGGCCCACGCCACCATCTCGTCCCGCGTCAAATCGGGGAGCAAAATCATCGGTTAGTCACATCCCTTCGGGCCACGTCGGTTAGTCATATCCCTTCGGGCCACGGAGGCACGGAAAAACTCTCATATATCCTCGTGGCCTCGTGGCGCACGTTGAGGTTAGGTATTAGCGCCGGTTCGAGCTTGAGAAGACGCCCATGACGTCGAGGAAGTACAGCAGCGTGGCGAAAGCCTGGGCCAGCGCCGCGACGTAGGTCAGAGCGGCCGCGTTGAGGACGGAACTGACGCCCTGCATCTCAGTTGGGCTGGCAAGCCCGCTCGACGAGAGCAACTGGCGCGCGCGCTGGCTGGCGTTGAGTTCGACCGGCAGGGTGACGAGCGTAAACAGAACCACCAGCGAGAAAAGGCCCACGCCGACCCAGGCCAGGAAGTGCAGCGGGGCGGCGATCAGACCGACGAAGAAGATCATAAACCCGAGTTGCGAGCCGATGTTGGCCGCCGGCACGATCGAGGCGCGGGCGCGCAGGGGCACGTACGCCTGCGCGTCCTGTAGGGCGTGCCCGATCTCGTGCGCCGCGATCCCAAGCGCCGCGACCGACGGGGTATTGGCGACACCCGCGGAAAGGTTCAGAACCTTTTGCTGCGGATCGTAGTTGTCGGAGAGTTCGCCGGGCACGACGCGGATTGGGATGTAGCCGAGGCCGGCCTGGTCGAGCAGGCGGCGCGCCGCCTCCCCCCCCGTCAAGCCGTAGGCGTTGCGCACCTGAGAGTAGCGACCGTAGGCCGCGCGCACGCGCGACTGCGCGAACATGACCAGGGCCAGCGCCGGCAGCGCGAACAGGAAGTAGCGCGGGTCGAAAAAGAAACCAAATGGCATGGTGAGACATCCTCTGTCTGACGGAGTAGGGGCAGGTGTACCGGTGTCATTTTACCACTCAGGCGCGGAAAGGGGGCGTTTGACCGTTTGCAACGCTGGCAAACCCTACCAAAGCCATCCCTGGCGCCTCACAGGGCCATGTCATTCGCGACGACGGGCGGCTCGCGTCGCGTCGGGGCGCGATGCCTTACGCCCGGCGTCGCGGACGGACGCCGTCGCTCCCCCCGCATGTGGGCGCGGCGCTGTGGCTGGCCGACCTCACGTACCTGCCCCACGTCGCTCCCCCCGCATGTGGGCGCGGCTATTTCCTGGGCCGACATCTCCTGCACGGTTGCTGTCGCTCCCCCACACATGGGCGCGGCGGCACGGGGCGCTGTACCGCGTGTTAGGGACGCCGCTCCCCCGCACGTCGGCGCGGCCACACGGCGGATGCACGGCCACGCGTTCCGACGAACCGAGTCGCGGCCGAGAACGACATGACCCTGAGCGCCTCGGCTACCGGGGCTACTGGCTACTATCGTCGCTTAAGCGGCTTGACGATCGCGCTGTGGAGCGGCGGGAGCGGAGGCGCGGACGAGGGGGTAGAATTCGATCGCCCAGGCGCACACGGCGCGGCGATACGTCTCATCGCGTTCCAACGTGACGCGCATCGCGCGCATATCCTCGACACTGGGGTACTCCTCGACGAGTTGCAGCGTCGCGTCCCCCTTACCGCCGACGAGGACCCACGCCCGCACGCCGCGCCCGCGCAACGCATCCACGAGGCGCATGCACAGGCCGACCGCCTTCTCCTCGCGACCGGGCACGATCGTATATCCACACCGTCGCACGTACGCCTCCGCGTCCATAATCCCACCCTTCCCCTAAACAGACCGTTCTTTTTTACCGATTGACGACGACTATGTTGTCGCTGACACGCGAGATGACATGCGACCCGTATAGACCCTACTGTGTGGCATACGTCGCGTCGCGACTATAGCCTGTTGGTACCGGTCACGAACGGACTTTTCCTTTCTCGCGCCACTGGAAATTGTCGCGCGATTCGTGTATAGTAATACTCGTACACGTCAAGCGGGTGTAACTCAGTTGGCAGAGTGCTTGCTTCCCAAGCAAGATGTCGTCGGTTCGAACCCGATCACCCGCTCCACTAAAAGAGGATAGAATCAACTAATTGAGTTGATTCTATCCTCTTTTTGTTTCGATTATCGTAGGTGGCGCTTTAACCGTCCGCTTTCCATGTCACGGAAATGTCACGGACGGCAAAAAGGGCTAGCCGGCACCCGTTCCGAAGAGGGCCGCGCCGATCTTGTCCGCCACCTCCTCATGCTGCTGGCGCGACACGTGGGCGTAGACATCCATCGTGATTGAGGTCTTGGCGTGGCCCACGCGTTCTGACACGGCCTTGAGGTGGGCGCCCGACTGGAGCGCGAGCGTGACATGGGTATGACGCAGGTCGTGGACGCGGATGCGGGGGACGCCGGCCGCCGCGACGAGGCGGTTGTAGTCGGCCGCGAGGTTATTGGGGTTGACAGGCTTGCCGGCGCCGGTCGTAAAGACGAGGTCGTGATCCTCCCAGATGGCGCCCAGCGCGAGGCGTCGCGCGTTCTGGCGCGCCTTATGCTCGCGGAGGGCGGCGATCACCTCCTGCTGCACGGGGATCGTGCGGCGCGACGCCTTCGACTTCGGTGTCTTGACGACGGGCGCGCCGGCCACGAGGCCCACCGTCTGCCGGATGGAGACCATGCCGCGCTCCAGGTCCACATCCGCCCAGCGCAGGCCTAGCAGTTCCCCGCGGCGCATACCCGTCGCCAAGGCCACGATCCAGAGCGGCCCGTAGGAGCTGTGGGCGGCGACGGCAAGGAACGTTCGCGCCTGACTCGCGTCCCAGGTCTCCATCTCCTTCGCGGTAACGCGCGGCGGGGTCGCCTGGTCGGCAACGTTGCGCGCCACCAGTCCCATCTTGACGGCCATGCTCAAGGCTTGCTTTAGCCGAAGGTGGCATAACTGGACGGTGCGTGCCCCGCGCCCCTCGGTGAGGCGCGCGCTGTAAAACACCTGAATGTGTTCGGCCGTGAGCTTCTGGACCGAGAGCGCGCCCAGTCCCGGAATAAGGTAGGCCCGGATGGTCCGCTCGTAGCCTTCGAAGGTGGTGGGCTGCGTATGGTGACGGGCGTAGGTGTCGAGCCAGAGCTCGAGCACCTCCTTGACGGTCTGCCGGCTGCGTTCGACGGCCGTCCCCCCGTCGATCTCGGCCTGCCACGCCGTCAGGGTGGCCGTGGCGTCCTTCTTAGCCGTGAAGGTCCGCTTGCGCTGCCGGCGCCTATTCGTCACCGGATCGACGCCCAGGTCGACGATCGCGTCGTAGCGCACGCCGCCGTCCTCGAGGATGCGCTTCTTGATGCTCCCTCGCGCCATCGTGGCCCCTCTCTTCTACTATTTCATCTCTGTTGCGACCGAAGCGACATATGCGACCAAACTATTTCAAACAAGCCTGCGGAGAGCCTGTCCACGGCCGCCTATAGCGCCGATGCTCTCCATGTACCGTCCTAGTTGTCCCGTCTCGGCGTCGGGGCGGCGTTGATCATTACTCACCGCCTGGCCGGTACATACGGCGCTGCTCTTCGCGCAGACGCTCCACGATCCAGCCGCGGACCATGACCGTGACAGGCTGATCCTTGTAGACGGCCATATCCCGTATCTCATCCAAGATCCCCGGCCCAAACTCCACGAGCAAGCGGCGCTCAGTTCTGCTGCCCGATGGCGTGTCGCCCTTACGCGGCATCGTGTGTTCCTTTATCTCCAGAGCCACAGTGTGTGATCCTCCATCACTATGCGCATGATACTAGGCTACGTCGAGGTACCTGCCATTATTATACAACACATACTTCTTTGATATGCAATGTACATGCGTAGTATAATTTAGTGGTAGGAGGGATCACTCCACAAAAAAGCCGCGGCGATGGCTGGAGACCATCCCACGGCGCGGCACAGCGAGGAGTAGTCGCCATGCAATCTCAGTGTACGACCCATAAGCCCCGGATCGGGCTCACCAATACACGCGGGACGTACCGCGTCCAGTCGAGCACGGACCCGCGCGTCGTCTACACCACGACGGCGGCGAGCTGCACATGCCCGGCCGGCGCGCACGGCAAGGCCTGCAAGCACAGTCGGGCCGTCAAGCGGCTCAACGCGGTGTTCTACGCGCCCAAGGCGTCCAAGAGGCCGATGCGGCCGGCCGGGATGGCCGGGATGGCCGCGCTGCAAGAATGCTACGCGTAGCCCGACAGATAGATATGGCCGGAGAGGCTTCACCTTCTCTCCGGCCGACGAGAACGATAAAGGAGACCGCCGATGTACGCCTCGACGACACCTATCGAACCCACCCCTATCGTAGCAGCGACGCGCGCCGATGACGTTGAGCTATCCCTGCTCTTCGACCCGGCCGCCCCGCTTGCGGCCCTTGACCTGGTTATCGACGCCCCGACGCCGGCGGCCGACGACCAAGCCTATCTCGCGCTCATCGACGGCGCGCTCGCGCGGCTGACGCTGTACCGGGCCGACTATGCTGCGGCAGCGGGGGCCTGCTGATGCGCTACACCGTCTTCACCTTTGCCGGAACAGTCGTCATATGCGACCATAATGGTCGCATCATCGCCTACGATGTCAGAGTGTATGGCGCGCGGTTGCGCACCACCGCCGCCCGCCTCAACCACCGTCGCGCCGCCGCTTAACGACCAATCGACAAGACAGAAAGCACGCAGGAGGAAAAAGACAGATGGCCATGACCGAAGCGGACATGCTGGAGACCGTCCTCACCCTGATCGACATCGCCCGCGACAAACCCACGCGCGAGGAGATCGTCGCGCAAAGCGCCACGTTCCCTGTGCCGGCTACGCCGCATCCGCTAGCCGAGCGAAAAGAGGGGCGAGGCACCTATATCCTGGGTAAGACAGACGTGTGACTAGTGGGTCATGCCGCATTTAACTGGAGGTGATCGATCACAGCGGCGGATCCACCGAGACGACGTTGCCGCGCACGGCGCCGGCGCTCACGGCGTTTGCCATCCCACACGAACGGCGTCGGCTCC
>JAABUZ0100001413.1_pt1 | contig 45891 bp, 48 predicted proteins | sample 5562091 | NCBI WGS metagenome assembly JAABUZ01 (sample SAMN12813069, study PRJNA571459) | rock metagenome | isolation source: Antarctica rocks | place: Antarctica: Victoria Land, Linnaeus Terrace sud | collected 2015-12-21
CCTAGCGTCGGCTGAGGAACACACATATGTAGCCAGCTTCTTTCCCGTAGCTACCTTTCTTCCTTAGCATTTATCTTCTAGTTAAATGACACCCCTATCTGACCCGCTCTAGGCAGGCCCCTAACAGAGGGGGTGTTGTCGCGTGGGTGAAAACTCTGCACGACGGCTTTCCTGGCCACGCAACGTCCTAACATCGTTCGAACTGCGTCGAATTGAGATCTCTTGGCTCTTCTGACTTCTATTCGGACACAGAATAGAATCAAAAGGTTCGTAGCCGGCACCACGTACAGGTGGATCTCGTTGCCAGCCAAAAGAAAAGAAAAGAAAAGAAAAGACAAGAGACGAGACGAGATAAGACCAAGACCAAGACCACCATTGGATCGTTTCGTTCAACAGGAGTACTGTATGTACATGTCCAACCAGAAACCCTACTCTCCCCACCACCACCACCACCACCACCAAGCTACCTTATCCAAGCAGACAAGCCTGGAGCCTTTTGAGTTTTGACCCACCAGAGTAGCGGCTGTAGGTAGGGGTGGTTGTGCACGCATTACATACATACGTCAGTGTATTTATCGTTTTGTTAGTGTTTTTTGATTTGCTTGGGAGGGTTGGGTTGGGTTGGGTTGGGTTGGGGTGAGGTGGATGCGAAGAGGGGGGGGGAGATGGGGATGTTGGGGGAGATGCTGTTGGGTAAGGTAAGGTAGATATGGTAAGTGTGAGTGTGAGCGGTTGTGGTTGTGGTTGTTTAGATGGTGGGGTTGCTGTTGGCGCGAAACAGTGACTAATGCGTGCCCGCATCTCCCTCTACCATTTCATTTCCCTCGTCCTTGTGCTGTCATTTCCCTTGGCCATCCGCTCACCAGCCCCGGACCACCACATCCCCACTCCACCTATATTCTCACTGGGAGACCCCCCCCCCCTCCCCCTACACCCAATCCTCCCTCTCCAGCCTCCCCAACCCCATAACCCCTCCCTCAAACAATCCGCCGATCCGTCATCACCCTCACCACAGCCCCCAACCCGGCAATCTCAACGACCTTCTCGTGCCAACTCAGCAGCACGCTCATGGCTTGCCCGCCGCCTTCGCCGCCGCCTCGGGAGTGAATTTGCGAGAACCCGGTTGCTTGGGGGGTTAGAGCCCGCTGTTGGGCGGTAGAGGAGGTGGTGGTGGTGGAGGAAGATTGTGGGGTTGGGGACATGCCTTTGTAGCTTTATTGGGGGAGAGGGGGTGTTAATTTGCCGGTGATGTGGGGGGCGGGGTGCGAGGGTGGGAGATGGAGGAACATACAGGTATTTCATTAGGACGTCGAGGACTTCGGTGCCGCCGTCCGAAGCGTAGATGCGGCTTAGCATGGGCGACATGTCTGATTGTTTGATGGATTGGAGGATTTCGACGACGGTTGCGACATGGATGTCCTGGAGGGTTCTGAGTCAGTATTGGGTCTTCTTTCCAATTGCCGCTCTCAATAATGCCAGCCCTATGCTCTTCCTTCTCCGCTTACCCCTATGCGTTGTTGCGGGAAGAGATTGGGGGGCGGGGAGGGAGAGGAGGGACATTGGGCTCACCTTCGCTCCGGCATCCCCACCATACGGCGCGTTTTCCAGCGCTCCCCTCAAAGCGCCTTCGCTATCACCGCCTCGGAGGAGCTGCTTTATCTGGCCTGAGAGGGCTTGGACTTCTTGGGCTGAGACGGAGGGGACGGATGGGAGGAGGGAGGAACTGTCAAAGTTGGCGGGAGAATCTGGGTCGAGGAGGTCAATATTTATAGTCCGCCAATTTGCTGTGGCCATTTCTGGAAAATTATGATAGGGTGGAAGGTTGGGCGGTGAAAGAGCGGGTGGGGGGGGAGGGGTGGAGTTGATCGGTGACAGTGGGGCGGGGGCGGTTTGGGGGACGCCGAGGAAGCTGACAAATGTCAAGGGAAAGAATGATTGCCTCCAATGGATGGTGACGGGGAAGAGGCAAGCCGTCGGAAGATTAGGAATTAGAGGATCGAAATGGTGGGGAGGACGACCTGGGTTTCACTTGGCTGCGGCTACGGCGCGCTACTACGCCGTCCACGCACAATCAATGTGAAACCCTAACCCTCAATCCTCATCCCTTCTTTCGTTCTCAGCCTCCAAACAAGGCACACACACGTCTGTGTGCCACTCATACTCAGCCTTCACCTGCGGCACATATCTGTGCATGCTACGTTGCTTCACACTGGAACGCTGACGGCACTGGCACAGGACGCCCAGGGGTATCAAAGCGGCGAAACAAATGACGCAAAGTCGCTCTCCGGCCCCACATTGCGAAATCTTCCTATCAGTTCTACGATTGTCGTCCGCGTAAGCCAAAGCCTGCAGGCGTGGTCTTGTCAGCTTTCTAGAACATATGTATTCTACAAGGCTGCAGATTGCACATGGCCATGCCATTATCGGATCTCCCTGCACGATAACGTTATCATGCCATCACATCTTGACTCTCTTGCGGAATGCTTCTCTGTGTAACTGTGTTGTCACCTTGTATAGCGTAATCGGATAGCGAGAAATAAGAACTGGAACCCACTCACGTCAGGCGCTGCAGTCAGCATGTGAGTGACTGCTAGATACGCGGTGACATAACTGGGATATGAACGCTGAAGAAAAGACAGCCCAAATGTGGAATTATCCGCGAGACCACGACGCATTTGGAGGATACAATACCTAGCTTGGTAATCATAAGGGGTGAAGTTGTCGGTGACACGATAGCAAATGAATTAAAATAGTATCTACCTTAGAATCATACTTACTTTCTTTCCGACTGTACGGTACGGTACGGGCTAGGTAAGGTAGTATTCTACTCTAATGATTTTGGCCTTGGAAAGTCCACGTGGCAACCACGACGTTTGTGCAGACTTGCAGTTCGTCCCTGACCCAGCGCTGATGGCGGTGCGAATCGTTGCAGCTGACACTGCATTACCGTCAAGCCGCTAAGGAGATTAGGGGAGTCAGGGAAGGAGGGAATGGAAGGAGGGAAGGAGGGAAGGAGGGGCCGGACCGGGGAGCAGAAACCGATCGACTCAGCAATTTCCAGAAATAACATTAATACAACAATTTTTATATTTTATATTTTTAATTTTTAATGGTGATGTAGAATTAAATGAAAAGCTTCGGAGGATGGATGGATGGATGGATGCCTGGTTGTACCTGTACCTGCTGCTTTCGTACTTCGTATTTCCTTGGGTGGTGTTGCCAGTGTTGAAGGCATAAGGTATCTGAAACCGATGCATCGTACGCTTGCGCTTGCCTGCGTGTCCATGGAGATTTGAGCATTGCAGGATGCACACCAGATGTGAGATCCGACGCTGCCACCCTTCCAGAGCCTTACCGAATGCGTCTCGTGCATGAGACAATGGGAATCATCAATCAAATCTGAGATCTCGGATTTCCACCACGGTGGGTTGTCATGCCATCTGCCAAGACAGGTGTTCGGACGGAAAGGTACATACCTACAGCCTACCGACTATCTCAAACGGAGAGTGAGAACTTGCCCTGGGTTTCAAAGCGCCGGGACGGCTTCCGGCCGCTGGGACACGCACGACACGGCAAGGAGCATCGGATTGGAATCTGAAGATTGGACATTTGGAAACAGAAAGACTTACTCTGTAGAACAACTGTTGTAGGTATCTACATACCTTCGAACGCTCATTAGTCTTCATCCTATTTGTGGCTGTGCCATTAACGCTTTTTCTCGCTTCGGCGCAAGTATTTCCATGCTAAATCCGTACTGTAGTCTGTAGTAATAGGAAGTTATTATATCTCTCATAGTCTCATTGCACCCTTTGCTACTGTTGGAACTGGTTATGGTACATGGTACATGTTATCTGTGCGACGCATGGGTTATATGCGCCCCGGACAAGCATTACCTTACTGATAGGTTCTGCTTCCAAGCCATCAGGCAAAGCCCTCGACAGTATGAGTCAATGATTCTGATGACAACAACAAGTAATTGGTATTTCTGATTGATTAGGATCGCGACGATTTCCACTAATGGTCCATCCTCCGATGGCTCGTTGCTCTCAGATTGGGACGCCTTGCCACCCACTTACGAACATGGCAGTATTGTGATCAATCGGGTTCTGCAACGGACGTTCCGATTTCAAAACAGCAACGGGCAGTAAAGCACCTAATAATCCGTCGGTTAAGGCAAGGTATGGTCCATGGAGTAAGCACTTTAGTCTCAGTCGCGGAAGAGCTCCCGAAGCCGAGACAGAAGTCTCTTTCATTCTAGCGTGCTTCTAGCATTTTCCCAACCCGATGGTCGGATGGTTACGAGGATTACAGGATTACATAGATTCTCCCTTAGTCCTGACGGTTGGGTACTTTAGAGACTGGGTACGGAACAGTAGCCGTGCAATCTAGGGGAAGTTCACCAAGGCCAGGGGTGGTGGAAGTGTCCGGACAGGCAGCGCTGCGTCGCATTTGAATTTGGAGATTATCATCAGGCAATAGGAGTTTAAAGGAGTCAAAACAGGGCACCGGGCACCGGGCACAGGCACAGGTACAGGCAGGCAACAGTGCACCGGAAAAGCGAAATGTCTGACCGCACGTTCCGGCGCAGCTAAGATGAGAAGTATCATAATAAAGCCCAATGGCTTGGGTATCATTGCGATCACTCAGCCACGCATCAGAACGTCTCCGTAGTGGTGGAGGAGGAGGAGGAGTCATAATCATGACGGAATCAATGTATGACTGACTATTTAGACTATGTAGACTGACTGCTGGTCGTACAGTACCTATCTGGTTCTGCAATTCCGGGATTGATCGAATTCTGAAAGGAAGGTCATAATCATACAGAAACGGATGGAAGTAAAAGTAAAAGTAAAAATAAAAATAATACTTGCGTGAATTATCATATCACTCACCTTAGTTTACTACTCGTACGTACCTAATGATGTATCCATACATACTACCTTACGGAATACACTACCTTACCGAACACATGGGTCAAGCTTCATGTACGATGATCGTTATTCCAGCCAGGCCATGCTTTCACTGGGATCTGAATGAGCCGTCTTGCCTTGGTGGCTGCACCAGTGCACCCTGGCTGGGGGGGCTGCTGCAGGTACACGCTGTGGTACAGGGCCGGGAGAGGTGGGAAATCGATCCCTCCATCCCGACAGTTCACCTTTTCATCTTTGCGACCCGCTAGACTTCGAACAACAGGGCATCCGGTGCCGCATTAGGCTGTGACAAGGGCGTACAGTGTTGGCACTTGGCAATAGGCTCTTGAAACGTCTTTCATCCTGGTCTGCCACACCCTTTGGGCTGGGAATGGGGAGAGTGCATTTCTGAGAGCCAGGAGGGCGGGTTTATGTTCTGCGTCATCGTATCACTTATTTCCACACCAACACCAACTGAGCTCAGAATGATAATTATAATTATAATCACAATAAACGCTTGTCACAAAGGGATATGGTATCATAACTAGATCATACGTAGTAGTGATCATTTAGGGTCTGAGAGCAAGAGACTGAAAGAAAAAAAGAAAAAAAGTCTCGGTTGTTCAAGGGGTGCCGGCATGCCAATTCCAAAATAATAATAATAATATATCACTCCCCCGTCGGATACGCCCCACAAAGTTCTTTCATGTCACTTCTTCCCTTCCTTGCATGATATGTGTCTTGTTGCTGGCAATAGATAACACACGTTCTCTCCCTCTCCCTCTAATACACACTCCTTCCCTATATTAGGCCGACGTACTGTGCATCTTGAGAAACGAATCGGGTGCCTACGCAGTCATCCCAAAGGCCTTGCTCGATTGCCTTGAAACGGAACATTCTGCCGCTGAGTCTGCCTCGAGACCTTACCGTGCATACCTCAGGATTCACAATCCATCTCCACCTTAAATCCCTGGATTCCTAACAGGAATACTTTCGTACTCAGCAGTGAATCTCACCTGCATCTGCACCTCCCCGGGAAAGAAGCGCTGTCACCATCGCAGTTCAGCTGCACTTACGAGGACGTCGAACACAGCCCTAATCTATTTGTGAGTCAGTCAGCGCGGCGCGATTCATCTTAGCAATTATTATATATCCCCTTCCCATCTTCTACCGTCCCAGCTTTCTTCTCCAGAACACATGCTTACTGTCGCCCCCAGCCCATCCGACGCTTTTATGATCATCAGAGAGACCACACCGGCAAACATGGGACGAGGCGCATACGACACCACTGGAGTGCCAAAACCACAACCACCGAAACCTCGATAAATACGATGGGCTCCAAGACTGCTCGAGTCACTGCATACGACTGTTGGCCGTGTCAATCCTCGGCGACCTGGCTACCGCTTCGCTCAAAGCAGCCCAGTGGCTCTGGTGGTTCTTGGAGAAGGGATGAGTGACCCCCCCCGCAAAGTACGTACTTTACCATGCAGTCTATAATTACACTTTTACGCCCTTGCTAACCATATCCTGGGTAGATTTATTATTCATCCGCACCACTCGCCCTCGATTCACAATGCCCGTCGCCCCAGCCTTCGGGTTCCTACCACGACCACCACTTTCCTTTCGGTTCTTCTGGCGTCTGATAGATTGTAACAACACCTCGGTCTACACTGTACCACCACCAAATTTGCGATATCCAGCGACTTGCACCATTGAGCGACATTTCCAGCTTTTCGACATCGTCCAGCATATTCGGTTTTCCTGGCCCACTACGAATTTCCTTGCATCGGTACCCAAAAAGTCTTTTCGGAGTTCGACTAGACCACACAGGTTGGGATTTGGGGAGATAAACAACATAGATTATTCAGACTTCACAGTCATTTGAGATCGGAACGCCTGTACAATAGCTCTGCTTCGTTTCTTTCGTGGGTTCTTGGGCATAGCTTTTCTCACCGCGCTGGTTCTTGGCTTTGCTAGGTGCATAGGGACTTGGGAGAAGCAAAGCAGGGCAGGTCCCGGGGGATTCGGCCATGATCGGATTTAACTTCGTGCGCTTTTAGCTTATGCATATAGAATTCGACATCTGCTTTCATCCTGTCACGCCTCTCTTCTGGGTGTGACTCGATTGATCCGATGACCGACTAGCAATACTAGCGACTGGGGGTTTCGATTGGTTTGCACTGCACCGAATGCCCATTTACCTTATTGCCAAAGTACGATGTCATGCACATGTAGCCGCCTAACGTACCAACGTACTAAAGTACTAAAGTATCTAAGTACTTAGGTATCGTAGGTACCTTTTGCCTTTAAGGGAATCGCGCTAAACCATATTTGGACTAATCATTATAAAGGAATCAAGGGCGCTGGGCACAACGCCAAAAGGTTGTCATAAGGCAATCAGGCAAATACTAATTCACTCGTATCATTGAACTCTTTCATTGGAGTTTTGAGAAGAGGACTGGAACGCCTTGTAGGTGCCTAAGCCCCCCGTCTGCGAACCCCTATCGCTCAGCTCCGAGGTAATCAACGCCATCCTGAAACTATGGCCGACTCTACAGCTGCAGCACCAAAGCCGAGCAGCAGTGTCAAGCTTGTCCTACTCGGCGAAGCCGCGGTAGGAAAGGTAATACCATCCACTCAAACTCTTCAAGCAAGAGGTTGACGTGGGGCCATGTGCAGTCCTCCCTAGTTCTCCGCTTCGTCAGTAACGACTTTCAAGAAAACAAAGAACCCACGATCGGTGGTAGGTTGCAAGATCTCATTGCGCTTCCGTAGTGACCTTGTGCTAAACCGTGCACAGCCGCCTTCCTGACTCAAAAATGCAACCTACCGCATCGTACAATCAAATTCGAGATCTGGGATACGGCCGGTCAAGAACGATTCGCCTCATTGGCACCTATGTACTACCGTAACGCACAATCCGCCTTGGTCGTCTACGACCTTACGAAACCCACCAGCCTGATCAAAGCCCGCCACTGGGTCGCAGAACTCCAGCGGCAAGCAAGTCCGGGAATTGTCATTGCGCTAGTTGGGAATAAACTCGATCTGACGAATGAGGATAGCTCAGAGGGGAACACCGCCGATGATGGCGATGAGGAACCGGCTGACAACGGCGAAGAAGCTGAAGAAGATGGCGATGCGAGAAAAGTAAGTACGAAGGAAGGAAGGGAATATGCAGAGGAAGAGAGATTACTATTCTTCGAGACCAGTGCAAAGACTGGTGCAAATGTGCAGGAAGTGTTTACAGCGATTGCAAATGCTATACCGGAAATCCAGATGAAACCATCAAGAGGTCCGGGTGCGACTGGTCAGGGTCAGACTGCATTGGGAGCAGGGGCGGAGAGGGTGAATCTTACTGGGCCTCGAGGAGAAGCAGGAGGAAAAGATGGATGTGCATGTTAATTGGAGGCAGCAGAGCAGAGCAAGTCAGGTCAAGGACCGATTTACTGGGATATCGGTGTTATGGAGTTGACATGCAGCCGTGCTCTGGTTTATGTAAGACCTTGTTAATTTGCAGTTGTTCAATTCTCTCACAAGCTAGGTAGCCATGATGGTTGACTTGTTTGTGCATTGCTCCATTACTCGCGTCATTGATGCTAAAGTATTTTAGTATCATCCAGTGTGATGTGAAGAACTTCAGGCTCCGAACGCTCCATAGGACCAGGCTATTCAGAGACCTTCAATACCGAAGGCGCTTCTGCTGTGAAGAATATTGCCGCCGTCACGTGCGATATTGGCTCTTGACAACATGCCAAGAGAAGTTCTATCTAACATTCACACGCGGTTGTCACAGTTTGAGCAAGTTATATCCGCATAAATCTCAAAAACCCAAGAATTTTCTTCATTGTGTTTTGTCGTCAGATAATTCACAGATTAATAACGTTGTAATGAAGCAACACCTTGCGATCAGGAGAGTTGGTAGAGTAGAACGGCGACAAGCCTACAACATCTGAGGATGGAACCATCAGATCAAGCGAAATGAACGACGAGCCAGAGAGGTAGGGGTTGATCTTGGATTCAGCAGAGTCATTGCTGATATGCTTCACCAGCTTTACCCCCTGTATCAGGGGGCATTTTACTGATATCGCCATGTGTCCTACTTCTGGTCAACGTGGCCAAGGACTCGCAAGATTCGACATGTTGGCTTCGTTGCCGTTTGAGTTGGTGTTCCAGGTGGCAAACCACCTAAACCCGGTGGACCTGATATCTGCCAGGAGAGTATGTCTATCCTAGAATGGAAACCGCAACCCTGCTCCGGCTACGCAGTTGCCTACCCAAGTCTTCCTGGCACTAAAGCTTTGATTCAAATTCCTCAACTTTTGCTCTCTACTTTCTTCAAGCTTACTAACACAGCTATCGCAGGTTTCGAAGCCATGGCGACGCCTACTTTCATCTACCGAACTCTGCAATGCAGCGCTCTGCTATCACTTTCCTGGCCAGTTCGCCCTGCAAACCGCACACGTCGTTGATCCCGCGATTGCTCTGTTCATTGCGGCCAAGCGTTTACACGCCTTCAGAACTGGAAGACCAGTCAAGAAAGCATCGTACAAGTACACCCACGGGGCCATTCCTTTCTTTGCAGGCAACTCCAGCGGAGTGTTCGCCGACTACTTCCAAGGCAAGATAGCTTGGAATGAGGGACCGATTATCAAAGTCTGCTGCCTGGAGACTGGGATCGTAGTAGATTGTTTCTGTGAACGTACGATGCGGATCTGGCATCTAAAACTTTCCGATCGGCTTGTTGTGGCGGTCACATATGATGGGTGAGGGGTGCTATATTTCTATTCAGTGCCATATCTTTGCTTCTTTGCTTCTATGCTCATGTTGCCTCGGTCATCTGTCCAGTTGGTCTTCGAGTTGCCTAGATTTATCTATGCCTGGCCCTACGTTGCTAATTCTCTCCTATACAGAACGTGTTATGCCTACGACCAAATCACTGGAGAAGGATCTAGCATCGCTCTTGGGATGGCCACGATATCATGGCTTGCTGTACGCGGACTGGACGTCGCCTTCCGCTCAAACCAGAGAATAGAGCCTCTTGTGGTCTGGCATTTCGGAGAGCAAAACGTGAAAGCGATAGACACTGTACCTTACACAGGACCTCTCTTGTTCCATCCCAAGCTGGATATTATCGAGGTCTTTTACCTAAAGAAAATCGAGAGAGGTTACTTTGTAGGAAGATGGATCGCTTTCAATTACGGTGATCTCATTGCCATGTCCACGCGCGAAGTCCACGAGAAGACTAGGTCATGGAGCACCGGCAAATACAGCGCAAGGGTAAAACGCCGCTCCCTCGAAAAAAGTATGATCCCTGGTGCCGTCGTCTTGAACAATATCGATAGCGGGCCGTACCAATTCATCGATGGACTCTTCTTCGGCCTGAGTAAGCATATTTTCGGGTTGTTTATACCTAAGCTAAGCCTAATTATGAGTTCTGAGACATGTTTATGGAGTACCTACACTGCAAACGTGCTTCATACCTCATGAGCTTATTCTAAAAGAGCAATGCTAACTCGAGATCTTGTAGTCCCCCTTTGGAGCTCGCCCATCCGGACTGCGAAACCAACATACGAGAATCAGGTCTCCTACATGCATAACGGGACTATGTACATCGCCAGCGGCGATCCAACAGATCGCGAGCCCATCATGGTCCATGATCTAACCAAACAATCACCAACAAGAGTAGCCGAGGTGTCGGAAATCTTCTACGGTCCTCTCCAACGCGGTGGCTACAGCGGGCCGAATGGAATCATGGATCCGTCTGTTTTCAGAGCCGCGCTGATGGGGGACGACAAGTTTATGGTGCAGGTTGGGCATACCAACATCAACGTGTGGGGTTTTGATGAGAATGTTCCTCTGGCGAATGAGATCGTGGAGTATGGGCAGGAAGTCAAGAAAAGGGCGGAGAAGCGCGCGAGGAGGAGGGAGTGGGATGCTGTTGAGGCAGGGATACGGGAGTTTTCGGGGGAACCATCACCGGTGAGGTCGGCGTCTCCGAGTTCGTCAATGCGGATCTCGTTGGTTTCGACCCGTCGGTCGTCTGCGTCTTCGGCACCGTCGTCTATTTCGAAGATTCCGTCGTCGGTAATCATCAGCCCTCCTGAAATACCCAACCAGAAGCCGTGTCGGGAGAGGAAACATCGCCGCTTTTTCAGCAAGACGATGAAAACCTCCCCAAAGACAGACGGTGCAGATATTGGAAAGGGGCAGCCCGGCAGAAGCAAGCTCAATCTTCGACGAGGTATCTACAAGCTTGTGGTCAAAGCGGTGGGTCCGATCTTGTAATGTCCTGATACACCAGCTTCGATTTCTTCTCTGGATGGCATATACTGTCGATATCGTGCATAAAGAGAGGTATTTGAGATACAATAGCTAGGGATTTGGATGGAACTGGAGCTTGTGCATGGATAGGATATTATGATTTGAGAGAAGGGATTTAGGTATTGGTTCGTGAGTCAGGCTGGCAACGAGAGCTTGGTATCTGGCTTTGGGGGAAGTTGTATGTTGCTCAGGATACGAATACCAGAGGAATTTTGGACAAATACAATTGTTGCGGAGTGCTCATTTGCAATCAATTCATCAATTCGAGTATCGCATTCGCAATCCAGGACTTCCTCGCCCAGCATACTTTGGACAACAAACAGCACTATAACCCCCCTACTTCCCTTCCTGTCACGACTTCCTCTCCGTCACTCCGCTCCCTCTCCCTTCACTTCAATCCGTAAATAATCAAACATAACATTCCCTGATCTAGGCTTACGGGAAGCATGCTGTTCCCCGTTGTCGACATGCACAAATCGTCCAGTCAAAGCAGTGCACACCTTTCCTAACTTCGAAAAGTGCCACCTATGTGCCGCTCTGGCTCATCGGTCCAGACAATCGCCCCACCCAGTCACGGTAGCCTTGCAAGGCATTATCGTCACCCTAAACCTCCCATATCCCGTGGCCATACATACGTCGAGTGCGACAACGACCTCCAAGCCCATCTCTCTCTTTCCAAGTTAGCGATTGGAGCTTTTTCGAGAAGTCTCTCAGGCGCGACTTGACATTCGTGTCTCCCCGTAGTATGTTTATACTGGTAATAACCCTTCGTAGTTGTCAACATTACTTCGTTGGTCCGGGCAGGACTTTTGCGAGATGTGAACTGTAGTGTCTATGTAGGATTATTGTTATTGCTCATGAAGGGGGACTTCGAAAGGTGTTTACGCCGTCTGGTATGACGGATTTCGTACAGTACCTTCGACTTCAAGTCATCTTTTGACCTCCTGGGAATGGGTACGGGGGTTAGAATTTGCCTCAGTATCTCAGACGTAGTAGATGGAACTAAGCCCCTTCAGGGCCAGGTGCGCTACACCTTTTCGGGTAAGCGGTGGCGGCTAAGTCCCTTTGGGTTAGCTGCCTTGCTTACTACGTAAGTTCCATCTAGGTACTTGGTAGTAAGCAAAGAAGCTAACCTAAAGGGGCTTAGTTCTATCTACTACGTCTGAGATACTGAGGCAAAAAGACTGACAACTTCCCAAAGATACCACAAACATCTCTGTGCCATTAGCTTCAATCCCCATTCTTCTCTCCCCTGACCACAAGGGCATGGCACTCCTCCACGGCGCCACCCCCCCAGCCATGACCACACCCACACCCTCACCCTCACCCTCCACCCCCAACGCCACGGACCCCCAACCCACCCCCCCACCCACCACACCGCCCACCCTCTTCGCGCCCCGCTCCCTCAAACAATTCACCCTCTTCCTCGCCGGCGCCTCCTTCTTCACCCTCTCGACGCTAATAACGCGGCGCGCGCTCCTGCGCCGACGCCTCGCCACCCTCCCGTCCTTCTACCACCCCTCCAACGCGCCCCCGCGGCTACCCGTCAACGGCCCGCTCGAAGCCGTCGAGGCGCTCAGCCTCGCGACGGTCAATGTCAGCAGTTTCATGATGATGATGGCCGGGGGGGGGTTGTGGGCGTGGGATATTAGTACTTTGGAGGATCTGCGGCGGAAGGTGCGGGGGCGGTTGGGGATTGAGGCTGGGGAGGGGAGGGAGCAGGTGGCGGAGGAAGAGTTTGAGGAGTGGTTGGCTGGGGTGCTGGAGAGGAAGGAGAGGAAGGGGAGGGAGGGGTGATGGTGGGGAGGGAGAAGGGAGGTTGGGGTGCTGGAGAGGAAGGAGAGGAAGGAGAGGAAGGAGAGGAAGGGGTGATGGTGGGGAGGGAGAAGGGAGGTTGGGGTTGAAGGGTGGATTGTACTTGGTGTGGAGCTGTGGGTTTTGTGCGTTGGCATTTTTCTGATGCTCTGGATTAGAAGCTGTTTGCTTGTATATACCCAGTATTCGAGTCCGAGACGGAAAATTAGAGCGTGAATCCTATTCTGCAATCATAAGATGATGCATTTGCAACGAATGAAACCTAGATTTAAACAAAGTTTATCGTCGTTGCCGGCTTTCTAGTGATGAGGCTGGCTGTTCTCTTCTCCGAGAAAGCGGCGGTGAGACCTGTTCTCCAATGCGTTTGTTGTGGGACGGCTTTCATAACGAGCAAGGGCTCAACGTCAAAATCGGAGAGACTTTGACCTTTTGATTTTTCCTTGTTTCCTACTTCATCCACAACAGAACCAAACGAGGCCAACGACACTATCAACCGAAGATGCACAGGAGCCTAAAAGAGCACCAATCTCCTCTCCTCCCGGGAACCCGATGACCGAATATCGTCGCTATCTAACCAAGCCACCACCTCAACATTCCTTCAATAATAATCAAGCCCCTTCTTTCCCGGCCCATCATGCCGTTGGCGTCACAGCAGTCGCACGAACCGTAAACATCATCGTCGTGGTCCTGGTCGAAGATGTTGTCGTTGTAGTTGTTTCATCGCCTGATGCCGTTCCAACTCCTCCTGCCGATACTACACTCGGTGTTGCCGATGCTCCAACGGATGTTGTCGGCAAAGAGGACGTACTCGTCACCAGAGCGATCAGGACATCGAAATTACTAGAAGTAGTGCTCCAGCTCGTTGAAAGATCGCCGAAACCGCTATTATAGTCGCTCAAGACATCCTCCCAGCCCGCGATCCAATAGCTTGTTATTGTGTGGATTCTATTGGCGGTAGTGTCATTGTCGCTATGGTTGGCGTGTGGAGCAGCAGTTGGAAGAGAAGTATATCCATGATCAGTGCTGAACGTGACGGACTGATCGCAAGCGGTGATAGGGATTGGGGACGCGGCGAGGGGAGAGAGCGTAGTGTGACAGATAGGGGTTAGAGTTGGGATGTACGATGTGCATGACAACAGAGCCGGGGCGGTAGCATCAGGAAGGGAGAAGTTGAAGTAGAAGGGATAGTCTGCTGATGGGATATGGCGCTTGATGGGAGATCCGGAGATGACGGCCGTTACGATCGGGGCCGAGGTAGTAAGGTTGGAGACTCGAGACGAATTGACCGACGACGCTGACAATGGTGGTATACTAGTGAGAGGAGGGCAGTCTGTTGGTTGGGGGATGTAAGAGGTTACGAGCTGGGATAGAGCAGTGATCGGAATAGGGTCAGCCGATGGGGATGGCGTGATGAAAGTGAGGACCGTAATTGTTGAGGTGGGCAGAGGAGTCTCATAGTTCTCGAAGACTGTTGAGGTGGAGGCTGCTCGCGGTACAAATCTTAATTTCTGCCCGGCAGCGCGTCGATCTAGGCTGAGATCAAGGGGATCATCTCGTCGAGGAGCAGCTTGGATTAGATGCGCAACCAGGAAGGGAAACCCTACCAGAAGCCGCATCTTGTGGTTGATTCCGATGCAGGTACGTTGCTTTTGAGATATTCTTCACAGACATTCCTGCCGCGAGTCAACAATGTAAACATTCAGGTTCCCTTACATGGACTCGGGAATGGCGATTACGCGACTGCATTTTGGCTAGCATATTAATTACTAAAAGCAAAGGCAGGTACCAGACATTGCTACAGAGCGCCATGATCAAGAGCTCTGCAAGATCGCGCCATGTACTGGAAGTTAAGAGACAGTGCTGGGGTATCAGGGTATCTCACTAGAAAATGTACGAACCATAAGTCATAAGCTGGAAAGCAAAAGGATGAGAATAGCAACCGAGATCGATAGTATCATTGCAGGTCTCATAAGACACCATCGCTCGGGTTCCACTGATTGTCGTAGTCAGGTGAAAATCCTTGTCATTGCGCCTCGTGCGAGATCAGACCATCCATCTCACTCGAAACAGGGTACATGGTGGTCATGCTGGGGGAGGGAAACGAAGTCGGTACTTGGCGGGGAGGTGAGAAGTCGTCATAAGCAGCGTACATTGGTGGTTGAAAGTATGGTTTGTCGGGCTGCACACCTGCGTAGTAGCTGGCGTCCGGGAAATGCGTCGAATAACTCTGCGTTGCGGGTACATTTTGAGGCAGAGCTGTGGTGGCGAATGGGTTCTCTATCCGGTCTGCCGGGTTGAACGCCGGCGTCGGCAAGCCATTGACGGTCAAACTCATCTTTGGAGCAACTCTTTGTAACAGGTCGTTGCATAGTCTCCATGCCCGTTGCGCAGCTACGTTTTCCGACGACATGCTCTCCAACCAATGAATCGCTTTTTTGGCATTCTCCAGGACTTCTTCCGCTTCGAAGGGTAGGTGTTCCGAGTGAAAGGATAATTCAAGCATCAAGACCGTCACGGCTTGCACAAGATGGTGAATTATGCCCCACCAAGGAGCGACTTTATAGAGACCTATGGGATTTGGCTCTTCTGGAAGCATCTCCATCATATCTCTAGCTGCATGCACACAATTGACTGCAGCAGAGCGGTTGAAATGGAAGGATTTTCTAGACTCGTTCGGGATTTTCTTATCTAACCTACAAAGGCAGGGCCGATTGATTATCATAAGAGTGCTGTAGTAGAAGAAGCCCAAGCTCATGCGCGGACGGACGAATTGCTGGTCTCGCTGCTTCTTGGTGAAGTCAAATACCGATGGCAACTCGGATCTCCATTGCTCCAGCTTAGATTCAAGAGTACCGATAATGATTTGTATTCCTTCCCATGATTCGGAGATAGCACTAGCACGATACAGCCGATCCAAAACTTCGTTGGTGAGGATGCTCAGCTTTGTGTGGTAGAGAAAGTACATTGCATGGTTGGGGGGTACTCCTCTTATATTCTCGCTTCCCAAATGGTGGGATGTGGGCGAGAAGGAGTTTGCTGGAGATGTCCTAGCTCTCGTTGATGAAGTGGTGGACGATGGTGTGGATACCGTGTCCTGGCCGGAGGAATGGCGCCGAGAATTCGAAGCAACATGGGCCAGACCCTCTTTGTTGAAAATGACATCTTCATCAATGGGTAACGGTAGCGGGACGGTACAGTCGCTTCCAAGGACTGACGTAGGGCGCCCGGTCATGACTGCGGCCATGCGTTCAGTGGAACACAAAGCCCACCAGACTCGGTGTCGAATTTCTTTGGACGATTCATTCACCTTTTTGTTCTCGTTCCGAAGGTTGAGACCAAGAGTGATGGCATGTCGAATAGCAATACCGCTGATGGACCATGATCTTTATGCCCTGTTAGGTTCAAGGCTGTTTCGAATGAAGGAGTTGCATACCGGTTAATGTGGTTAATCGCCATGAGATAAAATGCCATGAGCCCTGCAATCTGCACTCTTTGGAGTTCCGCATGACCCAAAATTGTCTCTCCATTGAACCCAAGCATACGAGCCCTGGTGAAATATATCAGGTGATCCCTTTCATCTCCCCTCCATTCGGCTTGTACCAGGTGCGAGTACTTTGCGGCAATGGCGAAGATCAAATTCAATATCGCCAACCAATTGTGGCCGGTGTTGATCTTATCATTATCGAGAAAGGTCTGCACCTGATTCGTGAAGGTAACTTGGCCGATGATGGGAAATGCAGGATGAACGGTATCGACATAGCTTTGGTAAAGTGCATATGCGGTGTGCTTGGGTGGAATCTCGAAGGGGTCGACTTGATCCGGGATGAGCACATCAAGATCATCGCAATGGTACGTTGATTCACTAACTGGTGGATTGCTTTTGGCGTTGGTGTAGATGGTGTCGTTCCAGTGGTGCAGTCCGTGCGCAAATGATAGCGAGGCTTGTCCGCCGTCAAGAGTCGGATGATCCTCGTCATCTTCGTCTTCGCTACTTTCCGAGCCCAACCGGGCTTGTCTTTTCTTCAGCCTCTGCATCCATGTAACCTCTGCACTTTTACCCATGAAACCGGTTGCCCTAGTAGCCGCGCTTCGATTGTAGTCCTCGCTGATACGATCGACAGAACCCGTGGAGCCCACACGAGCAGTTACTTGGCTCTCACCATGTTTTCCGTCACTGGATTCCCCCAAACCTCCCCCATCCCTTTCTGCTATGTTCACGTTCTCAACCGGGGGTCCATCTTCATCATCTGGCGTTGATCCCTTTTATTGTTTGTTAGGACTCGAAACATCATGCGGTCGCACATGGCTTACACTTTCCAATGCCTTTCGGATCAACCTTTGATCGGACATGTTTACTCGGTGACTAAGTTCTTTTAAGAGTTTTTCGTACTCTGCAACTCTACTAGCCATGGTTCCAAACTCTCTATGAAGTGTCAGCCTTGACCCAAGTTACGGCTGCGCAGCGCCAAGTCACTTTTTAGTTCTGTCACGTTTCCCGTCCGTATAGACGCAATTGATCCGGAAGTCTTCACAGTGTTTGCATACTGGTCTCTCTCCACTGCATTTCGTCTTCCTGTGCCTACAAGGCTCACAGGCGTGGCTAACGCGGTGTTTGTCCCCAACCATAGAGGATCCTCCGACAGAGGCACCCTCACTGCCACGACGCAACCGAGGTATGGCGATCTTCCCAACATGTTGTTGCGTGGCTCTGGGATGTTGAGGAACTGTCGGGATCTGGAATGATGCAAGTGGACTATGCGTCAGCGTCGATGGCGGTGGTGGTGGATGCTGCGTCGGTTGTAAACGCCGATTCAGGACGTCTGGCGAAGACATGGGAAGTTTTCGTTTGCTAGGATGACTCAATTCCGCCGGATTCTTTGTGAGATTTTTGCGGCCATCGGACATTGTGAACGAGGATTCCCTAACGATGGTTGGTGAGTCGACTCATTTGACGGTGACAGAGCTTGCTGGGCGACTTGAGTGGTGAACACAGCGACTGGCTTACCCTTCGGACCATAGCGAAAGTATATAACAATCATGCGCGGGTTACCTTCGGTAGGTTGCTGGAAACAGTAATCTATCTTGCCGCCCTTGCCACTGGCTGTCTCCTTTTGGCTTTGCTCATCGCAAGGCAGCTTGGGACAATCTTAGGTGATCAGCATTTGAAGGGTAGAAAGCGAGCAGGGGGCGCAAGTGATAATCTTGGAGGACATTGGGCCTACAGTCACAGGTGGGAAAGATGGAAGATGGAAGTTGCTTTCCCGAAGACAGATCTGCGACTACCTACCTAAAGTACACTTTACCTACCTACTTTACTCCGTGGGACTGGACCCTAATGGTCCCTGCGTCGGTATTCTAAGGGAGGGCGATGCAGGCAGATTTATGAGATCAAAGGGTGATGAGAGCTAGGAACCCTCATGGTGGGTAGAAGGTGGGAAGTGGGCATTGATTACTGTACGGAACACTTCACCATTAAGGTATTGGCCGTGGCGCAAGGAGATGCTTCCGGGCAAAAAGGCATTCTAGTCAAACATGGGGAATTTTCGAAATTCGCATTTTATTGACATCGTCTGCACTCTGGCAATTTTGTTCCATGGACAACAATACAATATCGTTTTTGATGCAGGTGATGATGAGTATCGACACTAGACAACAGGACTAAACCGCAGAATCGCGGTGCAGTCACACATTTATTGTCGCTGGCGGCGGAGGTTCCTCCGCAAGGCCCATATCAATTGAGTCCCGCGATGATTAGTCACGTCCGCTAAAGATCCATCCTAGTCTACTTGAGGGAAGGTCGAGGGTGCTTTACGGAGGTACTACTCCGTACTGTACTGTACTACGGAGTACATACCGTACTACAAGTCTACACCCCGCTGTTCCCCCGCCAAGAGTCACTGGTACCACGTTAAGGTTAAGTACACGTATTATCTCATCTTGTCCAATGGGAAATACGAAAGCAATGATAAAGCATAAGTTCCTTACCTTACCTACAATATTATATTAAATCGTTGATCATGTCTCCAGCAGATCGATCAGTTCCCGCCCACACCAACAATGACTACTTCACCAGCAACCCCCCGCCAAAGACCCTGCATTCCCATACTACCATTGCCAAGGCCTTTATTGAGGAACACCTTTCATTCCGTCGTCGCGTAGTGCTGGTCACATCAGGCGGGACCACTGTCCCTCTGGAGAACCAGACTGTGCGTTTTATCGACAACTTTTCCGCTGGTACTCGTGGAGCAACATCGGCAGAGTACTTTCTTGAAGCTGGTTATGCTGTCATCTTCCTCCATCGCCAATTCTCTCTCCTGCCCTATTCACGCCATTACAGTCATTCGAGAAATTGTTTCCTTGATTTCATGACTGAGGGTGCGAATGGGGAGGTGGTAGCGAATAAGGAATACGAGGAGAAAATGTTGGATGTTTTGAAAAGGTACCAGAGAGCAAAGAAGAACAACACGTTGTTGTTACTATCTTTTACGACAGTCACAGAGTATCTGTGGGAACTCAAGGAGATAGCTATCTCGATGAATCCCCTAGGACGAACGGCGCTACTCTATCTCGCTGCTGCAGTGTCAGACTTCTTCGTCCCTAAAGATAGGCTTGCTGAGCATAAGATACAGTCATCGGAGACTGCTCACCAGGATAAAACCGATGAAGAAAACTGGGAGCATAGAGAAGCTACCCACGCACCAAGTAAGAAGCTCGTGATCGACTTGGATCCTGTCCCGAAGTTTTTGAAAAGTCTAGTCGATGGCTGGGCACCGCAGGCTATGATAGTCAGCTTCAAGCTCGAGACTGACCCTTCGATCTTGATCAGGAAAGCCCAGATGGCAATAGATCGATATTCACACCACCTGGTTATTGGTAACCTGCTTTCAACCAGGAAGTGGGAAGTGGTATTCATAGCTCCCAACGTTCCTGAATATTGGATCAGAGTGCCAATGCACAGGCGAATCAAGAGTATGTCCGCTGCCTCTGGTGGCTTGCAAAGGCCTACTTTAGCCTCTCTGAGTCAGGCGGGGGAACCGAAAGATGACACTTCGGCCGAGGAGCCAGAATTGGAAATCGAATCTCTTATTGTCCCAGAAGTTGCACGGATGCATGAAGAATTCATCCGAGCTCCAGTCGAATGAAGGAAGACAAATGAGAACGATAAAATTTATCCTAAACCTTTCATGAGAATTCGAGCGACATCTCTACTTCTTGGCCAAATGAATTATAATTCTGCAGATCTGTGGGTTTTCCTAGATGAGGTATGTAGTCAACTCCTAAACCAGCCATCGGCGAATCCATGATGTCCCTTCTCCGATTATGGCATCTACAGCGCTTATTGAGACTGCAATAAGACCCGACCTTGTTGGATTGCAAGGGCGATCACTGTCTCCATACAACTTCTTTACTTCCGCTTCTGTACTTTTTGAGGCTTAAGATGACTCGAGATGATGTCGAACAAGATTACCCCTTGAAGAGATCATCTTGGGTTGCCGTTATAAGAACTTCTTGACCGCGAACACCATTCGAGATGACTCTAGAAGTCTGTGTAGCGGACAGCTGATATTCCCACTCTTTTTGGAGCAAATAAGCAGGATTTGTATCTACGCGTTTCTTGGGCCCATGTCTAGATTAGATAGTAGATGAGAAATATAGGCCATAGGTGTCATGTTACGCCTCCGGATGTGTATACTAAGTCTGAGCTCCATGAACCCTTGTCAAATTGGAGCATCTTCGAGGAGAAGTTTTATCATCCAACAGTAGAGAATATGCTATATCAATACATAGAGTTATCTAAGCGAAGTATGAGCCCGAGGTTATCGAGCCTCATCACATATGCTTTGAACATCGTCCGAACACGGGATTTAGGTACCTTTCAGGTTGACTCGAATAATGGATTGGTGATCCTCCAAAGTCCACAGTTGGCGCTAAGGGCTCCTAAGGACTAAGCGAGCCGCTCCCACATTTACGAATTCCACACCAGGGTCAGAACCATACGACATTCGAAACCACCCATCATCACGACCGACTCAAACCCTCAACCCCAATCATGGCGGCTGCCCTCAACAAGATTGCGGCGACAAGCCCATCGAGGCAACATCCGTCCGAGCTGGAGACCAGCATTGCCAACGCTCTCTATGACCTGGAGTCAAATATCCCGGACATGAAGACGGCGCTGCGGCCATTGCAGTTTGTGTCTGCTCGCGAGGTTTGTCGCTGCTCCAAATGCTGGGAATATCGCCGAAACATTGTCATCGAATTCATGCACGTCTTTGTCATATACCCAATGATTGTATCTACACAACCAGCTAGCTCGTCAGGCCCGATCATCCCAAAAACCAACCACCCGTTTCCTGAGTTCTTGAAATACCTACGAAGCTAATCCAATTTTCTTCCCCACAGCTCGAGGTCGGCCACGGCAAAAAAGCCATCGTCATCTTCGTCCCCGTCCCTCTCCTCCCCGGCTTCCACAAGGTCCAACAACGGTACCTCCTCCACCCTTCTTCAAAGCGTTCCCCAAACTAACACCCCACGCCACCAGCCTAACCCGCGAACTCGAAAAGAAATTCTCCGACCGCCACGTCCTGATCCTCGCCTCTCGCCGCATCCTCCCGCGCCCCAAACGTTCCAACCGCTCGCGCACTTCTCAAACGCAAAAACGCCCGCACTCACGCACCTTGACTGCCGTGCACGACGCCATCTTGAACGACGTCGTCTACCCGGTAGAGATTGTGGGAAAGCGGACGAGGACTAGGGAGGACGGCAGCAAGGTGTTGAAGGTTGTGTTGGATGAGAAGGAGAGGGGCGGTGTCGATTATCGGCTGGATACTTATGCGGAGGTGTATCGGAGATTGACGGGCAAGGGGGTGGGGTTTGAGTTCCCAATGGGGGGGCCGGTGGAGTATTAGATTGGGGAGGGCAACAGTATTGATGAGGTGGAGATACGATATGCGACGAGAGGGTGGCAGGGGTAGCTACGGGAAAAACTGATACGGAGCTGCAACTTGCAAAAATCCCGCACAGCAGATGGGTATCCTAAGTGTTCTAGTCTACGGCTTCGTCCCCCGTAGCCTTGGCCGTCGACTTCCCCACCCTCCCCACCCCAACCACAGCCCAATACGCCAACTCCTTCCTCTCCCTCCCTCCCTTCTCCCCTTCCCCCTCCGCCGCCTCCCCCTCCCATTCCATCCTGACAAACACCGGAATCTCCAAGACATCCTCATCCTCCACCACCTCCGCCTCTTGCCCAACACCCGCACACACCACCTCTACCACCACCGTCGTCCAGTTCCGTCCTTTGTCCCACACTTTCCCTGCTTCTGCCACTTTGCCTTCGCCACTGCTGGCTGCAGGATCCGTAGTCTTGGACACGCTAGTAAGCATCCTGCTAGCGCGTTTTCCAGCTCCCCCACCGCCGAGTGCCTCGTCCCATGCGTCCGTGTTGGCGCCGATGTCGAACTGGGGGCAGAGGATGGTGACTTTGTGGCTGTATCTCCCGGGGGTGTGCGAGGACGTAGCGAGGGTGATTTTCACAGCGTCAAACATGGGGTTTTGGAGCGTGAGGAGGAATTGGCTTGCGCGGAGGATAGGGAGGGCATTGAGATCTATAACCGGTTGCCCCGATGACTGCAATGGTTTTAGCGAGATTGTAGGGATGTAGTTCAGTGCTACGAGTCGGATGCGGAAGCGTGTGCTGGTGACTTTGGGTTCTGGTTTGACGAGGATGTGGCGGCAGGTACGACAGCGTTTACTGCGTTTTGTTCGGAGGATCTGAGCGACGGGGCGGACGTCGTTGATGAAGTGTGGAGGGTGGCGCTGTTTTGCGCGTTGGGCGATGCTAGCGGTACCGGCCCAACCTTCTGTACGGAGTTTCTGGATGGCACCGGCGTGGGAGGCCGGGTCGACGATGTGTAGGCCCTCGGAATGGGAGGCGCTTTCGCGCATGGGGGTTGTTTTGGAGGTAGATTTCTTTCCATATGAACCGAGGCCAGTGTAGAGGCTCATAATGCGGGCGAGACTGCTGGGAGAGCTGTAGTTGTATTCGCCTGAAGGTGTCAAAAGGGGATTTGAGGATGAAGGTGAGATAGAAAGCTGAGAGGATAAAAAGGATTTGAGGGATTGGAACTTTGCATCGGGGTCGTTGTCTGAAAGAGGGTCGGGGACAGGTTCTGATTCTTCGAAAGAGGTTTTAGAGATGGAGGGAACAAGTCTTGGTGTTCCACCGTTGTTGAGCTTGGATAGCTGAACTGCGAGATTACTAGGCTTATCGAATTTTATGCCAATGTCTAGAGTAGTCCAATTGCAATATCCGCATGCCAGGATCCAAGGTCCGTTGATGGCGCTACCTTCCGGATCGAATGTGTTCACCGTCATGGGAGCAGTGCATATTGGGCAATTGAAGCAGTTTCTGCTACATCTACAGAAATGTCGTTAGCTGGAGGTTGGGGTAAAAGTGAGTCAGTTACAAAGGAAAGTGGTATAGTCTTACCTACCTATAGCCGTCGCTCCTCAACATGCTGCTCGGCATTTCGAACAGACAGGTGGGGCAATACCAGCAGACGATCTCTTCGATTGTACACCTTGGGCATCGTATCTGCTGGCAGTCCTCACAGTACATGAGGTGCTCTAGGGGGTAGAGCGAATAGTTTGCCCGCGGCGATCTGGGATCAAAGGTCCGCTCTTGCTCCTCGTCATCGTCGTTTCGCGGCGTGTTCCCTGCGCCGATGGGTATAGAAACATCAGTGCATGGGCAGCTAATGTAGCTATACGGAAAAGACATTGCGTAAGGTAGCTGATGGGAAGTGTCCGCCCAAACTTGGTGTCAGTGAAAAGTAAGTTTCCTCTTTGATAGCGGATCCCGTTCCGCGTTGGCCGCAATCGCTATCCACCTCCGTAAGGCTGCTCTCACATAGTCATTGCAGAATCCATATTCGACCTTTATCCTACCATCCCGCCGCATGCTTAAAGACATCTGTCAGAGCAGTAGTGTGACGTCCTCTACCTCCGTGGGTTACCTTCAGATGAATACTCTCCATTTGATACCAGTCATTGTGTCGGCTAGCGCCAACTGTATAATCATATTTCCTTTCCAAAAGCCATAACCAAAGATGGTGTATCTTTTGTATCAAAAGTCACAGAATCTAGGATAGTTCAAGGCTCCGTACTCGGACTAGATACCGCTTACCATCTTCGTGATGGAGATGATGTGAACGAAAAGCGGGTTTCAAATGCAACATCTATCAGTAGAGATTTAGCTGGAGAGCAAACCGAATGTGGACTTTCAAATCAAGACCCTTTTTTATATACACTCATGAAGTTATTTACAGCTTCCCTAAGGTCTAAACTCCCGTACCTGAACCCGACCTTCCTGTACACTCAACCTCCTACCCAAGGTAGCGCTCGCTCTGCAAGAAAGCCTTCACATTGGGCCTAGACTCGACCGCATCGACCAATTGCGTCAGTCGCGGATATTCTTTTAGCCCTTTCCTTCCATCCTGTACCAAGTTCTCGTCGTGGCAGATTTGGTAGATGACCATATCCGCATATGTGATCTCCTTGCCAATTACGAAAGGACCTTGGGTGGAAAGATTCTTGGATTGGAGATGGCTTTCCAAGGCATTTAGGAAATTGGCTCGATCGGTCTTTTGGTGCTTGGGGTAGGTTTCATCCTTATTGGGGCTGAAGAACGCTTGAATAAACAGGGTGCGCCCTAAGGCACTATAAGCAAGTGTAACCAACCTCTAGACCGCAGACAGGTACTTACAATCAATGGCAATGTCACACATGGCATCCGCCCAGTACTTCTCGTCCTCCGTCTGACCATCATATTTTCCCAGCTGCCGCGCAAAGTGCCTCAAGATCGCATAGCTCTGAGTCAAGATCTTACCGTTCAGCTCGATGACTGGAATCGTCGCGTTGGGATTCATTTGCTGGATCCTGCTTTTCTTATACTCTGGGTATTCTTCAAAGCTATAGCGTATGTCTTCGTACGCGATGCCGGCATCTTCCCACATGAGACGTACTACCTGACCGCGGCCGCGAGAGGCAAAGTCGAAGTAGTGCATTGTGGGGACTCCGCCAATTGCTTTGTTGGCCTCGCCAGGATTGCCGAATCTCTTCGTGGTAGGCATGATAAGAGAAGATTCAGACTGTGAGATTTGTATGAAATGAAATATTGTATGATTCTACATGAATGAGAGCGGTATAAAAGAGGTGACAGATATCAGGAGAAGGATTGCAGGAACCACAGTAAATGAATAACATGGTGATGGAAGGCAATTGTGGTGAACACATTCTAACACACGGTCTAGACTCCTCCGTTCACGGAGCAGCAGCCACTATGATGTCAAGCGCTGGAGCATCCCCGGTTGAGAGGAAAACTAAGGTAAGGATTGCTAAGTTGTGGATGGGTGGAGAGCAGTGGGAAGAGAAAAGCCAAATTTGGTCTATTACGTAATCGTATAGCAGTTGCATTGCAATTTATTGCCTCAGTTCTCAGACGTGCCAACGTCGCTAAGCCCCTTCGGGTTAGCGCCCTGCTGACTTCGCAGCATACGGACGGCACGTCTGAGTGCAACCCGCAGTAATATTGGTTGATTGGCATTAACTTTGAAATAATACCGAACTTTGCCGATCGCCTTACCTGATGCGATAAAGTATGAGCGTATTATTGAATTAATTACATTTTGTTCGCTCTGTTTATCTATTCTACGATTTCTATCGACTCGCCTACCTACTCTACTCACCACCCTACATGCTCATCACTCTACTCATCACTCTACTCACCATTCTACTCATCATTCTATTTACTCGCCTATCTACATGTTCAGCTACCAACTCAGCTATCGACTCGATCGTCTACTCATCACTCTACTCGCTTCAAAACATGCTTCATGCGACACGTTCAAATAAGCGTTCTACGCTTCATGATTTACTTCATAGTATGTGTTAGGGGCCAGCATAGAGCGAGTCATATGGGTGTAATGTAACGAGTATATAAATGCTAAGGAAGGAAAGTATCTAGAAGGGAAGAGCCGGCTATCTATATGACTCAGGAGAACATAAGCTAACCCTGAATAGGGTTGGCCTCGGAACAACCCTATAGCCTAGCGGCGAGCGGCCGGCGATAGTCATCAACATAGCCACCAACATAGCTACCAACATAGGTGCGTAGCTAGGATCGTAACAGTATGCTTCATACATGCTTCATAGCACATGCTAATTAGCTCAATAGAAAGTATTCTTCATGACTCAATATCAAACGCTTTATCAAATTTTCTATCAAACGCTCTATTAAACGCTTTATCAAATGCTCTATCAAACGCTCTATTGAATTCTCTATTGAATTCTCTATCGAATTTTCTATCAAACTTTCAATCAAACTCTCGATCAAACACTCTATCAAACTTTCTATCAAATTTTCTATCGAGCTTTCTACTGAGCTTTCTACTGAGCTTTCTATCGAGCTTTCTATCATCGCTCTATCAAACGTTCTATCAAATTCTCTATCGAACTCTCTATCAAACGCTCTATCAAAACGACTTAACGCACTTTCTCGATCATCAAAAAGAACGTTCGAATCAAATCTTCATCACACAACACAATATAAATTCAACTAAGTTCAGTCGATGATATGATCATGAGATATCTGATGACGAAAGCAAAAAATCGAAGCTAGCATATTCTTGATCACGCTGTTCGACTACTCGAATTATCGCACGCAGTTGACTCGATGATGCAACGACGTAACTTATCGATCTCGCAGAATTTTATTGATACTTAAATTAGACGCATCAGATAGAGTATATGTGAAAGTACTATCGCAAGTTCACATACATTATGATTTACATGTTGTGCATTGATGATCGCGTCGCAAACAAGAATGTTGTGACTTGCAAAAGTTAACGAGGCAAGTTGTGCGGGCTGTCATCAAATTAACGCAGATCAACCTATCTTACAGGGGTTTGCACTCAGACGTGCCGCCCGTATGCTGCGAAGTCAGCAGGGCGCTAATCCGAAGAGGCTTAGCGAGGGCGCTAACCCGAAGGGGCTTAGCGACGTTGGCACGTCTGAGAACTGAGGCAAGCAATTTACGACATACCAAAGCATATTCAGAATTCCTGGACATCGAACTATCACTCTCGGGAAGATCGTACTTCATTAAGGCTTTGAAGGAGTGTCTATCTGTCTGTATCTGGCGAACTGCGAACTTCACTAGCCGGAGGGTTTGACGAGTTGACGATCTTACCGCTTTACAAGTTACAACGTCGACAATGTCGCTAGTCATTGGCTCAAGCATTCATGACATCTCAAATCAGTCCAACAAAGAGGTACAATCATCGGTATCAAACATTAATGGAGACCCCAGCCTTATCCTTCTATGAAAACACGAGAAGTCTAGGTACTGCTGAGCAAACGGGACACCGGTCCAAGCAAACCTCTCACTTCGACCGAAGATCAATCCCGCCTTCTCAGACAACAAACCATCACCCGAAAACCGCTGAATGCATCTTACAATACTTCATTTAGCGAGAATACTTCTTCCTCCATCCGCGGTCAACCTCTTTCGCACCCTCAATTTCACATATCGAAGTCCCAATTTCTTCGGCCGTAGGTTGATGTGACCGTCTCCTTCTTGGTCATTCACCGTATCCAATATCGCCGACGGCGAAAATAGCAAAGCCTGACCAGCTTCAAGATTTACAATCTCCTTGAAGATCTCAGACACGTCTCGCTGTGATGATGATTCATCGTTGTTCGAGATGCCTGCGAGGTGGGTCTTCAGAGCTTGAAGCCAGCTCGGAGATGTGAAACGGTGTACTATCGTCATCGAACTGAGATCTAGTAGCTTTGGTGAGATAGTAGGTTCTTGGGTTGCAATGATGACACGGGTTGCTAAATGCCGTTGTTGACGAATGATAGTAAGCAAGCTCTCCGTGAAAGTACTGGCTGCACGGCTTTCCGACATAAACTACTAGAGATCAGCATCTCAACGCGAAATCGGTGTAAGTAGCGATATGAGCATGCCACATCTGGTTCATACCTTATGGGCCTCGTCCAAGGCTATGATACGGCCAACACCCCCCCGTTCCTCCAAAAAGAGCGCAAGGCATATATCGAACATGGCACATGCCGCGCTTTCGTCTACGAAAGGGCAACTCAGATCAACAATCGTCAACGTCCCGGCCTCGAAAGACCAGATGTCCTCCTTCTTTGTAAGGTCGGCTTTGTTCCGTTCGTAAGCTTCCTGTATTTTCCTCAACTCCGCCATCTTAGCTTCCCTTCCAATTTTTGAATTGACTTTTCCCAACACTGAAGCAGCCCTGGGGTTACTAGGAACATTCATGAAGCTCTCAAGCAGCTGAAGTCGTGTTTCCAACAGTGTAGACTGAGCTTCGTTGAAATCTTCATAATTAAGTCTCTCTCTAAAGGCAGCATAATCCAAACCTGGTTTGTCTTTTCTCTCCAAGGCGATCTGGCGCAAATGTTTATTTACAACCTACGCATTCGTTAGCGATACTAGTTTTGTAATACCTATTTCTCCGGGATCAGTGGCCCACCTCCATGTACAAAGGCTTTGACCCTTCTTTCTCGTTGACTGCCATCAGCTTCATCATACGCTCAACGTTGAGTTGAGACTCTTCCAGCAAGAGCGGCACGACCTCTAGCTGTAATTTCTTGTCAGTTCCTAGCAAACTCTCATAAAGCTTCTCCATACGAGAGTAATTGCTAATTGAAACCATCACCCTCACACGTATTCCAGATGAGCAGAGATAGGCCGCTTCGCAGATTTGACTACTTGCAAAGCCCGAGAACTTGTCATAATGGAACACTATACCAGCAAGTGGCCGGGGGAGTTTTCCAAGTCTGGAAGGAATTAGGGCGCTCTCGAGCATACATGACAGGGTATGGCTCTTGCCACTTCCTTGCGAGCCACAGATGAATGCCGACCATGGAGTGTTGACATTGATAAACAGTCGGGTATCCTCCGGCTCAGCATTCTGTTGTTGTTCGATTAATGCGTCACTGTGGGTATCGGGTCCCGAATCTCCGTAGGTACAAAGACGTTGTGCGAGCAAGCCATACTGTGGAAGTATACCGCCCCTCACGGCTGGAGCAGGAGATTTGATAACGCCCGCCAGAACATCTCCTGAGAACAGTGGCGTGGTCCTAATTTCTTCCATGTGCACATTGTGAGCTCGGTCGTGATCGGTACCATCTTCTGTTGCCAAAAGGCTCATGTGAAACCGACGATCAGCTTCCCAAGTGTCGAGCGGCATTATAGCTTTGATAGTTGAAGGCTCCGCGAATGCTAATTTCTCTATTAGGATATTATTTGGGAAGATAAAAAGTGGAATGAGATCGAGGAAGTATGAGCTCGTCCAGCGCGTGGTGTGGAGAAAGGGGAAACTGGAAGAATGTAGGTTTAATCCTACAGCAACGAAAAGGAGGGGGAAACGAGAAAGATATCAATATCTCCAGCACGCTAAGAGAACGAGCCATCAAAGTGCATTGATCCAAGACCGGTAGCCGACCTGCATAGAACATGTTTGAAACCCAGTTCGAACGACTCACCTCGACGCGTCTTTGTCTTCATAGAAGTGCACTGAGGTTCATCGACAATGATCTCCACCGAACTAGAAGATTCATCATCACTTGAGATATCTGAGCTGTCAGATATTTCCATGGCTGGTATATCTGGATGAACATCGACTGCAGATGATTCGGAGGATGATCTGGCGGATGACATGGATGACGAGCCAGACATCTCTGGAACTGTAAACATCATGTTATGATTCTAGAAGCTGTACCGTTGTGTGTCTCTTGTATGAGACAAACCTTCAGTGCTTGTGTATTGAAGTTTCATAACGTTCTGCTTCAGTCGAAAAGATATTGTTTATCATGCAGGAGTTGAGAATTCATTGTTTATCGTAAGAGATCCTGAACGTTCTAGCACATCACCTGCCCATCCCAAAATTTTATGCATAGAACTCTCAAGCTGTAGCCAAGCTAGTCCATGCCTCTGTGCTGGTCAATCCGAGATTTGAAGTGTATGCATCACCAGTGGGTGCATGGAAGCATTTTGCTCATCTACATATTCCGCAGTACCAAAACAATAACGTACTAGAATCTTGCAACAGCTTTTCAGAACCCTAGTTTTGAGCATTGCGTCTCTCGGATCCAACTCCCCAGAGTCAATAGAGCATCAGCAGATGATACCGAATGGACACAATCAAGGCCGCACCGACATGATATCCATTCTATCAGAAAAAGCTCCCATGAATGATCAGCAACCAGACCACGGCGAATCATGCGGGGCCAAATATCAAAAACAAGCCACCAAGCTGGACATTTGTATGGACTCCCTTAGCAACTGATCATCCACTGGCCAGAAACCCCATCAAAAACGGCTGTTATTGCAACGCTTTCTCTACCAGGCCACTCGCCTCTCTCTCGCATTTCCTTCAACCTCGAAAACAAGGCGTTATAATCTCGACCTCCATGTCCAGCTTCTAATTTCTCTGATCCAGGTCAAACTTGGAAACCTTGAGAGATTAGGTAGTCCCCATCCCCTTTCTTAATCAGTTGCTATAGCGGGAACAAGGCCATGCTATCTCTCATATCTCTACTACACGCCCGACTTCAAATCTTTTCCATCGAACGCCGGTCAAGAGCGTCTAGGAATCCCTTTGCTAAAGTTATCATGTTATCAGCGTGCAGAGATAGGTTAAGTATTTAGATACTAAGAGGACTTTGACTCTCCTACGAACCGAATCCACCAGCTCTCAACATCGCCAAACTAATCAGTGTTCTCATAAATCGGCCATCCCCTCTATCCACATGGAACCCCGAAACAGAAATATACCCACTCTGGCATCTTATATGAAAAAGGGCGAAACACCCAACCTCTTCTTTCATATCCTGCCCCTGAGAATCGGGAACCGAGAATCAACGTCTTGAGGAACGATGGTGGAATGCAAGAGAGGAAATTAGCTCTATGATGTCCATTACAGAAAGGATGGTAATCAAGGAATAAGTTTTCAATGCCATTTTGCGGAATGGTTCGTTCAAAGGGAGCGAGCGGTGCATGAGCGGTAGATAGTGGAACCAAGCCACCTAACTAGGGTTTCCAGGAGAATTCCCAACTCAATTCAGGAGCAATCTGATAACAAGTGGGATGTAGAAAGCACACGATGCCATTCTGCCTAACCAAAACCGCACTTCCTCGCAGAGACAAAACGATGGGGTTTCGACCTCTTCTGGGGCGCTGGATTGAAACAGAAGACCAGAGGGAAACCAATCCCAAAAACTCCGATGAGCCAATCTACGAAACCCTCTCCCATCAGCAACCCCTTTCCCTTCCACGCAACGCCTTCGTCAGAGCAGAGCACTCCCAACACCGGAAGTCGTAGGTCAGGGATCGCAGCTATATGGAAACCACGCACACGTGCTGGCCAAACCTCTGGCGTAGAACCTTTTCATCCGCAGCACCACGCTCTTTTCTCCCCTTCCCCGCCTGTCTCTCCACCCAAAAGAGCCTGCCTACCTTGTACCCACATCTCCAACCAGCCAACCCACGCACACAAGCGAAAAAGACCTCGTCTCTACTTCCAAGTTCTCTACCCCACCCACCATCCACAAGACCGCCCGTACCTTTCTCTAGGCGACTCGTGCTTCCTGCAAAGACAGACGAAACGGCACATGTGAGAGTGGATATGGAGGAGAAAGAGGGTTTGGAGGATAGAAAGGCCGGGATGGGTTGGGTTGGAGAGGTTCAGATGTGAGACATGAGGTATAAAGGGGAGGAAGCGGCCTTGATGGGGGGGGGGGTAAGGAAGTGAGTAAGTATCGTACAGCTTTCTTAACTAACAAAAACGATAGATCTGATGAAACGGGGTTGGTTTGAGACAACCGAGTGACAAAAATGGATAAGCTTTAGCTGTGATGGACATGCGGAGCAAAGTACGGCTCTTGGAAGCGTTTCTCACATGTGATTCGCCCCAAAGTGGCAGTTGGGCGGTTGCGCTGGACGGGAGTTTGTCTTGATGCCTGGATGATGTTGTTAGATAGGCAGACATTGTGTTCGGCGCTTCTCCTTTTAGGAGGACGTTAGGGCTAGGAAGGGAAGGTTGGACGGTTGAGCGTTTGTGTGGAGTTGGAGACAAAACATCTATCTTCCACAGGTCTGCTCTCGCATCGATTCACAGCTGAACTTGCCTCACTCTTTGCAAGATACGCACGATTTAAGAAGAAGAGGATTGAAACACTTAAGCGTTTGGGATGGACCAAGTTACAAACATCCATCTTTCACAGGTCTGCTCTAGCATTCGATCCACGACTTGAAAGCCTCCCCCATTTACACTACCCCCCTCCCTGAATCCCAACTCACGACATAAAGAAAACCATCATAGGCTTGGTATTACAAGACTAGCCTGCTTCGAAGCCAACCTCCCCTCTCTCAAAGCCAAGACTCGCTCGCTGAATTGCCTCGCAGAAGCGCTAATGAAATGCTCGAAAGTCGAATCGATCGAACGAAACTGGTAATGGGGTGCCCTCGCAAAAGACGTAGCGTTGGATTGTTCGAAGAAAGATAGAAGAAAAGTGGTATCGAATTCGCTGGATTGGTAGACGACGCACAACTGGCTTGCTGACATTTTACACGTTTGACGTTTGGTGGGCATTAGGTATCGAACGCGTGCGGACAAAATATGGACTGGGCCCTTTCGCAATTGGTTGGGCTCGAATATGGTACATGGGTCGCCCGTGGCTGGACGACAGAAATGGAAGAAATCGATGCTTCGGGTAAAATGCCGTAAGTTGATGGCTACTCAAAAAGAGCAGACCCAAAAGCACGAGTATGGTGAAATATTAACATTGAAGTAGAGTCCTGTAGTTGCAACGCCCTCGCGGAAGGGCAAGGCGGTACGCGATGTACGCCGGTCTTGTCGATACAGTTGGATGAGTTATGATTCTAGAGCTCAAGGTGGTACAATCTCTTCCGTGAACCGAGAGCCTCGCGAACCATCAAAGCTGGGGTGACTTCGGCCGACACCATCCCTAGGAGTTGGACTAGACCCGACTGGAGGCAACGGGCGAGGGGTTGGGGTACCCCTTCCAGTAGGTGGGCGTAAAGACGAGAAGCCAGCCTGGTTTGTTACAGGAGTGCGGGCTGGACCTGGTCTCATGAATGCGACTTCCTGATGTCTCTGGGCTTGGCTTCCCACGCGGGCTAGTGGAGAACTGCTCGCAATTGCTGGACCAGGACGGTCTGGTGATCTAGGTGGAGGGGAATCAGGTCTGCCGTACATTGACGAAGGATTGGAACTGGATTCTGGCTCAGGTGCGCCACCGTAAAAGCCTTGAGAGTCGCGATAGAAGGACGTCTCAGAAAGGGGAGTCTGTGGACTAGCAGGACGAAAGCTGGGAGCAAGACCAGCAGCGGGCGCACCACTAAAGCCACGAACGGGACGAGGACTTGGAGCAGCACTGCTGGAAGGACCAGGATTGCCGAAACCATCACCACCACTCTCCAGTACTGATTCGATTTTCCTGCCCCCAAAGTTTTGGAAGCCACGCTCGCTGGGCGCGGTTTCGGTGGTTGCTGCTGTGGCACTGGAACGAGGTCTCATACGCTTGAAGAAACCAGCTGCGGCGAAGGGAACATTGCTTGATCGTTCGGTCACCGTCCCGCTCGGAGCACCGCTAGTGGGTGGAATTGTCTGCATCATTGGTGGTGAGATGTCTCTCCTACCTGCCATCTTCCTACGCCGCCAGCGGAAGAGTATTAGAAGTAGCAGTAGGATGATGGTTAACCCGGCGACTCCCCCTACGACACCACCAACAACAGTCGGGGTGGATGGGGCACTGCTTCCGCCCGATCCGGTTCCTGGGCTTGCTGTCGATGAAGGAGCCGTGCCGGTAGAGCTACTACCGCTACCACCTCCTATGCCGCCGGGTATGACCCCTGTGCCGGAAGTAGTACTGGCGGAACTTGAAGATGATAGGGTAGATGATTGTGAAGAGGTAGAAGAGGTAGAAGAGGTAGACGAGATAATCATGGTAGATGAGGAGTCGGTCATGGTGGAGGTCGCCTGAGAACTGGTGCTTGAGATTGTCCCAGTTCCACTACTCGACGAAGAAGAGGTTCTCGTCGACGTGATTAGAGTGGAGTTCGAAATAGGCGTTGCGAAGGTAAGACTAGTTGGACCCCGTGATCCAGTGCTTGTCTGTGAGGATGTAAAGGCTGGAAATACTCGTCAACTCAAGTCCAGATTTATATAAGATATAAAGACTTACAAGTCATACTAAAGTTGCCACTCGTGGGTGCTGGGACAGGGGGATTTGTCGGAGTCTGATTAGGGTTAGGTATATCCGATGTTTGGGACGAAGTTGATGCTGATGCACTTGAAGATAGTGAGAAATAGGAGGTTGTTGATCCGGTATTGGTAGCACTGGTAGATGACAGTGAAGTAGAAGGACTCAAAGGTACCGGCGTAGTGGGAGGCGACGATAGCACAACCTGGGAACTTGAACCTGGTACGCTGATGGTCATTGGACTCTGGCTTGCAGGAGAATTGGTTGACGTGGAAACACTTGCTGGCGGCGCCTCACTAGGACGCGATGATGACTGATCCGCAGATGTGGGTGCAGACTGTTGCGTGGATTGCGGCGCCTGCGACTGTGGGCCTGGCGTGGTGTATGCAGATTGACTCGCGAATCGCGCGGGTGGTTGGGGTGGAGACGTTGGTGATCCTGCGTTGGGAGGCAAGGTGACAGACCCGTAACCATCGAAGGTAAAGACACTGGATTGAGCAGGTACGAGCACGTCACCAATAGCGGTGCCGGAAGGGTTGTCGATGATAACTCGTACAACTGATTCAACTGCTGTAGTGATTGGTTGAGTGACTGTAGAGACCGGATTTGGAATTATTTGCCGTGGGTGGATCTTTTGAATCTCATCCTCCAGCGCCTCCAGTTGCTTGAGATCATTCAAGGCTCCATGCAACTTCGCTTGCAGTAGAGAGATCTTATTGGGGTGGCTCTTATCTTCGTTCAATAGAGCAGTGTTGGCCTCTGGGCTTCGAACGTCTAGAAAGCTGCGACGTGCCCTCTGTAGTTCATCTCGCTGATACAGCCTCCGCCTCTTAGAGGGACGTTCCATTGAATCCCGGAAGACGGTTCAATGAGGGGGATTGGGATGATATCAATCGAGGTAAGATAATTAGAACGAGCAATCCGTGTAATGCTCTTGATTAAGCTGTAGGTAATGAATGGTTACGAGTTCCTGGATCAGCATTTACCCGTCGATAAGTCCGCCAATCTGTATTATTGCGAAGGCCTGAGCCAAAAGAGAAGCGCTTCGTGAAGACTGAAGATCTGTGTTTTAAGAAAGAATGATGGGACGACGTCTTTGTGCGGACGTTTTCGCTCTTTGCGATCGAAGATCAGCTCCGACAGCGTTTGGTTCGTGCGACTGAATGAGTGGATGTCAGTCAAGGGACTGACAGAATTAGATTTGTCGAAAAGCCTGTACGGGCAGGTCAGTATTGAAGTGACGTCGCCAACAGCCGGGACCAGAAATGCTCTTACTGTTTTCAAAACTTGCATTCTACGAGAGACTCTGTGTTCTAGAAAAAGCTGGTGCCGTAGAAATGGTGTAGAAATGTCGACGTTGTAGTGAGTGTATGCTGTTGTTGTTATTAGACCCGCACCACCCCCTTAGCAATGCGACCGAGTATTTGTGCGACCGTGGTACGCCGTAGATGCTGCTGTGTATTTCTCCCCTTCCTTCCCTTGCACTCTCCTGCACCTCACTGCTCTTCTTTGCAGGCACCACCGACAGCGAGAGCTGAAAGGCTTCACGGAGACGTCACAATCATTGACGGTAGGAAAAGGAGAAAGAAAAGAAAAAAGGGCGGGACAAGACAGGGCAAGATTGGAGGACGAGGTTACAAGCGCAATGATCGACCGCTAACCGGAAGCCGTTAGACAGCAGACCGCTAGAGTTAAATTGCGTTTCTTTCGCCTATAATAGAACTAGGTACCTACTCGTCCTCCAGGGAGTTAAACTCTAGCGTGCGGGAGCAAAGCGCTGTATTCTTCACGCCGCTCCAACGATTTATTATGACATCTCTGGAGTTAATTGCTTGCGAATAAGCGTAAAAGGTGGAGAAAGCTTCGTAAAATTTGAAGTAAGCTTCACCTAAAGTAAAGAATCATCTTGATCGATTGATTGATTAATTGTGATGTAAAAGCGTTGAGTAAGATACTGTCTCCAGAGCTGCCATAGTACCTAAATGGTTAGAGCGGCGTGGAGAAACTAACGTATTGCTCCCGCACGCTATGTATTAACTCCCTGGTAGACCAAGTACCTTACTTGAGTACTGTACTAGTCCTGGGAGGTACCTGATGAAATGACCACCACAAGTGGTTGAACAAAGGGGAGTTTTCAGATGGTGTTGAAGAAGGGAAAAGGTCAATCATATCACTGCTGCAATAGAATACTACCGACACGCCGTATCATTATTTGACCTAGAATGCCATACCTAGGTGAAGAAGATCAAGGACAATCGAGACGAGTAAGCCGAGAGCCCCGCTCCCCGGATGATCCCGGTGGAAACCCCGGAAGAAGCACAAGTGAGCCGCAAGCTTGATTGCTTTATGCAGGTCCCGGCCCGTGCGCGCCATATCATAGTACATACATAATGCTTTATCTAGTACCTGGGGCCAGGGGTTCGGTCCCGTTTGATTGCGTATGGCTGAACTGTATCACAACGTGAAACCGCCAGTAGTTGGAATGTTGAACCTCGGGATGAATCACCGATACAAAAGTTTGCTTCATAAGGCAGGCATCAAAGCATTGGTCTATGAATGCTCTTAAGGGTTTGGTGTGTCGCGTGCTCACGCGCGTTGGTTGGATGGCACGAGTTATGTTTTCCTCGTTCATCGCAAGGTTGTGCATGTCAGGTGACAGTGCACGTTGCAGCCCATAACACAGTTTGAATGTGTTGCCAGGAGAAAAGAATTAAATAGTACGGCTTGCTGTCAGTGATCAAGTCATGACCTCATGACCGTCACGCCCCAGACGAGCGAGGAGAGATTCGTATAGCGAAGAACATGGTTGAGTGACCATCCCATGAATATCCTGCAAGGGAACCCTGCCTGTCATCACTTCTTCAATTTCGCTTTGCAGTCAGGGCAATACCACTTCGTCCTTCTTGGGGGAGGCTCCTGCAGCCCGACACATTCCAGATGGAACCATTCACGCTCGCACTGTTATTTCAAAGCTCACATCAGCGTTGCTCTTCCGGGCAGGAAGTGGAAAGCAGCTCGAACATCTCCCACGCGATGAATATACTTACTTCTGTATTCTCACAGCAAATCATGGTCCCAAAGCTCACATCCCCACACACACAATACCTGGGTTCATCAGGGTCAATATATTCACCTGCTGCTTCTTCCTCGGCCTTGGCCGCTTCTTCTTTTTCCTTCGCACTCGCAGCTCCCTCGGCCGTCTTTTTGGCGTTGGCAGCGGAAGCGTTGCCCCGCTTCCTGGGAGCATTCTTACGCCTGCCAACACTTACTGCTGGACCGTCATCTTGATTGCTAGTGACAAATCCTGGTGCGGGGCGCTTGCTTCGTCTGCTGGCAGCTGTTATGACTGGAGTCGGAGGTCGAACCGGCGTGGCGCTCCGCCGACGAAGGCCATCACGCCCACTACGCCCCGACGGCGGACCAGTGGAAGCGCGACGTGAAGCAGCCCGGGAGGCTGTGCTGGAAGTGGCCTTGGCAGGTTCTGATGGAGGAGCCGGACCTTTCAGGGTCAGGGACAAGCGGCGAGGGCGGAAAGATTTAGCTGCAGCTCCACGTGTTTCCACAGTTGAAGGAGTCACAGGAGTAGGCACAGATCGCTTTGTCGGCGAGGGTGCGGGAGCAGCCAAAGGGACGATTGTGGTGGTCGTAACGGAAGTGTGGTCCAGTGGTTGAGACGTTATCTTACGTCTCTTGGATGCTGTTTTGGCCGGTGAAGTAACTATCTCGGCTTGTGGTTGGGTAGCTTCAAGCTTGGCGGGAGTGGACTCTCGTTTTCGCTTGTTCGCCTGTGTCTTTGTAGCTTCCTTCTCCTTCTCTTTCTCCATTTCCTTCTCCTTCTCCGCTTGCTTCTTCTTTTCCATATCTTCTTTCTCCTTTTCCATTTGCTTCTCCACTTCCACCGCCATTTCCCTTTCCCTCTCCCTCTCCATCTCTTTCTCTTTCTCCCGCGCCTTCTCCCGCTCCCTCTCCCTCTCCCTCTCCCTCTCCTTTTCTTTCTCCTTCTCCATTTGCTCTTCCATCTCCTTCTCCTTCGCCTTCTCTTGTTCTTTTTGCTTCTCTCTCTCCTTTTCCTTTTCGTATTCCTTCTCCATTTCCTTCTCCTTCTCCCTTTCCTTCTCCTTCTCCCTATCTCTTTCCTTCTCTTTCTCTTTCTCTTTCTCTTTCTCCTTCTCCTTCTCCTTTTCTTTATCCTTTGCCTTCGGAGTTTCCTTGTCCTTTCTCTTCTCCTTGCTTACATCTTTACCAATGGCTGGACCAGCGCCGACCATGGAGATGTCAATCGGCCCTTCATTAGGTTTGGTGAATAGACTCTTGAAAGTGCTACCAATATCGCCCAATCTCTTCGCTGCTTGCTCCGCCTCTGCTGCCGCCAATGCGGCTTGCTCTCTTGCCACAGTTTCCCTCTTCAGCTTCTTGGCTTCGTTGAGTTTCATGCCTCGATTGCTAAGCTGTGTCTCTTCAAGACCAAGTGAATCTGCACTAATCTCTCCCGGCGCAAGCTGTTTACCTGGCGCGGTCGTAGCGATATTATCACAATCAATAAATTCTTCGCCCGTCGCGATCGATTTGGCTTTTGTGGCACGGTAATTCTCAGGTCCACGGCCAGCCTCGGAGAGTTCGCGTCGTATCATCGTTTCACTAGGCGACCAGATTGCGTTCTTCTTCATCCTCTTCCGTAATTTTGCCATCTCCCAATCCGTCAGCCGCATCCAAGGGGCATGCTCGCTGCCTGGCTTGGCATCTGAAGGCGGAGGACTGAGAAGCGAAAGGGCATTGCTGGTGGATATACCTGCAACAGCGCTGTGTACATTTGTTCCCATCGCACCAGGTGGCCTTGGCGGTCGTGATGTCTTCGGGACTTTGATTTTTGGGGCCTTGGGGGTCTTAGGAGGTCTGATGCGTCCCGGCTTGCTGGGCCGGCTCCGTGAAGATACTCCAACGCGTGACGTAGGCATAGGAACTGGCGAGGTTGGTAAAGACTCCCATTCGGAATCCGTAATTGGAGGCGGCGAATCCGGGTTCGGGGGTGGTAGTACCTCTCCTGGGACAGTAATCTTTCGGCTTCGGTATCGCGGCCTATGAGGTTTACCGATAGACTTTCCACCAGACGCTCCCACTTGTGGACCTCCGAGCCGAAGTGTAACACGGGGAGGGGGAGTGCCATCGTTTGCGCCCTTTAGGCCTGGTCTGGTACGACTTGCCTGAGGAGATTTCAATTGCGGTACTGGTGTAGGGTCTCGAGAGGGCGGCTTTGGTAGTGAGTTTAATTTAGAAATGATATTCGTCAGTCGATTGGCATGACGGTCTACCATGTCATACATACGCGAGGCCTCCGCAGAGGAAGCCTCGCGGGCGCTCAGCGCATACTGAAGCTTTTGGGAGATCTTCTCACGAAGGTTTTCGGGATTCTGTCGTTCATTCAGAGGTACACTTGGCAGTAGTCCATAGGTCTTGGTTAAGTTGTGCAGTTCGTCGGTAGAGGTAAGGTACGATGCATCGAGCTTACCGACGAGCGTGAGGGAGCGAACGAGGTCAGACGGGAGATACTCGGTGTAATCCAGGAAGTCGGTGACGGTAGCTTGAGCATCAGGATCTACCAGGACCTCGCCCGTGATGACCTCTAGCTGAGTCGCCATATGGGCGTTGCAGTTTCGTGTCGATGAGGTTGCAACTCTAAAGTAAAGCTTGGTGAAACTGAAGGCCGACACTAAAAGCTCACGGATGTTTACCATACAAGACTGACAAACTAGGTAAGGTTTAAAGAAGACTAGCGTGCACATGGTGACAAAGCGGGACCTAGCCCGGTTTGGTTGTACTAAAGCTCACCTCCAAAGCACTTTGATACTGACTTCGACATGAAGTGTGTCAAAACCACCCAAAGCACATTCACTGCTTTTCGAATAAGCTCAGCTCTGAAACTCACTCGGCCTGGAATTTATAGAGCTAAAAAGTCCATGCGTGCTACTTCTAAGGGTAGCTAGAGTAGAGGCTAACATGATGTCTGGGAATTCTACCAGGTAAATCTCGCGCTGCGTCTACGAGTGCAACGAATTGCATCTTACTACTTGAACGTCTTGTATTTGATTTCTCAGGCTGAATTGATGCTATCGCGTGGTTCGAGATCAAAGTCGATTTTCTGGCAGACCTAACAGAAAATACTTAAGCAATCAAACAAGATCTTTACAAGAAACGGGTCGACACTTGGCAAAAGTGACTATTTACAGACTGTACTGCTTGCAACTATGTCGTATGGAAGTCATGTAGAAGCGTTGATGTCCACGCTAATCGACACAGTAATCGAGACCTCCTCCGGAAACTTTAACCTTGAGCCAGTGCTACCGGAGTCTGACAACGAGCTTGCTTCCTCTCCCCAACGAAAGAACAAATCGAAAGCTATTCTACCTACCACGCCACCCAGGATACCCTCATTGGCTTTCGCTATAATGTCGAATCCTACCATGAGGCTTGGGGAGCTAGCCCCAAGAGAATACGAATTCTGTCCTCTGCAGGCTGTGACCAAATATCCCTACCGATATCTCAACAACGGCGATTCGGAATTGGTATCAGGCGCTTTCTTTGCAGCAGGGAAATTTCGTGCGAGAGGTTGGAGCTTGTAAGTTGTGACAGCCGATTTACAATCTCGATAGTCTCCTTTTGATTCGGTCTATCGGAACACTCTGTTGTGCATTTTGCTCTGATGTTCCTCGATGAATCACATGAATGAATGCCCGATTCAGGAAGTTCACGGAGTCTTTGAGATGCACACTCATCGTGAATCTTATCTTCACACGTCTCCAACACTTTCTCCTTCTCAGGTTATTCATCTAACACGTCTCATCTAATTCATCCCTGGTAGGTACTACATTCATACATATCTACCATCAGAGAAACCACTAGTACTTGTGCCTGCCGTTGAATTCCAAGCTCTCTTGGAAGATATTGACAAACAGCTGGACCTTCAAGTTGGATTTCCCCCGGTATCTGGATTCCGAATCCGCTTTTCAGACAAAGGCAGCCCTCGTGCTCGATATTTGGGTCAACTAACACCAAAAATGGAATTGGCTTCGATGGAGAGGATGATCCCGGGCCCAGAATTCAAAGAAAATGGAGAAAACGAGGTGCTAGACGACCGCTCGTTTGCAGCTTTCAAGAAGAAGATCGAAGCATCGATAGAAGCTGGCAAGATCAAGTCCAAGGCGGCAAAGGAGAAGAAGAGGAATGAACGTGTGGTGCAGAAGAAGGGCTGGTGTGCTCAGCTAAAGCGGGCTCAACGTTATCTCGGAGTGCGGCCCCGTCGGACCGCAACAGAGAATGACGACCCTCTTCGGCATTTAGACCTACCGTGGGAAGAATTGGAAAAGGCTCGAAAGGCTTATCAATTGGCCGCAGGCATAAAACTTCCAGGGTTGGACGTCGCAAAACCTACAACATACCCTTTTGATTTGGACGTTGTTTTTGTTTGCGTCGATGTTGAGGCCTATGAGCGGGAACATAAAGCTATCACCGAGATCGGGATCTCTTCGCTTGACACTAGAGACCTTGTTGGCGTTCCTCCTGGTGAAGGCGGTACAGCCTGGTTCAGTAAGATCCGCTCGCGTCACTTTAGAATCAGGGAGTATTCGCATTTGAAGAACACAGAGTTTGTGGTTGGCTGCGCCGACAGATTTGAGAAGGCTTTTGGTACTAGTGAATGGATTTTCAAAGGCGAAGCACCCAAGGTCGTTGCATCGTGCTTTCGACCCCCATTTGCAACTCGTCCCTTGGACGTCAATACCAGCTCTCAGTATCCTTCGATGGAAGAGCTCCAGAACGGTACCTCTCAAGCTAAGGGGTCTACGTTCTCTTCGTCCGTTATGCAACGCGAGGATGGCACTCAACCGAAGCGGAATCTTGTCTTGGTAGGCCACGACATCAAGACTGACATCGACTATCTTCGTGACTTGGGCTACGATGTTAGCAATCTGTCTAACCTCTTGGAAGCCATTGACACAGCCGACCTCTACCGGGCATTGAAGCAAGAACAGCAACCTCGCAACCTTGGTCAGGTTCTCTTAGACTTGGGCCTAACGGGATGGAATTTACATAACGCTGTAAGCAGACACCCACTTATTTCCATATCTTTAAATGTCAAATCACTAATCCGATATTTTATAAGGGCAACGACGCAGCTTACACCCTCCAGTCCATGATTAGCATCACCTTCGCTAGCCTCGCAGCTACACACGCGCGTCTAGCTACCGCCCACGCGGAGCGAACTGCTCGCCTGGATACCGTAGCGAAAGAAGCCCAAGACCGCGTCAAAGAAGACAGCGATGAGTGGGAGCTAGCAGCCGGAGAAGGAGGCGACGGCGGGTCGGCCGTACGCTTGCCCCGGCGAGATCCGGAATGGGAAGCCCTAGGGCCAATTCCGGCAAAGTCTAAGAAGGTGGTTGCAAAAGAGAAGGCTGTTAGGGAGAGGAAGCGCGCGGAACAGGGGGCTGCGAGTCGCTTGCTGGCTTTGAACAAGAGCGGGTTGACGAATGGCAATGCCTTGGGTGGGAAGAAGCCGAATGGGAAACAGCAGAATGGGAAGGTGATTCCGTCACGTAACAGCAATCAGAACGAAAGCATCCCCAACAACAAACTCAATACGGGAACCCTAGGAGACACAAACGGCAAACAGCGAGCAAAACAGGACCCTGCAGAAAAGCAAGAGCTCCCAAGTCAATTCACCGAGCGCTTAGCTTTCCTAGATATGGATGATGATGAGGAAGGAGGAGTCTCACTGGTCTACAAGTGAGCGTGGAGCTGGCTGGTTGGCGATGAGCTTCACGCATACATAGCATTGTTTGTTGTGTCTTCTAAGGCCTCGAATCGGCAAGCAATTAGGGCGGGAGGCACGTAACTTGGCTTTACTGCATTTGAGAAAGGAGATCATACGAGGAGCTTGCGAGGGGGATGGAGGTAGCTAGGCCGTTGCCACACAAGTAGACTTATCAACGATAACCCATGCAAAATCTTTATTTCGTACGAGAGTCTTCCAAGTACATCCCCACCACACCAATTTCTACTCTCTCGCCAATTTTCAGTTCATGGCTTTACCACTAGCAGTATCCTTTCTGCCTCAATAGTACACGTCGAAAATTCCGAGAAAAATCCGTCTCAAGTGCCAAACTCAAGCAAACGTTCGGCTTTCCGCACAGCTTCATGACCAAAGCGCATCTCTTTCCCCTTCGGATTCTGCTTGCCGGCCGCTTATGTTTAAAGCTACAAATCGAAAACCCCGCTCGAGAGTATCGTCCTCACTCGCCCCATTTCCCCGTTGCGCTTTCTACAACTCTCATTTGCAGCCCCACCCCCTTCCCTCATCTTCCCAAAACTCAAACCGCAACCTACCACGCCCCTAAGTTTCCTTTTCGCACAGATCAGTATCTACACAACGACTCTGATGGGATCACCATGTATCCTCAATGCTCAAGCTGAGGATTGGATGTGCGATGGGAGGACAGGAGATGGCGTGTGTATGGGTGCGATGGCAGGAGGGGAAGCTTATGAGGCGAACAGCTTGCATACCCGCATGTTCTCCTTTCATGTGCTAGCGAGTACCCGAGTCCTAGCGAGTCCTAGCGAGTCCTGCCGAGTCCTGCCGAGTCCTAGCGAGTCCTGCCGAGTCCACGAGTCCTAGCGAGTCCTGCCGAGTCCTAGCGAGTCCTGCCGAGTCCTAGCGAGTTCTAGCGAGTCCTGCCGAGTTCTAGCGAGTTCTAGCGAGTTCTGCCGAGCGAATCCAAGCGAATTCAAGGGAGAACGCAGGCCAGCGATGAAACTCATTCGTACGCAGTGCTGGTTACGAACCTTCTGTTTAGTTACAGAAGAGTCTAAAGGTTATCAAACAGACAAATCGACATGTTGATTGAGACTGAGCATCGCGTCGCGATGCTCACAAACAACAAGCTCACATGGCTAGATGATCATGTGGCCAAACAGCGAACGAAAGCTTACGTCGAAGTGGCCAGCTTTCGCATACATAGATCAAAAGCTCACCTAGCCCGCTCAGCTGATGGCTAAACAGCAAAAGTTCATCTAGCTCTGTCAGCTAGATGGTCATACAGCGAATTCGAAAGCCCACGCCGAAGTGGCCAGCTTTCACAATCTTGGTTTGTCTATGTGATCACTTGGTCATATATGTTACGAATGTGCTCGGCTCGAATAGGGTTTCCTATGGTAAAGCCCTACGGGATTGCCTACGGTCTAGCCAATATCTAGCATAGATCTGGCCCAGATCTGGGCCGTCGCCCTACCAAGCTCTAACACCTTCTAACCGGTTTTCCATTGCCTTCTAGGCAAACACCTTCCTTTGTGTTACCAAACATCCTTCTGAGCAAACATCTTTGTGTTTCAACACGTTCCCTTTGGGACTAGCGCAGGCCCTGAGCACTATATAAAGAGTGTTCTTCGTACGTTCTTACTTCTGTATTCTTAAAGTCTTAGTTCTAGCTATCTCTATAGATCAAAGATTTCACCCACGGTCTCATAGGTTGGATTTCTAGGCACGATCCCAACAATATAGGTAAACTTTTTGTATGTAGAAGCTGACCATCACTGCGACGTGAGCTTCCGAATCAACTGTTTGACCACCTGAATAGAAGAGCTTGTTGTTTGGTCACCTGGCTAGGGTGAACTTATGTATGTGGGAGCTGATTACTTCGACGTGAGCTTTCGTTCGCTGTTTGGCAACATGATCATCTAGCCATGTGAGCTTGTTGTTTGTGAGCATCGCGATGCGACGCTCGATCTCAATTGACATGTCGATTTGTCTGTTTGGTAACCTCTAGGCTCTTCTGTAACTAGACAGAAGGTTCGTAGCCAGCATTGCATACAGATGGGTTTCATCGCTGGCCGCTTACACAATGTCTTCGTCCTGAGAAATGCTACGTATGCGCTGAGTAATTGGTTAGGGCTCGCTAGGACTCGAGTCCTAGCGAATCCTGCCGAGTCCTAGCGAGTCCTGCCGAGTCCTAGCGAGTCCTGCCGAGTTCTAGCGAGTCCTGCCGAGTCCTGCCGAGTCCTAGCGAGTCCTAGCGAATACGCGCAAATGTTCTAGATATGACTTTTCACCAGTTGCTCTCGTGTGATAGAGCATTAAGAAACATCAACATAGTCCTGAGCTACATCTAAGAACAATCGGAATGTTCACGCCTCGTCCTGAGACCTAATCCGACCGCAGATCTTGACTCTTGGGTTTGATATACCGCTGCGGGTGCTATCGTGGGAAGATACAGAGGGTTGTTGTAGGGCACAATCATGTTGTTACGCATATACTGTAACTGGGTATGTGTGTAAAAGGCCGAGCAGCTGAAGTGGGTGTGAGAGGCCCCATATAGCCGGATGGCAGCCCTGTGGCATGGCTAACCCTATGGACCCTGGGGATACAGTACCCCGCACTAAGTCTTCGCGTGCGCTCCCCAACCAAATCACCACCCCACCTGCATCAACCATTGAACCATCAAATTCAGCTGGGGAACTTCAATATTTGGGCTGGTTATTTAGTAGT
>JAABUZ0100001415.1_pt1 | contig 45835 bp, 38 predicted proteins | sample 5562091 | NCBI WGS metagenome assembly JAABUZ01 (sample SAMN12813069, study PRJNA571459) | rock metagenome | isolation source: Antarctica rocks | place: Antarctica: Victoria Land, Linnaeus Terrace sud | collected 2015-12-21
GATGGGTACAAAGAACTGTTAAGGCTCTGATAACTCTACGGCATTGGAAAGGAAGAATATCCTCTGCCTGTTGGAAAGGCTGATAGGCTTCGTACAGTGATGTACAGATTTCTGAAAGTGGTGAAATACAAGGTAAGAGGGATTGATTGAAGTCAGCAAGTGTTTGTCTACTTTCTTCATCTTGCTCAAACCACGAATGGTAATGTACATTCGATTTTGATGAAGTCATGCATCTGGTCCCTTTCTGTTGAGACTGTATGTACATACGTTTCTACACATGAAATGGTCACAACACATTTCCTTCATCATCTTCTGCAAAGTACGAACACACCTGAAAGATAATATTCCTGAACTTTATCGCGTACTGAAAATACTCAAGTCCCTTACTTACTAGCTCGAGAACAGCGCTTATATGAGCAAGAGCGTTATCAACTTCTGAAATAACGTTTTGTTCCAATTGAAATTCTTTCCCTATTCCCTTATGCCTGAGCTCATAAAATGCGCAAGAAATTTCCTGCAAAGCATCCTCGTAGTCAACAAGACTATCCTGTGCTATATCGCGAGGTTTACGCTTTGCCAATAGATATTTGATTTCTCTGAGTGCAAGTATATAAATCTTTAATTTGACATCGTCTGGTACAACATCAACATGTAAGATCCCTTGTTGTTGTAGCAGGCGTTGAATAATGAGTGACGGCATACATGACCGTTTGCTCCTGCTCAGGTAAACAATATACAAAGAGTGTTATCATGATGGCTCTTTCTCCTTAAGATGAATAACTAAAGGTATAAAGCTTGCGAGTTCAGTTTCGATGATGATAAATTTCCCTTTAATTTCTTTGTCTGTCTTACAGCCTTTATCTATTCTCTCAATCAAAAGTTGGATCTGGTTCGCCAGGAACTGAATCTGCTCAACCAATTCGCTATGTTGTTCAGAGATTGCGCTTGGAAGCTGATGAGTCGAATCAATATGAGTGGCAAAATTTAACAAACCTTCTTTAGATTTCTTTAAGTGATTAATTGATTTTCTGCAATCAACTGGCTCCGCATAACCTAGAGGTTGATCTCTAAAAGGCATAAAAGCTGTATTGATGCTCTGATGTATACTGTTTATATAAATACTAGATGTGTTGAGAAATAATTCGTCTTGATTAGTTTGATGACTCTCATGTATGAGCTCTGCGGTTTCGAACGTGATAAGGATCTCTTCGCGTTGTATGGAGGGCTGGTCTGAGTTGAGCGGAATGATATTGTTGTTTGATTTAGGATTTATGCTGATCTTCTGTATAGCTGTTTCACGTATTGATTGTGATTCTGTTAGAGATACTAGCATCTCAGGCTTGACATATTCTTTTTCCCAGGAGCGAACACATTGATCTCGTAAAGATCGTAAATGAGTTTCTAATGATATTCCTTTTACTTTGTTGAGAGCGCTATCAATCACGAAAAGAAGTCCCCAATTGTCCAACTCCTCTTTTTCACCAATAAATACTTCTTTTGATTGTTCAATGATGTTAGTTAGGTCTATGATCATATTCTCACTTCTCTGCCAGTCTTCATGAGGTATACCGACCAGGAAGGTATTCCTTCCATCAGCAGTTTTAGCTAGTGGAACATGCGTAAGCTTTTCTACTAAATCATCAAAAAGTTTTTTCTCGATATGCATTATCTCAAGCTCGCTCTTGCGCCTCTGCAATTTCTTGCTGTACATAAGGTGGAAGATCATTAAGAATAGAATAAATTTCGACGCCAATATTATGGTATCTGATAGTCTCGCCCTTCCAGGTTTCTGGGGAGACCTGTCCGGTTTTGCAATGCATCCCGACAACCTGCCAATGGTCGTTGCAGACAGGTGCACCAGAACTGCCGTTCTCGGTATCTGTCATATAATAAATATAGGAACGTATCGGATTGCTCCCAATAAAAAAGTTGTTGCGAATAGCAAACTTTAACGGGTATCCGTTTGCATACTGGACAATATTTAAGCGATCCTCGCGGTTGAGTTGTTGTGGTTGAGCTAGCTGTAGTGGGGGACGGCTTTCAGCTAATGAAGCACAATCGAGGCGTATCAATGCATAATCCAATGTCTGATTCCAATAGACAAGTTCCTGACAACTGCACTCGACGTGTGAACTCTCTGCGTCAACATAGTCAAACCAGACCTGCATATTGAGAACTTGTTTATAACATTCTTCTATGGTTGCCTGCTGTTCCCCTCGATCCAGATTACGTGCTTCGATAACATGATAATTTGTGAATAAGAGTTCTGGTGTAATGAGCCAACCTGTACCGTATCCGACTGAGCGGTCGCGGCGTGTCCCAAAAAATCGTGGAACCTTCAAACGAGTAATGCTTCTGGGAACCTCTATAGCTCGACGGAAAAAATCATAGTCGAGTCTCTCTTCGCTGCCTCCATAAATTAGTGCCTCGCGATGCTCCTGGATCAAAATGGTTTCTTTTTGATCCGGCTTTTCTATCTCCTGGATAATCAGTTCAAGATCTCTACCAGTGTTTGTTCCGGCGACACTTTGCTGCGCATTCTTTAGAAAGATAATAAGTAGACTTGTGTCAGTACCTTCCAAACGCCCTAGATTGTCCAGTTGATCAATAATTTTGTGCAGGTCTATTCTTTGTTGTGGATTGCGATTTAAGCTGTTTATAATATTTGAAGGAACTCCTGCTAGAAGTACGTCACGGCCGTCAATGTTAGCTGTGAACGGCGTACGCATGAGTATATCGACTATTCTTTTGTGTAACTCTCTATCTAGCATTGTACATCTCAGTAAATAAATACTGCTCCTGTTACTATTCATAATCATAACATATCTTTTTGTTTCGATCTATGCCATTGTATTCAACTAGCGGATATGCTGATGCTGGAACAAAACAAGTTATACCTTGATAAGCCTATATTTTATTAAAAAGGAGCAAGAAGTCTCCATGAAGAGAGATTTTCACTTCTGACAGGATTACGATTCTGATGGATGTGTATTACGCTGGTTGTAACTGGTAAGGGAACAAATCCCATTCCTGAGCGTAACGATTGAGAAGATCAGAAAATGCGCTCATAACACTCCTTTCTTTTGTATACCCAAAGATCTCTGGCACTTCCTCAACACTTTGACGCGCGGTAATCAGCTCTGGAAACTCTTGTAATAACGCATACTCGGGTCTGGATGAAGTTGTTGCTTTCCTGAAGGTATAGACCTGATCTAGCATCAATTTGAGATGCTCCAGTTTTTGTAGCTGACTACTTTGTGGTGGTTTACACACATCATATCTATATGGTACCTGAGCATCATCCTGTTGAAGGTGGGCAGCAAAGATAGCTTGTCTACGCAGGAGACAGGATGTACATGTACCGCAATGAAGCTCCGTCGATGGTGATATGCGAGGACGGCGCAGAGGGAAGCTATCACAGGATATCGTGAGTGCACACAGGCGGCCTAATCCTGCACTACCTAAATCCGCACAAAGTTCTCCTTTTGTGTGCAATAAATGTGGTGCTTCACAACGAACATTGAAACTGAGCAATGAAAGCAGGCGGTTCATCTCGACGAGTGTTTGAGGGTTCATTGAGCGAGTGTGCTGTGTTCCCAATTGAGCTCGGTTGAGGGGTAGATTTAGCATGCCTACGCCATTTTCGCAGGCAAGAACGCGCGATGCATTACATGCAATTGCTTCTGCGACTCCAAAGGTCAGGAAAAGAAAACCGCGTGTGCGCTGGGTCTTTTCTCCATGCTTTGGTTTTTCCTGAATGAGATGAAATGGCACCGAGGCGTGTTTTACACGATCAGTACCAAACAAATCCTTAAGAATCGTAGCGTGTGTGCTGACAATCTGTTGTAAACGAGGGTAGGTAGCGCTTACCAGAACGACTGATTGAGAAGGATACGTTTGCAGAAGACGAACGGTCCCTGCAAGAGAGTCAAGACCACCACTGTAGAGAATGACTAAGGCATCGGTGATGGGTGACTCAAATAAGGTCGACGTGATATCAGATTCCCTTCGTACAAACTTCTGTTGCTCAAAGGAAAGCTCCCATTTATCTTCTGTAAGCCAGGCAAGTAAATGCTCTAGTGTCGCCTTAATCGAAGCTGTATTCCATATATCTGGATTGCGAACACCTAATGGGAGGCGAATGTGACGGACCCAGCCGCGATTTTGGCGATACGTTCCCTGCTTTCTCTGCATATTGGGACGTTTGAAATTGCGATCGGCCCACGCAACCCCAGCAGCAACATCGAGTAGGTCGGCGAGCGTCGTTGGGAGTGTATGGCCGTACGGGCTAACAAGACGGGAGTCATCGAGATGGTAACGACGTTCTTCTATAGAAGACGTGCTCAGTCCAAAGAAATTATATGGACCCGCATTTGTCACAGCTTCGTCTGCAATGGCGTAGGCAGAAACCTCACTATCCACATAGTCATTGCACAGAGGTTTCCATTGCCTGGCTAAAGGCTCAAAGTCATCTTGATCAGGCATCGTCGCTCCTTTTGACACTATAATATCTATATGTGTTGACACTATAATATCTATATGTGTATATTTACTTATAAGGTATGAGAATGTCAACAAACGAGCAGTGTTACGATATTTGAATGGGGAAACTTCTATATATATTTGATCCTATCTATCGACTTACTACAGTGCTGCTCAAAATGTCTATGTACTATCAAGGTAGGATAAAAAGACAGAAAATGCAGTCTGTTGCTTTAACTCTTAACTATCCTTTTATATAAGGTAAAGGGACGTAAGCTCCAAGCAAGCTTGTTGGTGAGGATGATAGCGTGGAAATCCATCCAGGAAGCAACATAGTGATCTTGAATGGTTTCCAAGAGAGCGATATTATTAGTGACCGTTCAAGGGCTTCCAAGAGCACTTGTTGAAAGGCCAGAGGGGTAGAATGTTGCTGGATGCACTGAAACGTTTTTCTACCGTCGGTAGTGAGCTGATCTAGTCTGTTTTAGCCACAAAAGATGCACAGGGTTTCGTATTTGATGGGATTTTTGTGGAGTACCATATAAGTCCAGAGATTCACTTCTACAATGATTCCTCCTTGGTGTACTGATAACTCTATAAGTTCTTAACTCTTTATAGAATCGTAGTACGATAAAAATACATATATACAAATTTATGGAAATAGCGGTATAAAGAATAATTAGTAAAATTTATTCTTCATCACCGTGTAATTAGAGTGATAGGTGTTTCACAGACAGGATGAACAAAGCCCAAAGTGAGAATAGAAGTTGCTTTGTATCCTTTTCCTAGTAAGGACGCAAGAAGCTACCTACGAATTGTTATAAATTTTTAGTCTCCTCTATTTATGTTAGTAAATAGGATCGGAGTCAGAAGAAGCCAACGATGAGGAGAGAAAGGGTGAAGTTGCATGGTTGTTGAAATGAAAGAATGCGTTTCAGCGCAGGAAGCGATAGTTCCGCAGATAGATCAATGTTCTATGGTTGTCGACACGGTACAAGGGAAGGAATATAACCGAGTCACGGTACCTGGAGTGATTCTCCAGGAAGGCGATCGCGAATTTGTGGCTGGAGTGTATTGGGGGCGTGACTCCTACTTTGAGGAGGTATATGCCCTGCTTGATGAAGACGGCAATGAAGTTCACGAGTTTACATGGGAGGAACTACTAGCGCTTCGGGAAGTGAAGATTCGCGATCTTACAAGCACTGACGTGATTCAGCTCATCATGGAAACGGTACGAGACAAGGAAACGTCCGAGGGGTGGCGCGCAGGTTTCATTTTTGGGTTTGTGACCGCATGCTCTGATCAGTTTTATGGTTTGGCCTGTGATAGCTGTGGCAAGCACGTTGGAGAATGTCAGTGTAAAGAGGTTCTTGTCTCTGCATTGGAAAAACTATAGGCGGCCCGATTGATGAACTCAAGAAGTGCTGAAGCAACGCAACTAATAGGCCAAATTGTTTGCAAGAGCAGCACGATTAGCAATCTGTAAGAATAATATAGATTCAGGAGAGAGGTAAGTAGTCTACCTCTCTCTTATTTTTATCACGAAAAAGTCTATTTTTGTCCGCAAATTGATCTACAATGATTTCTCCGAAATAGAAGCAATCATTCTTTATAGATATGCATGAATAGTGTTTAAAAGTAATGAAAATTCCTCTAGAGATAGTTCAAACTAAGCAAATGGTGTTTTGAACCGCTATGCTAGCAAGCAGCCATTGCGGTTTCAAGTCTTATCTTCCACCGTTTTCATAATGTCATATTCCCAATCGTTTCCCTGAGCTTCTTCATTGGTACCTATTTTATCCGCCATAGTTAACCGCCATATCCGCCACAGCTAACCGCCATGGTCTACAAAAATGCCACCGTTTCTATGACAATGGCGGTAGTTGAAACGTAAGATAGAGCTCTATCTGCCTTATTCCTTTTCACCCGTATCCCCCTCTCCATGTTGTACGAATGGCTTCTCATGGGTATTCATGATAGTAATCTTGGCAACCTCAATAACCCTTTCGGACATTGCTTCGGACACTTCTTCAGACATTGCTTCGGACATCCTCTAGGAGAAAACCCTTACGTATGCTAAAATTGAGCTATGTGTGATCATGACGGTGTGGAACGGAGGCATTATGGGGAAGCTGAGCGATGCAGAACTCAAGAGGCTTGTGAAGGGTGGGGAGACCAACACGATTGAGCTAAAATTAGCTGCTCCCCGAGCTGTTGACTTGGGGGAGAGGTTGTGTGGGATGGCCAATGCCAAAGGGGGGATCGTAATTATTGGAGTGGAAGACGCAACTCGCAAGGTGGTGGGCGTCCCCGACGAACGGATTGGGGAAACCGTGGATGTGATTTTACGTGCTGCTCGGCAGGTGATCAAGCCAGAGCTAGTGCTTGATCCTCCTGAACCTGAGGGCTATGTCTTGGCCGGGAAGAAACTGCTTGTGGTCACGATTGCACCAACCTCTGGACCAGTCTATCAAGCGGGTGGTATTTTTTGGATACGACAGGGAACGCAAACCAGGGCACTCAGTATGGTCGAATTGTCAGAAATGATCTATGATCGAGGTCTGCGTGATTGGGAGCTGGAACCTGCTTATAATGCAACAATGGAAGACCTTGATTTCGAACGAGTACAAGCGTTCCTTGCCAAGCGAGCAGCCTCTGGTCGGCAATCAAGTCGTTTCAAGGATACAGAACGTGTCTTGATTGGGATGCGATGTGCTGTAAAGGTTGGTGGAACGATCGTTCCCACGAATGCTGGCATACTCTTTTTCGGGCAGAGTCCACAAGATCATGTTCCTCAGAGTGAGGTGGTGTGTGTCTTGTTTCGAGAAACTATTGGAGCCAGTCGCTATGCTGATCGTAAAATCGTGACAGGGACGCTTCAGCAGGTCATAGATACCACCGAGGCGTTTCTTGATCGTTATATTGCGGTAGGGGCGCGGATTGAAGGGTGGAAGCGGATTGATATCCCCGAGTATTCCATTGAAGTGCTTCGGGAGGCCGTCATTAATGCCGTCGTCCACCGCGATTATAGTCGGCGTGGCGAGATGGTTCGTGTCTTTTATTATCCTGATCGGGTCGAGGTGCATAGCCCTGGTCTCCTGTTGCCTGGAATAACGATCGAGCACATGCAGCGAGGCGAAGTGCAGTCGAAGCTACGAAACCCTGTCCTTGCTGGTTTATTGAGGAGTATTCCTGGGTATATAGAGCAAATCGGAAGTGGGATCAGATTTATGATCGATGAAACGAAGCGATTGGAACTTCCTGCTCCACACTTTCGCGAAATGAATGAGGTGATTGTAACCTTCCAGAATGCGCCAGCTTTGCGTGTTCCCGAGCGGCACTTGCCGTCTCAAGGAGAAACGCTCTGGGGAGAGCAGCAGGAAGCTCTTCCGGAAATAGTGGTGCAAGACCACCGTGCTGAACAGGTCGAAAAGCGATTGATCCAAGCATTGAGTTATGTTCAGGAACATGGTTTTATTACGAATGGAATCTATAGACAACTAACTGGTGTCACGGATAGAACGGCTCATAGGGATTTGGAACGGTTAGTCGAACGAGGGAGATTAAAAAGCAGCGGCCAGAGAGCTGCGCGACGGTATGCCTTAGCATAAGGAGGAATGGGGTAAAGGAAAAGGGAAGAATTGCCCCCTTGAGCAATCGTGATAGTAATGTTATGTGCGCGAAGGGGTCCAGAGAGAATCCTTTTCTCTCTGGACCCCTTCATTTGTCTGCTAGCTCTGCTGGGCAATCAATTCTATAGACGTTTTTAAACGCTGTCTTTCCAGTTTTCGCTGACAGGAAAGTTGACAGGAAAACCGAAAGATAACCTAAGATTTTCATAGAAGCCAGTAGACATTGGGGGTGAAAAGTGAGCACGGGAGCGATCTCAGTGGACTCCAGAAGACGGGTTATGCCGGTGGAGAGATTCGAACCCTCAACCCTTGCGGGACTTGTTTTTGAGACAAGCGCGTATACCGTTCCGCCACACCGGCTTGTTCTTGCAAGAGCTATAATACCGCATCCGTTATAGGAAGTCAATAGCGTTTTTCCTATTCTCCTTTGATGAAGAAGCGGTAATGCTAGCTGGCTGGCCGCTTTCGAATCTGGCATGTCTGGCTTATCTATATGTTGATCGTCGTGGGGGTTCGCCAGTAGAGGCGGTTAACAAGAGTGTCTCCTGGTTGGTTGGCTGTGCTGGCGACGAGGCCAGCGTATTGGAGATGGCGGAGCGCTTCAACTATGAGATGTGGGCGAAGCTGTTCGGGATGGGCGGCTCCCTTTTCTAGTCGCATCTGTAACTCTGCTAGCGTGCTGCCTTTTTGATAGGGAAGTTGCAGTAATACGGACTCCGCAAGAAGTTGTTTCTCCTGGTGGTGGATATAAAACTCCTCTCCTTCTCCGCTCTCTTGCCGGAATGTGTTGAGGGGTTGAAACGAAATCTCGAAGCGGCAGAGAGGCGCGCCGTAGCGCATACAGGAGCGCTCGATGACGTTTGCTCGCTCTCCGTACCGTTCTCCCGCACCTTCAATAGCACCCAACAGAATAGAACAGAGTTTACGGGGGCTATCATAGAGCAATACAAGATTCTGAGTATGTGTTGTGCTTGTCTCATAGTTGAAAAGCGGCGGGGTTAATCCGTCTGGCATCCGCCGCATCTGTGCGTGCCCTTCGCGCATCGCAAGTAAAAGGTCACGACCACTGTGGACTTGGAGAAGAAAATAAGCACAAAGGTAGCCGGTCAGTCCATTAATAATAAAATAGCGTCCATATTCGCGAAAAATAGTATCTGGGTCCTCTCCAATGAGTCCACATAAAGTCTGCACTCTCGCAACAAATGTTTCATCGCTATAGACTCGATTAGCGATGGGAGCAGTCTCCATCGTTTCCCCTATAGAATCTCGATAGACTTGAAATATCGGTTGACCAAAACGCTCGGCAACGTATCTTTCCCAGGTAACAAATAATAGACCATGCATCTCTCTTCCTCGCTCCCTTACCAACAACGTCAGAACCATTATCTTCATGGTACTACTCGTCATAGTAAATACAAAATGATGGCGGAAGGCTTGCGTCGCTTATGGGACTTATGGGATATTGGTTCGTCTTCATCAGCAAGCATTGATACGTACATCTCTCTCTTCCCACCAGTTTCTGATGTAAATTTTATGTAAGTATGGTACTACTGTCACAAGTCTGGTCAGAAACACCGTTCATCTTTTATAATGGTGGATGATAACCCTAGAAGAGATACGTTGAAAGAATGCTATGCGGCTTCTTGTAACTATAAACGCACCAGTTCTACTGTGGAGGTTTCCTGTGCTTGATAATCTCGTTCCGACTACGAAAACGGCGAATCATGAACCGAACGGAAAGTCTCATGGCTCTCTTGACGCCGACATTATTATCAAAAATGCGCCTGATCCTATCTTTATCTCAGACTTAGAAGGCAAGATACTTACAGCCAATGACGCGGTCTATGAACTGTTGGGTTTTAGGAATGATGAGGTATTGGAGCAGTCGCTTTCACGCTTCATCAGTCCAGAAGAGACACGAGAATTCACTGCAGCCCTCCGTGAAGTGATAGAGCGAGGGGCGACGCGCAACGCTCGGCTCAACCCTCGTAGCGCCTCGGGAGAGGTGATTCCAACAACGCTCAACGCCTCTGCCCTACGTGACACCGACGGTAAAGTAATCGGCGCAATTGGTATCCTGCGTGATATGCGCGAACTGGATAAAGCGCGCGCCTACGCCGATAGCCTGATCAAGAATGCGCCAGACCCCATCTTTGTCTCAGACCTGGAAGGTAAGATTCTTTCAGCTAACGACGCGGTCTATGAACTGCTCGGCTTCCGTACCGACGAGGTATTGGAACAGTCGTTGTCGCGCTTTATTAGTCCAGAAGAGACGCGAGAGTTTCTAGCGGCACTTAAAGAAGTGATAGAGCGAGGGGCGACGCGCAACGCCCGGCTCAATCCTCGTAGCGCCTCGGGAGAGGTAATTCCAACGTCGCTGAACGCCTCGGCGCTGCGCGATACCGATGGTAAGGCGATCGGTGCAATTGGTATCCTGCGCGATATGCGCGAACTGGATAAAGCGCGCGCCTACGCCGATAGCCTGATCAAGAATGCGCCTGATCCCATCTTTGTCTCAGACCTGGAAGGCAAAATACTCTCGGCCAACGACGCCGTCTACGAACTGCTCGGCTTCCGTCCCGATGAAGTACTGGAGCAGTCGTTGTCGCGCTTCATCAGTCCGGAAGAGACGCGAGAGTTTCTGGCTGCGCTCAAAGAAGTGATCGAGCGAGGAGCCACGCGTAACGCCCGCCTCAATCCATTGAGTGCATCAGGAGAGGTGATTCCAACAACACTGAACGCCTCAGCTTTACGCGATACGGATGGCAAAGTGATTGGCGCAATTGGTATTCTGCGCGATATGCGATCGTATGAGAAGGTTGTGAATGATCTGCAGGAGTCGAAGGCCGAGTTGCAGGAGAAGATCCTGGACCTTGAGAAATTTGAAGAGGTGGTGGTGGGCCGCGAACTGAAGATGATAGCCTTAGAGAAAGAGATCGAGAATTTAAAGCGCGAATCAGAAAAGCTGAATCGAGGTCACTCTAAATGAATGTAGTGCCTCGCCAGCTCGTTGAGGCAGAGTCTCATAGGGATATGAGCCTGGAGCAATTACAACAAGCGTACGAGAGCTTGCTTGATCAGAATAGAGTACTTGAGATGCGTTTGCAGAAAAGTGAGGAGCGGCGACGCGCATTCATCCATATTCTCAGCGACCTGAATGCTGTCAACCGGAAGCTTGCTGATCAGCGGAAGGCAATGATTCATATCCTGGCAGATTATGAGCATGATCGTAGCCGCCTCGCGAAGCAAAGTGAGAATCTGCATAACTCTCGACGAGCACTCATGCACATCTTGCAGGATTCACATCAGTCGAATCTCCGTCTGGAAAATAGTCGCAAGGCGATGATCCATATCATGAGCGATCTAAAGGAGACATCGGAAGAGGTCAAGCGTCGTGAACTGGAATTGCGTGAGAAGCAGGAGCAGCTTGTACAGGCTGGTAAGCTTGCGACATTAGGTGAGTTGACGACGGGTATCGCTCATGAGTTGAACAATCCTCTTAATAACATAGGCCTGTTTGTGGGGAATGTTATTGACCTGATAGAATTAGATATGGTCGATGAAGAGCCGGAGCGTCCTTTACAAGAGCTGAACAATGCTATGCAGCAGGTTCGCAAGGCGACGGAGATCATTTCGCATCTACGAACCTTTGGCCGCGCCGCATCGGTTAGCCATGAGGCAGTTGCATTAAACCGGGTACTACAGCAGTCGATTTCGCTGATGCAAGAGCAGCTCCGTCTCCGTCAAATTGAAATCATACTGCATTTCCCTGTTGAGGATATTGTGGTCATTGGCAATGCCATTCAATTAGAGCAGGTCTTTATTAACCTTTTGACAAATGCAAGAGATGCACTGGCAAGTTCGATCCGAAAAGTTATTACGATTACATGCTCAACCAACGAGAGTATCGTGAACATTATGGTAAGTGATACCGGTCCAGGTATACCCGAAGGACTTGAGAAGCGCATTTTCGATCCTTTCTTTACGACAAAAGATGTCGGTTCGGGAACTGGACTGGGTCTGTCTATCACGTATGGCATTATTAAAGAGCATCAAGGTACAATCACGGTTGAGAACCATCCTGGCGAGGGAGCTACGTTCCTGATACAGCTTCCCTTGAACCTGGATGAGATGAGTGTGAGTGAGTGATTTGTTGCCATGACGAAACCCTATATTCTACTTGTTGATGATGATACGGCCTTGCTACACGCGCTTCCACAGGCCCTCTATCTGCGCCTGCGGGATGTTGTCGTAGATACATCAGACTCTGCCTTGAATGCGCTAGATCTAGTGCGGAAGAATGACTACGATGCTATCGTGAGTGATATTAAAATGCCCGGTATGGACGGTTTGGCATTCCTGGCGAGAATACAGGAGATGCGACCAGACACACCGACATTGCTTATTACTGGTCATGGAGACCACAATCTGGCTATTCAGGCCCTGCGTGGTGGAGCCTATGATTTCATTCAGAAGCCCATCGAGCGCGATTACTTTGTAGCTGCCCTACGTCGCGCTCTACAAACCCGGCAACTACGCAAACAGGTCGTAGAACAGCAACAAGCGTTAGAAGATCATGCAAAATCGTTGGAGGAAACTGTTCGGGAACGAACACGCGAGCTCGTCCAGGCAAATGCGGCAAAAGATGAGTTCATTAGCATGGCATCTCATGAGCTAAGAACACCCCTATCGAGCTTAAAAGGTATGACTCAACTCCTACATCGACGGCTCGCCCGCGCAAAATCGCCTGAAGTAGCTAGCTTGATTAGCATGGAGAGTTCTATCCGTCGTATAGAGGTACTTATCAACGATTTGTTGAATATCTCTTTCCTCGAAATGGGTATGTTTAGCCTGCAATACCAGCTCTGTAATATTGTTGAACTCTGTCAGAACCTTGTGGATGAGTATGTTATAGGCAGTAATCCTTCTCCTACTATCCTTTTTAGAAGTACAGAGAAGGAGCTTGAAGCGGAGGTTGATGTTGAACGCATTGGTCAGGTAATTCTTAATTTACTCTCGAACGCGCGCAAGTACTCTTCTTCAGCATCACCTATCTATGTCTCTCTACAGCGTCAGGATGATAAATACAGTATCTCCGTTCGCGATTCGGGTGTTGGTATTCCCCCTGAGCTACTTCCTCACATCTTTGAGCGCTTTTATCGTGTGCCTACCGTCGAGGTGCAAACTGGTTCCAGCATTGGTTTTGGCCTCGGACTCTACATTTCTAAACAGATAGTAGAGCATCATGGTGGTCATATTAGTGTAGAAAGCTCCCCAGAGGTTGGAAGTACATTTACTCTTGTGTTACCACTATCGCCTCGGCAATCATCCGACATTCCTGCTAGTTTCGAATCATATACACAAAGCATATAAACTACCGCTCTATGTGTATCGTTAAAAACAAATTGACCTCAACAAGTAGCACGTTTTAAAGATCAAAGCCACTCTACTCTTATAGAGAAGAGTGGCAAATTCTGCTAAGAAATGTCTTGCCATGATGCATGAAGATACTCTGCATCATCGAGATTATTCTGTATCAGGCGTCCATTCTTCAACTCCCATCTTTCGCCTTTGAAACGCTGAATAAACCAGCGATCGTGTGAAATGACGAGCACAGGTCCCTCAAAAGTAGCGATCGCTATCTCAAATGCTTCTAGAACGTCCAGGCTAATATAGTTGGTCGGCTCGTCGAGCAGCAATATATTTGGACTGGCAGCCATCAAGCGTGCAATTTCAAGTTTTCGCCTTTGCCCGATACTCAACTGGCCCACTTTTTTGTGCATATCCTCGATAGTGAATAAGCCGTATCCTAGCAAGCGACCAACAAATTCTCCTTCGTATCCCACTTGCCCATAGCGATATGTCTCGATAACGGTCTTATCAAGATCGAGCGTCTCAGGTTCTTGTGCCAGGTATCCTATACGGGCACCTGGAGCAAGTTGAATCTCACCCGCGTCTGGCTTTTCCTCTCCTGTGATGAGTCGTAACAAGGTCGTCTTGCCGGCTCCATTTGGTCCAACGAGTATGATACGGGCTTGCGACGATATCATCATGTTCAAATCTTCAAGGAGGTGGCGTGAACCAAAGTGCTTTGTCAGGTGAGAGATACGTACGACGATCTGTGATTGTATTGGCTCGGTCTGGAAATGAGAATTGACGTGCAGTAGTTCTGGAGGCTTAGGAATAGAGTTAGCCTCAATGCGCTCAAGTTGAACCTGGGCAGCGCGTATGTTGCTAGAGACTGCACTCTGCACGTTTTGTTCAAAGAAGTGGCGCGCAAATTTGTCGTTGTCGCGAGAAATACGGTTACTGTGCCCAATCTGTCTTCCAGTCACTTTAACCCGTCTACGGAGTTCTTTGATCTCTTCCTGTTGATGCTCATAGTCTGCCTCCCATTTCTTTCGCTCCGCCTCCTTTGCCTGTATATAAGCATTATAATTCCCAGGATATTCAGTAAGATGGTGACTGTGTTCGTTGATTTCAAAGATGCGGTTAACAGTTCTATTCAAGAATTGTCTATCGTGTGAAGCCATGAGAACTGCTCCCTGATAATGGGAAATATAGTGCTCTAACCATTCCATACTTGCAAAATCCAGATGATTGGTTGGCTCGTCTAAGAGAAGGATGTCAGGTAAGCGTAAGAGCAAGGTTGCCAGTCCAACACGTGCCTTTTCACCTCCCGAAAGCGTCTCCATTTGCCGCGTCCGAGGAAGATAGGTGACATGTAGACCTGCCATGACGCTGTCTATCTTATAGTCGATATCATAGCCGCCACGATCCTGATACTTTGTCATAGTGGTGTTGTACTCTGCAAGCAGTGCTGCTAGTTGCTCCTCTAATGCAGTTGCCATTGTGCCTTCAAGGAACCGCATATGCTCTTCCAGTTGTTTCAAGTCTCCAACCGATGCAAGGATGAGATCTTCAATAGTGTGCCCATAGAAATCAGGAGTTGTTTGTGCCAGATAGCCAAAGTCAACCCCAGGTCCATATAGAATTGTCCCCGTATCAGCTTCTTCTTGGGCTACTAAAAGTCGCAGAAGTGTTGATTTCCCAACGCCATTAGGACCGACGATGCCCACGCGTTCTGTAGAGTCTATAGTGAAGGATAAAGTGTCAAGAACAGCGTGAATCCCATAAGTCTTTGAAAGATTGCTTATAGTCAAAAGCATGTATACCTCTGCTTTCTTTGCACTCAATATGGAAGACCCATATTGATATCACAATGTTTGAAGAGAGTTCTATGCTGAGCTCATGAGGTGCAGCGCTTATGAAGCGAAGTTTGCGTGTAGGAAGTGAGTGAAGGAGAGAAATGCCTACGTTAAGAACAGAAACACTTCATCATGAGCACAACATAGAGTAGCGAGAGGGGAAGCCAGGTATATCCATTATCCTACTCGAAACAGCACGTCTGGTCTAAGCTGTCTCTTGTGGAGAAAATGTCAAGCCGGGTTGACTCCGCTACTATCTGTAAAGTGTTCTCATGATTGCTACTGTGTTCTCCTACTGGATAATTGTCGTTTCTTTGAAACAATGTACCTGATTTCGTTAGAAAAGTCAATTGTCGATCTGTCAATCAGGTTAGTGAATAGATGATAGCGTGGAGCTGTTTACGGAACATGCATGGCTGGATGTGGGCGAAGTGAAACTTCATCCCCCCATTATTACGTGAGAATGGTATAGCTTCATTCACAGGAAGCTACTGTTTATAAAGTGTGATCCCTGTTGAAAAAGTGAAGAGCTGGAATGCACATGCAGAGACGGCGTCTCTAGATATAGCGGAGAACAGTACACTATGAATAACAATGATGATCAGCGCAATGAAGATATAAATGCTCAGGCCAGGAAAGCGGGAACAACACCTGAACATTTGCAGAAGGAGCGTGCCCAGGGTTCTCAGCATGCCTCTCAGACTTCCAATCAACAGACGGGTGCGGCTCCAGGTCAGGTGAACGCGGGTCAGCTCCAGGACGGCTATCGTTTGAATGAAGGTGGTGAGTATTCGGCACAGCCTTCAAGTGACGAACAGCAGGATAATTACGATCCGACGCATAGCGGTGTAAGACACGCGCAAAATAAGCCGGGCGAGCGTACAAATAATCCTGGTCGTGAGGGACAGGGTGGCTGGGCTGAGCAGTTGCAGATGGGACAGACTTCCGACACACCAAACCGAAAGAATCCAGCCGACTAATTATCCTGAAACTTTTATTTATGTAGGTGGAGCAAGTTCTATTGTTCTGCATATAATATGATGTATGAGGAGGCGATCTCTATGCAAGAGAAAGCGAAGATTCAAGCTATTCCCGTGAAAGTTTATCGCACAGCCGAGCGGTTGATGGTTACGGCTCCAATGCCCGGTCTGGAACCAGAAAATATTATTGTAACCGTCTCTGCTTCCGGGCAACTTGTGCTTGAGGGCGAGCTGCGTGGCACTTTAAAGGGTACTACGGATAAAGAATTGCTGATTGATGAGTGGAGCGTAGGAGGCTACTATCGCAAGCTGGAACTACCAGACATGGTTGATGGTGAACATGCGAACGTCAATTATGGCAACGGCGTGCTCGTCATTGCATTTCCTCTTAGCGAGCAAGGTGTTGCTGCGACATTAACGCTTGACAAGACCGGCGTGGATCGCGGTGAACATGTTGGCAACTCAGGCCATAACTAGCGAAGAACAGCCCTGGTTATAGCATAGTGCAGGCAAAATTATACTTATGCATGAGAAAAAAGAAATCATGTGTAAGTATTTTTTATTTACTTTCCTTTTCCCTCCAACTTTAAATGCCTGCTTTAGAGAATTGTCAGGACAATCTTCTCTATTAGTAGGGTGCAAAGTATACTATTTTAGCGTACAATCAGGCTAGATGGTACAGCCACACTAAGTGGTGAAGGCTGAATAGTTTGAGCTCATTTTTCGCCATTTTTTTGAGCTCTTCACCGATTAATGTAGCTGTACCGGCTAGATGGCTCCCATTCTTTTTTAGAAAAAAGGAAAATGGATGAACGCGAGGTGTATACAGGAGCATACATCTCATGTTAAGAAGCGCAACAGTGTCTGGTTAGCTTCAGTGCTAAAGGAGCGATGTATGCAAACTCTTCTTGGTCTTGATCTTGGTACTACTGGTGTAAAAGCGGCCCTCTTCGCTGTAGAGGATGGGCGTGTCATTGCCGATGCTTTTTTTGAATATCCTCTATTTCATCCACATCCAGGCTGGGCGGAGCAAAATCCTTCTGATTGGTGGCAAGCCACAATTGCAGCTATTCGTAGCTGCCTGTCGAAAGGTCAGCAAGCAGGAGCACAGGCTGCTGACGTGCGAGGTGTGGGTCTATCGGGCCAGATGCACGGTGTTGTCTTGCTTGACGAGGCACAGCAGGTTCTGCGGCCCTGCATCATCTGGGCCGATCAGCGCAGCGAAGCTCAGTCGCGCTGGATCACCGAGCGTGTAGGCGCAAGCAAGCTGATCGAATATGTGAGCAATCCGGCGCTCACTGGCTTCTCTGCTCCTAAGTTATTATGGGTACGCGATAACGAGCCCGAACTCTTTGCCAGGGCGCGCACCATGCTTTTGCCGAAAGATTACATCCGTTATCTTCTAACAGGCGTACAGGCGATGGAGATTTCGGATGCGGCTGGCACCTGTCTTTTAGATGTGAAGCACGGTCGCTGGTCGCAAGAGGTACTCAGCGCTCTGGAATTGTCGCCCTCGCTCCTGCCGCCTGTCATTCCTGCCGACACTGTCAGTGGCAAGATTACGCGTGAGGTAGCCGCTCAAACGGGCTTGACAGAGGGAACGCCAGTAGCAGGTGGTGGCGCTGATAATGCATGTGGAGCGGTAGGCAATGGCGTAGTTGAAGCTGGACTGGGCCTCGTCTCAGTTGGTACCAGCGGTATCGTCCTTGTGTATTCAGAAACACCACAGGTGGATACGTCTGGACCAGTGCCACGCGTCCATACTTTTAATCACGCAGCACCGAATGCCTGGTATCTTATGGGAGTGACTCAGGGCGCTGGCCTCTCAATGCACTGGGTGCGAGATAATATTGGCTTGCCTGAAAGCGCCCTTGAACGCTGGTCAGGAATTGACGCATACGATACGCTGGCGAAAGAGGCGGAGAAAGCGCCCCCCGGCAGTGAAGGTCTGATATTCTTGCCCTATATGCAGGGAGAGCGTTCGCCACATCTGGACCCCTACGCGCGCGGTGGCTGGATCGGCCTGACCGCCAGCCACACACGGCAGCATCTCATACGCTCAGTCATGGAAGGCGTTGCTTTTAGCTTAAAAGATTGCTATCTGATCATCAAGGACCAGGGCTTGAAGCTGGATCAGGTCCGTGCGACTGGCGGCGGCACGAAAAGCTTGCTTTGGCGACAAATAATCGCTGACGTCCTTGGCGTTGAACTCGTGGTCACGAATGCAACCGAGGGACCTGCGTTTGGAGCTGCCTTGCTTGCAGGCGTTGCTAGTGGTGTATATGCTTCAGTGCAGGAAGCATGCGCGCAGACCATTCGCATAACCACACGCACAGAGCCGCGCCCAGAGGTAGCTTCCGCCTATGCCCAGGCATACGAAATCTACACGGCCCTTTATCCTGCATTAAAGCCTATTACAAGTCGCCCTCTCTAAAGATTATAACCAGGCTTCTGATGTATGCGACTTTTTGTATATGCGGCACCCATTTCTCAAACGGGTGCCGCTATTCTTAACTTGTCAACTTTTAATGGAATGCCTTCCTATATTATGTATTGTATATATACTACTATTTATTTGTAACAGAAAAAGTTTTTGTCCCGTACTATCTATAGGCTGCTAAAAGAAAGATTGGAGAGAATCTAATACGCGTTCTGAGATAGAGGTTGCAGGAGTCTTGGTGTATGAATGCATGTTATTGTGAGTAACGAAAACTAGTTTCCGTAATACTAGCCAGGACTTAAATCTGATATAATGATAATATCTTCCTGACAGTTCTTCTTTATCTCTGACAAATCGTGTATAATTTCATCCGGCATTATCTCTCTACATTTCTCTACACAAAGGACGCGCATGGTGAAAGACGAATTACTCGGCAGGCAATTGGGCAGCTACCGACTTGTGAAAATATTGGGCCACGGGGCATTTGGAAGTGTCTATCTGGGGAAGCACTTCTTACTAGAACATAAGCCGCCAGTTGCAATTAAAATATTGAATACTACGTTGAACACACAAGAAGAAGTTGACCGTTTCTTTCAAGAGGCGGTCCTTCTCGATGAGCTCACGCATCCGAACATTTTACCAATAACTGATGCAAATTTGTATGAAGGTTTTCCCTTTTTTGTAACTGAATATGCACCTGGCGGTTCTCTGCGTGATCTATTAGATCAGCTTGGTGAAGTACCGATGCCGCTGGAGGATGTCGTCCATTTGTTGAGCCAGGTTGGTGTAGGATTACAGCACGCTCATGATCTGGATGTAGTGCATAGGGATATAAAGCCTGCAAATATTCTCTTCAATGCACATGGAGATGCATTACTTGCGGACTTTGGTATCGCACTCCAGATAGAAAACACTCGTCGTGTTGATGAGATTGGTACTCCTCCCTATATGGCTCCTGAACAGTTCAAGGGGCAGGTGAGCAAGAAGAGCGACCAATATGCTCTTGGTTGTATCGCTTACGAGTTGCTAACCGGGCAACCACTTTTTGAGGCGGAAGATCCATACGCGATGGGCTACAAGCATATCTATGAACAGCCCATTGATCCAAGTGATCTCAATCCAGATCTTCCTCCAATGATTGCAGATGTCATTCTCAAGGCTCTGGCAAAGAATCGCGATGATCGTTATTCAAGTGTTGCGGACTTTGTGCAGGCTCTACAGGACGCTGCAGGTATAGTGATAGCGCCGCGCACTGTTGAACCGGTAGAAAATTATCAGATTCAGGAACAGAATCCGCACCCTTCGATCGATACCTATCCGCTAGGCTCAAATATCGACCCTCATAATGTTGTTCCGCACATCAGAAGAGCGACTCGTCTCTCAGATATGCATCATCCGCAACTGGACCTTCCATCGGCATCGTCACCATCTCAGCCATCGGAAGTGATTGGAACGGGCTCTCCCTTGATCTCTGCCTGGGCCGTAACGCCAGGTATTGATCATACTTACTACTCTGAGCCTGCGGCAGTCAACGGTGTCGTCTATGCCGGTACGTATACGACATCTGACAAAGATGCTGGCTTGTATCATCAAATGCATGCGTTAGATGCCATTACAGGATCACTTATCTGGACCTTCGATGCCGACTATAGTATCTACGATGCTCCTCTAGTGGTGGTAAATGATCTCTACTTTAGCTCGGGCGACATCAACAAGCATGGAAAAGTGTATGCGCTGGATGCACTTACAGGTCAGATGCGCTGGTCTTTCGACACTCAGGAGTATCTCAAGTCAACTCCGACATTTGTCGATGGCGTCGTTTATGCACATTCACAGCACGGCGTCACCGCCCTGGACGCCGAGACAGGACAAAAGCTCTGGAACGTTTCTTTAAAAGCTCCACTTGCCAATCGACCGATGATTACAAACGGCGTCGTCTATCTTGGAACTGAGCTTGGAAACTGTTATGCTATAGATGCCGGAACAGGAAAAAAGCTGGTGACTTTCACCGATGTAGGCGAGGTGCAGGCTGCTGTCACGACGCAAGATGGAGTGATCTGTATCTGTTTCTACGATGGTGAATTGTATGCCCTCGATATGACCACGGGTGAGCTCCGCTGGTCTGTACAGATAGATAAGCATGTATCTGGCGGCCTGGCGGTTAGCAATGGTATTGCCTATGTCGGTTCGCACGGTGGTTTCATTGGAGACTCAGCTCATACAAAGTTATCGGCTATCGACATCTCCACTGGCCGGCTCCTTTGGGTAGTCCACGTCAGGCATGAGATCGAATTACCTCCTGTGATTGCCGATGGCTTTGCATATGTCAGTACGTTCGGGCGTGAGCTCTACGCCATCGATATTCATCAAGGCAAGCTGCACTTCACAACGGGTGTGGGCAGAGGAAGAATCAATCGCCCCTCAGTAGAAAATGGCATGATTTTTGTCAGTACTGGCGAGATGCACGCCCTCTACTTGAACTAATAATCTTGTCTTTATAGTACTGAGAGTAAACAATCATCAACTGCTAGAATACACTTCATGATAATGGGCAACGGAGTGTACTCTAGCAGTTGTATTTTCTATACAATAAGAAGATGAGAGAACAGGGACAATACTGGAACTGTTGTACGAAGAACTGCGTGTACTTATTATAAAGGATTAGTGATAGGAACTGAAATCAAATTCGTAGAAAGATGGAAGTATACATGAAGCAGTCTCCCCGCCGCGAGCGCAACACAACAGATTATGGCTATCCCTCAACGGATATGGTGGCATTGTCAGCTAAAGCCCTGGAGGTAACACAGCGCCTGACAGAACAATATGGTGTCTCCTCGTGGTCAAAGAAAGATCCGATGAGCATGCTCGTAGACATCCTCCTGTCTCACCGGACAAAAGATGCGCAGACGGCTGCCGCATATGAGAGTCTTCTACAGCATTTTGGCTCCTGGGAGGCTGTGCGCGATGCACCCACTAATGAAGTGCAGGATGCCATCGCCAACGTCAACTGGCCCGAAGTCAAAGCGCCGCGTCTGCAAGCTATTATGCGCCGGATTACAGAAGAGCGTGGTGAACTCAACCTGAACTTCCTCTGTAATCTCCCCGTCGAAGAGAGTGCCGCATGGCTGAACCGCCTGGAGGGTGTAGGCCCGAAGACTACTGCCTGTGTCCTCCTCTTTAGTTGTCAACAACCAATATTGCCTGTGGATGTCCATGTCCATCGCGTCGGCGGTCGTTTGGGGCTTATTGGAAAGAAGGTTACCGCAGATAACGCTCATCCTCTTCTACAGGCCCTTTTGCCTAACGACGCCCGCACCATCTACAACTTCCATAAAGGTCTGCTACGTCATGGTCAGCGTATCTGTGTGTACGAACACCCGCGTTGCAATCAGTGCATGATAACGGATCAGTGCGACTACTACAAGACGGTGGTAAAACCGCAATAGGAATTTCTCTAAATCACGTTTGCCAATAAGTTCGACGCTTTAAGCGCAGCCTTCAATTGAAGTTTTACTTCATCCAACTCATTGTTTAAGTATGGCAATCTTAGTAAAACTGTGCTAAGATTTGCTAGATTAAGGAGACGGAATGGGCATCCGCTACCATATTTCCCATATAAGGAGAATCGTACTTGGCAACGCATGAGAAAAGATACGTAATTATCGGCAATGGTGTCGCAGGCACAACGGCAGCGGAGACGTTGCGCAAGAACGACCCCAATTGTAGTATTCATCTGTTCACAAATGAACGCTATCCTCTTTATAATCGTGTGTCGCTGCCGCGCTTTCTACAAGGCGTGATTGTTGAGCAGAAGGTGATGATTCGCGATTTTGCATGGCATGAGCAGCGCAACATTCAGTTGATCACCGAGCTTCTGGTGACGAATGTGAATACGGACGAGCGTGTGGTGACGACCGAGGATGGCAGGCATTTTCCCTATGACGCTCTCCTCATCGCGACGGGGGGCTGGGCCAATCCTTTACAAGTTCCTGGTGCTCAAGATACGCAGCATGTGTACAACTTTGTGACACTCGACGATACGAAAACGATTATTGAGCGGATGCTTGAGTCTCGCACAGCGCTGGCCTACGGTGGCAGCTTTATCGCGTATGAGTTGTGCGATGGATTCGCGATGCGTAAGCTCGATACGACCTGGATCATGCGTGGCCCTTACTGGTTGCGCAATTCGTTGGATCATGAAGGCGGCGAAGTGGTCGATAATATTGCTAAGAAGTTCGGCGTGGATGTTATTCATGGCGATGAGATAGATTCGGTTGTGCCTACCAATGGTGTGCCTGGTTATGTGAAGACGAAGAAGGGGCGTGAGATTCAGGCTGACATGATTGGTGTGGGTCTAGGAATTACGTTGAACACGCAGATCTTGGAGGGCACGTCTGTTAAGGTCGATGGTGGTGTCGTGGTAGATGAGTACCTGGAGTCGAATGTCGCGGGTGTATTTGCGGCGGGCGATATCGCTAATTTCTTTGATACAACGGTGAACCGTCATCATACAATGGGTACCTGGGACAATGCTATGGCTCATGGCCGCATCGCCGCCGCGAATATGGCAGGTGGGCGTCAGCCTTATGTCGATGTTCCTACCTATACAAGCCCGCTCTTCGATGTCAATATTGCAGTCGTTGGGAGTGCGGAGTCAAATAATCCTGAGTTAGAAACAATTGCTCATCGCGAGCCGGGAGAGAAGGGCAATGAGAACTACCGCCGGCTCTTCTTCCGCGATAATAAGCTGGTGGGCGTGCTTATGATTGGAAGCCCCAAAGGACGCAAGAAGCTGATAGAGATTGTGAAGAATCAGCAGACTCTGGAAACCGCCGAGCGTGAAGCGTTGCTCACTCTCAAGTAACACAATTCGTACGAATAGCTGCTGGAGAGCTTTGTGTCAGACCTTTCTATGCTATGTAGCGTCTATCTTCTTGACTGTTGAGTGATTTTAGGTTAACGTAGAAAACGTTAAATACTGAGATAGTAGGAGATGCTTTGTGGCAACGCTTTGTTCTGATTGTGGAGAAGAATTACCTCAAGACGCGCGCTTCTGTCGTCATTGTGGAGCGCAAGGGTCTGCTCGTTCATCAAATTCTCCCTCGTTTGCAGGCGTGAACAACAACCTCTCTTCAGGTGAAACGTTCCCAGAGGATGTTCAGGCGGCACAGAATTTGAGAGAGCAAGTCTCTCCTCAGCTTCGTGCAAAACAACAATCTGCTTCTCCTATGCGAGCATTGCGCGTAAAAGTCTGGAATGGGGCGGATTCTGTACGTTCACAGCCCGAATTGAAAGAAAATGGGATGCAGCAGGAAGATGTTAAGTATGCGCATCCGGAGACAAAGCACTCTATGGATGGAGGCATGCAAGAAGAGCAAGCTGTTGAAGATCTTCCGACGCGCCTGATGGAATCGATACCACAACCACTTCAGACGGCCATTGATGATGTTCCGACCAATCCTATCCTTGCTCTATCAAATGAGCAGCTACAGGCTACTCCTGAACAACAAAGGTATGTTCAATCTCAGCAAGGACCAGGGCAAGTTTCTGCTGACCTTGCTGATGTCTCACATATAAGTACTGTTCATCTACAAGCACAACAGCAAGGTCAGACAACGCCTCCGCCGTCTCACTCATCAAGGGATAATCATACTCTTCGATCAACAAGCAGCCCGGCCCTTCCAATTCGCTCTAGAAAGCGCCTGCCTCTCATTCTTGGCTCATCTGCTGTCCTCCTTTTACTCGTCCTGGCAGCAGGTAGTTGGATTGTATTAGCTCAGCCTTTTCGTGTTTCGCCCGCAACCGATACTCAGCAGAGTTTTACCGATGCGAAATTGGGCGTGTCCTTGCGCTATCCTAACGGATGGAAGAAACCTCAAGTTGATTACCACAAGCAGGTGATTACGTTGCAGGATGGGAGCGATACTGCTCAGATGAACATATATGTTGCGAACGCATCGACCGATTCGCCGGAAAGTTACTTACAAAAGCAGGTGACACAATTTGGAATAAATAATGCAAAAGCAGGTGCTTCCTCGTCCTTTGCAGGTGCTTCGTGGAAGAATACGCAAGGTGATGCGCAAGTAAAAGGTGCGGAATATACGTGTGGTGTATTTACCACTCTGCACAACAATCATTTTTATACGCTAACTCAACTGGCACCTCGTACTATCTATACTGACGAAGAGAAACTTGTTTTTGCACCTGCGCGGCTCTCCTTTCACTTTTTATAGATGTAAGAGTTTTATTAAGTAGAGTGCTTCTCTGTAATCCGTTCTAGAACTGGGTCGGTATTAAACCGAAAGGCGAAAAGTGTAGCCGCCTGTTCGTCTGTAAGGAGAGAAGTGAGCAAGCACAGATTGGATCATCTAGACAAGATATGATAGCAAAAGCTATAATTGACACGGTTTTCCGGGACATGGCATAGTTTTTGATCTTTTTTTATATGCACTCTCTATCCGTACAAACATCTCTATAGAAGGAGGATGAACGGGTGGTGCATATACATCATCGAGAGCTGGAGAAAGGAGTGCGTGGCGTGATGGCCGTTGCGCATAGATAAAGAGTCGATGGAAGATATTCATTTTGAGCGTCATTTTCGGACGCCGTATTCAGAGGGTTACTATATTATGCAGGGCAACGACCTGCAGAGCAACAACCGGCTTGGTACTGTCGATATCCATTTTACGACGACGGCGGTACATGGAACGTTAATTCTGGAGCGTGAATTGGAGGAGGCGGACCTTACCAAGCTTATTGAACAGATTGATGAAGATCTGGTGCTTTCGGCGGATATGCCGCGTGACGATTTTCTGGTCAGCGTCTATGTTGGCAAGGATGTCGGCTTCTATAGCGATGAGTATTTTGCTGAAGAGAATAGTGACGCGATTGATTTTGATGCTGAAGAAGAGTAGATGCTCAAGCGTATGCAACTGAATTACCTGGATGCTCAAAGGCAGCTAGTTATCCTCAAGAAGAAAGTGGAAGGGGACGCCTCCGTATAATTGGGAGGCGTTCATCTTCATTACTGAAGTTTTTTTACGGGCGAGAAAAGAGCAAGATTAGTCCTCCAGTAAGCCCCGTCGCATCGCGTATTTCACTAGCTCTGCCCGGCTATGCAAATTCAGTTTGTCCATAATATGCGTCCGATGAGTGTCAACTGTTTTGGGACTGATAATCAATCGTTCCGCGATCTGATTGTTTGTGTTTCCCTCTGCGACCAGTTTGAGAATCTCTCGTTCGCGTTCTGTCAGGCTGCTGTAGCTATCTCTCTCCTCTCCGGTACGCACACGCTGGAGGTAATCACCAACTACAACAGACTGAGCGGTTGGTGACAGATAAAACTGCCCACTTTTTATAACGTGAAGCGCGGTAATAAGCTCAGTATCAGCAGCTTCTTTGAGCATGTAGCCGGATGCACCAGCGCGCAGTGCCTGAAACACGTACTCATCGTGTTCATGCATGGTTAATACCAGAATTCTTACCTCGGGGAGCAAGCGCCTGATCTGCCGCGTGGCCTCAATGCCGTTGACATCGGGCATGGTTATGTCCATCAGCACGATATCCGGCTGGAGCCTTTGTGCCTCTTGCACTGCCTGACGACCGTCCTGTGCTTCCCCAACAACCTCCATATCTGGCTGTGCGTTCAGCATCATTTTTAAGCCAGCACGCAGGATAGTGTGGTCGTCAGCTAATAAAATGCGTATTTTCATACTTCTCAGTCCTATGTTCTGGATGAAGTCACCGCTCCTGTCTACTCAGGAAGTTGTGAGGTCACTAATGCTTCAGAAGACGGAGTGTGCTGCTGGATAGGTATGTGTGCACGAACCGTAGTTCCTTTGCCTGGTTTTGCATCGATAGTAAGCGTACCATCAAGTAAATGAGCCCGTTCATACATACCAACCAGCCCCCAGCCTCGCTCCTGACCGATTTCAGGCTTTTTTTGCAACTCTTCGGCATTGAAGCCCGTCCCATCGTCACTAATTGTAGCATCAATTGCTTGATCGTTTTCCTTAAGTGTCACACGTACTTTGTGAGCATGAGCATGGCGTGCGACGTTGGTAAGCGCCTCTTGCACGATCCTGTATAGGACGGTCTCTAGCTCAGAGGAAAGACGTTCTTTCGGCCCAGTTGCGTGAAAATCGACCTCAAGCGAAAATTTCTGTTGATACTCTTTAATATACCAGCGCAGTGCTGGGAGTAGTCCCAGGTCATCAAGGGCGCTTGGACGAAGATCAATGCTCAAGCTTCGAATTGCGCGCAGCGTCTGATGTGCTAGCTGGCGCGTCTCTGCGATCCGTTCGCGTGCCTCTGGTGAGGTGATCGACTCCTCAAGCACTGCCAGGCTGATAAGCAGCGACGTGAGCACCTGTGATGTTTCGTCGTGTAGCTCGCGGGCAATTCGTTTGCGCTCTTCTTCCTGTGCGTTGATGATCTGTGCTGAGCGATGGCGATTTGCCTCATCGATGGCCTCAAGCATCATATTAAAGGTTCGCGCAAGTTGATCTGCTTCAGGATCGAAGCCGGTAAGTGGTGCACGCAACGAGCTTTCGCCTGCTTGCACACGGTTCATCACCTTCCCTAAATCGAGGAGAGGACGAAAGGCAATCTGTAGGAGGACGAAGTTGAGTCCGATGCTAGCAAGCCAGCCGACGGTGACAAAGATGACGAGGGCAGTTGGCGCGTAGGATATATTGTTGAGATTTGTCGCGAGATAAGTTCCTACCGTTGCTCCAACAAAGATAATCAGGCTATTGGCAATCAATACACGATAGAAGACGGGCACACCAAGTAGCGGCCGCAGAAGCTTATTTCTTTGTACAACATCTCTATAATTTGTGTCGGGATAATTCATTATAACGTTCTCTTTGCAGGTATATCTTTTTTTCTCTTTCCATTGTAATTGTATCGACTATTCTTTTAGACGTCAAACTTTGGAGGGTAGGGGAATGTGCATGGCAGTCTCTCGATGTTCATTGCGGGCCGGTTGAGGATAATGGAGCTTTTACGATCAGGAAATCAGGTCCGCTGTATAAAAAAATCAGGTATGCACCTGATGTCTCTTTATCTCGATCGAGGTATCTTAGGTTTACACTCTCTATTCTGTCTTTAGGACCGGGTGCGAATGGTACGACAATCGATTCCTCTTCCACTGAACCCATACTATCTATTATAATCTATAGTAAAGAGGGCAAGAGTTCTAAAATTGTCTAGGAGAGATAGGACTCGCCAATCAATTCGTGCGGAGGGGTACCAGAGTCTCAGCTCTTATGCTATAATCAGCGAACACTCTAAAGAACTTTTGCATATATTATCTTTCCGACTAGATCAGGCCTTGGACCCTTGAAGTCTTGATCCTTTTGAGGAGGCACAGTGAGCTCTACGAATAAAAGCTTACTCGACGTGGCAACGCAGAAGATCGTCGAGAGCCAGCTATGGCGTTCTATCTTCCGCCACGGCTACCCTGACACTCCATTGAACCAGTCATTGGTGATGATGAGTAATGTATTTTTGCACCTTCATCCCGTCAAAGTCAGTCGTCAGGCAATGAAGATCACGTACACGTGGTGTATGGGCGGCATTTCATTTTTCTTGTTTTTGCTGCTGACAATTACTGGCGTGTTTCTCATGTTCTACTACATTCCTGATACGCAGATCGCTTACCAGAATATCGATCAATTGAGCAGTGCCGTCTCATTCGGTCATCTTGTGCGCAACATGCATCGCTGGGCGGCTCACTTGATGGTGGTCTCTGTGACACTGCATATGATTCGCGTGTTCTATCACGGAGCGTATAAGCCACCACGTGAGTTTAACTGGGTGGTGGGTGTACTGCTCTTCTTCGTGACATTGTTCTTGAGCTTCACCGGCTACCTGCTCCCCTGGGACCAGATCGCCATCTGGGCTATTACCGTTGGTACAAACCTGGCTCCCTACACTCCACTGCTCGGTAATGCCGCATACAAAGTATTGGTAGGTGGTGGTGCCGTCAGCCAGGCTACGTTGATTCGTTTCTATGTTGGTCATGTTATCTTGCTACCGCTAGCGGGCGCAATCCTGATGGCAGTGCACTTCTGGCGTATTCGTAAGGATGGCGGCGAGGCTGGTCCTCCACCTCCCTCTCGTCGTGAAATGGAAGCTCGTGCCGTAGATCGTACCCTGGCTGCTACTCCTCAACCTTAACTGGTGAGGAATAGTACACTCTGTCAGGGCACAATGAGAGGATATGTCTATGTCGATTGAACAAAAAGAACCCAGGGTACAGACGCAGTCGGCGGCAACGCAGCGACGCTATCGCACCCTCGCGGTCGTGAAGCAGGAAGCGATTACACGCGTTGAGAAGCCACTCGAAGATTCCGTCTTTGTATGGCCCCACTTGTTGGTACGCGAATTCTTCGCCGCCACTGCCGTGATGGTCATGGTAACCCTGCTCTCGATTGTCATTGATGCTCCTTTGCAGGAGCCTGCTAACCCAAACTTGACGCCGAACCCGGCAAAGGCACCCTGGTACTTCCTGGGTCTGCAAGAGCTGTTGCACTACTTCCCGCCGACAAGCGCAGGCGTGCTCGTACCAGGCTTTACACTGGCTGCTCTTGCGGCTCTACCTTATATTGATCGCAATCCGAGTCGCGCGTATTCTGATCGTAAGGTCGCTATCGTGACGTTTACCATGTTCCTGGTGTTCTGGGCGGTCATCACGTTGACCGGTAGTTTCTTCCGTGGACCAGGCTGGCTGTGGGTATGGCCGTGGGATCATGTCTACTTTGATCTGTAGGCGCTGGAAAGAGGAAAACTATGGGTATTGATACACCACCAATTACACCGCAACAATACGAGGTACTGCACGGTGGAGGGGCGGAGGCAGCGGAGATTGCCAAACAGCGCCTCTCGCGGCGTAGCTTTATACGCCGTTCGATGCTGGCCGTCTGGGGCATCTCCGCGACTTCTGCTGTGGCAGGCGCGCTCTACATGCTCTATCCTAATCTATCTGGTGGCTTCGGCTCTGTGCAGACGGTGGGCAAAACTAGCGAATTCAAGGCCGCGCAGCCAGCGGATTTCAAGCTTGAACTTGCGGGCGTCTATCATCGTCCTGTTGCCAGGGCCTATGTTATGCATCTGGCTGCAAACACAAAGTTTGATCTGCAAGGAGCGTTGCTGCAAAGTCAGTTGTCATCAGAAAATTTTGTGAAGGATAAGGATGGATCGTACTGGATCTCGCTCTATCAGAAATGCGTGCATCTGGGCTGTACCGTCCCATTCAGAGATAATTGTCTGAGTTTTAAGTGTCCGTGTCATGGTTCTCACTACAATGTGACAGGTGAATATCTGGATGGGCCGGCTCCAAGAAGCCTCGATCGTTTCCAGATGACTATCCAGGGCGACAACGTAGTGATAAATACTGGTTTGATTAACAATACGGTCGCGCACCCGGATTCTACAACACGCTTGATTCCTCCACCCGCGGTGGCATGTACTGCTTAAATTTTCTGAGGTTCTGACCTCACTTGGATATGTATTGTATGGAAAAAAGATAACTATGAAGTGACGCTGTCTCTGAAGGTGAGTTGCGAGTATCTTGAGAGACAGTGTACTGTTGTAAAGAAACTATGTTGATGACAAGAGCCTGTGCATCCGCTATCAGGGAAATAGCAGGCTGCATACTAAAAGGTTGTGTATTATGGTGAATTTTGGACAAGCTGCTGTGGGCATTGTTTTGCTGATAGTAGTCATAGGCGGCTTGCTGTACATATTCTATTCACGCACGAATGCAGTTGAAAAGACGGGCTACGGCTCACTGATTATGCTTGCCGTTGTTTCTCTGTTTATCCCTGTCTTTTGGATTGCTGAGGGTGGGAATCAGGTATCTGCGCAGAAGCAGCAATTTGCCGCGTCGGTGAATCGCGGTATGCAGGATTATGCCCAGTATTGTACAGCTCAATGCTTCGCTATTGTGAATAATAAAGTCGTCAATCCTACGTATAATGGGTATACGATGGACTACTTTAAGTCTGTCAGCGATGATGAGGTGAGACGTGTCATTGCAGGCGGTGTTTACAATCCGAAGGCGGCCTATCAGCCACCGAACGCAAATGCGATTCCGAAGAGCGATCAATACGGTGGGGCATTGCTGAGCAACGACGTTGATTATCTGTTCGCCCTTATTCGTTCGACAGATCCAAAGTATCTCAAGACTAACGATTACACCGCTACCAATGGCTTTGATACTCTGCCTGCATATCTACAAACAAATAATACAACTGCCTACGATACAGCAGTATCTCTCGGCAAATTTGGGCAGTTTGGTCAGCCTGTAGACAAATCGAGTCAGAAAGCGATTACGATCGATATTGTTGATCCAGGCCAGGAAGGCTCTACCTGTCAGAGTCAGAATGGGTGTTATACTCCCATCAACCTTCAGGTAAAAGTTGGTACAGTGATTACCTGGGTGAATAAGTCGAAGCTCGGCCATACCGTGACCGCGATTGCTGGACAAAATACTTCATCTCCCAAAGCGAACCCAAATGTCTTCGATTCAGCGCAAGGGAGCTCTGCAAAGTTAATTAACACAGGTCAAAAGTTCACGTACACGGTGACGAAAACGGCATATAGTGCTGATACAGAGAGCCATCGTGTGTTCTACTATTGTCGCATCCATCCAGATATGCTGGCGCAGTTGACAATAGTTCCTTAACGTATCTTCATTGCATCTCAACCAAAAGAGATGCAATGATGGTTTCTAAGCTGTTCGCTCGTCGTATCGTTCGACGATGGCTGAGCGGCAGGTCGAAAGGAATTGCGACTCATGCAACAAGTACAACAACGTGAGTTGCCAGAAAGAATATCATGGGCGCGTGCGCTGATCTTTGGTGTCGGCTATTTCTTTATCGCGGCTATTCTGGTTGGGCAACTTCCTGGATACATTTTTAATGCCTCGACCGCTTCAAGTCTTCAGGAGTTTGAGCATGGCTCTCTTAGCCTTGGCCTCATTTGTATAGCAAGTTTTGCTATCATTCAGGTGATCATGCTGCTCTTTGATCCGAAGCCGGTTGTGCCTCCGATTATTGTGGTGGGCCTGGGTGCTGTCCTTGCTGTTCTAGGTATTGCACTCTCTGTCTGGGCTCCGCTGACGGGAAATCAGTACTTCCCGAAAATAAATACGTCCATTGCTCCCTTGCTAGGTGGAAAGTTCCTGTGGTTTCAGCCAGCGGCTATTGATTTTCTGATGGTTGGTTTAATTATGCTGCTGGTGGGCATGGCGATGGTCTTCTATGGCATTCTTGCTCTTGGAGAACTGCGTAATCCAGACCGCCGTGATCTGGGCGTTACGCCAGCTATGCGCTGGATGATTGTTCTTGCTATCGTCCTGCTCATTGTGTTTTTGTATGGATATACATTCCTGTCGTCTTCACCAGTGGCTCAGATTGTCGTCAATATTGCTCTTGGCATCTCTATCTTCCTGGCTCTGGGTGCCTTTGGCCTGCGTCTGCACTACCTGATGCGTCCTGTGCGCAAAAGCACGATGGCCGGTCTCTATGCTATTGGCGCACTTGGTCTAGCACAGATAGGTGCTATTCTCATCCTTGCCTGGCTCCTCGTATATCCTGCAATCGATTGGATACATAGCTGGTCGTTCATTGGCCTCGGCACTTTTTTGACGGTGTGTACACGAGCTACTGCGATTCCCGCGACCTGCTCGTTTTCATCGGATGCGGGTTATCTGATCGATGCTATCGTGACAACAAACTTCTTTATCGTGATGCTTGCGGCAATTTGGGCCTGGAAGTCTAACCGTAACCTGGTGGTGATTGGGAGCGTAGTGGTTACCGCAATTATTGCTTTCACAGCCCTGTTGATGCATACTGGACCTGCTCAGATACCAACAGCTATGATGATCTGCGCTGGTGCTTTGATCCTGGCCGTAATCTGGTCGAGTGTTGCGCGTCGCGAGTTCGCTGTTGTTGGTGAGGCTAATCTGGGTTGTGTAGGTATGTGGTTGGTTGTGGGCACCTGTTTGTTTGTCTACATTGCTTGCTTCGCCTTGTTTTCGGTGCCGCTCTTCGCTTCGGAAGAGACTCCACCAAACATCCCAGCTCCCCCCAGTGGATCTGATGCTATTATCGTTCTAGCCCTTTTCGGAGTGCTTGCAGCAATTCAGTTCTACTTCCTGATTCGAAATCGTTATAAAGTTTGAACCAATGTCTTTTTCTAGACAAAGAATGGCGGAAGGATGAAGATATTTTTCATCCTTCCGCCATTCTTTGTCTAGATGCTATAATAAAGTACAATTCGTGAGTGGAAGGGAACTCGTATGCAGTCCGAACAACCTCTCAAGGTTCTGATCCTTGCTGCTGAAATTGTACCGTTTGCAAAAGTTGGTGGTTTAGCAGACGTTGTGGGTGCCTTACCAAAGGCTTTGCAGGCTTTTGGCCATGACGTTCGTCTGGTTATGCCTCGTTATCGACAGGTTGATCCCCAACACTTTCAACTGCGTACAGTCCTTGATGCTGTCCCTGTGCCTATGGGAAGCTACCAGGTACAGGTGGAGGTGCGCCAAGGCGAGATTGGCAATCATATCCCTGTCTACATGATTGATGCGCCGCGTTACTTTGACCGCGAAAATATCTATGGCTATACCGATGATGGAGAACGTTTCATCTTGTTCTGCCGCGCTGCTCTGGAGGCGATGCGAGCATTAGATTGGTCTCCTGATGTCGTCCATTGTAATGATTGGCATACGGGGATTGTGCCGAACTGGATGCACACTATCTATCTTAAAGACCCTTTCTTCGCTCATACGGCTACGGTCTATACTATTCATAATCTGGCTTATCAGGGCATATTTGGATATCGCTTGCTAGAGGTAGCTGGCGTTGCTTCGAACGGGTTTCTCTATCCACAGATAGCCGAGCTGGCAAATGTGGTGGACATTATGGGACGAGGCATCCTTTTTGCAGATGCAGTGACGACGGTGAGCGAACGGTACGCCCAGGAGATTTTGACGCCTACGTTTGGCGAGAAGCTGGATCATATGCTACGCTCCCGCCGCGATCGCCTGTTTGGCATCCTCAATGGTGTGGATTATCAAGACTATAATCCTGCGACTGATAGCCATATCCATACACGCTATGATGCTGCTTTGTTAGAAAAGCGAGCAGAAAATAAGGCTGCTTTACAAGAGCAAGTCCATCTGCCAGTCCGTGCTGAAGTTCCAATGCTGGCGATGATCTCGCGCCTCTCCGACCAAAAGGGGTTTGATCTGCTCTCGCAAATTATTCAGCCTTTGCTCGCACAAGGTGTACAATTTGTACTGCTTGGCGTCGGTGATCAACATTATCATGAGATGTTTCAGAATCTTGCCGCTCGTTATCCTGAACAGGTTGCCATTTTCCTGACTTTTAATGCAGAACTGCGTCAGCGCATCTATGCGGGTAGCGATATGTTTTTGATGCCTTCACGTTTCGAACCTTGCGGCACCAGTCAGATGGAGGCGATGCGCTACGGCTGTGTACCGATTGTACGCCATGTGGGTGGCCTGGCTGATACGGTTCAAGAGTATAATCCTGTAACAGGTGAGGGGAATGGCTTTGTGTTCAAAAACTATGATGCGTGGGAGTTTTTCGCATCTATCGTGCGCGCCCTGGCTCTGTACCCTTTCAAAGATGTCTGGCACACACTCCAGTTGCATGGTATGGCCGCCGATCATTCCTGGCGCGCCTCCGCAGTCCGTTATGTAGAAGTGTATAGGGACGCTCTTGCATTTCATCACAATGAAGGCTAGTTCTCCTTAAGAAGAGACTTTGGAGTTGATTTTTCTATACGTGAATTGAAGGATGCGCGGGTATGACCTCAAAAGTTGCATATCTGGACTGTCGTGCTGGTATAAATGGAGAACTCTTCCTGGCTGCTTTATTGGATGCGGGATTTTCTCTGGATACACTTAAAGATACGCTGGCTCTTCTACCAATTCAGGGCTATCAATTAAAACACACACCTGTTCAGCACAATGGAGTAAGTGGCTCGCACGTTGAGATTATTCTATCGCCTCCAGTTCATTCTCCGCGCTCTCTGGCCGAGATCATAGCTCTCGTACAGGCTGCCAATCTTCCCACGCGTATGCAAGAGCCTACGCTTGCCATCTTGCATCGTTTCAAAGAAGCTCACATGGCGGTTGCTAGCTCCGCCGCGCTAGTTTTTTCCGAATTAGAGTCGCTCAGCATAATAATCTGTGTGATCGGTGCCGTACTTGGCGTCGCCTCTCTAGCTATTGACCAGCTATACGCATCGCCTCTGCCACTTACAAACGGATTTAGAGAAACCGTCCAGGGACTGCAACCAGCACCCTCGCCTATAGTGCTTGAAATCCTGCGGCGCGTCGAAGCTCCCTGGCAGCCGTCTCTGCTTGAAGGTGAGCGGGTAATGGCAATAGGTGCAGCCATTCTTGCCACCCTTGCGCACTTTGAACGGCCGACACTCGTCATTTCTGGCGTACACTATGCGTTTGATCTCGCTCTTCCTACTGATGCACAGTGTTTGCGCCTGTATACAGGTCATCTGCGGCCGGCTTCGACCGTCGAGAATGAACGCGTAGAGGATGCTGACACAGATTGGGTGTCCGTGATAGAGTCAAATATCGATACGATGACGGGAGAACTGCTGGGCGGCTTATTGGAGCGGCTTTTTGCTCTGGGTGCGCTGGATGTCAGTTATACGCCGCTCCAAATGAAGAAAAACCGTCCTGCCTCGCTTCTAACGGTTATCTGTCCGCTGGAGCAAGGAGAGCGATTTGCGTTGGTCTTGCTGCGAGAGACGAGCACGCTGGGTGTCAGAATACAGCATGTACGCCGCCTCAAAGCCCAGCGCGAGCAGAAACGTATTGATACTCTGCTGGGGCCGGTGATCGTGAAAGTAAAGCGTCTTGGTACTCGCGTCATCAGCACCGCTCCTGAGTATGAAGAGTGCCGGCGTATTGCCAGGGAGCGGGATATACCTCTGGCGGATGTCTATGACATCGTGCATCAAGCCATCAAAAACGTTATAATATAAGGCAAGATAAGACAGAAAGAAGTAGAAAGAAAGTACCATCAGGGAGCCCTATGGATTTCGTAGACTGGCGCAAGAAGCCGGACCAACCAGCTGTAGATACCAGTGAAGTGGAAAAGAGAGCGGCCCGTCATCAGGGTCGACGTATGTCAGATTATGTGGAGGAAATGATTCGCGAGGCACAAGCGCGCGGCGATTTCGATAATTTGTCTGGGACAGGCAAGCCCTTAAACTTCGATGAGCGTGCGAAGGCAGGCGACAAATCGCTAGCCTATGACCTGCTGAAGAACAACGATCTCGTACCACCCGAAATGGAGCTGGCAAGAGATATCGATATAGATCGTGTTCGCGCCGACGCGAAAATTGCCAGAATGTTGCATCGTAGCCAGGCTCTACGCACGCGCCACATGCCACCATTCGAGCGCGAAAAACGCGCTTTTAACACCGCGCTTGAGAAAGTCGCAACCGACTACGAACAACTACTACGCCGCATGAACAGTAAAATCCTAACCTTAAACATCACCGCCCCACCAGCAATGCACCGCCCACTCCTGGATGTCGACGCTCTCGTCAAGCAATTCCGCGCCGACTGCCCGCCCTTCCAACTCTAAATAGCGCATATCAAGGGAAAGAGGGATGCTTTTTTCGATAGCGTCCCTCTTTCCCTTGATTACTCAATGCCTTCTATAGTGTAAAATGAGAATTTTGTCATAAATGGAAATATTAAAAGATTTTCATCATTTTACATTGATTTTTAGATTGCTCTATGTAATAATAGGCCGTGAAACATGGTTAATCTTTTGTTCTATGTGTAGTGTGAAGGAGAAAAGATGAGTATGAGAGGGAGAGGAGTACATGCCACAATTCGGGAAGCCAAAGAATAATACTGCACAGAAAGGGGAAGTTACTGAAAGGTGCTGTCTTGGCCAAATTTGTGCAATTAGGCTATCAATGCCTCATTTCATGGGGCCACGATCGGCGTTATGATATTGCAATCGATGACGATGGTAAGCTTATACGTATTCAATGTAAGACTGCACGATATTCTAATGAAACGGATTGCCTTGATTTTAATACATGCATTACCTATGCAAGAGTGGGCGGAAAGCCGCATCTACGCAAGGGGTACAGAGGAGAAGCCGACTACTTTGGTGTCTATTCTCCTGACACTGGAAAAGTTTATCTAGTTCCTGTAGATGATGTTCCCGACTCAGTAGCGAAGCTTCGCTTGAATGCAACCAAAAATAATCAGCAAAAGGGCGTTCGTTGGGCCAAAGACTACGAAATATAGAGAAAGTAAATGATTTGGATGTAGGAGGACGTATGGCCTTTAAAGATGCTAAGAGATGAGTGATTTCAAGATAAAACTAACTCCAAACGATGTAGGAGAGCATGCACAAGGAGCTATTGTTGCAGAGATGATGAAATATGGGTATACAGTTCTCATTCCTTTCGGAGAAGGTCGTCGTTATGATTTAGTTATCGAAAAGAATGCACAATTTTTTCGACTCCAATGTAAGGCAGGAAGATATGTAAATGGAGTCATCAGATTTAATGCATGTAGCTCTAACTGGTTTAATCAAACTAGGAAACGATACACGAAAGAGGAAATCGACTATTTTGCGATATATTGTGGGCAAACTGCAAAAGTCTATCTTGTGCCTGTAGAGGATATAGAAGGTTTAGATGGTTCTCTTCGCGTAGAACAACCTGCAAATAATCAGGTAAAAGGAATTCGTTGGGCAAAGGATTATGAAATATGAAGAGCCGATGGTCAGATTTGAACTGACGGCCGCTCATTTACGAAACGAGTGCTCTACCCCTGAGCTACATCGGCTTGCTAGTGGTTAATTAGATCTTATTTAGTTGTCATTTCTCTAACACAGCGGATTATACCTGTAAACCCGCTCCCTGTCAAGTATTTTTTCGAGGAAGTAAAACAAGTTCAGGAAAAATGGTTGGTTAGGGAGCGTTCTTTCATATATCGTCCATTTCTATTTACTGTGTTGGACTTGCTGTTCTATAAAAGTACTTTTGGGTGGTATCTGGGATGGAGGAGTACACGAGGGAGTTATTTGGGTCGTGATGATAGTGAGAATTTATAGAAGTGAACGAAGAAGTAGTTATAGAGGAGGTATGATTGTTTTTCGATAGAATACGTGCAATGTGCAGAGTATTTGCATTGATGATTAATTGTGTTTTCTTACAATTGATGTACACCATTGAGATATCGAAAGATTAAATGCAGAACTTTTAATCTCGACAACTATGCTGTGATATGTTAAAATAGAAGACAAGATTGCGTTTTCACCTAGTTTGGAGTCTGTATGCGCACCCTGTTGGTTGCAACAACGAATCGTCACAAGTTAGAAGAGTATCGCACTATTTTTTCAGACATTCCATTTCAGCTTTTGTCCCTGAACGATATCGGGTTGGATTTAGATGTGGAGGAGACGGGGACAACCTTTCGGGAAAACGCAGAAATCAAGGCCCTGACATATGCTCGTGCCTCGGGCATACTCTCTCTCGCTGATGACTCCGGTTTAGAAATAGATGCCCTTAATGGTGCTCCTGGCATATATTCTGCACGCTTCGCGGGTGTCGATACTCCGTATGAGGAACGTTTTCGTCTTATTTTCGAGCGACTGCATGGAGTACCAGTAGCGCAGCGCTCTGCTCGCTTCCGCTGTGTAATTACTATAGCCGAACCCTCGGGATATCATGAGAGTGTCGAAGGGTCTATTGAGGGGATTATCACGGATGTTCCTCGCGGGGCGAATGGGTTTGGGTATGATCCTATCTTTCTGGTACCTGAACTTGGAAAAACGACTGCTGAAATGCCACCAGAGCAAAAACACCAAATTAGTCATCGAGGAAGGGCGGCGCGGAAGGCGCGCACCTTGCTTGAGAACTGGCCTCTACCTCAATCAGCCGCAAATTAGTGGAGGTGCTGTCGTTTATACACTAATTGAGAGAGAGATGAGGAATAGATAACCTATGGCGAAAAATTCAAGCATTCGTGTTGCCCTTGATTTAGAGACGACGGGACTTCATCCAGAGCAAGATGCCATCCTTGAGATTGCCGCAATTAAGTTTCAAGGCAGCGAAATTATTGAGACATTTGAGACGTTTGTTGCCCCTGGTCGTTCTATTCCCTATCGTGTACAGAGGCTGACCGGTATAAAATCAGAGCATCTAATAGGTGCACCGCCGTTCTCAGCCGTGTCAAACAGGCTGCAGAAGTTCCTCAGCGATTTTCCCATCGTAGGCCACAGTATTCCCTTTGATGTGAGCTTTCTACGCATGCGTGGCCTGGCGCGTTCAAATCCACTGGTCGATACCTTCGAGCTGGCAACTGTGCTCCTGCCATCTCTCGTAAGCTACAATCTGGGTCAGGTTGCGGAATCATTAGGTGTACAGGTACCACAGGACCGGCATCGCGCTATGGTCGATACGGCGCTGGCAATGGATGTTTTTGTGGCCTTGCACAGGCGTTTGCAGGCGGTTGATCTGGACGTGCTTAACGACCTGGCGCACCTGGATGCTCCCCGTTCCTGGCCTCTCTTACATTTCTTTCGTCAAGAGTTGCGCGAGAGGCAGGAGAATGAAGGTGTGTATGGAAAACTTTCTCGCGGGAGCTTTGGCGATCGTTTCGCATCACAATTAGGCATGGACCCACATGTTCTATCGTTTGCAGTGGCTCAACGTCAAGATGCTGAACAGGGTGCGCCTGACGCTCCCGCTTTGCCCGTGCCGGCTTCCCCCGTCGCGACTGCTCAAATATCTGCAACTCCTCAGCCTGTATCGTCTTCGGACACCAGTGCAACTATCGAAGAATATTCTGCCGCTCGCCCTGCTATACGGGATGCATTGGTAGAGCGCCATCCTCTCCTCTTAGAAGTGGCTGTCGGCGGGCACGATTATATTCCAGCCCTCTTTCCTGCACTTGAGTGGTTGGCTGAAGAGAATACAGATGGTCGTCGCTTGGTGATCGCCTGTTCGCATCAACAAGGCGCGCGCTATTTGATCGACATGATTCTGCCGCGCCTGCAGACAATGCTGAACTGTCAATTGCCGGTTGCATATCTAGCGGAGCACGGTGGCTATTTGTGCACTCATCGCTGGTTCGGAGCAGCGATGCGCCGTACTAGTGGTGAATTGACTGCTGAACAGGCGCGTGGATTGGCCAAGCTCCGCCTTTGGACCCATCAGACATTCACCGGCGAACGCAGCGAGTTGACGTTGTTGCAGCAGGAAACATCGGCCTGGGAGCGCATCTCCTCCGGCTTTGAGCAGACTGCCTCAAAAAATTCACGCTTTGGCACGAGTTACCAGCGCTGTACCTATCGTCGTAAGGGCTATTGCTTTGTGAGTCTCGCGGAAGAGCGTGTGAACGCGGCCAGGATCGTAGTAACAACTCACGCGGGCCTGTTCGACGATCTTTCCGGTCCTCACTCGCTCCTCTCTTCGATCAGTCATCGACTTATTCTCGATGCGGACCTGCTAGAGGAAGAGAACGCTCGATGGGGCAGCGCGGAATTTGACCAGATGCGCCTCTTCCGGCTTTTAAATACCATTGGGGCGGATTTGAGCGATGGGCGCTATCAAGGTTTACTCGCCCTCGCAGCTCCCTCTCTGCGCGAAAATGGCCCAGGTGGGCTTTCTAGTACACCGACTATTGCGAAGAGCGAATTGGACTCACGCATGCTGCACTGGTTTCAAGTTCTGCGCCAGGCACGCGTTGCTGTAGAAAAGCTCTTCTTATGCTTCCGTAACATTCTGGAAGAGTTCATGCAGCAGGGAGCCAACGGGAATGGGCGTGAGAAGGGGAGGGGGCGTGGTCACGAGCGTACAGATCAACCTTTGCGTCTGAGTGGAAGCATTCGTCATTTAAGTGTGTGGACGGAGACGGAGCAGGCGTGGCAGCAGGCATCACAAAAGTTGCAAGCGGTGATCGATCTGGCGAATGAGGCTGAAAAGATTATTCTGACTGCGCAACGCAATCGGAATCGGCTTGATGTTGGCAGCGGTGAGGATAGTTCGGTGGCCTCTGAGCTTGTCGCAGCGGCCCATCAGTTATCTGAACAGAAAAGTCTGGCTCATCATGCTCTGACGTTGGGCGAGAGTGAGAGCGTCTACTGGCTGCGCACTCTGCCACCACCACCGCCTTTTGCACAGAATTCGGGGACACAGCGCGAGAATGCAGCTCTGATACAGCCTGTAGAGAATGCTCCAGTGCTATATTCTCAGATTGTCCAGACCTCAGCATTTCTGAAACGTCATCTTCTACAAGAGCAGAAGGCAACGATCTTTGCAGGTACCGCTCTTTCAGTCGATAGTTCTTTCTCTTTCATTCGCAATCGCTTTGGACTTGAGAATGATGGGTGTCCTGCCTCTTCAGTTGTTGCTGAGCACCACGAGCAGACATTATTATATCTTCCCGATGATGTTTCGGAGCCCAACTCTCCTCAATATCAACGTCATCTCGACGATACGCTGATCCAGCTAGCCACTGCATTGGATGGTCAAGTTGTTGCACTATTCACCTCGCATGCATCCCTACGGAGCACCTATGCAGCGATCAAGCCAATGCTGGAGGCGCGTGGCATCCTTGTTTTAGGCCAGGGCGTCGATGGCTCCCCTCGTCAGTTGTGGCAGATATTTCAGACGCAAGAGCGCATTGTTATTCTGGGAACGGGCAGCTTCTGGGATGGAGTCGATGATATAACCCGTACACCTGCCTGCCTGTTTATTGCGCGCTTGCCTATGCCTGTCCTGAATGATCCTCCTATTGCGGCGCGCGCTGAACAATATTCCGATCAGCTTCATCAGTTGACGGTTCCGATTGCATCCTTGCGACTTAAGCATGTCCTCAATCGTCTCGTCTGGAGCGACAAGCGGCGCAATGCTGTCGTGATGTTTGATCGCCGGCTGACCTCTAAGGAGTATGGCGCGATGGTCTTGCACAGCTTGCCGCGCAGCTCACAACGTCAGGGGGCAGGCTCATATATGGCCGAGACCATCCTCGATTGGCTAACTGGTACCGGGTCATGGGAAAGCGACGACTCCTAATAGGAAGGAGAGAGTTTTCTCTTAACGGTTGAAAGGATACAGGGATTATGGCGTTAAAACCGTCTTCACAAGCGAGGGGTTCTGTTGATTCTCGCGATTTGCGCGTCGTTCATGGTGCGTGCCCTCATGATTGCCCCGACACCTGTGCGCTGGAAACGCATGTAGATGAGCAGGGCCGGGCGGTCAGTATACGCGGTCGTGCTGACCATGCGGTGACACGAGGCTGGCTATGTGCGAAGGTGAACCAATATTTAGAGCGTGTGTATCATCCAGAGCGACTTCTTTATCCTTTGCGTCGCGTTGGGCCGAAGGGGAGCGGACAATTTGCGCGTATTTCATGGGATGAAGCATTGACTGAGATTGCTGGCCGCTGGCAGGATATTATCGCTCAACACGGAGCTGAATGTATTTTACCGTATAGCTATGCTGGTACGCTTGGTCTGGTACAAGGCAGCGTGACGAATAGCCGTTTCTGGAACCGCCTGGGGGCTTCTAAACTACATCGTGCTATTTGTGGTTATGCTGCCGAAGAGGCTGTTGAGCTTACTGTTGGAGGAAGCTTTGCTCCTTCACCAGAAGATCTAGTGCAGAGCAAGTATATTCTCATCTGGGGCAGCAATCCTGCCAGTACCGCTCCTCACGTCATGCCTTTTCTACGACAGGCACAGCGCAATGGCACAAAGGTTGTCGTGATTGATCCTATTCGTACATTGACGGCGCGTTCCGCTGATCAGCATATTCAGCCTTATCCCGGCACGGATGCAGCCCTGGCTCTGGCAATGATGTATGTAGTGGTAACCGAAGGTCTGCATAAGCTAGAATGGATTGCCCAGCATACAGTAGGCTGGGAACAACTACGCGAGCGGATATTGCAGTATCCGCCAGAGCGAGCTGCACAGATTACAGGTCTGGCCAGTGAGACCATTATCGATCTTGCACGAAGCTATGCCACATCTTCACCGGCCATGTTGAGAATAAGCGATGGAATTAATCGTCACACAAATGGGGGTCAAACGGTTCGTGCACTTGCTTGTTTGCCTGCTATTGCTGGACAGTATGGTCTTCCAGGTGGCGGGTTAATGTATAGCACTGGTGGTTGGCTGAACTGGAATAAAGAGGCCGTGAGCTATCGCAATGATCCAGCCTGTCCTCCAGCTCTCCGTTCGTTGAACATGAACCGCCTGGGTGCGATTTTGACGGGTGAGGCTGATCCTCCGGTCTACTCGTTGTACGTTTTTAGTGCAAATCCTGTGGCTTCGACTCCTAATACTGGCAAAGTCGTAGAGGGTTTGTTACGCGATGATTTGTTTACTGTCGTGCATGAACTTTTTGAAACTGATACTGCCCGCTATGCCGACATTGTTCTGCCTGCCACCAGTCAGCTTGAGCATGTAGACCTGCATAAGCCTTATGGGCATCTCTCGCTGCAATACAACGAGCCAGCGATAGCTCCACTGGGCGAAGCTCGGAGCAACTGGGATGTCATGCGTTCTCTAGCAGCTGCTATGGGTTTTCAGGAACCCTGGCTGTCGGCAGATGCGCAGACAGTGATTCGAGAAGTGGTAGAGGCCAGCGCTCATCATCCGTTGCTTCAAGGAATTACCTATGAGCGCCTGCTGGCTGAAGGTTCTGTTCCACTAAACATTCCAGTTGCTGCTCGGATTCCCTTTGCCGATGGTGTATTTCACACACCGTCGGGTAAGGTGGAGCTTTATTCCGCACAAGCTCAGGCGAAGGGTTATGATCCTCTACCTGGATGGGAGCCAGAGGCGGAGTCGAAAATAATGGACGTCCCCTCTCTATCCTCCGCAAGCCCTGTAAGCGATGGGCGTCTGCCGCTCGTCTGTTCTGCCGCCCATCACTTTATTAGTTCAACGTTCGGGAATCATGAGCGGTTGAAAGCGAAAGAGGGAAGTCCGACGTTGCGTATTCATCCAGACGATGCGGCGGCGCGGAATATCCGTAGTGGACAACTGGTGCGTGTAAGTAATGAACGTGGCTGGTGTCGCCTTGTTGCAGACGTGACAAAAGACGTACGCCCTGGCGTTCTAGCAACTGCGACGGTTTGGTGGCCCAAATACAGTCCAGATCAACGCAATATCAATTGGACGACCTCCGACCGTTTAGCTGATTTCAACGGTGGAAGTACGTTCTACACCAATCTTGTATCTGTAGAACCTGCTCCTAATGAAGAGAATGAAGGTCAGCCAGTTGGAACGATGTCTGCTCATAAAATTCGCTTATAGTTTCAAGGATGAAATCAAGAAAAAGTAGAAGTACATTTTTTCTTTGCATCCGTATTGTACCAACTTGCTTGTTTAATTTGACGGGTTTTATGCACTATGTTACCATACCTCTAAGTGGATTTCGAGATCTGCTATCTAGAGGAGATGATAATGAACTTATATGAGCAGTTATTAGTCGTTCGTGAACGACTTGAAGGTATTGGGGCGCACGATGATAGCATGGATCTGGTGGAGAAGCTTTTGAAGAAGGCTGAGCCCGCCAGAAATGACAAGACGGGCATCTCTCAGGTGCAGGTGTTGCGTCACATGGTGCGTATGCCTGAGACAATTGATAACTACAACGTGTATAACGATTTACAAGAGTTGATGAGTGAGCGCGATGAGAATGAAGTTGCGGCACATGAAGATGCGGCCCCCGCTGCTTATGTAGATACGGAGCGGCGTCCTAAACCAAAGTCTTTCTATAAAGACAAGGCGCGCAAGGAGAAGGAGAATAAGAAAAAGGGCTAGTCTACTACTCAGTAGCTGGCCCTTCAACTTGTTTACGTCGAACATTGGGTCCATCGAGTTGCAGTTGTTGTTTCATAGCCTGTAATTGTGCTTCAACATTCTGTTGGGCTGCAATTTGCTGCAACTCGCGATCCAGATAATCGCCGTTATTTGTACCTGGTAGCCCCTGCTCACTCAGACCGCCCTGCTCGATCAGCGTCTCCATCGCATTTGCGCGTGCCTGCATATTTAATACTTTGTCTTGTGCTCTCTGCATCGCGAGATTCATTTCAGTCATTTCTTGCGAAATTCCTGTAATAGCTTCATTCACTTTTACTTGCGCTTGAGCCGCACTATATTGTGCCTTGACCATCTCTTTCTGTGTGCGGAATGTCTCTACACGGGTAGAGACATTCCGCTCCATAGTGATAAGCTTTTCTTGCTGTGCTCGAAGCTGTGCAATCTGCTGCTCATAGCTATTGAGCTGTACAACGAGTGCCTCTCGGCGTTGGAGTGCCATGCGTGCTAGATCTTCGCGGCTTGCTTGCAACGCCTGAGCGGCTTGCCCACTCAGCCTGCTTACCTTCTCTTGTAGCTGATTTTGCTGCATCTCCAGGCGCTTCTCCTGAGTGACGACATCGGCGATTGAACGCCGGAGTTGTTGCAGTTGTTCCAATTGTTTGTTATAGGAGTAGTCCATAACCTGACCAGGATCTTCCACCCTATCAAGCTCTGCGGATGCGCGTATACGAAATACGTTGATGAGACGCGAGATAAGTCCCATAAATTCCTCCTGCCAGATGTGTAGCGTGTAGCTTCTCTCTTAGAATATACGGTCTCATCGCCTGATGTGTTGCTGCTTTTGATCTATGTGTATGATATCATAGCGGTAATCAATCTGAAATTTCTCAAATTGTTTTTCGTAAGATGCTTGACATATGCGGACGAGTCAGCTATAATTCCCTTTGTCGAAGGAGTGATGCGCGGGTTTGGTGTAGTGGTAACATGCAACTTTCCCAAAGTTGAGACCACGGGTTCGAATCCCGTAACCCGCTTTAAAAGAGAAAGAAAGCTCTCATGACTGTATTCATGAGAGCTTTCTTTCTCTTTTATATCTGCTTATGCCGATGAAGCTGTTCCTGCATCGCTCTCATGTCTTTTGCGACCGTTCTTAACCCGAAAAGGCAGATCAGGCCTGCTAGAAAAAGGCAAGTAGGAGCCGTGACAAGCAGGGCAAACCCCAGCG